>Ga0207675_100006528_pt1 | contig 11041 bp, 11 predicted proteins | sample KBSSwiS42_FD_184305 | JGI IMG/M metagenome (GOLD analysis project Ga0207675, IMG submission 184305) | Switchgrass rhizosphere microbial communities from Kellogg Biological Station, Michigan, USA - KBS Switchgrass S4-2 (SPAdes) (version 2) | ecosystem: Host-associated > Plants > Roots >...
CGGCATCGCGACGGTCGCCGATCTCGCGGCTCATGCCGCCGAGCTCTCGATGGGCGGCGACCTCGAGTTCTTTTCGCGCCCGGAGTGGGGCGCTCTGCAATCCGCCTACGGCCTCGGGTTCGCCAGCCGCCGCGAGTTCGAGCCGACGTTCATGTATCGAGCCGTCACGGACGGCGAGGTCGACGTGATCTCGGCGTTCACGAGCGACGGGCGGATCGCTGCGGACGACTTGCTCTTGCTCGGGGATCCGGCCGGCGCGTTTCTCCCGTACGACGCCATCGTGCTTGTCGCGCAAAAGAGGGCGAGCGACGACGTGTTGCGTCGCGCGCTCGCACCGCTGATCGGTTCGATTCCGCTAGCTCTCATGCAAGAGGCGAACTATCGTGTCGATCGCGAGCGGGACAAGGAGACGCCTGCAGCGACCGCGCGATGGCTCGAAAGCGAGATCGCGGCACGCGGCGACTAACTCAGGATGAGAGACCTCACGAAGGCGATCGGCGGAAATTCCGCGCTGCTCTTCGGCATGGCGTTGCTGACGCTCGGGGCCGGATTGCAGGCCACGTTGCTCGGCGTGCGCGCCACGCTCGAGGGGTTGTCGACGTTCGCGACGGGTGCCGTTCTCGCCTCGTACTACGTCGGCTTCGTGATCGGCTCGATTGCCGCTCCGGCTCTCGTGCGCCGCGTCGGACACATTCGCGTGTTCGCCGCGTTGACGGGCACGGCCGCCGCCACGATCCTCGTGCAGGGCGTTTACTTCGACGCGTTGGCCTGGGCCGCGCTGCGTGCGGTTTCGGGCGTGTGCTTCGCGGGCATCTACGTCGTCGCGGAGAGCTGGCTCAACGATCGCGCCGACTCGAGTTCGCGCGGCGTGCTGCTCGCGTCGTACATGGTCGTCGTCTATGTCGGTCTCGGCGCCGGCCAGTTCCTGTTGAATCTCGCCGAGCCGAGCGGCGCCGAGCTGTTCATCGTGATCGGCATATTGATCTCGCTCGCCGTCGTCCCGATCGCGTTGACGGCACAGCGCGCGCCCGACTTCGCGCTGCCTCGCCGCGTGAGCTTTCGCGAGCTGCTTGCGATCTCGCCGCTCGGCACCGCCGGCGCGCTTTTCACGGGCGCGACGGCCGGGACGCTGTTCACGCTCGGTCCCGTGTATGCCGCAAGAAGCGGCTTCGACACGGCGGCGGTCGCGATGTTCATGGGGAGCAGCATCCTGCCGGCCATCGCGCTGCAGTTGCCGCTCGGCCGGTTGTCGGATCGAGTCGACCGCCGCAACGTCCTCATGGCGATAGCGATCGGCGCGGCAGTCGCCGCGGCCGCCGCCTTGCAGCTCGGCACCGGCTCGCCGGCATTGTTCGGAGCCGTCGCCGCGTATGGCGGCTTGTCGTTGACGGCCTATGCCGTATGCCTCGCGCACGTGAACGATCACTTGCATCCGACGCAAATGGTCGCGGCGAGCGCCACCGTGCTGCTCGCGAACGGCATCGGCTCAGCGATCGGTCCCGTCGTCGTTTCGGCCGCGATGCAGCTCTTCGGACCCGCAGCGTTCTTCGGCAGCGTCATCGTGCTGCACGCGACGTTCGCGCTCTACATCGCGTGGCGCAAACACAAGGCCGGCGCCGTGCCGAGCGCGGAAAAGGCGCGTTTCGTGAGCGCCCCGCCGCAGGTGGCGCCGACGGGCCGGCTGGCCGCGCCCGAAGCGAAGCCCGGGGAAACTTGAGCTACACTCTCAGTCGCTCGCAACCACAAGAGGACGCACCATGAAAGGTCTCGCTCGACTCTTCACTGCAACCCTCGGGCTCTCGATCTTGGCCTTGCCGGCGCTCTCGAGCGCCGATGTCGACCCCAGCGCCGTCAGTTTCGTTGCGCCCAAGGACATCAAGTTCGTGCGCAACGAAGCGGGCACGAACGAGACGGCGGTTTTGTTCGGCGATCCGTCGAAGCCTGGGCCGTACGTCATTCAGCTGCGTTGGCTGCCGGGCAACATGAGCCGCCCGCACTTTCATTCGACCGATCGGTTTTTCGTCGTGCTCGAAGGCACGTGGTGGCTCGGCACCGGAACGAAGTTCGATCCCGACAGCACCGTGCCCGTGAAGCCCGGCACGTACGTGTTTCACAAGGCCGGCGGCATTCATTACGACGGCGCGAAGGATGAGCCGGCGTTGATCCAAGTGTGGGGTATGGGCCCCATGACGACGACACAAGCCGAGCAGAAATGACGCTCGCTGTCGTGCGTTACGCCGCCGCGCTTGGCGCCGCGCTCGTGTGGCTCGGCGCCGCGGCCGCGCAGGGGGCGGCGCCGTTGCGTGCGTTGTCCTCGAATGGCGTGCGTGCCGCGCTCGAGGTGCTCGTGCCGCAATGCGAGCGCAACGTCGGACGTGCGGTCGCCATCGACTACGGCACGTCTGCGTCGATCCGCCAGCGAATCGGCGACGGCGAGGCCGTCGACGTCGTGTTTGTGACGCACGAAGTGCTTGCGGCTCTCTCGCCCAACCACGTCGAGTCGAGCTCTGTTGCCCAGCTCGGTCGCGCCGGCATCGGCGTCGGGATTCGCGCCGGCGCACGTCGATACGACATAGGCTCGGCGAGCGCAATCAAGCAATCATTGCTGGCTGCGAAGTCCGTGACCTATGCGCAGGACGGCGCGAGTCGCGAGCACATCGAGCGCATGTTCGAGCAGCTCGGAATCACGGCCGAGATGAAAGCAAAGACACTGCTCGAGCAAGGCTCCGTGCGCGCGGCCGCGAAAGTCGTCAACGGGGAAGCCGAGATTCTGCTGACGCTCGTTAGCGAGATACTTCCCGTCGAAGGCATGGAGCTGCTCGGGCCGTTGCCAGCGGAGTTTCAGAGCTACATCTCCTTTGCTGGCTTCGTTAGCTCGCAATCGAAGGATCGCGCGGCGGCGCGCGCTCTCCTCGGTTGCGTCGCGGCGACCGCCAATGCCGCGACGTTTGCGGCGAAAGGAATCGAACGATGAAGCGAATCATGTACGCATTGGCCGCTGCCGCGTACTTCGTGCCGGCGGCGCACGCGCACCACTCGACGTCCGCCGTCTATAACCGCGACGGCGCGTTGATCGAAGCCGAAGGCGTCATCACGAACGTCGCGTGGGTGAATCCGCACGTGCGCTTCGAGATGCGCGGCGCGGGCGCCGATGGGGTCGAGCGTCTGTGGAAGATCGAATCGAACTCCGTGAGCATCATCAGCCGGTTCGGCCTGACGGCCGATCTCGTCGCGGTCGGGACGCGCGTCAAAGTGGCCGGCAACAGCGGACGGCAGGCCGACGACGTCCTGTGGCTGACGAACATGCAGTTGCCGAGCGGCCAGGAGATCTTGTTCGGCGCAGGCATTCGGCCGCGCTGGTCGCAGCAGACGATCGGCTCCGACATTCGCGGCGCCATCACCGCCGACACGCAGGGCCTCGGTATTTTTCGCACGTGGACGAATGCCACGAGCCCGCCGGCGTTCTGGGGCGACAACTTGCCGCTGACGCCGAGCGCCGCGGCGACACGCAAAGCGTTCGATCCGATCGCCGACGAGCCGACGGCGAACTGCGCGCCGAAAGGCATGCCGTACGTCATGGAACAGCCGTACCCGATCGAGCTCGTCAAAGACGGCGACGACATCCTGCTGCGCCTCGAGGAGTACGACACCGTGCGGCGCATCAAGATGTCGGCCGGTCGCCCGAGCAACACGGCTGCGACGATCCTCGGCGATTCGAGCGGCCGGTGGGACGGGGATGCGCTCGTGGTGACCACCACGAACATCGGCTACCGCTGGTTCAACGGCGCCGGCATTCCGCTCGGGCCCGGGGCCGCGATCGAGGAACGGTTCGTGCTGAACGGCGACGGTAGCCGCCTGAACTACGCGATGACCGTTGCCGACTCCGCGACGTTCACGACGCCCGTCACTCTACGCAAGTCGTGGGAGTGGCGGCCCGGCGAGCAGGTGAAGCCGTACCAATGCCGTCGGTAACGGGGTTTCAGGCCGGCCGGCCGTCGCTCGACAAGTCCGCGAGAATGCGCCCGTCGTAACGATGCATGACGAGAGCCGCAACGAACGAGAGCGCAGCGCAGCCGATCATGTAGTAGGCGGCGGTCGCGGCGACGCCCGTGTTGCGCGCGAGCAGCGCTGCGACGACGGGCGCGAGCCCGCTGAAGAACGTGAACGCCAAATTGAACGACAGCGCGACACCCGAGAAGCGGATGCGCGTCGGGAAGAGGTCGGCCGCGATCGCGATGACCGTGCCGGCACAGATCGAGCCGACGATGCCGGCCGCAGCGAACAGCGCGAGCAGGCTCACGCTGTGTTCTTGAGCCGCGCTGAAGAAGGGCCACGCGAGCACGATCAGTAGCGCCGCGCCCGTCAGCGTCAGCGCCTTGCGCGAGACTCGGTCGGAAAGCCAGCCAACGAACAACAGGCCGAACGACATGAGGATCAGTGCCGCGGCTACCGGAACGATTGCGCCCACGGCCTCGTAGCTCATCGTCTGCTGAAGGAACGCCGGCATCGCAAACAGCAGGCCGTTGAAGCCGGCCGTCACCGCGAGGACCGCGACGCCGACGACGACGGCGCCGGGGTAGTTTCGGACGACCTCGGCGATCGGCACGGCCGATGCGGCGGCCACGGCGCGAATGCGCGTGAACTCGCGGCTCTCCTCGAGCTTCAGGCGCAGCACGAAGCTGACGAGACCGAGCGCGCCGCCGACGAGGAAGCCGATGCGCCAGCCCCACGCTTGAACCTCGTCGACCGTCAGCGCCTGGTGGACGACGAGATTCAACAACACGGCGAGCCAAACGCCGATGGTGACGCAGAAGAAGACGACGCCGACCGAGAAGCCCGAGCGGCGCGGCGCCGTCTCGACGACGTACGAGATCGCGCCCGGCAGCTCGCCTCCCAAGCTGAAGCCCTGCACGAGTCGCAGCACCACGAGCAGGATCGAGGCCGCGACGCCCCACTGCGCGTAGGTCGGCAGCAGGCCGATGCCGGCCGTCGCGGCCGACATCGCGAGGATCGTGACGATCAGCACGCGGCGGCGGCCAATACGGTCGCCGATGTGGCTGAACAAGATGCCGCCGAGCGGCCGTGCGAAGTAGCCGACCGCGAACACGCTGAACGATGAGATCAGCGACACCATCGGGTCTTCGTTCGGAAAAAAGTTCCGACCGATGTACTGCGCGAACTGGCTGTAGACGACGAAGTCGTAGAACTCGAGCGCGCCGCCCAAGCTCGCGAGCAGAATCAGGCGCCAGTCCGTGCGCGACAGCGTGGCTGCCGGTTGCTGCATCGCGACTTCCCCCCTTTCGTCGATCGGCGTGCGCAGTATCCCAATTGGCGATTGCCGCGCGCAATCGGCGCAAGGTACAGTCGCTTCGAGCCGTTGGGGAGATGCGTCGATGAGAATCGCGTTCGTGCTGCCGTTCGCCGCCGTGTTCACGTTCATGCTCGCGGGCTGCAAGCCCGGTGGAGGAGGGGATACTGCGCCGCCAGCCGCGAGCGCGCCTCCTGCGAGCGGCGCGGCTGCGGCACCGCAGCAGGCGCCGCGGCTCACGCCGTTGCCCGACAAAACCGTGCCCGCGTTGACGCAGGTGACGAAAGTGCGGCTCGCGACGACCGCCGGCGACGTCGTCATCGAGGTCTACCCGCAGGCTGCGCCGAACGCGGCGAAGCGCTTCGTCGAGCTTGTGACCTCGGGGTTCTACGACGAGACGCCGATCTCGCGCGTCGTGCCGGGTTTCGTTGCGCAATTCGGCGTCAATTGGCGCGAGCCGCACAAGGCTTGGGACGGCCGCCCGTTCAACGACGATCCGAGCCTGTTCGCGCTCGAGCGCGGCACGCTCGCGTTCGCGAAAGGCGGGCCGAACACGAACTCGACGCAGGTGTTCATCAACTACGGCGAGAACAGCCGCCTCACGGTCCCCCAGATGAACTTCTCGGCGTTCGGCAAAGTCGTCGACGGCATGGACGTCGTCGACAAGTTCGTGCGCGTCGGCGATCCGAGCATGGGGCTCGATCAAGGGCGGCTCTGGGCCGACGGGGGCGCCTATCTCGAGTCGCTGCCCGTCAAGCCGACGATGATCACGAAGGCGACGGTAGAGTAGCGCTCGGAGTCCTACGTCGTTTCGATCTCTTCGCGTTCGATCTCGGTCTCGTCGGTCGACTCGTCGTGCCCCTCCGGATAGTGATACCAGCTTTCGTGCGGCGACATCTTGTGGCATCGCAGGCACTGCGTTTCGAGCCCTTGATGTCCGCAGCCGGGGCACAGCCCACGCGTCCAGAACGTGTTCCACACGGTCCCGCAGCTGGGGTTGCACATCCAGCGATCCGTCGCGCTCGGGCGCCACGAGCATTTCGGGCAATAGATCTCGGCTTCGCGTGAATCTCGGGCCATCGCTACGTATCACCTGTGGTCGTATAAGCTACCCGACTTCACACCAGAGCGGGGCGTCCAATGAACTCTCACGGCATGAAGCTCGGTTGGCTCGGCGTTGCGGTGGTTTGCGGGTTCACCGCGGCGCTCCAGGCGCAACGGTCGAACGGGCCGCTGACGATCGCGAGCCAAGGAAGTTTTTTCGTCGGCGGCGAGAAAAAGCAGCTGCCGCAGCCGCCCGCGGGGACTCCCGGCGCCGCGTTCGGCGGCGGCGAGATCATGATCCACCAGATGTACGTGCAGTATCAGATACCCTCGCGCGGCAATCGGCACGTGCCCGTCGTCATGGTTCACGGCTGCTGCTTGAGCAGCAAGACGTGGGAGACGACGCCCGACGGCCGCATGGGCTGGAACGAATATTTCTTACGCCGGGACCGCAGCGTTTATCTCGCGGACCAAGTGTCGCGCGGGCGCTCGGGGTTCGACTCGACCGTGATCGGCGCCGTGAAACGCGGTGAGCAACCGCCGTCGGCGCTGCCCGACGTCCTCGCCGCGAGCCATCAGGTCGCGTGGACCGTGTTTCGGTTCGGGCCGCGCTTCGGCGAGGCGTTTCCTGACGAGCAGTTTCCCATCGAGGCCGTCGACGAGCTCTACAAGCAGATGATCCCCGACTTGAACGCGCTGTTACCGACGCCGAATCCGACTTGGACGAACATGGCCGCGCTCGCGAAGCAGCTCGGCGGCGCCGTGCTGATGGGCCACTCCGAGAGCGGCTTCTTCCCCGAGCAAGCGGCTTTGCTCGATGCCTCGGGCATCCGCGGCATGATCTCGATCGAGCAGCCGTGCGCAGAGCTCAACGAAGCGCAGATCGCGAAGCTCGCGCCGATTCCGACGCTGATGGTGTTCGGCGACCATCTCGACGGCGTGCCGGGTTCGTTCGTGAACTGGCAGACCTCGGCCGATTCGTGCCAGACGTTCGTCGACAAGGTGAACGCCGCCGGCGGCGACGCCACGATGATGCACTTGCCGAAGCTCGGGATCCGCGGCAACAGCCACATGCTGATGCAGGACAAGAACAGCGACGAGATCGCCGATCTCGTCCTCGAGTGGATCGACCAGCACGTGGAGCGTTGAGCGCGGCGCGGCGCAGTGCACCTTCGATTGCCACCGCGAGCCCCCCGAGAGTGCAATCCTTGTGCACATATCTGCCATGGGCGTTCGCGCTCCTCATGTCGATGTCAGTGTTGCAGTTCAAAGTTGATGTCAAGCGCCACCGCGATCGTGCATGGTTGAGCGGAGCACGCGAACACCGCCGAAGCGCGGGCATGGCAGAAGTGCAACCTACGGAGCCGCATTTGGGAGCTCCCTAGCTGCCGCCTCGACCTCGGAACAGGCGGTCTCATAACCTCTGAACGGCAGCGCCTCAATCTTCTCTGCTAATGCCTGCGGTGCATCGGTCCTTTCAACAGCCCGCGCCACATACTCGTTGACTCGGGAATAGCATTGCCCGGTTTCGAATTGCTCACCGAAGCTGCCAATCCAAACGAAGAACGGAGCGGCGGCGAGGAGTGTCGCGAGCCCCAGCCATCTGGCGCGTGGACCCATGCGAGAGCTAGTCGCCACAAAGAACAACGCCGCCAGTGCGACGTACCCGAAAAACGCGGCTAGCAGCATTGGCCTGGCGCCCAACGCCGCAGTTCAGCGGCGGCGCGCTGACCTATGGAGCGCGGCGCACGTGCACAATGAAATGACGCGCGTGCGCCGCGCCACGATGCCGTTTGGACCGTCCGCAGCAACGGCTCGTTATGCGTAGCGATGCTGCCAGTAGTACCAAACATTCAGATTTCCTGCCTCGGCCTCAGTAAGGTCGCGAGGTACACGGACACTCGCACGATCGGCCGCTTCAACTAGCCGCCACTCCGGATCACGTTGATCGTTCGCCTGAATGCCGCGGACGTTTCCGACAAAGCGGCTCTCCATCGCTCCGTGGATCCGATAGTTCTGCTGCGCGTCAACAAGCGACGGTCGATTAGCTCCCCCCGAAAACCACGGATCCAGAATCTGAACCGGATCATCCTCCCAGAAGCAGACGTGACAGATCTGGTACGAGCCTGGCGATTCGCTGAAGGTCTCGTACCCGCAGCATGGACAGGTGTAACGCTTACCGCTCACGACGCATAACTGACGCCGCCATAACTGCTTGTTTGTACTAGAGCACCGCGCGTGTTATGCGTCAATTAGTCGTCCGGAGTTAGGCGGCATGGATGCAAAAACCTGCGCCTTCGGGTTGCCGTGCACTCAGACGCCGACGAACGGGAACTCGACCTCGGGTTTCTTGCCGCAGAACTGCGCACGCTCGGGATCGCCGGCGTCGGGAAAGAGTTCCTCGGTGCGCCGCACGAGCGCCTCGCTGCGCACGCGATTCAAGTCGATGTGTTCATTCGACGATCAGCGTGTACGTGACCGCTTGCGCCATGCTCGGCAGGATACCGCCGAGATCGATGACGTGAGTGCCCGGCGGCAGTGGCCGCAGCATTACGTAATAGCCGTTCGCCGCGGACGGATACATCCGTACCGGCGGAGTCACGAGCTCACCGAGATTGAAGCAGTCGCCCGTGGCCTGTCGGTGTCGAGCGAGATCGCCGTAGCGTTCGCCGTCGATTCTGAGCACGAGATTGGAAACGCCCTCCGTCGTGCGGGCTGCCGTGTTCATCACCGACTGGCACTTGATCGGTGCCCCGTTCGGCATCACGACGTAGTTGATCAGCGGAAAGAACAAGTGCTTGCCACGCGGCACTCTGCACGTGCGAAACGTTCGCTGCGTCTCGTAGGTGCCCGCCAGGAACCACACGTCTCCTGATTGGTGACCCGCGCAGCGCTCGCCCGTTTGGTCGGCCACGGGACTCTCGAAGCGTTCGAACGTCGCCGCCCACTGCCACCAGACACGCGACCAGTCCTCTTGCGTTCGGTTGGCGACGACCGCGTCCGGTGGCAATAGGTACGACTCTCCTGCGAATGCCGGCGCAGACAGCAAAAGCAGCAGCACGACACGACATCCGGTTGCGCGCCTGTTACGCATACAACGCTCCCTGTTTGTTGGCGCCTAACTCGATGCACGGACGCGCCGGTCCGCGTGCGCTTGAACGAGCGGGCTCGCACGTGGCCCGGCCAGGCTCAAACGGTCGTATATTCCAGACATGGAAAAAAGGCCAACAGAACAAGGCTGGACTGAGAAGCAGGTCGCACGCCGTTCGCGTTCGCTCCATCGCTACGACGCACCGACTATCGCTTTGGCGAGCTCCACGGGATTCGCTTCGCAAGGAACCATGTGTGCGCAACCTGCGAACGTCAGCAGCGACGTACCGTAGTCGCGAGCGGTTTGCTCGGACGATCGCTGGTCGACCATGAAGTCGGACTCTCCGGCGATTACCGTAACGGGACAACCGACTCGTCGCGCGTCCGGTTTGAGCGTTGTCGTCTGATTCCCCGCGATCCACGATTCCTCTTGAGTGTCCGCGACATATCGCTCGACGACTTGCTGGCGTGTATCCGGGTGAAACAGCAACGAGCGCGCGACACGCGGTGACTGATAGAGACGCCGGAAGCTTCTTCGAATGCGAGCGGCGGCAAAGGTCCAGGGGTGCGCGGCCGCCATTCGGAACCCGTTTCGGCGCATGCCTTCGGTAGGCGAGGACGCGACGAGCACCACTCGATCGAGCTTTGTCTCCATCGCTGCAAGCTGCGCTACGAGCCCGCCCATCGAGTGTCCGACTAGGATGCGAAGCGTGTCCCAGTGACGGAGAACGGCGATCACGTCCGAAACATAGTCTTCGATTCGCCAGCGTTGGAGGTGCTCAACGCCTTCACTGAAGCCGTGCCCCCGCAAGTCCAAAGCTGCCGCGGGCGTCCCGACGTCCGCCAGCGCAGCCAAGACCGGCGTCCAAATAGCTGCGGTGCAGGTGGCACCGTGCACCAAGAGAACCCGCGGCGCACCTCCGGTGACGCGGACGGCGAGCCGCGGGGCGCCTTCGCGTAAGACATGGACGAGCTGGTCGTCGCAACGAGTCATTTCGCTTCGCGCTAAACGCCGACGAACGGAAACTGCACCTCGGGCTTCAATCCACTGACGATGCGCGCGATGCTCTTCCCGGAGCCGCACGCGTGCGTCCAGCCGAGCGTTCCGTGCCCCGTGTTCAAGTACAGATTCGGCAGCTTCGAGCGGCCGACGATCGGCACGTTCGACGGCGTCGCCGGTCGCAAACCCGTCCAGAACTGCGCACGCTCGGGATCGCCGGCGCCCGGAAAGAGCTCCTCGGTGCGCCGCACGAGCGCTTCGCAGCGCACGCGATTCAAGTCGCGGTCGTAGCCGTTGAGCTCGGCCGTGCCCGCGATTCGCAACTTGTCTCCGAGCCGCGAGAAGACGATCTTGTACTCGTCATCCGTCAGCGATACCTGGAACGCGCGCGCGGGATCGCGCACGGGCATCGTCACGGAGTAGCCCTTCGCGGGATAAATCGGTAAGCGAATTCCGAGCGGCTTCGCGTACAGCGGGCTCCAGCTCCCGAGCGCCAGCACGTAGGCGTCGGCGCGCAGGAACTGGAACCGGCCTTCGGCGTCCGTCGCTTCGACGTGGTCCAGTTGTCCGCCGAAGGAGCGAAGCGCCGTGACCGTGTT
>Ga0207675_100006529_pt1 | contig 11040 bp, 14 predicted proteins | sample KBSSwiS42_FD_184305 | JGI IMG/M metagenome (GOLD analysis project Ga0207675, IMG submission 184305) | Switchgrass rhizosphere microbial communities from Kellogg Biological Station, Michigan, USA - KBS Switchgrass S4-2 (SPAdes) (version 2) | ecosystem: Host-associated > Plants > Roots >...
CGGTGGTCCGTGCTTTTCTGACGTAGACCCCAGGCGCGGATGCGTCCTGGCAAGGTGGTGGTGAACCGGATCAACGAGTTCGGGCCAGCTCGCGCGCGCCACCTCTGTCACGTGCCCACATTCGTGAGGCACAGGTCTGATCTGGCGAAAGATTAGGCCATCGATGGGAACGAGGCGGAGCCAACGACCTTCAGCGCTCACCGCCGAATGCTTAGCAAGCAGCTCTTCGCCGCCGACGACATTGGATGTTTGTGCTTGGATGCTCGGGCAAATCCATTGCTTAGCGGCCCTCCTCCAGCCGTTGAGGCTAACATGAAGCGGTCGCGGTCCAAAGAATCGTCTAGGTGGCGACCCCGATAAATCAGGCTAACCGCTGGCGGCGCGGCGCTGGTCGTCTGAGGCGGCGAAGGCCTCGGCCACCGGCGCCTGAGCGGGCTCGAGCGCCGCAGCGATAGCGTCGTCAACCGTCGAAAGCCAGACGAAGCGCACTGCATTGCGCGCCTGCTCCGGAACGTCCTCGTAGTCCTTCTTGTTGCGGTCGGGCAGCATCACCGTGGTGATGCCGGCGCGAACCGCTGCCAGCACTTTGTTCTTGACGCCACCAATAGGCAGCACCAGCCCGCGCAGCGAGATCTCGCCAGTCATGGCCGTATCGCTCCTGACCGTCCGCCCGGTGAGCAGCGACACGAGCGAGGTGAACATGGCGACGCCTGCGCTCGGCCCATCCTTAGGGATGGCGCCCGCCGGGACATGGACGTGGATGTCCGACTTCTCGAAAAAGGCAGGGTCAATGCCCAGCCGCGACGCACGCGCCTTGACCAGGCTGAGCGCGGCCTGCGCGCTCTCCTTCATCACCTCGCCGAGCTGGCCAGTGAGAATCAGCCGGCCTGAACCCGGCACGCGGGCAGATTCGACGAACAGAATGTCGCCTCCGGTCGGCGTCCAGGCGAGCCCAGTCGCAACGCCGGGCACACTCGTGCGCATCGCCACCTCGCTCTCGAATCTGCGGGCGCCCAGGATCGCATGCAGCTGCCCGGGCTCGATCTTCATGCGCTGGGTGTCGCCTTCGGCAATCCGCATCGCCGCATAGTGCAGGATGGCACCTATGTCGCGCTCGAGATTGCGGACGCCGGCCTCGCGCGTGTAGTCGCTGATGATGGCGCGGATCGCCGGTTCGGTGATCTCGCCCTGCTCGGGCGTGAGCCCGGTGGCAGCGAGCTGGCGCTTGACGAGGTAACGCTTGGCGATCTCGACCTTCTCGTCCTCGGTGTAGCCGGGAAGCTCGATCACCTCCATGCGGTCGCGCAACGGACCAGGAATGGCGTCGAGCACGTTCGCCGTGCCGATGAACATGACACGGGAAAGATCGAACGGGACCGCGAGGTAGTTGTCGCGGAAGGTCGAGTTCTGCTCGGGGTCCAGCACTTCCAGGAGCGCGGCCGACGGGTCGCCGTGGAAACTCGCGCCGAGCTTATCCATCTCGTCGAGCATCATCACGGGGTTGCGCGTCTCGGCCTTCCTGATCGCCTGGATCACGTTGCCAGGCAGCGCCCCGATATAGGTCCGCCTGTGGCCCCGGATCTCGGCCTCGTCATGCACACCGCCGAGGCTCAAGCGAACGAATTTCCGCCCCATGGCGCGCGCGATCGACTGGCCGAGCGACGTCTTGCCGACGCCGGGAGGGCCGACGAAGCACAGGATCGGGCTTTTGCCTTCGGGCTTGAGCTTACGCACCGCGAGGTATTCGAGGATGCGTTGCTTGACCTTGGGCAGGCCGTAATGGTCCTCGTCGAGGATACGGCGCGCTTCGGCAATGTCGATACGGTCGTCGGAAGCCTTCGACCACGGGAGCTCGATCAGCCAGTCGAGATAGGAGCGGATCATGCCGTGCTCGGCCGAGGCCTCAGGCATGCGCTCGAGCCGCTTCAGCTCCTTGCGCGCCTGCTTCTCGGCCTCCTCAGGCATGCCGGCCTTGTCGATCGCCTCGCGCAGCTCGGCGATCTCGGCCTGGCCTTCCTCGCCCTCGCCAAGCTCTTTTTGAATCTGGCGAAGCTGCTCGCGCAGAATGTGCTCGCGCTGGCGGCCGGCAAGAGATTCTTGCGTCTGCTCGCCGATCTGCTTCGACAGGCGCAGCACCTCGATCTGCTGGGTGAGATAGCGCAGCAGCTTGTCGAGCCGCTCGGACACGTCGAAGGTCTCGAGCAGATCCTGCTTCTCGGCAGGGCTCAGGTCGGAGACATTCGCGATAAAGTCGGCGAGGGCCGACGGCGACTGGATCTGCTCGATCGCAGTGGCGATCTCCGCCGGCATGTTGGGCAAAAGCGAAATCGCCTCGCGCGCTCGCTCCTTCAATTGATGCATGCGTGCAGCGACCTCGGTCGAAAAGACCTCGGCCTCGCCCACTTCGTCCACGCGGGCGACGAGATAAGGATAGCCGGGAAGGAACTCGACCACGCGGAAGCGCCGCCGGCCGCGGGCAACGAGATGATGGTTGCCGTCAGGCGCGGTGACATAGCGAAGAATCTCGGCGACCGTGCCAACGCGATGCAGATGCTCTGGCCCTGGCGCATCGATCGACGGGTCGTTCTGCAGCAGAACCCCGACGGCCTTGTCGGCCTTGGCCGCAGCCTGCGCGCCGGCGATCGACTGCGGCCGGCCGAGCGTGAGCGGCGCCACGATGCCGGGAAACAGCACGGCGTTGCGCGTGGGCAGCAGGATGACGGCGCCCTGCGGCAGTTCCAGCTGTGGAGCGTCGCTTGAAGAGCGCGCGGCTTGTGCTGCAGCCTCGCTCGCCTGGGGCGGCTGCTGCGGGGCTTCCGCTGAATGCGGGACTGGTTCTCTATCGTTCATGACTTAGGACTCGGATTTCGGCTCAACCAAGCTTGGTGAAGGTGAGCACGAGACAACCATGCCGGAGCTCCCGTTCGGCGAGGCGTAAGCTGGACGACAGCTTGATGCGCCGCTCGAAGCGGCCGTATGGGATCTCCAACCTCAATATATTGGCATTCCTGCCGGGCGACGGCAGGGGACGGGTGCCGGCGATGAGCAGCGTCTGCCCCTCGACCTCGACGCATACCGCCTCGGGTGCGACGCCGGGCAGCGCGGCGATGATCCAAAGCTGCCGCTCGGTCTCGAACACATCGATAGGCGGCTCCCATCGGGCGGTCCGCGTCCCGCCGCGCGCGGGTTCGAAGAATTGGCGATGAAGCTGCTCGGCCTGCTTGAGCAGGGTACATGCTTCCGCCCACATGTGGTTTTTCGGATCACGCATCATGCCAACCTTTAACGGTGCCTGCGAGAATTTGAGCAGGTCGATCTTAGCGCTCGGCAAGCAGCGGTGAAACGATTGAGGTCGATAAAGCGAATGGCAGATATGGCGCAGGCTTGACAGGCGGACACCCTATCTGGGTGGTCACGTCGCCTCTGACAAGGGGCGCCCAGGAGGGGCGGCTCACCTTAGGTTGGGGCCCACATCGATCGGTACCGTCGGTATTGGCGTCGGAGCTGGTGTCGGCGCAGGGGGCGGCGTAGGGGGCGGCAGGGGCTGCACCACGACCGGCATCAACGTTGGAACGACTATCGGCGCCGGCGTGACCACGCCGGCACTGCTTTGAGCCCGGCCTTGGCAATATCGCCCGCCACGCCATCGTAATAGGGCTGATCGGGATAACGCGGCGCGAGTGAAATGGATTGCCGGGTCAAGCCCGGCAATGACAATGAAACATCGTCACCTGAGGTTCGGCCCGACATCGATCGGCACCGTGGGTATCGGGGTCGGCGTCGGCGCGCGGACGGAGGAAAACCTTTGCCTCATCGTAACTGAGTCTGCTGGTGATGACCTCGAAGCGAAATCCTTGCGGAACGAGTGCGAAAGCCAACGATGAAAGAACGTCACCGGTGGGAGTGTGGTCGGCGTAGAAGTAGCGATTGATAAGGATGCGATACCGTCATAGCGTGCTCTTTTGGGCGACAACCACGCTACGGCGCCAGTCTCGCTGAGCTCAAAAAGATGGCTGCTCGAGTCAGATTTCTCATGAACTGACTCAGTTTACTGTCATTCGCGCCGCAAAAACACTCCAGCTTTCACGTTGAAGGTTCCGTTCCGCTAGCACGCCCGTTTCAGATGCAGTTGGGTTTATTTTGAGATAGACTAGCCTTTCGGCACGCTAATGGAACGTTACCAAACGACAAAATTCAAGACCTCCCTTCAGGGGATTTCGCTATTTGCGGGTCTCGAATCTCACGTTCTTGAGCAGATTCACAAGAACTGTGCCTGGCGTTCCTACGAGCCGGGAGACTGGATCGTCAATTACCTTGATAATTCCAATGATGTGTTTTTCATTGCCAATGGGGAAGTTCGCGTCACGATCTACTCGGTTTCGGGGAAAGCAGTGAGCTTTTGCGACCTGGGCACTGGAGAGGTGTTCGGCGAGTACGCAGCCATTGACGGACAATCCAGGTCCGCGAGTGTGCAGGCTCGTTCGAGCTGTGAAATCGCTTCCCTGTCGGCAGCCAGCTTTCTAAAGTTACTGGGCAATGAGCGTGTCCTGAACGAGCTGCTACGCAAGTTGGTGAAGACTATTCGTATGCTCGACAGACGCGTGTACGAGTTTAGTACCCTGGCCGTGAATAGCCGCATTCGAGCGGAATTATTGCGAATTGCTAATTTGTCGCCACGCAAAGGCAAGTGCGCACAAATTGTCCCCGCGCCTACACATGTTGAGATCGCTAGCCGGGTTAGTACACATCGAGAGGCAGTTACCCGCGAACTTACCCGCCTCACCCGCCTGGGCATTCTCGAGCGCCAGGGCCACGTTCTAGTGGTCAAGGATGTCGACCGCTTGGAATTGATAGTTCACGACGCAGTTGGCGAATAAATCATGTTTGACATACTGTATGCTCCTAACCGGATTTAGCGCGTTCAGATAAGTAGCGGCAGCGAGGTTGGGAATTTCAGATTGTTGTCCACCGAGATTCGAGAGTAGGTATTGCAAGGGCTGAGCCATGGCAAACAACGAAAACTGGCTGTCGAAAGCCTGCCAGAGGCTGGCGTTCCACCAGGCACGACTTGCCACAATTCAGAAGGATCGAAACCAGGCTCGCCAGTCAGCACGAGGCTCATATGGTGGGGCAGTTGCGGCTTCGGAAAGCAGGACTCGGTCCCTCCACTGATGCTTCCGCCCCAATGACACCGATCGCTCAGCGGCTTAACGATGACGACATCAGGGCCGTCTCCGCCTACTTCGCCATGCTTCCACCGGCGCGATAGTCACCTGCCGTGATGAGGGGCGGCCGAAGACTTGTGTTTTAAGGGTGCACGGACATGAAGAAGGAAATATGTTCTTTTGTGTTTATGGCGCTCGCGATTTTGATTTCGCCCAACGTAGCTCAGGCACTCCCCGACGAAACAGGCGAATACACGAAATTGGGCGTGGGGAATCTTGAGTGCGGTCTATGGACACAAGCGCAACAAATTGGCGATGTGAATGCTGTTTGGTGGAAGACGCTTATCCTTGGTTGGGTCCAGGGATTTTTGAGTGCTTACAATTTCTACGTTCCTGGAACCTCTAATATCACTAAAGAGACTGATTCCCAAGGTGTTGCGCGATGGATAGACGACTATTGTCTGCACCATCGGGCTGACAGCATTTCTGATGCCGCAGAAGCTCTGGTCGCCGAGCTTCTCAGACCGCACAGAGCCCAGCTACAAGGGACCCCATTCACACCGCGGTAGCCGCATTTGCCGGACAAGATCTGCGACATGCAGAGTTGTCCGTGGCGCAGATCTATTAATCCACGATGCGCAGCACACCGCCGTGGAGTATCTGGCCAAGACAGGCTGGGGCCAGAGCACACCGCATCGAGCGTGTTAATGCACGAGGCGTCTAAGTGTACGGTTCATTTTTGCCAGTTGATTAAACAGGTCGTTATCTAATTTGACCGCCGGAGCCCACATCGGGCTCTTGAAGTAGAATGACAACCAATCTTGGATTCCTTTCATTCCCGCGCGCTTCGCGAGATCGATGAATAACGCCAGATCAAGGATAAGGGGGGCGGCTAAAATTGAATCCCTGCACAGGAAATCTACTTTGATTTGCATCGAATAGTTGAGCCAGCCCGTAATGTCTATGCTATCCCAACTCTCTTTGTTATCGCCACGCGGTGGATAATAACTGACGCTCACCAAGTGATGGAAATCCCGAAATAGTTCTGGATATAGTTCTGGCTGGACAATATGATTGAGCACCGAGAGCTTGCTCGCTTGCTTGGTCTTGAATGACATCGGATGATCGAGAACTTCGCCATCCAGATTGCCGAGGATGTTCGTTGAGAACCAACCTCTCAGGCCTAGAAGGCGCGCCTTCAGGCCTGAAGCCAGCACCGACTTGACGAAGCTCTGACCAGTCTTGAGATCTTTTCCCGCTACCGGTATCCGCTTAGCTTCTGCGAGTTGAAGAAGGGCCGGAATATCCGCGCATAGGTTGGGTGTCGCGTTGACGAAGGGAACATCGCATTTCAAGGCGGCGTACGCGTATACCATACTCGGGGCTATCGCTAAATCGTTTCTCTGGAGGCCGGCTTCGAACTCTTGTATTCCCCTGTGCACTTTAGCTTTTTCGATGAAGACCTCTGTTGACCCACACCAGATCATGACCATGCGTTCGACGCCCCTTTCGATTCGGAAACGCTCGATGTCGTTGATAAGGCCTTGGGCCAAATCCATCTTGTTCGTTTCCGACTTGATATTTGTTCCACCGCGGAGCTTTGGCACGTAGGCGGGGTCGAACACTGCCGCCATAGGCTGGATTCCTTGAAGGAATTCCTTCACCGACTCCAGATGAGTCTCGTTCAACACTCTTGCCTTCAAAGCTGCGGTGTAGCAATCGTCGGAAAATACGTCCCATCCCGCAAAGATTAAATCGGAGAGGTTCGCAAGGGGAATAAGGTCCCGGATTTTTTGCTGTTTTGCAGCTTTTCCCCATCTCATTAGGCCTAACTGAGTTACAGATCCGATCGGCACTTCCCACCCTTTCCTCACCATTTCAACACCGGCCATAAAGGTGGTGGCTACTGAACCCATTCCCGGCAGCAGCACGCCGAGCTGTCCCGACGCCGGAGCAACCTTTTTCATTCTTTATTTTTTCTGGACTCAACAATCGATCTCGCCCCCGGATCACGAGTCTTTACGACCAAGAGGACGTTTCCGTCAGTCCAATGGATTCGGTCTAAGTCCGAAAAGTTGCTAATTATGCGATCTCGAAAATTTGCAATGCTACTTTCGAGACGTTGTTTCTCGTAGAGATTGAAGGTGGAATAGTGCCTAGCGCGGGCCTTTTCGGTGAGACATTCGAGGGAACTGACTCGATCGAATTGGAAGAGCTTGATCGAGTCAAGCCGAAGGCGCGGGATATTCCGAATGGCCGCCTCCATGCTGTCAAGTGACTGGAGTCGACGTTCCAGTGTGGTGAAGTCTGGAAAGTACTTTCCCCAAATGCTTGCCGCGTTCTGAGAGGGAAGGCGGGTATAAATTACGATTGTACCGTCCTTTTTCAGAACACGTTGGGCCTCCTGCAAAAAGGCAGGAATAATAAAATGATGGATTGCATTGAAGGTGAACACCACATCGATCGAGCTCGATTCCAGAGGGAACTCGCTAGCATCAGCCAGGACGCACTTGAATCGGGATATGTTGGCGACTTGCAAGAGACGAGTGGTCTCTGCAAGCATATTCTGATTTCTATCGAGGCAGGTCAGATGAAGCTGCGGCATCGTCTGCAGTAGGAGAAGGGAATATCGGCCCGGACCGCAGCCAACGTCTACGGCGACGCAACTCTCATAATTGGAAAGCAAGGTCTTGATGTACTCGAGCGGTTGGGTGTCAGTCGTGCGAATCTCATTGTAATTGACTGCTAATTCTGAGAAATGCTCGTCAATGCTTTTCATGGTCGAGCTTTCAACTCAGATATTTTGTAGAGGCCTCCACGTCGCAATACGCATAATTTGGCAATCGCAGCTCGAGTACAAGTGGAATCAATGCCATTGGTATTACGCGGCTAAGGCGAGGTAGATGGCAGCGCTATTAGTAGGTCAGAAGCGTCGCTCTGAACTTGAGCTCGGGGAATAGCAGACCACCCTAGGTCCACAGTGAAGAAGCTCCCGTCGCACATCCGCCAGGCAATCCAAGATCTCATCAAGGATGAAGCGGGGGCATCATATCGACTTTTAGACGGGCTTTTGAGCCTCTCGTCTCGTGATGTTGAAATCACCGAACTTGGGGAAACTCAGTTGCGCCTCTGCGAAGCCGGGAAGTCACGTTCTCGATTCCGGATTCATCCTCAGGGCATGGAGATCGATAGAGAAACCGGTCTTCTCTACGTAACCGCGGTTGAAATCATCGAAAATAGAGACAAAACTCGCCAATATTGGGGTGCGGGCAGGGCACATCTCTTCGAATGCAACATTGAAGGAGAGACCGTACGATCAGTCAATCTTAGAAGCGAAAATGAAAACGAATACCACCCTAGCGGGATGGTACTCATCGACGGCGTAATGTTCATCGCTTTATCTCAGTATGGACCAGAAACGTCTGCCACAATCATTAAATTTAACCTCAAAAAGTGGACGTACGAAAAGCTGTTCAGTATTCCAGACCACGTGGGTTTGGTCGTACCCAATTTGGACGGGGACGAGCTTTTTCTCGGAACGTGGGGATCCCGCGACTATTACTGTACAGACCTAGAGGGTCATATTAAGGAAAAACGACCGACTCCATCCCCCGATGGGCTCGAGCATCAGGACGCTCAGCTGATAACGGGAAGGATAAAACGCCTAGGTAAGGTCAACCCCGAGAAGCTCGGGGCCGTCGGGCCTGAAAGAGAAACACTAATGTTGGCAACCGGAGTTACAGCTGGAGGGATGGAGCATTTCGGTCTCGATGTTGTCGATATCACGACCTGGGCGCTCAAGGCATCCCTTCGATGGTCGTCTAATCAACATTTGACAAAAGGCGGGTGGCCGCCTTTCGCGAATCCTACCTATCTTTGGATTGATTCTTGTGACCGCATTCTTGCACTCGCCATTCCGGACGACCAGAAAGCCGACAATGACACGACACTGCTCCTTTACACCCTTGGTGGGGTGAGTGATCGCTAGCAGCTCGGGGCTGCCGGGCCCAGCAGGTCCGTCCTCATATTGACCAACTCAGCCTCAATGGCGGGGCTTTTCTTCGGGCTCCAGGCATTTCCAAGTTCAGCGGCCGCCAACTGGAAACGGCTCAGGAGGAGAACCCTAGCCGCTCTCCATTAGTCGTCCAATGTCGCAAAATGGAAAAGAGAAGAAGCCTAAAACGAAGGGGCGCAGTGACCCGCTTGAGAAACTGTTTCCCCCCGCCCAGGAACCGGTGGCGGATGATCATTCCGCCAATGGCAGCTAGGAAGGGATAATGAGGCAAAAATCAATGTTTGTGTGACAATTGTCACTCCGAGGCGAAATTCACAGCAATTCCGGGATAAAGTTTTTTTGCAAGTGTGGCAATTACCACCGCGCCAAATCGAGCGATGCTTTACGATTCTCCTCATGCTCAAGAAAGGTCTTGGGCGGGAATTTCGGAGGATCAGTCATGGCCCCGCAATCAGACACCACCACCCTTTACGTCTTGGTCTGCAGCTTGGCCGGCACCGTCCTGAGCCTAGCCGCAACGTGGATCGTCATTGCTCAGTCTACGCACTCGATGATCGCCTAAGTCTTTCTCTCGGCTTTGCGGGATTGATTAGATGCTGTGTCATCGATCAACTTATCGCGGATACGTCATCGGTGTGGAGTGCAAGGGCAGCATCTGGTTAATCACTGCCTCTCCGAAAACACCCGACCTTCCGATCCTGGGTTGCTACTGCTCGAAGGCGACGGCGCAATCCGAACCGGATGCTATCGCCGAGGCGAAGTACCGGGTTGATAGGGTACTCGCTGCCTAAAGCCTCTTAATTCACAGATCAGGGATGTGATGACCGTGGTGGTGGCCATGGTCGCCATGCCCTCTGTTCGGGGCTATCCGGCCTGGATGCCCGCAAGGCGACCATGTCATCAAGCGCAAGGCGGCACCCTTTTCCGGTAGCTGCCTGCCAGCGGGGTCAGCCCTTGCACTACCTGAGACATCGGCTTCCGGCATAACTACGCCGAGCACTAGCACCGGCACGACCGCCAGTCCGTAGGTTACTCGCAATCTCGTGGGGCTATGACTATGACAAGCCATCTCTCGCGCATCAACAGCCTCACTTTGCAATGCGGCAAAGATGCATCGAGCATCGTAAGCGTAGGCTTTGGAAGCGAAATAACTGCTGAACTGGTTCGGCTAACGGCGCAAAAAAATTGCGACCAGGAAGCCGAGGCCCAACGCGATCCCCAGTGCTGAAAGCGGATTTCGCCTGATCGCCTCTTCAAAGTCCTCTACCGTTCTTACGACGGCATCTTGGACACGACTCAGCTGCGAGTTGGCAAGGCGACCTACCATTGAGGTCAGCTTTTGCAGGTCGTCGCGTATGTCCTCAATCCGATTAGTGAGTTCGTACGTATCAAGAGTGATGTCTTGGGTTTTTCTCTGCATCTCGACCATGGCTTGCTTCTCTAAAATGCTTCCAGGTTGAACAACGAAACTCAAACTCGATTGGTTCACGCTTGTAAGGCCCTCAGTCGAGGCCCATATGACTATCACTGACAAGCGGGACCCTAGGCGCTGACGGTAAAGACTACCCTGCCAACTCCGTGGACGCCCCCTTTTCCGAAAAATCAGCAGGCCAAGCCCCCTAATTCGTGCGTGGTTCGGCGGCTGCCAGCACACGAAAACCGCCTGCGATTGTACCAAGTGAATGCTACTTCCAATCCGCAAGCTGCTGCCGAGCAAGCGCGCAAAATTTACCGCGGCGTGACGACCAAGTTCGGTCACCCTTCTCGGTCTCGAAACCGTGCGAGCCATGGCCGAGAAGGTCGTGGATCAGAGCCGCGAAGAGGACAGCTGGCCCCCCGGAGGGCCCGAACTTAAGAAGC
>Ga0207675_100006531_pt1 | contig 11038 bp, 10 predicted proteins | sample KBSSwiS42_FD_184305 | JGI IMG/M metagenome (GOLD analysis project Ga0207675, IMG submission 184305) | Switchgrass rhizosphere microbial communities from Kellogg Biological Station, Michigan, USA - KBS Switchgrass S4-2 (SPAdes) (version 2) | ecosystem: Host-associated > Plants > Roots >...
GTGTCGTGTGGGAGCTCGAGATCGAGGGCAAGAAGCGCGGCTCCGGGGACTTTCCGGTCGAACCCGCGGGCCCGCCTCCCCGTGAGTTCGACCAGGAGTTCGAGATCTCGAACGAGGACTACCGCGCCGGCCGCACCATGAAGCCCCCGCAGTGGCTGGACGCCGAGCACGAGCCTTCCGAATACACGAAGGAAGGCGATAAATCGAACCGTCGGCGCCTGCTGGTGCACTTGTCGATCCGGGACGGCGAGACGAATCAGCTCCTGGGCAAGGGCCAGACGGACGTCACGATCGAACCACCGCCGCAGAACCAGAAGTGACGCGACGCGTGGCCGGCCGCTACGTGGCGCTGATTCGGGGGATCAACGTCGGCCGGGCCAAACGTGTCGCAATGGCGGACCTTCGCACGTTGCTTTCGAGACTCGGCTACAGCGACATCCGCACGATTCTCAACAGCGGCAACGTCGTGTTCAGCGCCACTCACCAGCCGCCGAGCCGGATCGGCAAACACATCGAGGAGGCGATGTCCGAGCGGCTCGGGGTCTCCGGACGCGTCACGGTGCTGACGGCGGCCGAGTTCGCCCGTGTGGTCGAGGAGAACGCGCTCGTCGAGGTGGCGACCGATCCCGCCCGACTCCTCGTCGCGTTCTGCAGCGATGCGTCGCGCCTGAAGCAGCTCGAAGCGGTCAAGCGCCAAAAGTGGACGCCGGAGGCGATGGCCGCCGGTAGTTTGGCGGCGTACGTGTGGTGCTCCGAGGGGATTCTCGAGAGCCCCTTGCTACAGGTGGTCGGTCGAGCGCTGGGCGAGTCCACGACGACGCGAAACTGGGCGACGGTAGGGAAGGTCCAGGCCGCCCTTCAACTCGCTGGAGGCGTGACGGAGTGACTGCTCGAAAGGAAGTCGTCGAAAGCACCAGGGTCCCTCGCCTCGGGCCGTACTCGCAGGTCGTCCGCGTGGGCGATCTCGTCTTCACCGCCGGCCAGGGTGGGATCGACCCAAAGTCTGGCAAGGTCGCGGGCGACGACTTCGAGTCCCAGGCCCGTCAAGCGATCGCCAACCTTCGCGCGGTCCTCGAAGATGCCGGCAGCGGGCTCGAGCACGTCGTGCGCGTGACCTGCTATCTGACCCAGGCGGACGCCTTCCCCGTGCTGAACCAGCTCTTCACGGAGTACTTTCCGAGCGCGCCACCCGTCCGGTCGGCTCCCGTAGTCGCTCTGCCACGTGGACTCCTCTTCTCGGTCGACGCGATTGCCGTCCTGAAGAGCAGGGACTGATGAACCGTGGATCGGCTAAAGGCTTCCAAGCCTTTGGATGGACGTGGCGAGCGGCCGCCCTGACTCTGGCTTGCTGCGCATCCGGCCTCAACTTCGTCATCAGCTGGTCGAGACCGGACGCATCTTCGCTTCTGACACCCGGAATCGTGTTTGCGGTTCTCGGATGTGCCGCGATCCTGGCCGTCTTTCGCGCGCGGTCGTTGAAAGAGGAAGGCGATCAGGCCCTGCCTTTGCCGCCCGCGCCGTCCCGGGAACGCCCCCGAGAGGGCGTCGCCATCAGACTCACCGGACTGAAGAATCCGGACTCCGTGGAGCACTGGTTCGATGCCTGCATGGTCGACATCGCATACGTTGTTTCCACGGACCGCGACAGCGCCGAAATCAGGCTGGACGAGCGTGTCCGCGTGGCGACCCGTCAGGATCGCGACGTTGTCAATGGACTGATCCAGACTGCCCTTGCCAATTGCAGGGAGGACGAAGCGAAGGTCGAGTTCCTCGAGTAACCCGACTACGCGCGCTTGCGAGGCGGATCGAAGAACGGCAGCGCCTTCACCGCGACTCCCACCTGCTTGCGCTCGTGGTTCACGGTGAACTCCATCTCCAGCTTCGTGCCCGGCGCGGCCTGATCGGACGAGAGCGTCGCCAGCGCGATCATCTTCTTGAGAGTCGGCGACCACGTGCTGCTCGTCGCCTTCCCCACCTGCTTGCCCCCGCGATAGACGGGCACCGCGACGCGTGACGCGGTGAGCGGGAGCTGCGGCGGCAGGCCGACCGCGTCGTGCAGGCGATCCAGGTCGTCCCAATCGACCTCGAGACCGACGAGCTGGCGCGCCGGCCCCTTCTTCGCTTCCGCGCGCAGTGACTGCTGGCCGATGTAGGGCGACTTCTCGAGGTTCACGAGCCGGCCCAGGCCGATCTCGTACGGCGAGTACTGCTGCGACGGGATGAGCGCCTTGCGCGAGCTCACGTAATCGACGTCGAGCAGGATGAGGCCGGCCTCGATGCGCGCCACGTCGAGGGCCAGCATTCCCGTGGGCGTGATGTCGTACGGACGTCCCGCCTCCATGAGCGCGTCCCACACGCCCTCGCCCTTGTCCCAGGGCACCCAGATCTCGTAGCCGAGGTCGCCCGTGTAGCCGGTGCGCGAGATCTCGACGGGGATCCCGCGCAGCCGCCCGGGAATCACGCGGAAATACTTGAGGTTCGTCACGTCCGCGCCTTCCACGCACTTCTCGAGGATCGCGCGGCTGGTCGGGCCCTGCAGGGCGAGCGCGCCCAGCCGGTCGGAGATGTCCTCGACCGTGACCTGCAGGCCGTGGCTGTTCATGTGGATCCAACGCAGGTTCGGCTCGGCCGCGGTCCAGCGGTACACGTTCTCGTCCAGGCGCGAGATGGTGCCGTCGTCGATCACCTTGCCCCGCCCGTCGCACCAGTGCGTGTACGAGACCTGGCCCACCTTCATCTTGGGCACGTCGCGCGTGACCACGCGATCGACCAGCCGCGTCGCGTCCCGGCCGCTGACGCGGTACTTGAAGAGGGGCGAGACGTCGATCAGCGCCGCCGCGTTGCGGATGGCGTTGTACTCGCGCTCGTGGTGGACCTCGTAGCTCGAGACGGCGAAGTAGCCCGCCCAGTCCCGCCAGCTCATGCTCTCGCAGAGGGCGGCGGTGCGCGTGTGGAAACAGGTCCCGATCGGCATTCCCGCGATGATACCCGGAAGGGCCTAAACGGACGGAGAAGGAGACGGAGACGGGGCGGGCGGCGGCGCCGCGGCCGCGGGCGCGGCCGCCCCCGGAGGCGTGGGCATCACTTGAATGAGCAACGCGCGGTCGGCCCGCGGCGGCTTCTTCCCGAGGCGCGACGTCACGGCCACACGCAAGGTGTAGATGCCGGGAGGAATGTCCTTGAGCGGGACCTGAGCGGTGTGGACGATCGCCGCGCCCTTCGCGGTGTCGGTAGACCGCTCGTCGTTCACCCGGTAGGCCACGTTGCCGTCGGCGGCGGTGAGGGTCGTGGTCACGTCGAGGGTATGCGCCACCTTCTCGGCTTCGTAGATCTCCATGAACAGGGCCAGGGTGTCGAACGGATAGAAGGCGCGGTTGGCCGTCGGCGGTCCGGGCAGGACCTCCTTCACCAACGGCGACGTGCCCGCGGTGGGCACGAGGCCCGCGGTCGACGACGTGAGCATGAGCCCGGAGAGCGACAGCGAGCCCTTGTCGAACTCGGGCACGTCGAGGTCGTAGAACACGGACCCGGCCGCGCCCGAGTTCTCGGACCGGCCCGCCACGCGGAACTGCCACCGTCCCGGCGGCACTTCGACTTCCGAGAGGACGCGGAAGCCGGTGGCGGTGACCATCTGATGCGTGCGCGGCTTGAGGTCCAGCGCGACCTTCTGGTTCGTGCCCGTCGGCTTCCCGCCCGCATCCACGGTGAGGAGCGACAGGTCGAGGACGTCGTGGAAGAGCCCGCCCTTCTCCGCGAACTTGAATCCCTCGCCGGAGAGCTCGACCGTCAGCACGACCTTGGCCTTGTCCTTGCCCTTTTCCGGCGTCCCGCGGAAGGCGCCCGCCTGCATCTGCATCGGGAACCCGCCCTTGGGCAGCGGGCTCTCCAGCATCTCGGCCAGGACGGCCGGCGTGCCCGCGGCGGCCACCGACGGCGGCTTGGGCGCTTTCTGGTGCGGCGTCGAGTACCCGCTGCGCGCGCGCACCTTGAGGCCGGGCCGTGAGACCTTCACCTCGAGCTTGTGGAAGCGGCCATCCTTGCGCTGCCCGGGCGGGTAGTAGCCGAGGACGTAGTACGCGCTGTTGTCCTTGACCACGCGCGCGAACGCGGAGTTGAAGTCGTTGGTGTTCACGGCCGCGAAGCCCGAGGTCTCGTCGGCCAGCACGCGCAGGCTGTCCTGGGAGATCTGGAGGTCGCTCTGCAGGCCGGTGGTGTCGAGGCGGAGGCTCGGATCGTCGAAGACGGGCTGGATCTCCATCATCTCCGCGCTGAGCCCGCCCAGCCCCCGCGGGTCGATGGCGTAGAAGCTGACGTTCGAGCGCACCGCGGTGGCCGTCGCGTCCTTGATCGCGTCGAGGACGGAGGAGGCCTCGCGGTTCGTGATCTGGTCGTAGATGTTGTAGTCGATACCCTCGCTGAAGAAGAGGACGGCCTTGCGCCGCCCGTGCAGGCGCGAGAGCCATTCCGCCGCGTTCTTGAGCACCTCCATCGACGAGCGCGCGTCGTAGGCGCGCTTCATGTCGTCGGGATCGTTGACGGGATCGCCCTGCTGCCGGGTCTGCTGCGTCCGCCGGTATTCGTCGATCTTGCTCACGGTCACGGAGGGCAGCTTGTTCCCGACGAACTTGTCCACCGCCGCCAGCAGCAGGTTGCGGTCGCTGGTCAAGCCCTGGCTGTTCGACGCGGCGCCGAAGGTGTGGACGACCGCGGCCAGGTCGCCCTCGCCGAAGTGGCGCTCGATGAACCGCCGCGCCGCCGCGCGCACCAGCAGCGAGCTGTGGGTGCTCGTGTGCAGCTCGTCGAGCACGATCATGTACACGCGGCCCTCGAAGGGCACCGCGTTCGTCTTCACGTCGAGGGGCACCGGGGGCAGCGCGGCCGGCTCCGGCCTGTCGTAGGGGATGTCGATCTGGGTGAAGAGGTCGATCTGCTGCGGCTTGCCGTCTTCGAGGACGGTGAAGTCCTCGCGCTTCAGGTCGCGCACGGGCTGGTCGTTGCGGTCGGTGACGATGGCGTCCACCTCGACGTATCCGACCTCGACCGCGAAGGTGACGGGGGGCAGCGGGCTCGGCGGCGGGCCCGGCGGCGTGGGCGCCGGGGCCTGCGCGCCGAGGGAGCCCGCCATCAGGAGGACGGCGGGTGTGAAGAGGCGCAGCCGGGTCATCGCGGTTGCCCCGGCCGGGCTGCCGCACGGAGCGGCTCGCCCGAAAAGCCGGCGAGCGCCTTCAGCCACTGGGCGGTCAGGATGGCCAGGGCGCGCTGGCCCTTCTCCGCGGTCGCACGGCGGGGATCACCGAAGACAACGGTCTCGGTGTACGCAGGATCGGCGGGATCGCTCGAGAACATTCCCGGAAGATAACCCGGATAGTCCTTCAACCGATCGTGGCCGTAGTCCGTCACCGCCTTTTCCATGTGCACGAGCTCGGGCTGCAGGAAGAGATGGATCGAGGTCTCGATCTCGTCCGCGTGCGAGCCCTGACGCTGGGTCTGCAGCGCCCCGTATTCCGCCGTTTCCAGATCGTCCCACGATACGACCAGCGTGGGAACGCCCAGATCCGCCCGCAGGTCGCGGGCGACGATCGACAGGGGCAGGCCGCCGGCCTTCGCGATGCTGGTGTTCAGGAAGACGAGCCGGTGTGCCCCGCTCCGCACGAGCGAGCGCGCGACCTCGTCCACGTAACGAATGAAGACCGTCGAGTCCTTCACCTCCGTCCCCGGAAACTGGCGGAAGGGGGGAAGCCAGCCGTGAGCGATCGGCGGCGCCACCACGACATCCTGCGATTCTACCGCCCGCGCGCAGAGGTAATCGGCCACTTTCGCGTCGGCGTTCATCGGCAGATGCGGTCCGTGCGCCTTGGCGGCGGGACCGAAGGGGAGCACGACGACCGGTGCCGTCTTCAGGCGTTGCTGCGCCTCCGGCCACGAAAGCTCGCCGAGCCAGGCGCCGGGTGTGGCCGCCCGAAGCGGCGTCGACGAGAGGACAATCGCGAGTCCAAGAGGGAGCGCGACCAAAACGACGCGTCGCCTCATCGACCCGCCCCTCCCGCCGCCGAAGGTGCCGTCGGAGGCCCGAGCAGCCGCTTGGGGAACTTGGCCACGACCGTGTACAGCGGGTCCACCATGTTGCCGACGCGGATGGTCGCGGACTGCGAGACGAGCTGGTAGGCGTCGGCCTTGTCGAAGCCGTGCTCCGCCACCAGCCAGTTCACGAGCTCGACGAACGCGATGCGCAGCGCGTCCGAGAGCGGGCGCGCGCTGCCCGCGACCATGAGGTTCTCGGCGTCCTCGAGGCGCGGCCAGGCGATCGCCTTTTTCTTGACGAGGTCGAAGCGGAACGCGACCTCCATCGAGGTCTCCAGGCCGGAGCCGCAGACCTCGCCGTCCCCTTGCGCCGCGTGGCCGTCGCCGAAGTAGAAGAGCGCGCCCGTGTGGAAGACGGGCAGGGACACCGTCGTGCCTTCACGCACGTCCGACACGTCCATGTTCCCGCCGAACGGTCCCGGCCAGAGGCCGCCGAACTGCTCGTCGCCTTCCGGAGCGACGGCCACGCGGCCCAGCATCGGGCGGAGCGGGATCGTGACCGTCTTGAGCCGGCTGTTGGGGAGATCCACGGTGCCCGTCATGCGCTCGCGGTCGAGCCGCCAGACGTAGCGGCCGCGCGGGAACGTCTCGTTGAGGAAGGCGGTGGACTGATCGGGCACGAGCGCGCCGAAGCGCCCGCCCTGGGTGGAGACGGCGGTCGGGCGATTGGGCCGGACCTTGAGGATCTCGACCACCAGGGTGTCGCCGGGCTCCGCGCCCTCGATCGCGATCGGCCCCACCTCGCCTGGCCATTTGCCGCCGGGCTTCTCGTACCAGTCGCCCCAGAGACTCTCGCTCTCGAGGACGTCGCCGGGACGGACGGTGAGCACGGGCGGCCGCACCGCGAACGTCGGGTAGCCGACCGTCGGCTTGAGGCGATGCGTCTCCGCGCGCGCGGGCGACGCCGTCGCGACGAGCAGGAATGCGGCGGCGGCCACCGCGCGCAGGCGGCCCGCGCCGAGCGCGAGGCCGATCCCCACGACCGCCAGTTGGATGAGTGCCGCGAGGGTGCCCGATTTCGTCCCCAGAAAGGCGATGCGCGCGAATGTGAGAAGCGTTTCCGTGAGCGTGCCGGCCAGGATCGCGTACCAGGCCCAGCGATCGCCGCGGCGATAGGGCCCGGCCGCAATGAGAAGAAGGAAGACCCCGAACCCCGCGCTGTAGGCGGCGGCAGTGGCGCGCCGCGCGCGCAGGGCGGTCACCACCTCCGGCCGGCCGCCGGCCAGTTCCTGGAGCGACAGGCCCCCGATCCGCTCCGGGCCGCTGAAGTACGCGTTGCCCAGCGACGCCAAGCTGGCCAGCACCGTCAGCACGCCCGCCAGCACCAGCACGACCCAGCTCGCCGTTTTCATGATGATGACTCCCGTCTTTCATCTCAGGGGGGGAATTCATTCGGCATCGGGGTGGGAATGAACTCCCCCCCTGAAACCCCCCGTCGTCCAGCCGCCATTCTGGCGCCGCTTCGCGGCGCTGCAAAGGGCGGCTGGACTCACTGGGTCAAGGCTTGGGCACGTCCCAGCTCAAGCCATGTGCCCGTCCGTCGATCATGCCGTGCCGGCGTCCTGGCCCAAACGGGTGCGGACGCGCCAGAGGTCCGGGAAGGCGCGCTTGGGGAGGGTGGACTGCAGGTAGCTCACGCCCGCGCTGCCGCCGGTGCCGCGCAGGGATCCGATCATGCGCTCGACCATCTGCACGTGGTGCGCGCGCCAGAGAGACAGGCACTCGTCGATCTCGATGAGCACCTCGCACAGGGCCAGGAGGTCGGCGTACTTCTCGGGATCGTCGTAGATGCGCACGAGCGCGTCCACGCGCCAGTCCTCCTCGCGGGCCGGCCCCGACGCCACCGCTTGCGTCGGCGCTCCCGCCGGCCCCAGCCCCCGCCGCACGAGGAGCGCGTCGAAGACGTCGCTCACCGACGGCGCCGCCAGGCGCGCGTTGAGCCGCTGCGTCTCCTCCGGCTCGCAGACGAGGCGATGGAACACGACCGGGTCCTTGAGACCCAGGCGGAACTCGATCTCGCGGAACTGGATGGACTGGAACCCGGAGGCCGGGTTCAGGTGGTAGCGGAAGCCGAGGAAGTCCTGGGGCCGCATCGTCTCCAGGATGCGGACCTGCTGGATGAGCAGGCGCTGGATCTCGACCACGCGACGCAGAAGCCGCGTGCCTTCGTAGACGTGGTCCTGCTCGATCTCTTCGGCCGCGCTGTCGACCTCGTGGAGGATGAGCTTGAACCAGAGCTCGTAGACCTGATGAATGATGATGAAGAGCGCCTCGTCGTGGTGCGCGGGCGAGGAGAGGCTCTTCTGCAGCTCGAGGAGCTGCGGGACCCGCAGGTACGTGCCGTAGGTGAGCGGCTTGTCCGCCATGGGAGAGATGGTAGCCCCCTTGGACCCGCCGTGGCGGAAGGGCGGAATAGGGTAGGCTGATCATTTGCACAAGGAGCGATGAGGGTGGCCAAGGCGGCAGCGCGACAAGGAAAGCTGTTCGAGGCGGACGCGGGCAAGGTCGAGACGGCGAAGAAGCCGCCCGCGCCATCGCCGGCCCCGCTCCCGGTGCCCGCGGAACCGGCGCCCGCTCCCGTCGCCGTTGCCGGCCCCCGGCCCGTGGCGGCGCCCTCGCGCCGCGTCAGCGCGGAGACGCTGGCCAAAGGGCAGCGCGAGATCTCGGTCTCCGAGTTCTTCGTCAAGAACCGGCATCTCCTGGGCTTCGACAACCCGTCCAAGGCGCTCCTCACCACCATCAAGGAAGCGGTGGACAACTCGCTCGACGCCTGCGAGGAGGCCGGCATCCTCCCCGAGCTGCACATCGAGGTGCACGACCTCGCCCTGGAGGCGGCCAAGCCCAAGGACGCCGAGCTGACGAAGGGCGAAGGGCGCTTCCTGGTCGTGGTGCAGGACAACGGGCCCGGCATCGTGAAGGCCCAGGTGCCCAAGATCTTCGGCAAGCTCCTCTACGGGTCGAAGTTCCATCGCTACAAGCAGGCCCGCGGGCAGCAGGGCATCGGCATCTCCGCGGCCGCGATGTACGGCCAGCTCACGACGGGCAAGCCCATCCGCGTCACCAGCCGCGTGGGCAAGCGCAAGGACGCCCACGTCTTCGACATCCAGCTCGACACGCGCAAGAACGAGCCGGTGGTGACCCACGACGAGGAGCTCTCGGAGTGGCACCAGGAGCACGGCACGCGCGTCGAGCTCGAGATCGTGGCGAACTGGCAGCAGGGACAGCGCTTCGTGAACCGCTACGTCGAGCACACCGCGCTCGCGAACCCGCACGCGACCGTCCATTACACGCGACCCGTGGGCGCGGGCCAGCGGCGCGGGACGGACAAGCCCGGCAACGAGACGATGAGCTTTCCGCGCGCGACGAGCGAGCTGCCCAAGGAAGCGCTGGAGATCAAGCCCCATCCGCACGGCGTGGAGCTGGGCGCGCTGATGCTCATGGCGCGCGAGTCCAAGAGCCACGACGTGCGCGGCTTCCTGCAGACGGCCTTCAGCCGCGTCTCGCCTTCGGCCGCGGCCGACATCCTCGCCAAGGTGCCCTGGGGCAAGAAGCCGGTGCGGCCGCGCGTCCTGGGCGAGAACCGGCAGATGGCGGACGAGCTGCACAAAGCCATCGCGGCCTCGAAGCTCATGAGCCCGCCCACGAACTGCCTCAGCCCCATCGGCGACGAGCTCATGAAGAAGGGCCTGGTCAGCTTCCTGAGCGTCATCGAGAGCGAAGGGGACAGCGGCGACGAGAACGCGCAGCTCGACCTCGACGCCGCGGCCATGAAGCCGACGAAGAAGTCGGCGCGGGCGGAGAAGGCGGCCAAGGGCGCGCCCGCGCCCGCGCCGGAACCGGTCCCCGACGCCCCGCGCGAGGAGGGTGTCGAGAAGATCAAGGGCCACAACTACTTCATCGCGACGGTCACGCGCCCGCCGAAGGTCTACCGCGGCAACCCGTTCCAGGTCGAGGTGGGCCTCGCCTACGGCGGGAGCTGGCCGGCGGACAAGACGATCGAGCTGTTCCGGTTCGCGAACCGCGTCCCGCTTCTCTTCCAGCGCGGGGCCTGCGGCATCACCGAGGGCATCGTGCGCACGGACTGGCGCAACTACCTGCTGAGCCAGCCGAAGGGCTCACTGCCGGTGGGACCGATGGCCCTGCTCGTCCACATCGCGTCGGTCTGGGTGCCGTTCACCAGCGAGTCGAAGGAGGCCGTCGCCCATTACCCGGACATCATGAAGGAGATCCAGCTCGCGGCCCAGGAATGCGGCCGCAAGCTCGCCACCTTCATCCGCAAGGGCAAGGCCCTCGAGTACCAGGCCCAGCGGCGCAGCATCTTCGAGCTCTACATCGAGGAGGTCGCGACCGCGATCGGCAAGATCACGGGAAGGAAGCCCGGCCCGATCAAGCGGGACTTCCTGAAGGTCGCGCACCAGGTGACGGCGGCGGAGATGAAGGAAGAAGAAGAAGAGAGGGCGGAGGAGTAGCGGCCTTGCGGGCCGACTCGACTCAGGACGCGGGCTCGTCTCCGAGGTGCACCATGGCCGTGCGGATGCCGCGCGGCCGGCCCTGCGCGTCGTGCAGCCGGCGGTCCACCAGCAGCAGGACGATGCCACCGCCGTCCGCTTTCCGGAAGGTCCGCACGAACGGCTTGATGTCCTTCTCCCCGGCCAGCTTCTTCTGCACGGACTGCTTCGACGCGTCCTGCATGACCACGAACTCCCAGACCGCGTGCCCGACGACCTGCGCGGACTCGTACCCCAGCAGCTTGAGCTCCTCCGCGTTCACGCGGCGGATGGTGCCCGTGGTGTCGAACTCGTGGACGGCCACGCCTGGCGGCGGGCTGGCAAAGACCTGCTCGAAGCGGACCTTCCCCTCCCGCTCGGCCTGGGCCAGCTTGTCCTGGTAGCCCTGGAGTATGGCCACCAGCTCGTCCTGGGTCGCCTTCGCCATTCATGGTCCTCTGCCGTCAGCG
>Ga0207675_100006532_pt1 | contig 11038 bp, 7 predicted proteins | sample KBSSwiS42_FD_184305 | JGI IMG/M metagenome (GOLD analysis project Ga0207675, IMG submission 184305) | Switchgrass rhizosphere microbial communities from Kellogg Biological Station, Michigan, USA - KBS Switchgrass S4-2 (SPAdes) (version 2) | ecosystem: Host-associated > Plants > Roots >...
TACGGCATCATCCGCAATCCGGGCCTGGCGAAAGCGCTCCGTCTCATCCAGACGCAGGGCAGAGACGCGTTCTACCGCGGCGAGATCGCCGACGCGATCGTCGCCAAGGCGAAGGCCAACGGCGGCGTGATGACGAAGGAGGACCTCGCGGAATTCCAGTCGGAATGGACCGAGCCGATCTCGACCAACTATCACGGCTACGACGTCTTCGAGCTGCCGCCGCCCGGCCAGGGCTTCGCGGCGCTCGAGATGCTGAACATCCTCGAGGTCTGCATGCCGAAATTCGGCACCAGCCTCGCGGCGCTCGGGCCGTCCGATCCGCAATACTGGCACTACCTGGTCGAGGCGAAGAAGCTGGCCTACTCGGACCTGCACGCGAAGAACGGCGATCCGATGTTCTCGAAGGTGCCGGTGAAGGAACTGCTCTCGAAATCCTACGCCGCCTCGCTCTGCGGGAAAATCGATCCGAACGTCGCCGCGAAGCCGGCCGTCACCGGCGGCCGCGACGGCGGCACGATCTACCTGACGACCGCCGATCGCTGGGGCAACATGGTGTCGCTGATTCACAGCGTCTTCGGCGTCTACGGCAGCCGCGCGACGGTTCCGCCCTACGGCTTCGTCCTCCACAACCGCGGCTCGGCGTTCTCCCTCGTCCCCGGCAGCCCGAACCTGGTCGCGCCGCACAAGCGCCCGTTCCACACGATCATCGCCGGCTTCGTCATGAAGGACGGACAGCCGCTGATGACGTTCGGCAACATGGGCGGCAGCGTCCAGCCCGAGACGCACGCGCAGCACATGATCAACCTGATCGACAACGGGATGAACGTGCAGATGACCACCGACGCCGCGCGCTTCACCCACAATCAGAGCTCGAACATGCTGTCGCTCGAGGCCAATCTCTACAACCTGGTTGGCGCGGCCCTGAAGGCGAAGGGGCACGAGGTGCGATCGGTCAACGGGGGAGCGGTCGGCGGCTACCAGGGCATTCTCTTCACGCGCGATCCGCGCATGCCCGAACCGATCTTCGAGCGCCGCGCCGCCACCGACGACCTGCCGGTGAACGGCGTCTATCGCGGCGGCTCGGATCACCGAAAGGATGGCCAGGCCGTCGGGTGGTGAATCACGCGTAGCGCAGCCCTTCAGGGCTGCCCGCGGTGAGTAGACTGCATCGATCGGCGTCATCATCGGGGCGGCCAACGCCCGATTCGATGCACGCCGGATGGTTCGACACGAATGCACGCCAGTGCGCTGGCATTGGACGTGCTAGAGCTTGAGACGAATCTGCTGGCCGGCGACTCGCCTGACACCGAGCGCCCAGATTCGCACGTCAGCCCGGAAGGGCCCATGGACAGGAGTGGACAATGCAGACAAGGTGTGTCGACATGGATCTCAAAGACCTCGCAAACCTCTCGGAACGCCTCAACGCCAGCACCGATCAACTGAACACCGAGCTCAAGGCGATCGAGGATCGCATTAATACGCTCTCGCTCGGGGTCGAGGCGTGGGTCACCAAGTACCCGCTTCAGGAAGAGTTCAGCAACGAATGGGCGGCGCTCGCCAGGAACGCATTGGTCGCGTCGGCCGCGCTCGGCCTCTCGACACGGGCGCGGACCGCGATCGAGCTGGGATACGCGCGCTTTCCCGAGGGCTGGAAGCTCGCGGTCCGAACGGTCACCTACCAGCAGACCAGAAGGCCGACCTCGATTCACTGGGACGAACCGCTGGATACCAGCGGCGAGATCGCGCGCGAGGCCAAGCCGCTGCTCCGCGCCAGCCGGACGCTGCGGACGCGAGCGGTGGATCGAATTCCGGATCTGGTTGACGCGCTCCACACCGCCGGCATGCAAGTGGCCGACGCGGTAGAAAAGGCGCGGAAGATTTCCGACTCGCTCAAGTAGAACGTTGGTTCGCCGGCGGGCGACGCGGCCAGCAGATTCCCGCTTGGCGACAAACGCGTGAGCGATAGGCGGAGCTATCTCCGCGGCAGCGCGAAGCTGAGGATCAGATCGCCGCCGCGCCGCCCGCGCTCGCCGCCGCCCGACCCGACGGTCACGAACTCCTCGCCGTTCACCATGTAGATCGACGGCGAGGAGAAGATCCCCGCGCCGGTGTTGAACTTCCACAGCAGCTCGCCGGTCTTCGCGTGATAGGCCATGAAGTAGCCGGCGATGTTGCTGCCGCTGCCGACGAACACGAGATCGCTCGCGGTGACCACCGAGCCGGCCTGGCCGAACCCCTCGAAGGTTTTCTGCCAGGCGAGCTCGCCGGTCGTCGGATCGTAGGCAGAGAAGTACCCGGTCGCGCCGCGCGCCCCGTTGGCCGGCTGATCGATCGCGTTGACGTAGAGCAGGCCGGTCCGCGGGCTGTAGGAAATCGGCCCGTAGTTCGCGCCGCCGCCGGTGCCGGGCGCGATGATCTGGTTCGGGCCCGGCGGCGTGAACATCGGCACCAGCGTGCGCGTGGCCGCGTGCTCCGCCGCGATGTCGATCGGGAACACCGGGCTGACCGGCGCCATCGGCTTGCCGGCGGCGGTGTAGGGAATCGGCTGCGTCGGCCACGGCTGCTCGCCGGGCCGGCTGGTCGCGGTCGGCACCGGCGTTTCCTTGATCGGGTGCACCGGCTTCCCGCTCTCGCGGTCGAGGATGTAGAGGAAGCCGTTCTTGCTCGCCTCGGCCAGCGCCTTGACGCGCCGCCCGCCCACCTGCATGTCGAAGAGGATCGGCTGGTTGCCGGAATCGTAGTCCCACACGTCGTGGTGGGTCTGCTGGAAGAACCACTTCAGCCGGCCGGTGTCGAGCGTCAGGGCGATGATCGAATCGGTGAAGAGGTTGATGCCGGCGCGCTTGCTGCTGTCGCCGAACGGATTGCCGACCGCCACGTAGATCAGCCCGAGCTCGGGATCGATCGACGGCGTCTCCCAGATGCCGCCGCCGTTGCGCTCGCCGCCAACCCAGGTCGGGCCGGCGATCTCCCATCCCTGATCTTTCTCGTCCTGCGGGATGGTGTTGAAGTGCCACAGCACCTTGCCGCTCTTCGCGTCGACCGCGAGCACGTGGCCGCCAGGCACGTGGCTCTCGCTGCGCGTGCTGCCGATGTAGATCACGCCCTTGTGCGCCTGCGGCGCGGTGGTGAACCAGTAGCCCAGATTGATGGCCGCCTTGACGTCGGGGAATCGTTGTTGGACGACGTCGAGGATCACGCTCGCCTGGCCGTTCTTGCCGAAGCCCTGAATCGGCTTGCCGCTCTTCGCATCCAGCGCGAACAGGAACGACCCGGCCGCGGTGTAGACGACGCCGTCGGCGTAGCAGACGCCGCGATTGCGGAAGATGTAGCCCTCGCGCCGGCCGCCGCCAATCTGCTCGGTGACGTCGTAGCTCCACAGCAGGTGGCCGTCCGCGGCATCGACCGCGTAGACGCTGCCGCGCGGATCGGTCACGTACATCGTTCCGTCGACAATCACCGGCGTCGTCTGGTTGCTGACGCCGTCGATGATCCCGTACTGAAACAGGAATCGCGGCGTCAGCGATTTCACGTTCGACGGCGTGATCTGGTCGAGCGACGAGTAGCGGCTGCCGGCGAGGTCGAGATTGTGGAGCGGCCAGTCCAACGATTTACCCTGGACGCCGTTGGACGACCCGCCGTTGGCCTTCGGCGCCTGCGCGACGACATCGGGACCGGCTTGCGTCGCGGCGAGCGCGAGGCAGACGAGCGTGAGCAATCCGTGCGGCTTCATCATCTTCGCCTCGCGCTGATGAGATCTGGCGCGCCATTGTACTGAAGGCGGCTTGTCACAACTTGTAATTCCAGCGTCGCAGTATCATGGCGCTTTGAACGCGGCGCCCAGCGCGCCGCCCCTATCGCGAGACGCCATGACGACCCTCGACTCGGCGGTCAAACGGTTTCCACCCCTGGCATTCGCTGTCGCCGCGGCGCCGGCGCACCGCACGCCGCAGCCAGCGGGCGCGAGCGTCGACGACCTGATTCGCCCGCCGGCCGCTGCGCGGGAATACGCGGTCGCGCTGGCCTGCGTCGCCATGGTCACCGCCATCCGCATGCTGCTGAATTCCACGCTGGCGAGCGTATCGCCGCTGCTGATTTTCGTGCTGCCGGCCGCGGTGATGGCGATGCGCCAGGCGCCGCTGCCGGCACTGTTCGCGGCGCTGGTCAGCGCCGGCGTGTCGGTGCGGCTGTTCATCCAGCCGACCGACGCGATCTGGTGGGCCCACTCCCCGCAGCAGGTACGGTTGGCCGTGTTCGCCGTCGAGAACGTCGCCATCGTCGCGCTCGGTTGGCTGCTGCAGCGTGAACGGCGGCGCGGCCTGGAGCGCGCGCTCCAGGCCGAGCGGCTGCGCGTCGTGCACGTCACCATGCGCACGGTCCAGCACGTCGTCAACAACTCGCTCAATCAGCTGCAGGGGCTGCGCTTCGAGGCCGAAGGGCACGTGCCGTCCGAGTTGGTGGCGAGCTTCGACGCGACCATCCACGACACGTTCGCGAAGCTCGCCGGCCTCGGCAACATGCCGGCGTACGCCGAGAAGCCGATGGAAAGCGGCGTCGGGCTCGACGACGACGCCGGGCGCGGGCAGCCGTCGCGCGTCGAGTAGATCCGGATCGCCCCGCTTACAACCCGGAGAGCAGATTCAGGCGGCCGGTGCTGTCGCCGAACTTCTCGACCTTCACGCCGAACTTGTCCATCAGGTTGAGCGAGAGGTTCGCCAGCGGCGTCCCCTTCGCATAGCGCAGGTGCTGGTCGCCCTTCACCTGCAGATCGCGCCCGCCGACGACGACCACCGGGACGTTGTAGTTGTTGTGCGTGTTGCCGTCGCTCATGCCGCTGCCGTAGAGGATGATCGAGTGGTCGAGCAGCGTGCCGTCGCCGTCGGCGATCGATTGCAGCTTCTTGACGAAGTAGGCGAGCGCCTCCACGTGATAGGTGTTCAGCTTCGAGAACACCGCCATCTTCTCCGGGTTGTTGCCGTGGTGCGACATCGAATGATGCGCCTCGGGCAGGCCGATCTCCTCGTACGAGCGGTTGATGTTCTCGCGCGCCATCATGAATGACGAGACCCGGGTGATGTCGGCCTGGAAGGCGAGCGCCTGCAGGTCGAACAACAGCTCGGCGTGCTCGCGGAACGTCTCCGGCGCGCCGGCGGGCCGGCTCGGGACGGTGAACCCTTCCGGCGTGCTCTCGCTCCGCGCGATGCGGCGCTCGACGTCGCGGATGCCGTCGAGGTACTCGTTCAACTTGAGGCCGTCGCGCTGACCGAGCTTCCGCCGCAGCTGCGAGATCTCCTGCGTCACCCCGTCGAGGATGCTGCGGTCCTCCCGGCTCCGCGCCGCCCGCGCCTCGGCGGTGTCGCCGCTGCCGAACAGCCGCTCGAACACGAAGCGGGGATTGGTCTCGGCCGGCAGCGGCATGGTCGGCGTCTTCCACGACATCGAGTTCATGTAGGCGCAGGCGTAGCCATGGTCGCAGGCGCCGACGACGTCGTTGCGGTCGAGGGCGAGTTCGAGCGACGTCAGCTTCGAGTCGCCGCCGATCTGCTGCGCGATCAGCTGATCGATGGTCGTGCCCGCCTGCACGTCCGCGCCCTCGGTCTGCTTCGGGTGCACGCAGCTCATGAAGGCGGGTGCCGCGCGCGGATGCTGGCCGCCGGAGTCGCCCTGGTCGGTCGCCGGGAAGTTGTCGAGCCCGGTGAAGACGACGGTGCGATCGCGGAACGGCTCGAGCGGCTTGAGGATCCGCGAGAACGCGAAGCCGGCGCCGTCGCCCGCCGGCGTCCAGTCGTCCATGTTGGCGCCGTTGCCGCAGTAGATCGCCGCGAACCGCGGCGCCGCCTTGCCCGCCGCCGACATCGCCGGCAGCATCGCGTCGAGCAGCGGCAGCGCCAGCGTGGCGCCGATGCCGCGGATGAACGTGCGCCGGGGCAGCGCCATCTTCGTGATCACCATCACACACCTTCCCTGTGCCGCATCAATTAGTCCCTGCCCTGAGCGAGCCTTGGGGTTCGCGGGCGAGTCGAAGTGGTGCCCTGAGCGGGCCCCGAGGTTCCCGGGCGAGTCGAAGGGTCTGCCATCCGCATTTGAAACGGCGTGCTGGCCACGACCGCCTGGACCAGCGATCCGAACCGGTAGCTGGTCCGCGCCGCCTCGCGCTTGATGCGGCGCACCGCCGGCGCGTCGGCGGCTTCGAGGCCGCGCCCGAGCGCATAGGTCAGCAGCTTCTCGGTGAACGTCGTCAGGAAATCGTCGGCGTGGTCGAGCAGCACCTTGCGCAGCTGCACCGGGCCGGAGAACGCCGTTCCGTCGGGCAGCTTCGCCGACGCGTCGATCGGCGAGCCGGCGGCGTCGATCTCGCGCCACTCGCCGATCGCGTCGAAATTCTCCAGCGCGAAACCGAGCTCGTCCATCTGCGCGTGGCAGCTCGCGCACACCGGGTTGGCCCGATGCTGCGCCATCTGATCGCGCATCGGCAGCACCTTCGCCGGATTGCGCTCTTCCTTCAGCTCGGGGACGTTCGGCAGCGGCGGCGGCGGCGGCGTCCCGAAGATGTTTTCGAGGATCCACTTGCCGCGAATCACCGGCGAGGTGCGGTTGGCTCGCGAGGTGTCGGTGAGGATCGAGCCCTGGCCGATCAGGCCGCGCCGCACGCTGTCGGTCGGCAGCGCCACGCGGCGGAACCGCTCGCCGTAGACGCCGGGGATGCCGTAGTGCTTCGCCAGTCGCTCGTTGAGGAACGTGTAGTCGGCGTCGAGCAGATCGAGCACGCTGCGGTTCTCGCGGATGATGCTGTCGAAGAACAGCGCCGTCTCCTGCGCGAAGGCCTCGCGCAGGTTGTCGTCGAAGTGGAAGAGCAGCTCCGGGCTCGGCCTGAAGGTGGTGACGTTGCGGATGTGCAGCCACTGGCCGGCGAAATTGTCGACCAGCGCGGCGGAGCGCGGATCCGCCAGCATGCGCCGCACTTCGCGATCGAGGACGGCCGGCGTGTGCAGCGTCTTCTCCTCCGCGGCCTTGAGCAGCGCATCGTCCGGGATGCTGCTCCAGAGGAAGAACGACAAGCGCGACGCCAGGTCGATGTCGCTGACGCGGTACGGCGAGTTGGGCGCGGAGCCTTCCGGCTCGTCCTCGAACCGGAAGAGAAAACGCGGGCTCATGAGGACGCTGCGGATCGCGAGCTCGATCCCCGATTCGAAGCCGCCCGTGGCCGCGCCTTCTCGATATCGAGCGAGCGCGACCTGCAGATCGTCGGGGCTGACCGGACGCCGATACGCCCGCCGCGCGAGCGAGGCGATGATCGTCCGCGCGCACGGCGCCTCGTCGGCGGCGTTTTTCGGCCGGCACACGAACACCCGCTTACGGCCCGGCGAATCGGCCGCCGCCGCACCCGCGTCCGGCGCCGTGATGGTCACGCTCGACACGCCGGGTTCGCCGTTGCCCGCGCGATACGGATCGCGGCGCAGGTACGGATCGAACAGATCCTCGAGGTACGCCGACGTCCTCTGGGCGAAGTACACCTGCAACAGATGGGAGCCGGATTTCACCGGCACGCGGAACTGCAGCGCCTCGTGCGTTTTCGCGGTCCGCTCCTCGCCGCTCAGTTTGGCCATCGCGGCGCCGCCGACGGTGTAACTCCACACGGTCGTGCCATCGAGGCTGACGGTGAGCGGCTGCGGCTCGGCGGTCACGCCCATGACGCCGCCGTCGGCGCCGCTCTCGTTCAACCGCAGCTGGAAGTGGTAGTCGCCGTCGACCGGAAACTCGTAGCGCAGCGCCAGGCCGCCGCGCGATCCCCACGGCAGATCCTCGTTGAAGCGGTTGCCCTGATTGCGATCGGTCGGCACGAAGATCGTCTCCGGCAACGGCGATCCGCGAACGCGCCCGAGCGCCATCTGGCTGATCTTCGCCGCCGCGCCGAGATAGCGCTCGGTCAGCGCCGGCGAGAGCGACAGCGAGTCGGCGTTGTTGTCGAAGCCATACGCGCCGTTGTCGGGCGGCAGCAGCGCAGCCGGATCGATGTCGAGCCCGAAGAGATCCCGCACCGCGTTGCGGTATTCGACGCGGTTGAGGCGGTGCAGCGTCGGACGGCCCGGGTTCACATGCGCGGCGGCCGCGTCGTCCAGGCCGTTCTCGAGCCACGAGGCCACGCTGTCGGCCGTCGCCTTGTCGGGACGGGGACGTCCGACCGGCGGCATCGCGCCGGTCCGAATCTTTCGCACCACCTTTTCCCACGCGGCGGCGTGATCGCCCAGGCTGGCGAGCTCCAGCGTGTCGAGCGCGAGACCGGCGGTCTTCAATCGCTGGTTGTGGCAGGTGACGCAGTACCTGTCGAGCACGGCGCGCGGCGCCGCGCCGGGCGTCGCAGCCGGAGCCTGCGCCGGTTGCTGCACCGCGCTCGCGTCCACCATCGCGACGAGGCCGAGGGCAAGGGCGATCGACGCCAGCCTCATCGCGGCACCCTCTCCGGCAGCGCGGCGGCGCACGGCGGCGGGCACTTCATCTCCTTCGCCCCGAGCTTGCGCAGCAGCGCCGCCGTCTGCGGTTGGGCCGCAAACGAATTGCCGTACTCGACGCCGTCGGCGACGATGAGCGGCGTCCGTCCGTCGAGGGCGACGACGTCGAGCTTCGCGCCTTTGTCGAACAGATACTGGACGACGCTGTTGGCGCCGCGGTAGGCGGCGGCATGCATCGCCGTCTCGCCGAGATCGCTGATCGCGTTGACGTCGGCGCCGAGCTCGTCGACCATCAGCTTGACCGCCTCGAGCACCTGGCTCTCAGACGCGCGATCCTGGTTCGAGGCCCAGGCGATCCCCGCTGCCGCCATCAGCGGCGTGATCCGTTCTTCGGTGCCGATCCCGGGATCGGCGCCGTGCGCGAGCAGCAGCCGCATCACCTCCACGTCCGCCGACTTGGCGGCGAGAAGAAACGCGGTGGCGCCGGCGAGGTGCCGGCGATAGCGCGCGCCGGACCACCGCGGCTCCTCCATGCTGATGCGGCCGTTGACGTCGGCGCCGTGCGCGAGCAGCGAGGTGATGATGCGGATGCGATCGAGGTGGACGGCGATGAACTGATCGCTGATGTGCCAGTTGGCGACGTGCACCGCGGCGTGCAGCGGCCTGCCGAAGATGTTGCCGCGGGCGACGCCCTCGGAGTCGCGCTCGTTGTTGGTCAGCTTGCGGTATTTCAGCTCCATCGGGCGCGCGTGCACGCCCTGCACGGTGAGCTCGGTCGATCCCCCTTCGGCGTTGGGATCGGCGCCGCGCTCGAGCAGGAGATCGACGAGATCGGCGTGGCCGTTGATCACGGCAATGAGCAGCGCCGTCGCGCCGTCGGGGCGCGTGGCCTTGACGTCGGCGCCGGCCGCCACGAGCGCGCGCACCGAGGCCGCGTCGCCGCGCCGCGCCGCGAACAAGAGCGGCGTGGTGCCGGCGTTGGAACGCGCCCGGATGTCGGCGCCTCGCTCGACCAGCGCGTGCACGACCGCGCCCTGGCCGGCCGCCGCGGCCCACATCAGCGCGGTCTGGCCGTTCCAGCTCTCCTTCGCGTCAATCGCGGCGCCGGCGTTGACCAGCGCCTTCACCGCGTCGACGCTGCCGCTGCGCGCCGCCAGCATCAGCGGCGTTTCGCCGGAGCGGATCGAACGATTCGGATCGGCGCCCGCCTTGAGCAGCTGATCGATGATTGCGGCGCTGCCGTTGGTGGCGGCGAGGGCGAGCGGGGTGACGCCGAGCTGGTTGGTGGCGTCGACTTTCGCGCCGGCGCGGACGAGCAGCGCGGTCGTATCGGCGTCGTCGAGGTAGGCGGCCCAGTGAAGCGCGGTGGCGCCGTCGCGCTGCGGCGCGTTGACGTCGGCGCGCTGCTTCAGCAGCGTGCGCACCGCCTGCGCGTCGCGGCGCTGCACAGCGTCGGCAAGCGTGGCGTCGGCGCCGGCGGCGCCCAGGCGCGAGACGCACAACAGGGCGCTGGCGAGCAGGAACCCGCGCGCCCGTCGCATCGGCATAAGCCCGGTCCTCGGGCAAATATTACCCTCAACCGGCGGCCGATTCGGCCGGTTCTTGCAGGCTGTCGGGCTAAGTGGCCTAGCGCGCCTCGGCCTTGGAGTAGAGGTCGAGATCGCCGGCCATCAGGTGTGCGTGCAGGCGGAATGGGCCGGGGCCAGTCCAGTCGAACGAGCGGAAGAGCCCGCCTTTCGACACCCCGAAGGGCCGCGCGGTGATGTCGCCGGCCCAGAGCGACGCGTCGACCTTGTTGTAGTCCTCGGCCCGGCCGACGTCGATGCGCAGGTCGCCGGCGCGAAGCTCGACGTTCTTGTTGCCGCGGACATCCTCGATCGTCAGGTCGCCGGCCGACATGCGCACGTGGAGATCGGTCTGGGCCGGAATCTGGATGGTGAACGTGAGCCCCTTGTTACTCGGGCCGTCGGTGGTGATGCTCAGCTCGCGTCCCTGCACGTCGGCGCGCGCGCGCACTTTCGCCAGCGCTTCGGGCTCGCGCACGCTCCAGTCGATGCGCACGCGGTCGTCGCGGCTGCCGGTGATGTGATAGTCGCCCGCCACCAGATCCATCTTCGCCGAGCCGTTCGCGGCGAACGCCCGCTCGAGCGAGCCGGAGGTCCTGGCGTCCTGGGCCCAGAGAGTCGTCGCGAGGACCGCAACCGCCGCCGCAAGCCACACGCGCATCACGCCTCCTCTGCTGACCGATCCAACTGTCGTGAGACGATCGTCCCGGTCCGCCGGTTCAACCGGCGCAACCCAGCCATGAGATCGCGGGTGACGACTACGGCGCCATCGCCGGCGGGTCGTGGCCGCCGGCCGTGACCATCGCGTGGGAAACGCATCCGCCGGCGATTGTCCTGCCGCTGAGCACGGCGCCTCTCGTACCTCGCCCGACAGCCCCAATCAGGGTCGGCAGCCAGCAGGCTCGCCCGCCGGTGGCGAATCGGTGGCGCCGTGCCTGCAGCGCCTCCGGATGCGTTTCCCGTCTGACGCGCGAGACACGCGAGGTCTAACGGCCGGCGTCCACGACCCTGCCGGCGCTGGCG
>Ga0207675_100006538_pt1 | contig 11033 bp, 11 predicted proteins | sample KBSSwiS42_FD_184305 | JGI IMG/M metagenome (GOLD analysis project Ga0207675, IMG submission 184305) | Switchgrass rhizosphere microbial communities from Kellogg Biological Station, Michigan, USA - KBS Switchgrass S4-2 (SPAdes) (version 2) | ecosystem: Host-associated > Plants > Roots >...
CACCACGATAAGAAAAATCAACTGCAGTTTGACCTCTTGCTGCTAACAGATCAGCTTCGTTGGGATAACTTGTACTAACATCATCCAGGTAGTCGGTAAACAATTTTCTTAACCCAAATTCAAATCCTATTCGAAGATTTTCCGTAATGGCAAACTTAATACCTCCGCCAAATGGAATAGCTGGCTGCCAAAGAGAATATGGTTTTTTATTGGGATAAATTCCTTGCCCTTCTGTACTCAATGGTTTTAAAAAAACTTTTCTTCCAACAGAATCATATGTATAAGGATCAAAATGGAAAACAGCGAGGCCAATAAAACCGTAAGGAGAAAATCTTTTCTCATATAGATTGAACAAATAATACTCTCCGACAACTGCAAATTCAGAGATCGTCGATTCAAATTGAAGATTTCTTTGTTGAAGCACTTGCTTGCTGCTATATGAGTCACTTCCGTTTACTCTTGCAAAACTATATGAGCCACGAAGAAGTATTTGGTCTTGTAATTCGTATTGAACAGTTAACCCGATAAAGCCATTAGTGAGTTTTTTGGGGTAAACTTTATCAAGCAGGTCACCATTATAGTTTGCAAAGCCTCCCGCAACTCCCATATGTATCCGTTGTGCCTGGAGCAAACAATTATTTACTATTAAAAAAATGAGCAGGTGACCAGTTTTCATTATCCAGTTTGCGCTGTTTCTGCAAAAATAAGGCCTGAAATCTGTTAATGATGATAAGAAGCTATCCCCAATTCACATTATTGCAATACATTTTTGGGGCAACGGGTATAATGGATCGCTGAAGAATTCTCGTTACTCAAGTTGCTGAAGAATTTTTTGAATGTAGAAAACTTCATTTCGATATTTATTCCAAAGAAATAATACCAATCCATTTCAGATGGAGTACCTCTTTGTTCGCCATGATTTGGATATGCAGCGCCACCGGGCAACTCATCACCACGATAAGCCATCTCAACAGCTTTTGGTCCTTTTGCCTGCATCAATACATTCTTATCAACATAAATGCTGCTGACATCATCCAAATAATCGGTAAATGTTTTGCGTTGGCTGAATTCAACTCCAATATTCATGTTTTCATTGATCGCATAACGGGCACCAACGCCAAATCCTACATTTATTTGAGTGAGTCTATACGATTTTTGTTTTGGAAATTGAGACAATCCCTGTCCTTCAGTACTTAATGGTTGTAAAAAAGTTTTCTTGCCACTATTATCATAAGCCCATGGATTAAAATGGAACAATGAAACACTTCCGTACACATAAGGAGTAAAACTTGTTGTTGAAAGATCGAGCAGCGAAGTTTCCAAACTCAATGAAGCTTCTTTAATAGAGGTATAAAAACTAAGATTACGTTTTTTCAAATAATCCCGGTTGTATCGGTCTGCTGCCTCAATACTCCCGATAGCAACGCCTCCTTTTAAAGAAAGCCATCGATTGAAAGATTGACGAATATTGAAAGCAACTGTAGGTTTTGAATGGGAGAATTTAAAGCTGCTTGGATTCAGATCGCCCTGGTAATTCATTTTGCCAACAAATAAACCAAGCCATGTGGCTTTGTCTTCATTTTGTGATAATAAATGAAAATTGAAACAGACCAGGCAAAAGGATAATGCAAGCAGGGTTTTCACACTGTTTTTCATAGATAAAGGATATTGGGCAAATATGATTTGCTGAGATTATAACGATTCTACTTGTCTTAAATTATTCTAGCGAGGAAAATTTATCAAATAGAATTTCAATACCAAGACCAGCCTGATTTGAATACTTGATCTTTCCATTGTCATAAAAAATCCCCGTTGCAACATCTTCGGCTAATAACAATGGACCATCCATATCAACATGATCAAGCAACGGCAATAAATGAGCAATCGCAGCAGTACCGATCGTTGTTTCATTCATACAACCGATCATTACCTGCATATTTAGTTCTCTTGCTTTTTTGATCATTCTCCTTGCAGGCGTTATGCCGCTGCATTTTGTAAGCTTAATATTTATTCCATGAAAATAACCATGGCATTTTTCAACTTCATTTTCTAATGCACAGCTTTCATCAGCAAATAATGGTAGTGGTGATCTTTCATACAATATTTTCATACCCTCCCAATTATCTTTTGCCAATGGCTGTTCGATCAACTCCACTCCTAATTCTTTTAATTGAGGGGTTTTTTCTAAAGCCTGTTCGATTGTCCAGCCTGCATTTGCATCAACACGAATTATTGAATCAGTATGCTGACGCAAAGCTTTTACCATTTCAATATCATTATCAGTCCCCACTTTTACTTTATAGATCGGCCAGGGCTTTGCTTTCATCTTCTCTATCATTTTATCAATTGAGTCAATTCCAATGGTATAATCAGTAATTGGGTTTTTAGAAATATCCAAATTCCATAATTGATAAAGCGGTTTCTTTTTCATTTTACCGTACATATCCCAGGCAGCGATGTCCAAAGCACAAACAAGAAATGGATTATTGGGAAAAAGATGATGCAGGTAATGCCAGTAACGTTCAGGTTCTGTAAAAGCAAATTTCTCTACAAATTGTTTTTTCTTTTCAAGATCATCTATCATTTGCTCGACAGTGATATTATAATATGTTATTGCAGGTGCTTCACCATAACCTTTCACACCAAAATGCTCCAACTCGACAACCAATGTTGGTTGATGAGTTTTAGTACCTCTTGAAATTGTAAATGGATACTGAAATGGAAGATTGAATTTGTAGTAACTCACTTTCATAGGTCAAATATAAGATTGGAAGATTTTATCTACCGCTACTTTGTATGTAGTCTTTCAACTCCTCATTAAATTCATTTTCATTTACCAGGTCTTCCAGCAGTAGATGCATGCGATACTTCCACTGATTATTTGGATCGGCAGGAACATTTATTCTTTCTTCGTGTGGATTTTCTCTTCGCAACGTTTCACTCATGCCCAAAATATCCTGCATTTGAAAAATGCTCCACATTGCCGGAGAATATAAATGCTGAATGATAATAGCACGATTGATCCACGGCTCACAGTAAAAAGGAGGATCTTCAAAATGACCAAGTATATGGCGATAGAATGAAGCGATCTTTTGTTTATCCTCTTCCCACCAGCCACGGATCGTACTCATATCATGTGTTGATGGAGTGATCACAGACATATAAGGTGCATCATCCGGATGGAAGAATTCTGATTCCAACTTCTTCGGCATTCTTTGTATCTCCAAACTTAAAATTCCTATCTGTTGCATTACATCCGGCACACAATGCGGAACCATTCCGAGGTCCTCACCACATATAAGCATGTTAGTAGCTCTCTTCAAATAAGGAAGCTTATGCATGGCTTCTTTCTCCCAAAAATCATCCTGACGTTTGAAGAAATAATTTACATAGAGATCGTACAGCTTTTGCTTTTGGTCATGATCAAGATAGCGGAATGAAATCGTTTTATCTGCGCCGATGCGGAAATGAAATTGCTGGCCATTTGAACCATGCTCTTCAAAAAGAATAACATTTGAGATAAGATCAAATAATCCTGTTTTCAATCTTTGGTTGTCTTCATCTTCTTCTAATGTAGCAATATGCGATTCAACTTTTCTTTGTGTATCAAATTCTGGTCGCAAATCATATAAGCCATATTCTTTTCTTATTAAGTAATGAGCTTTTACTTTACCGGATAAATTACCAAAGACCTCATCAACTATCGCATCATTAATGAAAGATCTGCAAAAGCGATCGTAATTGAACCACATTCCTCTTTCACCAAATTCATTTACATGAACAGGAATTGCCGGAACAAAATGCCCCATGATACCTTCTACGGCATGAATTGGAATGCTCCATATTCTGAAGAAACCAAGTATATGATCTATTCGAAATGCATCGAAGTAATTACTCATTTGTTCAAATCTTCTGCGCCACCATTCAAAATGATCTTCCTGCATCTTTTTCCAGTTGTAAGTTGGAAAGCCCCAGTTCTGCCCTTTTACGGCAAAGTCATCTGGCGGAGCTCCTGCCTGGAAATCCATATTGTATAATTCAGGATCAACCCATGTATCACAACCAAAGCGGTAAACACCGATCGGAATATCTCCTTTTAATACAATTCCTTTCTTATGGCAATAGTCAACCGCTTCTTTTAATTGCTTGTGCAAATGATATTGAATGAAATAATGAAATTGAATTTCTTTAAATGCAGTTTCATCTTTGGGTATTGATTTTTCAACCGCTTTCTTATTATACGTCGAAAATTCTTCCCACTTGCTGAAGTCTGATGTTTGGTATTTATCTCTTAGATAACAAAAAGTTGCATATGGGAAAAGCCAATATTTATTTGCCGAATAAAATTCTTCGTAGTCGTCGTCTCCAAAAAATTCATCATTAGTATTTGCAAATATCTCTTTTAAAACATCAAGCTTTGTTTTTACCACCGAAACATAATCAACATAAGATAGCTTGTTTAGTTCTTCCTGTTTTTCTGACAAAGCTCTAACTGTAGCAGCATTGCTTTTACCTGCAACTTTTTCAAGATTGATATATAAAGGATGCAATGCAAATGCAGAAATTGCTGCGTAAGGATATGAGTCGGACCAACTGTGAGTTGCTATTGTATCATTAACAGGTAAAATTTGTATCAGTCGCAAACCAACTGTCTTTGCCCAGTCGGCTAATAATTTCAGATCGTTGAATTCACCAACACCAAAACTTTTTTTACTACGTAAACTGAAAACAGGAATTGATATTCCGGCACCTTTCCATGTATTATTAGGCAGACGAATAAAGCCATCATGTAATACAACTAATTTCTTTTTTTCTGGCTCTGTATGAACAATTCGATTATCGCCTTTTTCAAAATGAAGAAACTCTTTTTCTTTTTTATCGTATACACCAAACTTATACGCTACGGGAAAAACTTCTTCAGAAAGATCAAGTTTTACCGTCCACCAACTTCCTTCTTTGCTTAATAAAATTGGTTTTACCATCTGCCATTCACCCAATGCCTCTGCGCTTCCACCTATACACACAACTTCGTTACTTTTAAGTAAAGGAGCTTTTACTTTGAATATATGAGTGAATTTATCTTTTTGTTTTGCTGATGATCTTGATCCTGTTCTTTTTAATAATATACCAGTAAACGGTGCTGAATAAAACGCATTCTCATATTCACCTGCGTGGTTCCATGTATCAATCAGATGTATCTCTTTTATGCCGTGCTCAGGAAATTCGATCACCCTGTCTTTACCAAATTCAGGAATGATCTCGCCATTATCGTTGCGAAGGATGTATTTGTAATTAAATGACTCAGCTTTTTTCTTATCGATCTTGATACTGGCAATCCAGAAATCATCATTCAGATATTCCATTGGAATAGCTCCTTTGATCAGATCGGTTCCCAATTCTCCATTGTCACTTATCCATAATGACTGGCCAAAGTTGGTCCGAAAACGCAAGTAAAACTGTATTCTCATAAATTGGTCAAGCAGTCAGAAAATCAACCAGTACCGCTTCAATATCTACTGCCCTGGTTTAAAGGTTCAGTGGTGTGTATTTTCGACACATTGAACGAAAGTAATAAAAAACTTCGTTTAAATAAGCGATTTTTAACTGGTGGGCCACAAAAACCAAAAAGACTGTTTATGAATAAGAATATCAGCCGATGGAATAAACTCTTTCTATTTTGCCTTGGACTATTCATCGCCGGGGCATTTTCTATGAAGTGGATGGAGCCGGACCTTGTTTACAATAACGAGAATATCTCAATTTTCGGACTCGAACTGTTTTACCCAAGGGAAAAGATAATCCAGATCTTTTCTGGTATAAATGAGAAAGTAAAAATCATACTTGGTTACCATCTGAGTTTTGACTTCATATTTATGGCTGGTTGTTATCCCGGAATTGCATGTTTATGTATGATGGCAATGGCGAAAACAAAACAACCTGGTTTGACAAAATTTCTTTTTGTATTGGCATGCATGCAATTATTTGCCTGGACCTTTGACATCATTGAAAATTTTTACCTGCTTAAATGGTTAAAACAACCTGTCATCAACAATGAATTTGGTTTTTATCATGTGGTTGTATACGCCAAGTGGATAATTGCTTTAAGCGCTGCCTTCATGGCTTTGTCGATTCTTCTTATAAACATGTTGAAAAAGAAACCTACAAAAATTGTGAACTAAAATTTAAAATTTCATTTGCTCCCCTATCTTTGCGAGACCAAACACAAAAAGCATGGAAGAACAAAAGAGTTCGACAATGATCTGGTGGTTAATATTCATCGCTTCAACCGCAGGTCTTCTTTTTGCGATCTATAGTCATTGGGAATGGCTCACTTTAATTTTACCTTTTGTAGCTACATCATTTGTCAAAGCATTAAGAATAATGTAAGAGTTTATTTTCACCTTTACCACATTCGAGCTAATTGCTTATAAAAAACCCCGACGAGTCGGGGTTTTTAGTTTTCATCAGTTAAGGTTTGTTCTGCGCATCATGTCACTGGCTGAACGTCCACGACGTTGCCTGTTCCACATTTCCTGCACAGTGAATCTTTTACCTTTTTGATTTTTTTCAATTGTAGTTTTCGCTACTGTTTCTTTTACTTCTTTGAACAATTGATCTTTTGTTTTTTCGTCTAATTGTTCAAGTGCGGGCATAGTAATGCTCTTCATAAAACCTCCTTTTTTTGATCTATCGGTTAACAATCGTCTGAGCTGTGTGAAGTAATAAAACCAGGAAATTTAAATAGGACTGGTTTAGGTACGTTCTTCGTTGTAGTTAATTAACTCTGCTCAGTTTTGAGATGCAAATATACGAATGAAACGTTTATCATACAAATGAATGAAGAAGTAATTTGATAAATGGTCGTTAGTTAAATGAGTTATGTTTTGAGAGATAAGTAATTACGATAAGTTGCGAAATAGGAAATGAATTTGATTGATTTTTTATCTTTAAATATTATTATGGAAAATATAATTACACGCAAAGCAACTGTTAATGACCTTGAAACACTTCTTCGTTTTGAGCAAGGAGTAATAAGCGCAGAAAGACCATTTGATCCAACTTTAAAACAAGGTCATATCAATTATTATGATCTTGAATACATGATCAATGCCCCGCATATTGAATTGATCGTTGCTGAACTAAATGGTGAACTTGTAGGTTCAGGTTATGCAAGAATTGAAGAAGCAAAGCATTATTTACAACATGAACAACATTCTTATATGGGTTTCATGTATGTTGAACCACAACATAGAGGTAAAGGGATAAACAAGATCATTATAGATGCACTGACGAAATGGTCATTATCTCAAAATATTACTGAATTGCGACTCGATGTTTATTACAACAACACTTCAGCAATAACTGCATACGAGAAAGTCGGCTTTACAAAGCATATGATCGAAATGCGGAAGGGATTATAAGAGGATTATGCAACCTGGCTTATAAATAGCGGCAGTCCACTCTCCCATTCATCATCAATATAAAGTTCGAATGAATAGCGACCAGCTTTTTCAAACTTTACCTGGTTGAAGTTAAAAACAAGATTGATAGCTGAGTATTGACCATTATTGGGTTGTGGGATATTCATTTTTCCTTCAACATCTTTTATAAATTCTTTCCCTGCACCATCAATAAATCTCAAACGCATATCATGTTCGCCAACTTCCTTTTCAGAAAATCGTAACCGGCATGCTACTGAAAAACTTTGTTGTACAAAAGGGAATTGTTTTGAATAGATCGCATCAAATGTTCCTACTACTGTCAGCTTACTATTATTATCCTGTGCAAAGTCACAAAGAGTGAATATTTCTATTTCCATGGCACTAAGCTAAGAATTAAAATAAGTACATTCGGATAAAACCACAACTAATATGAACGAAAATGAAAATTCAGACATACCTGACTTTTCAGATCCTGAATTTGACAATGATAAAGAAGTAAAGAAATGGAGAGAAGAAAGAGAGGATTTTATTAAATATATTAACGAATGCATCACAATAGTTTCTAATTCATTCAATGCAAATAAATCTTCTCACAAAAATTTAAAAGGATTTGAACTTCATAAAGCTATCAATACACCTTTTATAATGGAGTCCTACCTGGGCAGCCACGGTAGAAAACCTGTTTTCTTCTCGATAATCCAATATCGTTCATCCGTATCAGCCGGGCGGGTAAGTTCATCGGGTTCTGACAATTATTTTGTTGGAGTTATTACACTTGAAAGACCATATCCTCATACCATTATACAACCCGAAACTGTTGCACTAAAGATCAATAACCTTTTTGTTAAAGGAGATGTAGACTTTAAACATGCAAAATGGTTCTCATTCAAATTTCATGTAATAACAAAAGATGAAGACAGATTGAGAAGACTGTTTGAAAATGTCGATCTAGACAGGTTAATAAAATTTGGAAGTGCAGAGATCGAGATCAATGATAACCAATGTTATTTTAGGGCAAGCAGAAACCGGTAAGTCAGGAAGAAGCGCAAATTTTTATTGAACTTGCAAAAACGATCTGCGAGATATTTTAGAAGCTCAAAAACTATTTCTTGTCATTATTTGAAACAAAATTTATAGCTTTATACTCCCAACATAGAACCCTTCTATCCTCCCTTTAAAAATTGCATTCTTCTTTCACCGGGGCCGTAGCCTTTGAAATTTTATTCAACAATTTTTTAAATTAAAACCCGATTGCACATGAAAAAATTATCATTTGCTTTTTCAGCAGTTGTTTTATGCCTGTTGCTTTCCTGCAACGATAAGACAGATAACACTGCAAGCACTAACGAAAAGACTGCCAGCACTAATGAAAGCGGCCCAAGCGAAAAAGCCAAAAAGAATCTTGAGAATACCAAGGCAGTAATTGGCTTGTTTGATAAGGGCGACTTTAGTAATGTCGGAGATTATATTGCAGCTGATGCTGTTGACCATGCAAGTCCTATGGGAGGAGAAATAAAAGGATTGGATAGCATAAAAGCTATGTTTGTACGAATGACGAGTACAATGAGTAATGTAAAAAATGAGATCGTAAGAGGAACCTCCGATGATGAGTATTCAATGGTATGGGTAAGACAAACATGGACACAAAAAACAGATGATCCTATGATGGGAATGAAAGCAGGACAAAATGGAGATATGCAATCGGTGGAAGTTTGCAAACACGGCGCTGATGGAAAAATTACAGATCATTGGGGTTTCATGTCGACGGCTGATATGATGAAGATGATGCCAAAGCCGACAACAGGTAAGAAATAGAAATAATATACGAACGAAAAAATACTCAGCAGGGTTATTATCGATAATCACCCTGCTTTTTTATTAATACATCTTCAACTTATCCTTCCAACTCATCCTCCAAGAATTAATTACATTCGACCATCAATTATGAGAAAGATCAAATCACTTTGTATTTTAATCGCTATAGTCATTTATGCAACGCCTTCATTTTCTCAAACCCCAAAAGTGACAAAGCATGAAAATGTTGTATATGGCATGATCTCAGGTATGGCTTTGTTGATGGACATTTATCAACCTGCAAATAGCAATCATATTGGAATTGTATATGTAGTTGGAAGCGGATGGGGTTATCCAAATGACTACCAAAAAGTATATAACCAGGTACCGCTAAAAGATGATTATTTTCTCGATCCGGAATACACTGGTAAATGGATAAAGAGTTTAACTGAGAAAGGCTATACTGTTTTTGTCATCAATCATCGCTTTGCTCCAAGATTTCATTTCCCCGATATATTTTATGATTGTCAACGGGCCGTTCGCTTTATTAGATATAATGCAAAAAAATATGGTATCGATGCAAATAAGATCGGCGCCATGGGACATTCTTCAGGTGCTAATCTGTCCGGAATGCTTGGTGTTACAGATACGGCAATAGTAAAACCGGAAAATGGAATTGATAGTATGAGTTCTAAGGTACAAGCGGTGGTTGCCTTAGCTCCTCCTTTTGTTTTATCAGAAAGAAATATGATCCCGGATACAGCATTAGCAAATTTTTATATGAGAGCTGTACAAAACTATGTTGGCGATTTATCTAACTATCAAAATGCTGTATCCATTGATAAAGCCTCTCCTATCTCATATGTAACAAATGATGATGCCCCATTTCTTATTTATTACTCCGAAGATGATCCGATAGTTCCTGCAAAACAAACAGAGTTAATGTGTAAAAAATTAAAAGAGACCCGAGTCCCCTTCAAAGAATTTAAAAAAACAAATGAAGGACATAATCCAATACCGGATATGAAAGAAGTTGATAGTTGGTTCAGGAAATATCTGAAGTAAACAAGACATAAGTCTATGGATAGTGAACAAAACAATCATGTAAAAATTCTTTTTAGATACTTAAGCCCTGTACTTGATGAATGGACTGTTGAGACAATGTGGGCTGAGATTATCGACATTGACAATGGTTTGTATAAACTTGATAGTATACCATTTTATGGGCCACTTGTAGCAACGGATGATATCATTTTTGCAGAATACGATGAAGATGAAGAAAGGCTAACCTACAGGCAAACAGTGAAAAATTCAGGAAACTCAATCGTTTCTGTAGTTATTATGGATAAACAAACAGATGTAGAAAGTATTCGAAATATTTTCAATGATTTTGGTTGTTTATCTGAGAAGGCAAATGATGTGCTTTTCTCTATGGAAATCCTAGCTAATAAAAACTATCGACCGATAAAACAAAAGCTCGAAGAATTGGAAAAAAAGGGAATTATTGGTTATTCCGAACCTTGTCTATCGGATATTCATCGCTATTAATAAACCTTTTGATAAATAGAAAAGCCTCCACATTTCTGTGAAGGCTTCCTTATCAAATCAATTTAATCAGCTTAATCAGAAGTTTACTTCACCTCCTCAAACGGCACGTCCTGTACATTCTCTGCATTACCATTTCCTTCCTGTTGTCCTGCTCTTGCATCACCACCCGGTTGTTGTGCACCACCTGGTTGCTGTTGCTGGTTATAAATATCCTGGCTTGCCGCTGTCCATGCATTGTTGAGCTCAGCC
>Ga0207675_100006539_pt1 | contig 11031 bp, 9 predicted proteins | sample KBSSwiS42_FD_184305 | JGI IMG/M metagenome (GOLD analysis project Ga0207675, IMG submission 184305) | Switchgrass rhizosphere microbial communities from Kellogg Biological Station, Michigan, USA - KBS Switchgrass S4-2 (SPAdes) (version 2) | ecosystem: Host-associated > Plants > Roots >...
GAAGTGGCCGGACCAGCCAGCCCGGCTTACCTACGACGACAAGGTTTACATCAACTCCGTTTTTCCACAAGGTTTCAAAAGCCTCGACCACCTGGCGGTGGCATTTACGCGGCTCCAGCGTGCCAACCATCAAAAACGTGGGCCGGCTATTGATAGGCGCAAGGATGTCCGGGGCATTGTCGGGGATTCCCGTCGTCGGCCGCGATCTCTCAAGGTCACAGCCAAGATGAAACCATCCTATCCTAAATGGGCGTACGCCCGATCGGCCGCGAGCTTCAAGCCACATGCCGAGTTCGTCTGCCACCGCTTTCGAAATGCACATGGCGCCGTCGAACTGCGTGATTGATTCTAGCCAGCGTCGATGGTTGGCATCCGCGCCTTTGCCAAAACATTGTGGATACTGGATAGGAAGCAGATCATATACAACGTGATGGATAGTAACGCCCCTTCGGCGCCAAGCCTGCAGGAAGTCCGTCTGGATTGGCGTGATCCGCGGCTGGAAATCCAGACCTAGAAAGACATCACGTTCCCACGCCTCGGCTGGCTGGTCCGGCAGGAGATCGCGGCTGGACGGAAACATCTTGTGGCTGAATGTACGCGCATAGGTGTAACCATTGCTTGTCGCTGTGGCATAGACTGGCTCTATGCGCCAACCTGGGGGCGGATTGGACATCCACTCCTGCAGCAGCGATCGGACAACACGCTGAATTCCAGATTGGGCGTCGCGCGTGATGAGTTCGGAAACATCTATGAGCAGCTGCCTCGTCCGATCCGGCGGCGGAAAATTCTGCGAAAGGCAGCTTGCGAGAACGGCTCGCCCGTCATGGATTAGGGACGGCGCGATGCTCAGCTGGGTCAATCGTCGCGCTTTTGCCGGAGCAGCCACATTCCGCCCTCCCCACAGCCGACACAACCTGACTGGCCAGGCAGTTTCCTGAACACAACGACCACTCCCAGGTACGCTAGCCAATTCCTCCCTAGGATACCGAAAAGCCAACTCGTCATTAGACCCGATTGCGAGCCGTTCTCGCAGCTCTGCGAGCAGATCCGTAACCGGCGAGACGCCAGTGCCGCAGATATCCCCTTCAACAACAGGATCATGTTGCCGTTGGTGCCATCTCTCAATAAACTTGAGCGCTCTGCCTGCGCTGGCTTGCCAGTTAAATTTCCCTGCCTGGCGCAAGCCATGGTCCTCAAGTGCTGCCCGCCATGGATCATCCGTTAGCGCGCGAACCATCTTGTCAGCGATCGCTCCCGGGTCGTTGGGGTCAAACAGCGCATCCGCCCTTCCTATAACTTCCGGTATGCTCGAACGGTTGCCCGCAATCACTGCTTTGCCGCATTGCATCGCTTCCAGAGCGGGAAGCCCCAAGCCTTCATGCCGGCTAGGAAACACGAACAACTTGCAGCCATTGTAGAGATGGAGGAGGGCCGCGTCCGTGAGATTCCCGGTAAACACGACTTCGTTTACCTTCAGGCCGGACGTCAACACGCATTTCTTAAATGCTGCACGATGCTCTTTTGGCATACGACCGGCGAGAACCAACCGGTGGTTTTTCCGAATATCCGCAGGAAGTCGGGCATAGGCCGCGATCAGGCCCATATGATTCTTCCGTTGGTCGGTAGCACTCGTATACAACAAATAGGGCTTTCGGATTCCAAAACGACGGATCGTCTTGGTAACCTCGCTACAGTCGCGTGGAAGCGGAACGAATGTCTCGTCAGCGGCACCCGAGATGTTGCATACATTCTCCGACGGGTAGCCAAGATTTGAAATGATTTCCTCACGCGTTGAATCCGAGATCGCCAATGCGAGATCGGTGCGCTTGAGACTTGCAATCTTATCAAAATACCAACGCCGATGGCCGTCGTCAGGCAGGTAAGTTTCTTCATAGATCAGAGGAATGAGGTCGTATACTATAACAGCGGTAGGTATATGAGTTAACTTGCCAACGCTTCCAACTGCGTCATCCATTCCGCCCTCGAACAAGCTCGTAACAATAACGATATCCGGCGCCAGAGAAGCAAGGAACGTTTCACGTATGAGTTCCGCTACCTCCCGGCGCTCGTTGTTGTTCGCATCCATCATGGAGACAGGGCCGACACCTTGCCAAACACGTATATTGCCCTGCGGCATGACACCTTGGAGCGCGTCCCTTAACCTATCAACTTGGTCTGGGAACATTCCGTTCAGTGTTACCAGCACCTCGTGCCCGGCTCGTGTCGCCAAGGAAATCAAAGCCGTGGAGAATGACAACGAATAACGCCCGATGCCTCTATGCCGGCTCGCACCCTGCGCGCCCTGCAGATCGATCACTATTCGCATGTCAGTCGAACGTTCTTATGTCTTCGGATGATAGAATTTCATAAAATTCATTGGTGCGGGGAGACATTCTCCGGTCCCCTATCCCTGGCGCACGCGACGCGAGAGTCTTTTCACCTTGTGGGCCAGACGCACCCATTCGGCCTTCCAGCGTCGTGAGTCGTCGATTGTGGAGGGCCATTGCTTCCTGCATTAATGAGGCCCGGTTTTCCACTGAGCGCCTCAATCTGTCGGCTCGACTGTCTGATTCTGCATGCGTGAGTCGAGCAATCAATTTGCCTACAATCGGCAACATCGCGCGCCGTTGCCGTCTGACTGCACGGTCAAGACCCGCTATAGCCGGATCACACTTCCGACCTTCTGGAGATCGCCGCAGCTTACCGATGATATAAAGCTTTGGCCGGCCCGAGCGAACGAGATTAAGGTAAACGACCTCACCGTCCTCATCCGCTTGCCGGCCGAACAATGTCAGATAGGCACTGCGCACGAACTCAAGATCATTCCATGAAAGCAATTCCTCAAGCGACCGTGCTCTGCGCCCGCGGCCTATCGGGCTGGAGGACAACTCGATCATATCATCATTAGGTGTCATACATATTGCTGAGACATGTAGAACTCATATGACTCATCGAGTGTGTCGAACGTATGCATCCGACCTTCCGACAGCACAACTGCACGATGACAATGCTCGCGAATGTAATCGGGGTTATGTGAAACGATAATCATCGCCCTATCCCCTCTTTTTTCAAACAGTTCATGATGACATTTCTCATGGAAGCGCGCGTCGCCTACCGCAACAATTTCGTCGATCAGGAAGCAATCAAATTCGACTATCATGGAAATGGCGAAAGCTAGGCGCGCTCGCATGCCCGAAGAATAAGATCGAACTGGCTCGTAGAGGTAGATTCCTAACTCCGAGAATTCCTGCACAAATGGAACTTTATCACTAGGATCGGCGCCGTAAACTCGGCATATGAAACGCAAATTGTCAAAACCAGTCAGCGCGGTCTGGAACGCACCTCCAAAGGCTAGCGGCCAGGAAACACTCATGCTCCTCTGAACACGCCCGCTAGTGGGTGCCTCCGCTCCACTGATAAGGCGAATGAGGGTTGATTTTCCCGCTCCATTGCGACCCAGCACGCCAACCCGCTCGCCCGGTTGAATAACGAGACTCACACCGTCGAGCACTCGCACCATGCCCGATCGCGTATGGTAATGTTTTGAAATGTTCTGCAAATTGATCATTCGGGAATCAGTGTTCTGCTAATTTTTCTTGTCTGCGCAAGCGCGAGAATACTTAGAACAAGACAGCAAATAACCATATACATTATATCATAATGCGCATGCACTAACGACCCAAAATAACCCTCGCGAAGATATTCCACGCCGTTCACCATAGGAAGGTACAAAAGGTACTTTTGAGCAACCTGGGGCATGGCATCAACCATGAAGGCCGCACCCGAGAGTGGAAAGAGCAGGTAGGCGGTGGGATGCCATAGCTTTTCCACTAATTCATATTGTTCCGATAATGCTCCGAGTAGAATCCCTAATGACGCACCGAACCACGCAAGCATCAGCCATGCAGCGAGGACCTGTAATACATCCTCTGGTGGCTTGAGCATGTCCGCTGCAATGAAGATTAGCGTGAGAACGACGAACGATATGGAGGCTCCCGCCGCCTCAAGCAGGAGTCGGGCGCTGAATATGTCGAAAATCTTCACGTTCCGGTGATGCATTAATGATAGGTTGGGCATTATTGCCGATATGCATCGCGATGGCATATTGCGCCACAACAGCACCGAAGAATAGCCGGTTAGGGCGAAAGCGGTGATGGGGAGATGGGAGCCATGCGTCATCTTGGCGATCGTCCACATCGTCGTTACCCCCAAGGTAAACAGCATCGGTTCAACGAAGAGCCATAGGAATCCGATATTGTGGCGACCGAAGCGCGTCATCACCTCCCGCATAAGCAATGCACCAATAACGCGGCGCTGCACCGCCCAGGCCTGCAAGAAATTTGGTCGGATCGAGCGCATGGGGGACACGGAGGACATCAGTCCTGATGTTCCTTCACACCGGCCAAGAGCATCGTCAGAATGCCCCACGCGACTATACCAAGCGCGAGTGTCGCCAATACTCCTCGTAACCGCCTCGGCTCCAGCGCACTATCAGGCAAGTTCGGCTGCACAATTCTCTCTACATAGGCCTGCTTGCGCCCCGCCTCATTGAGCGCATCCTGAAGCGAAGCCATGGCTCCTGCCAATTGCTTATCGGCAAACTGAGCCTCCAACGAGAGGCGCTGATATTGCGCCGCTGTCGCCGCCAAGGATTTGCGATCGCCTGCCACCATTCCGAGCTGTTCTCCAATCTCGCGCGAAAGCCCTTTCACCTTCGCATCCATGACCTCGATCTGGGGATTGTCCGGTGTGAACGAGCGCAGTTGCACGAGTTGCGTTTTGGTGGCGATCAACTCGTCCTGAAGTTTCGAGATCATCTGTAATTGAACGGTGGCCTGCTTTTCCGGATCAACCACACCTTCACGGTTGCGGTACGCCGACAGAGCGAGCGCGGCATTACGTGCCTTCTCCTTGGCGTCACTCACCTCCGCGGTCGCGAAACGAATAAGATCCTGCCGGCCCCGCTGGTTGAGCCGGTTAACTGTGGCTTCCGCCATTTCGAGCAGCTGTTTGTTGAACCGCTGTGCATCCTTCGGCGCATACGCGCGCACGGTCAGCGTGCTGATAGAGGAGCTCGTCTCGTGCTCGACCTTCACCTTCTTTTGGTAATAGCTATAGAGATCCTCAAAGGTGCCGCCCGACCCCAAGGAATTGAACCTATCAAAGATCGATATCGAGGAAGCGCCATAAGCCCTTGCAAACGCTCCATCCTTGTTCACGGCCGCGAGAGCGTCACGTGACAGAACATAATCCTGGGCGGCAGAAAGTTCTTCGTCAGCGCTTGAAAAACCAGCACTCTTCAGCAAGAAACCCAGGCCCGATGTCGAGGGCTTATCGGGGCTGCGCACAACGAAGCGCGACTCAGAAATGTAGACGTTCGACGCCAGAAATACGAAATAGATGATGGCAAGGCTCGTCGGAATGAGCACGGTTCCGATGAAGATCCAACCGAGGCCGAGCACCTTGTCCACGGAATGTTTCAGCCATGATCTGCGATAGCCGGGGCCATCCACTGGGTGCGGCTGGTCCAAAAACTGGTTCGTTCTTTCGAGCATCAAATCCTCAAGGCTGTCTGCGAGCACGAAACGGCGCAACTAGCATAGCGGGGCGGCCATGCCCCGGCCATGCCGGATTTGCAATGGTCAAATGCCTCGTGAACGCAGGTGAATCGATGGTTGTAGGATATGAATAAGGCCACTTTTCTGGCGAATTCCCTCCTTCTGCTGGACTGTCGCCCGATATCGAGCATCAGTATCAGGAGAGGAGATTGATCATCGACGATCCGGTTCGCAAGATTGGCAACGGCTGCGCCACGGCGCTTCACCAAGCCTCAACTCGTACGAATGGCGTCCAGTTCTGCGGCGATTCTGCATCAATCTCATATAGCTTACGTATAGGTTTAGACCATACAGCGCAAACCGCATATGTCCCGAGCGCTTGGCCATGTCCGAATGACAAAGGCGCTGTTTTCGACAGCGAACCCCAGTTTTCAGCCCTTCTCGACACCTATCTCGCTAGTCCTGAATGGGCGAACCTGGCACCGCGGACGCGGCAGGTGTGGCGGCATATCGTTGAACGGATACGCGTGCGGTGGGGCACGACGCCGATGGCCTTGTGGTCCGAGCCAAAACAGCTGCGCGAGGTTATCGCGTGGCGAAATGCATTCTCGCATCAGCCGCGCACGGCGGACCACCAAATCACGGTGCTCCATCACCTGCTGAACTGGGCCCGGTTGCATGGCGAGGTATCCCTCAATATCGCCGCTAATATCCCGCGCCTCTACAAGAACGGTATGCGCGCGGAGATCATCTGGCACGATGAGGAGATTGCCCGCTTCTGCGCAGCCGCCCCGATTCAGATCGCTGACGGGATGCGTCTCGCAGTTCTCACTGGCCTGCGACGGGCGGATCTCGTCGGCCTCACATGGTCGGAGATCGAACCGCTCAAGATCAAACGGGTAACGCAGAAGAGCCGGCGTCGACGCAAGCGCGCGATCATTCCCATGACGCCCGCCCTACGCGAACTGCTCGACGAGTTGGCGACCCGACCGCGGCAGGCCGATGTCGAAACGGTGCTCGTTAACAGCCGAGGGCAGAGCTGGAGCGGAGATGGCTTCAGCCATGGCTTCAATGAAGTGCGCGATGCGCTCGACATCCGCCATATAGATGGCCGGAAAAAACATCTGCATGACGTGCGCGGCACCTATGCGACGCGACTGGTGCTGCTCGGTCTGTCCGATCAGGAGATTGGGGATATCCTGGGCTGGAGCGCCCAGCAGGTGAACGAGGTACGCAAGCTCTATGTCGAGGATGATGCAGCGGTGCGGGCGATCGGCGCGAGGCTGGCTTCGAGCGAGACAGGCCTAAGGGCGTCCATCCTGTCACGCCGAGCCAGCGGAACATAGGAATAATTCTGGACCTGTTATGGGCCTGCATATTCCCTGTTCCGAGTTCAATTTTCCCTGTTACTCAGCACAGGGAAATTGATCCGTAAAGCACTGTAATTTGCAGACATTTTTGATGCGTTTCAGCCCTGTTGGCCTAAATTTCCACGATTTTCCCAGTAAATTCCCAGCTAACAGGGAAAATCACCCTCAAATTGCTCCGTTGACGCAGACCCCCGCGCCGTGGCACTCGGCAGCGCTCGCGCGGGTGTAGCTCAATGGTAGAGCAGCAGCTTCCCAAGCTGACGACGGGGGTTCGATTCCCCTCACCCGCTCCAGGCAATGCCTCCGCAGCGGATCAGATCCCGCCGCTGACCGCCGGATAGCCCGCCGCCAGCAGTCCCGCCTCCAGGGCCGCGACACAGCCGTCGAGCGCCGCCTGGTCGGTGGCGCGTATGACGAAGTTCGCCCCTACCTTCCCCTCCAGGAAAAAGGGATAGCTGCCGATCTGGCAACCCGCATGGGCCTGTTCGGTGGCGCGCAGCAGTTCGGCGATCTCGCTTTCCGCGACCCAGCAGCCGATCGTCGCCGACAGCAGCGGCGCGCCTCCCTCCAGCGTGCCGGTGAGCGAATCCAGCATCGCGGCGGCAATGTGCGGCACACCCGCCATGATGAAGATGTTGGCGATACGGATGCCCGGCGCGCCGGAATAGCGATTGGGGATGAGAACAGCGCCGGCGGGCACGCGCGCCATGCGCAGCCTGGCATCCGAGAGCCCGCCGCGCGACAGATAATAGTCCTCCAGCACGGTGCGCGCTTCGGGATGGACGACGACCTCGACGCCGAGCGCCGCCGCGATCGCATCCACGGTGATGTCGTCATGCGTCGGTCCGATACCGCCGGTGGTGAACAGATAGTCGTTGCGCGCGCGCAGGGTGGTGACAGCCTCCCCGATCGCCGCCATTTCATCGGCGACGATGCGGACTTCGCATAGCCTTATGCCCTGGACATTGAGCCAGGTCGCGACCTGCGCGATATTCTTGTCCTGCGTGCGGCCGGACAGGATTTCATCGCCGATGATGACAAGCGCTGCGGTCCAGATGCGTTCAGCCATGATCCGAAATCCTATTGGGCCGCATGCCGGGCAACGAGCGCCTCGAGCCGCGCAAGCCGTCCGGGCGGAAGAATGTCCGCTGCCCTGTAGTTCCGTTCGAAGGCCGGGACACCTTCAGGCAGCGTCACCCATGGCATCCGATCCGCGACAAATATGGCCGCGTCCGGCCGGAGCGCGGCCGGATCGTCGAGCGTCCCGACCCGAACACCCGCCCCGAACTCACCCATGCGAGGATAATGGCTCCACAAGGCAGTGCCGCAATGCGCGCACCTTTTCACATAATGCGGCTTGCCGCTGCCTGCGGCCATCTCGTGCGTGACGAGCTGCCCCTGCAGCAATTGGACGCGCTCTGTTTCGTAGAAGGCATTGACGACGCAGGTCGATCCCGTTTGGCGCTGGCACAGCGTACAGTAACAGTTGTTGACCAGGATGGGATCGCCAGCCAGACGGTAGCGAACCTGACCGCAGCCGCAGCCGCCCTCCCTTTGCGCCTCACTCATCAGCCGCTCCTTCTTTCGCTTTTGTCCTTAGCAGCCGCGGCAAGCCGGGCAAGGGCAGCGCTTATTTAGCCTCGCAATGCCGAACCAGAGCCATTATGTTCCTCGCATGACTACCTATATGACACCCAGCGCCGAAACAGTGGCGACCCGCACGACCGCAATCAAGCTGCACGGACCGGAAGCCTTTGAAGGCATGCGCAAGGCCGGTCGCCTTGCCGCCGAAATCCTCGATGCATTGGTACCGCATGTGCAGCCCGGCGTCACCACCGGCGCGCTCGACGATATCGTGCGGGAAATGACGCTGGACGGGGGCGCCCTGCCCGCGACCCTGGGCTATCGCGGCTATGCACACAGTTGCTGCATCTCGCTTAACACCGTGATCTGCCACGGCATTCCTGGCGACAAGGTCATTCGCGAGGGTGATATTCTGAATATCGACGTGACGCCGTTGCTCGATGGCTGGCATGGCGACTCCAGCCGCATGTATCTGGCCGGCGAGGTCCCGATCAAGGCGCGCCGGCTGGTCGAGGTCACTTATGAATGCCTGATGCTGGGCATCGAACAGGCCAAACCGGGCAATCATCTGGGCGACATCGGTCATGCGATCCAGACCCATGCCGAAAAGCACCGTTTCGGCGTGGTGCGCGATTTCTGCGGTCACGGGCTGGGGCGGGTCTTCCACGATTCCCCCGAAGTCATCCATGTCGGCCGCCCCGGCACGGGGCCGGAACTCAAGCCCGGCATGATCTTCACCATCGAACCGATGATCAACGGCGGCAAACCTAACATCCGCATGCTCGACGATGGCTGGACCGCCGTGACGCGCGATCGCACGCTATCCGCGCAATTCGAGCACAGCATCGGCATCACCGAAAACGGCTGCGAGATCTTCACCACCAGTCCCGCCGGCCTGCACCAGCCGCCATATTGACGCAGTGCAGCATAGAATGCCTAAAATTTAGGCATATTGCATCGGAAATGCCTGATTCCGGGGCAATATCGACAAGCTGTAACAAAGCCGCCAATGCTCCTGCTGGTGATTCGCGGGTAGGCGGGATATCAATGCCGTGCAGGCCTTTTGCGCCTGCGGACAGTTGGGCAAGATATTTCGGCTCACGTGAACAGAGGGTGGTTCGCACATGAAGAAGATCGAAGCGATCATTAAACCGTTCAAACTGGACGAGGTGAAGGAAGCGCTGCACGAAGTCGGCGTTTCCGGGATCACCGTGACCGAGGCCAAGGGCTTTGGACGCCAGAAGGGCCACACCGAACTCTATCGCGGCGCGGAATATGTCGTCGACTTCCTGCCCAAGGTAAAGCTGGAGGTTGTCGTCAGTGACGCGCTCGTCGACCGGGTGGTCGAGGCCATTGCCACCGCCGCGCAGACCGGGCGCATCGGTGACGGCAAGATTTTCGTCATTCCGGTTGAAAAAGCTCTGCGGATCCGGACTGGGGAAACCGACGAGGCCGCAGTCTAGCCCAATAATATCCGCGCGGGGTCGCGGCATTTTAATCATCCATAGCGACGGACAGGGAAGGTACTAGGTCATGGCGAATACGCCCAAAGATATTCTCAAGATGATCGAGGAAAAGGAAATCGAGTGGGTCGATGTCCGGTTCACCGATCCCAAGGGCAAGTGGCAGCACCTGACCATGGTCTCCGGCGTGGTCGGCGAGGACGAGCTGACGGACGGCTTCATGTTCGACGGGTCCTCGATCGAGGGCTGGAAGGCGATCAACGAGTCGGACATGATCCTCAAGCCCGACCTGGACGCAGTCTATATCGATCCGTTCAGCGCGACGCCGATGATGATCCTGTTCTGCAACATCGTCGAGCCTTCGACCGGTGAGCTGTACTCCCGCGATCCGCGCTCGACCGCCGTTCGTGCCGAGGCCTATGTCAAGGCTGCCGGCTTTGGCGACACCGTCTACATCGGCCCGGAAGCCGAGTTCTTCATGTTCGACGATGTCCGGTTCAACACCAGCTACAATGAGAGCTTCTTCAAGATCGACGACATCGAGCTGCCGACCAACACCGGCCGCGAATATGACAGCGGCAACCTGGGCCATCGCCCGCGTGCCAAGGGCGGTTATTTCCCGGTCGCGCCGGTCGACAGCTGCATGGATATTCGCGGCGAGATGGTCTCGACCATGCTCGAAATGGGCCTGCCCTGCGACAAGCACCACCATGAGGTGGCTTCCGCGCAGCACGAGCTCGGCCTGACCTTCGGCACGCTCGTCCAGACCGCCGACCGCATGCAGATTTATAAATATGTCTGCTGGATGGTGGCGCAGGCCTATGGCAAGACCGTCACCTTCATGCCCAAGCCGATCAAGGAAGATAATGGCTCGGGCATGCACACCCACATCTCGATCTGGGACAAGGGCAATCCGCTGTTCGCCGGCAATGGCTATGCGGGCCTGTCGGACACCTGCCTCTATTTCATCGGCGGCGTGATCAAGCATGCCAAGTCGCTCAACGCCTTCACCAACCCCACCACCAACAGCTACAAGCGGCTGGTGCCGGGTTATGA
>Ga0207675_100006542_pt1 | contig 11029 bp, 12 predicted proteins | sample KBSSwiS42_FD_184305 | JGI IMG/M metagenome (GOLD analysis project Ga0207675, IMG submission 184305) | Switchgrass rhizosphere microbial communities from Kellogg Biological Station, Michigan, USA - KBS Switchgrass S4-2 (SPAdes) (version 2) | ecosystem: Host-associated > Plants > Roots >...
CTGGAAGGCGCTGGGCGACGGCTTTCGCGTCAGCGTGCGGATCGTGACGATGGCCGTCGACGGGGCGCTGAAGGTTCCGGTGAGCGCGGTCTTCCCGCTGGCGGAGGCGCCGGGCGCCTCGGCGGGCCCCATGGCAGTGTTCGCCGTCGTCGACGGACGGGCCCGTCAGGCCCCGGTCGAAGTCGGTGCGCGCAACGGATCCGAGGCCTGGCTCGTCAAGGGGGTGACGCTCGGCCAGCCGGTGATCGTGTATCCGCCGCCCCGGGTGAAGGACGGCGCCCGCGTCGAGCCGAGGCGCACGGACGGGGACTAGCGGCGCGCGAGCCTGGCGCCGACCCCCCCTTGCAGGCGCTCGCGGATCACGACGATCGCCAGCAGCAAGGGGGACAGAAGCAGCGGCCAGTCCTGCGGCACGCGAAGCAGCACGGCGGCGCTGCCGCCGATCAGCGCCCAGCCCACGGGAATGACGAAGAGCCAGGGCCGGGCCGGTCCCGTGGCCAGCAGGAGCACGCCGAGCGTGGCCAGGACGACCGGGCAAGGCGTCAGCCCGAAGGCGGGAAGCTCGAGGGCGCGCTCGCCGAGCATCAGGCCCAGGGCCGGGTAGCCCAGCACGGCATAGACCAGCAGCGCCCATCCGAGGGCGCGGCCGAGACCGCTCGCCTTGCCGAACGTCAGGCGCCCGCGAAGTCCGGCCTCCGCCAGCAGCAGCCCTTCGAAGACGAAGAACATGCCGAAAAGCGTGGCCGCCGGATTGATGAGGGAGAAGAAGACGACGTGATAGGCGAGCCCGGTCCAGAGCCACATGACTGCAAGCAGAAGGATGCTCGTCCGGTCGCGAGTCCGCGAAGGTTTCCAGAGCAGCGCGAGCAGGCCGATGCCCACCGCCTGCGCCAGCCACTGGAGCGGCCAGATCACGCCGTTGTACAGGGCGAAGACGAAGACGAACTGGGCGTGGGTGAACGGCAGCATGGAATCGGCGCGACGGGAGCCGCGGGTCAGGTCACGACGTCTATGACGGGCGCGCCTCGAATTTCGCCTGGCACGCCGCGCAGCGCTCTGCCGCAGGCTGGACCAGAAGGCGCTGCAGGGGGATCGGCTCGCCGCAGCCGGCGCAGTCGCCGTAGGTCCCGGCATCGAGCCGCCGCAGCGCCGCCTCGACCTGCCCCATTTCCTGCCGGTCGCGCTCCTCCTGCTGGCCGCTCAGTGCGACCGCCTGTCCCCGCGTCGCCTCGTCCTTCCGGTCGGCAACGCCCTGGTCGCCTTCGGCCGCGTCGGCCTGGCGCTGCTGCTCGGCGGCGTGGACGTCGGCGCGCAGTTCGCCGAGCCGGTAGGTGAGCAGGTCGCGCAGCGTCTTCAGATGCGCTTGCGTGGGCAGGTCCATGGGTCGTCGAGAGGAGGAAGGGGTTGCGAAGATTCTCGGCTCGCTCGGCAGGCCTTCATTGACCTGGGTCAATGGGCGCCCGGTCGGACGTCGTGCGAGCGGCGGACGCTTCAGTCGGGCTGGACGACGAGGTAGCCGAGGACGCCGCCGCGCTGGACGAGCAGGGCCGTCGGCCGGCCGCTGACGCCTGCGGAAAGCGCGGCGTCGAACGCCGCCACGTTCGCGATCGTCACGTCGTTGACCGCGAGGATCACGTCACCGACGTGCAGTCCCGCTTCGCGCGATGCACCCCTGGCCGCGCGCACGGCGATGCCGCCGCCTTGCAGACGCAATGCCGAGCGCTGTGCCGCGACGAGGTCCTCGACGACCAGGCCGAGTCGCGGCTCGGGCGCACGCGTGGCGGGGCGCGAGACCTCCGCCTCGGGCTCGCGCTCGATCGTCTCCGGTTGCAGCGCGACCTGGAGGATGGCACCGCGTCGCCAGACCTCGACCGTCAGCGTTTCCCGGTGGGTCGCGGCGGCGATGGCCTGTTGCAGGGCGGGGTAGCTGCGGTCGGCGGCTCCCCGGAGCCCGAGGACGATGTCGCCGGTGCGCAGCCCGGCGACATCGGCCGGCCCGCCGCGCGAGACGCTGAGAATCACCGCCCCGCCCTCCTGTGCGAGCCCGAAGGAGCGGGCCAGTTCCGGCGTGACTTCCTGCAACCGCGCCCCGAGCCGGCTGCGGCGCACGTAGCCGTGGTCCCGCAATTCGTCGGCCACCTGCATGGCGACGTCGATCGGCAGGGCGAGGGAGACGCCGTCGTATCCGCCGCTGCTGCTCATCATCATCGAATTGATCCCGACCAGCTCGCCGCGCAGGTTGAACAAGGGACTGCCGGAGCTGCCGGGGTTGATGGCCACGTCGGTCTGGATCATCGGCAGGCCGCCCCCGCCCGGCAGGTAGCGCGGCTTGGCACTGACGATGCCGGCGGTGACGCTGCGCTCCAGGCCGAAAGGCGCTCCGATCGCGAAGACCCCGTCGCCCACCAGGAGCTCCGCCGGATCGCCGAGCCGTGCCGCGAGCAAGCCGCGGATGTCGAGGCGCAGGAGGGCGATGTCGGTGCGCAGGTCGTAACCGAGAAGCCGGGCCGAGGCCTCTCGCCCGTTGGCGAGCCGAATCCGCAGTTGCGCCGCACCGACGACGGCGTGGGCGTTCGTGAGCGCATAACCGTCGGCATCGATGATGACGCCGGAGGCCAGGCTTCGATCGGGAACGCCCTGCACTTCTCCCGCCTCGCTTCGTCCGGAGAACGGATCCGCGGGCGGTGCATCCTGGCCGCGGTCGGCCCGCGAGCGCTGGGCGTTTGCCGGTGCGCCGACCGCGCGCACGCTGATGACCACCGCTTCCTCGCGCGAGACGACCAGCGAAAGCCGAGGCTCCGGCAAGCCGTCCGGCCGGTCGGGCGGTGCCGCGACTTGTGCGGCCGCCGGCAAGACGCCGGCCGCCAGCGCCAGCGCGAGCGAGGCCAATGCAGACCGAAGGCCGGTCAGGCGCCCCGAAGCGCCTGCTTGCCGGCGAATCGGCCGGAACAAGGATCGGGCTGACCCGGGTGGATCAGGCACCGATGGAAGCGGCCCGGCGGACGGACGCACCGGCAGCTCCGGCAGCGGCGGTTGCCGCGGCGGGGACCTCGGCATCGGTCGAACGGACGAGCAGCACGGGCGCCGGGGCGCTGCGAAGGATCTGCTCGGCATCGCTGCCGAGGAGCAGCCTGTCGACGCCGCGCCGGCCGTGCGTTCCGAGAACGATCAGATCGGCGCCGTACTGCTTCGCCTGATCGATGACCACATCGCAGACCCGTCCTGAAAGCGGCTCGGAGATGTAGCTCGTCACGTCGATGCCGCTGGCGGCGACGCGCGCCTTCATCTGCTCGAGGATGGTCTTGCCGGCGTCTCTCAGGATCCCGAAGACGTCGACGGCATAGCTCTCGAGGCCTGCCGCGAAGGTCACCAGGTCGAGGACATGGACGAGCCGGATGCTTGCGCCGGTCAGCTTCGCGAGGCGGACCGCTTCGTCGAGACCGCGTGTCGACGTCGGGCTGCCATCGACCGGAACAAGAATGCGCTTGTACATGGACAACTCCTGCCGGGGGCGATGCAGGCAGTGTGACGAGGGCGCGGTCCGGCGTCTTGATGCAGGTCAACGGCCGGCGCGGCCGGAAAGAAGGTCGAGCCGCGGCGGCTATATCCGGGCGATCACTCGCTTGACCTTGCCGGTGCGGCCGCGCAGCGGCGGCCGGCCGCTCCGGCAGCGGATCCGGACACGGTCCACGCCCTGATGGGAGAGAAAGCCGGCCAGCGCCGTGCGGCCTCGACGCAGAGCGGCATCGGCCGCGCCGCCCGATTCACCGGTGCACAGCTCCAGCTCGGACGTCCCCTTCTGCACCAGTTGGAAGTCGAACAACCCCGCTTCGTCCTCGAGCACCGTGCTCAAGGCCAGCGGCAGCACGCGTACCCTGCGGCCGCGCGCCGGCCCGAGCTCAAGCATGTCGTCGCACCGGCCCTCGATCTCCAGGACAGGGAGCCGGCCACCGCAGGCGCAGGCGTCGGGCCGCAGCGTGACGCGATCGCCGATGTCGTAGCGGATCAGCGGCTGGACATGGTTGGCGAGATTGGTGAGCAAGGTCGTCGTGCCCGCCGTTCCCGATGGCACCGGTCGGCCCTTGGCGTCGACCGGCTCGAGAATCGCCCAGTCGCTGTTGAGGTGCATCGACCCGTGGGCGCATTCGCTCGCCAGCGAGAGAAATTCCGAGCTGCCGTAGCTGTTGACGACCGGGCAGTCGAATGCCCGTCGCACGAACGACCGCATCGTCGGCGACAGGGTCTCGCCACCGGTCCAGATCTCTTTCGGCGCGATCTGCAGCCGACCCGCCAGGCATTCTTCCGCCAGCAGGACCGCGACGCTCGGGTAAGTGGCAAGGACGGTCGGCGCCTGCTGGTGCAACTCCGCGACCAGGTCCCCGATGGGCTGGAGGAACGAAACGCTTCGCAGGCGGGAAGAGAGCAAGGGATTGAGTCGGCGCAGGCGCTCGATCGAGACGGTGCTGGCGAAATGCCCGCCGACGGCGCCGACGAACACCATCCGTTCGGCAACGCCCCACGGGTCGAACAGGCGATCGAGCGGCCGCAGGTGCGGCCGACGAATCGCCTCCAGCGCGTCGTAGGTCGCCATCGCCGCGGCGTCCTGAACGAAGACCGCCGGCTCGCCGCTGCTGCCGGAGCTCTCCCAGACGACGTAGCGGTCGAGAAAGGGCGCGCCGATGTTGGCCGGGTCGGCGACGAAGCGATGCAGGGCGTCGAGCCGGATGGCGGGGTCGGCGACCCAGTCGTCGAAGCGACGCATCAGCTCCGGCTTGCGGACGATCGGCAGGTTCGCGAGGACCGCGCCGGCGGCATCGCCCACCGCCGGCAGCCCGCGGTACATGGGCGATCCCGAGGCCGCCTCCAGCAACGCACGGAGCCGGCGCTCGCGCCGCGCGGCCAAGCCCGAGTCTGAGGCGCGCGACGCCGCGACGATGTCGGCGGCGACGGCGCCGGTGAGCCACGGGTTGAACGGGGGAAGCATGGGTTCGAGCCGCGCGGGCAATCGGGCAGGAACCTGACATTTCTCAAGGAGCGGTGCCCGCCGTCTTCCTACAGTCTCAGCGAACGATACCCCTCGGAGAGGTCGATGAGCAGGATTCTCGTGGTCTTCTACTCCTACACCGGCACCGGCCGCCGATTGGCCCGGCTCCTCGCCGCCCAACAGGGGTGGCCGGTGGGAGAGGTGCAGGAACTTCGGCCGCGTTCCGGCACGAAGGCAACGTGGCAATGCATGCTCGACTCGCTGTTCCGGCGCCGCCCGGCGATTCGCTACGAAGGCCCGGCGCTGCGGAACTTCGACGTGGTCGTGCTGATCGCGCCGATCTGGGCCCGCCAGCTCGCCGGACCGATGCGCAGCTTCGTCGCCGAGCTGCGCACCGCGCTCCCGGAAGTCGCGGTGCTGTCAGTGATGGGATCGGACGGTGCCCCGGCAGCAGCCGCGGAGATTGGGCGCTGGACGAAGGAGACGCCGCTGCTCGCCGGCGCGTTCACGTCCCGTGAAGTCAATGACGGCAGTTGCGCGGGACGCCTGCAGGCCTTCGGAGACGCCATCCGCGCCTTGGGAAGCTCGCAGAACGCGACACGGCCGATTTCCTTGTCCCCGCAAGCTGCTTGATCCATCCCCAAGAACCGGGGCGGGGTCCCCGCAGCGTCGCGCTGGACTCCTCCTGTTTGATCGGCATCAACTCCTGCTGCAGCCTTGCATTTCAGACTGGACCTGTTGACGCGCGAGCCGCGGCCAACGCCACTGCAATCACAGGAGATGCAAGGAGTACACGATGAACGCCCTGACCCGCCTCGACCGTTTCGAGGATCTGATGCCCGAATTCTTTCGTCGGATTTCCCGGCCGCTCGCCGTTGCCGAGCCCGGCGACATCCGCCTCGACGTCACGGAAAACGACAAGGACTACCAGGTCCGAGCCGAGATTCCCGGCGCGAAGAAGGAAGACATGCGTGTTCACGTCGACGGCAATTTCGTTTCCATCAGCGCCGAGGTCAGGAAGGACAAGGAAGAGAAATCAGGCGGACGCGTGCTGGTCAGGGAGAGCTACTACGGCCGCGTCTCGAGAGGCTTTTCGCTGGCCCACGAGATCGACGACAAGGCGGTGGCCGCCAAGCTCGAGGATGGCGTGCTCAAGCTGACGCTTCCCAAGCGCGAAGGCTCGGGCGCACGCACGATCCCGATCCAGTAGTCGGCCCACCCGCATCGATCGGTGCCCGCAACCATGCACGCCTTCTTCGGCTGGACATCCGGTCACTGGGGCGCGCTGCTGGTGATCGCCGCGGCCATCGGCATCGCCGTGCTCGCGCTCCAGACCGTCGTCTGGATCCTGTCCCACTCGGACTGATCAATCGTGCACGCGATGGTGCTGCTCGCCCCCGGCGAGCCGCTGCGCCTGGAGGAGCGGCCCGATCCGGACCCCGCCGCGGGCGAGCTCCTGGTGCGCGTGGAGGCCTGCGCCGTCTGCCGCACCGACCTGCACGTCGTCGACGGCGAGTTGGCGCAGGCGCGGCTGCCGATCGTGCCGGGGCATGAAATCGTCGGTCGGGTGCTGCGCGTCGGCGCCGGAGTCCGCGATTGGCGCATCGGTCAGCGGGTCGGCATTCCCTGGCTGGGCCACACCTGCGGGCACTGCAGCTACTGCCTCGCGCACCGCGAGAACCTGTGCGACGAGCCGGTCTTCACCGGCTACGGGCGCGACGGAGGCTTCGCCTCGCACGTCACCGCCGACGCCGCCTTCTGCCTGCCGCTCGACCTGCCGCAGGACGCCGTCCATGCCGCTCCCCTCCTGTGCGCCGGCCTGATCGGCTGGCGCGCCCTGCGTGCCGCCGGCAGCCATGCTATGCGGATCGGCATCTACGGCTTCGGCGCCGCCGCTCATCTCGTCGCCCAGGCGGCGATGCACGAGAAGCGCGAGGTCCATGCCTTCACGCGTCCCGGCGACCTCGCAGCGCAGGCGTTCGCGCGCTCCCTGGGCGTCGTCTGGGCCGGCGGCTCGGACCAGGCTCCGGCCGAGCCGCTCGATGCGGCGATCATCTTCGCGCCGGTGGGAGCGCTGGTTCCGGCGGCGTTGCGAGCGGTCCGCAAAGGCGGCCGCGTCGTCTGCGCCGGCATTCACATGAGTGACATCCCCGCCTTCCCCTATCGCCTGCTCTGGGAGGAACGCGAGCTCGTCTCGGTCGCCAACCTGACCCGCGGCGATGCCCGGGCGTTCCTCGGCTTCGCCGCCTGCGTGCCGCTGCGGGTCGAGACGACGACCTATCCTCTGGCCGCGGCCAACGTCGCCCTGGACGACCTTCGTTCCGGCCGGCTCCAGGGTGCGGCCGTCCTCGTTCCCTGAAAGCCCCTCATGCCCGCCTTCCTGCAGAAGACCGCTGCGACCCGCCGTCCCCGGCCGCGCTCCAACGCGGCGCAGCCGGCGTGAGCGTCCGTCACCTCGATCGCCTGCTCGAGCCGACCTCGGTCTGCGTGATCGGCGCGTCGGACCGCGCCGGCAGCGTCGGCGCGACGGTCTGGCGCAACCTGCGCGCGGGCGCCTTCGCCGGCGCGATCCACGCCGTCAATCCCCGGCACGCGACGCTCGACGGCGTGCCCTGCCACCCCGGTGTGGCCGATCTGCCGAACGCACCGGACCTGGCGGTGATCTGCACGCCGCCGGCCACGGTGGCGACGCTGATCGAGCAGCTGGGCCGGCTCGGCACGCGCGCGGCGATCGTCATGACCGCCGGTCTGGACAGCGACGCCAAGCAGGCGATCCTCGACGCCGCCCGGCCGTACCTGCTGCGGGTCCTCGGTCCGAACTGCATCGGCCTGCTGACGCCCCGGCTCGGCCTCAATGCCAGCTTCGCCCACACCGACGCACTCGCCGGCGATCTGGCGTTCGTCTCCCAGTCGGGCGCGCTGGTCACGGCCGTCCTCGACTGGGCCCGGGCACGCCACATCGGCTTCTCGATCCTGGTCTCGCTCGGCGAGCGCGCCGACGTCGACTTCGGCGACATCCTCGATCACCTGGCGAGCGATCAGCACACCCGCTCGATCCTGATGTACATCGAATCGATCGAGTCGCCGCGGAAGTTCATGTCGGCCGCACGCGCGGCGGCGCGCAACAAGCCCGTGATCGTCGTCAAGGCCGGCCGCGCCGGCAAGGGCGTCAATGCGGCGGCCTCGCACACCGGCGCCCTCGCCGGCTCGGACATCGTCTTCGATGCCGCGATCCGCCGCGCCGGGATGCTGCGCGTCGACACCCTGCAGGATCTGTTCATGGCGGCCGAGACGCTGGCCCGGTTCGGTGCGAATCGCGACGTCGCGCTGACGGTGATGACCAACGGCGGCGGCGGCGGCGTGATGGCCGCCGACGCAGCGGCCCTGGCCGGCGTCGAGCTGGCCGATCTCGGCGCGGCGACGCGCGCGCGGCTGGAGGAGAAGCTGCCGTCGACCTGGTCGCACGCCAACCCGATCGACATCATCGGCGACGCGCCGGTGCAACGCTATGTCGATACCCTGGAAGCCGTGCTCGCCGACCCGGTCAACGGCGCGGTTCTCTTCATGCACGCCCCGACAGCGATCGTCGGCAGCGCCGACATCGCACGTGCCTGCGTGCCGCTGGTCCGCAATGCGGCCGGCCGCGTCATGGCCTGCTGGCTGGGCGAGGCTGCGGTCGCGGAAGCGCGGGCCGCCTTCGAAGAAGCCGGTGCGGCGGACTACGCAACGCCGGAGGAGGCGGTGCGCGCCTTCGCCCTGCTCGCCACCTATCGCCGCAATCAGGAGCTCCTGCTCGAGACGCCGGCGGCCAGCGGCAACGCCCCGCCGCAGACCGCCGCCGCACGCCTCATCGTCGACGCGGCCCTCGCCGAGGGTCGGATGCTGCTCGGCGAAGACGAAGCCAAGCAGGTGCTGAAGGCCTACGGCATCCCGATCGTCGAGACCGTCGCCGTGGAACCCCGTGCCGAGGCCGCGGCGGCCGCGGCGGCCCGGCTCGGCTTTCCGGTCGCTTTGAAGATCCTTTCGCCCGACATCAGCCACAAGTCGGATGCGGGCGGCGTCAGTCTCGAGCTGCGCGACGCCAGCGCGGTGCGCGAAGCCGCCGGCCGGATGCTGGAGCGCATCGGCAACGCGCTGCCGCAGGCGCGGCTCACCGGCTTCACGGTGCAGCGGATGGTGCATCGGCCGCTGGCCCAGGAGCTGATCGTCGGCACCAGCGTCGACTCCCTGTTCGGGCCGGTGCTGATGTTCGGCCAGGGCGGCACGGCGGTCGAGGTCATCGCCGACCGGGCCATCGCCCTGCCGCCGCTGAACCGGACGCTCGCCCGCGACCTGGTCTCGCGCACGCGCGTCGCCCGCCTGCTCGCCGGCTATCGCGACCATCCCCCGGCACGGCTCGACGCCATCTGCGACGTGCTGATCGCGCTGTCGCAGATGCTGGCCGACCTGCCGGAGCTCGACGAGCTGGACATCAACCCGCTCTTCGCCGATCACGAAGGCGTGATCGCCCTGGACGCCCGGCTGCGCCTGAGGCGGCCGGGCCGCGCCGGCGCAGCGAACTTCGCGATCGCGCCCTACCCCGCCTGGCTGGCGGAGACGATCGACTGGCATGGCGAAGCGATCGTCCTCAGGCCCATCCGTCCCGAAGACGAGCCGCGGCATCGTGCGTTCATCGATCACTTGCAGCCCGAGGACCTCCGGCTGCGCTTCTTCTACTCGCGCCGCGAGCTGCCGCGCAGCGAGCTGGCGCGGCTGACACAGATCGACTACTCGCGCGAAATGGCCCTGGTCGCGGTGCGCAACGGAGCCGACGGGGCGGAGGAGACCCTCGGCGCCGTTCGGGCGATGGCGGACCCCGACAACCTGGAGGCGGAGTTCGCGATCGTCGTTCGCTCCGACCTGAAGGGACGCGGACTCGGTCACGTCCTGCTCGCGAAGATGATCGCCTACCTGAAGGGCAAGGGAACCCGGCGCATGGTCGGCATCGTCATGCGGGAGAACATGGCCATGCGCGACCTCGCGCTCTCCCTGGGGATGCAGATCGACCGCGCCGGCTCCGATACCGACACCCTGCGCTTCGTGCTGCCGCTGTCGCCCGACGGCTGAGACCCCGGGCTCAGCGAATCAGAAGGACCGGGACGGAGCACCTGGCGAGGACCTTCAGCGCCACCGAGCCCAGCAGCAGGTTCACGAGGTTGCTGCGGCCGCGCGAGCCCATCGCCACGAGGTCGAACCTGCCTTCCTCGGCGAAACGGGAAATCGCTTCGGCGGCATGGCCGACGCGGTACACGAACTTCGCCTCGATGCCCTGCTGCCTCAGGAACGAGCGGATCGGCTTGAAGACCCGCTCGGCCTCGGACTCGTGGAACTGCCTGACGACGCTCTTGCCGACGAACGCCGCGGCCCGGTGCGAAACTGCCGGCACGCCATGGATGACCGTGAAGTCGTGGTTCGGACCGAGGAACCCGTCCCGGGCGGCGAGAAAGGAAAGCATCCGCTTCGTGTAGACGCTGCCGTCGACCGCGAGCAGGACCTTCACTTCCGTCTTCCCGGACAGGACCTCCCAACGAGTATCCGGCGGGCTCGGGCCGCCCGCTTGAGCCACGTCAACGATGCCGGGCTATCGGGCGAACCTCACGGTGTAGACGTAGGCGCTGTCCAGGTGGTCCCGCGCCAGGATCTCGCTGGAGGCGTATCCGTTGGCCACCCGGAACATGACGATTTCGTCGTCCAGCGCGCGATCGGCCATGATTCCTCCCACCGCGAAGGCGTAGGGAAAGATCCGGAAACGATAGGTGTCGGCCTGGCTCTCCACCGCCTGCAGCCTGACGTTGTACGTCGGCGCGACGCAGGCGCCGAGTCCCAGGACGCTGGCCAGGGCGAGCGCTTTCACGAGTCGACGCATCGGGGATCCTCCTGCGCACATGATGCCGGGCGCCGATCGATCTGGCATGATCTCCAGCGCCCGTGCCTACGATACCGAAACAGACGATCCGTTTCTGTACCAGCGACGACGGCACGCGCATCGCGTACGCCGAGTCCGGT
>Ga0207675_100006544_pt1 | contig 11026 bp, 6 predicted proteins | sample KBSSwiS42_FD_184305 | JGI IMG/M metagenome (GOLD analysis project Ga0207675, IMG submission 184305) | Switchgrass rhizosphere microbial communities from Kellogg Biological Station, Michigan, USA - KBS Switchgrass S4-2 (SPAdes) (version 2) | ecosystem: Host-associated > Plants > Roots >...
CCGTCGCATTGGCGTCGCGTGCTGATGAGCCCGGCGGCTCGGGCGATCGCGCCCCGCTACATCCGCTTGTCTGGAGAAATCGCCGATCAGGGGATCTTGAACGCGCTCTGTTCGTTCTACCCCCAGGCCAGCGTCGGCCACGCCTTCGCCTCGACCGAAACCGGTGTGGGATTCGAGGTCGACGATGGTCTGGCGGGGTTTCCCGCGAGCCTGGTCGGCGCGCCAGGCGACGTGCAGATCAAGATCGCCGATGGTTCGCTGCGGATCCGCTCCGCGCGGACTGCGGTCCGCTACCTCGGCGAGGAACAGTCCTCGCTCACCGATGATGAAGGCTTCATCGACACCGGCGACATCGTGGAACGCCGCGGCGACCGGTACTACTTCCTCGGTCGACGGAGCGGCATCATCAACGTCGGAGGACTGAAAGTCTACCCGGAGGAAGTCGAGGCGGCGATCAACCGGCACGAGGCGGTCCGCATGTCAAGGGTGCGGGCGATGAGAAGCCCGATTACCGGTTCGCTGGTCGCCGCGGACGTCGTCCTGGCGAACCAGTCCGGCGGCCCGCTCCTCGATGTCGAGCGCGACATCCAGCGGATCTGCCGCGAGACGCTCACGCCCCACAAGGTTCCAGCGACGATCCGGTTCGTTCCGGCGCTCAATCTTGCCGCCGCCGGCAAGCTGGCCCGTCATGCGTAAGGTGATTGTGACGGGGGGAAGCCGCGGTCTCGGCCTGGGGATCGTCCGGCGGCTCGTCTGCGAGGGCTACTGCGCCATCGCGGTCGCGCGGCACATGAACGATGAGCTCGCCTCGACGATCGAGCACGCCGGGCATGCGCATCCCGGCGCGCTGCATTTCCTGCCGTTCGATCTCGGAGACGTCGAGGAGATCCCGAACGTCGTCAGGAAGCTGCGGAAGGATTTCGGGCCGATCTATGGGCTCGTCAACAACGCCGCGCTCGGGTCGGACGGCGCGCTGGCGATGATGCCCAACTCGACCATCGAGCGCCTGATTCGCACGAATACGCTGTCGCCGATCGTGCTGACCAAGTATGTCGTCCGCCACATGCTGGCCGATGGCGGCGGCCGCGTCGTCAACGTCGCGTCGATTGTCGGCTTCACCGGATACAGCGGCCTGTCGGTCTACAGCGCGACGAAAGCCTCGCTGATTGGCTTCACGCGATCGCTGGCGCGCGAGGTCGGCCGCCTCGGCGTCAACGTGAACGCGGTCGCGCCCGGATTCCTGGACACGGCGATGACCGAGGGCCTGGCCGGCGAGCGCCGCGCGCAGGTTGCACGCCGCAGCGCACTGCGCCGGTGTCCCGAGGTGGCCGACGTCGCCGACGCGGTCGAGTTTCTCCTCGGCGCGAAGGCGCGGAGCATTACAGGGACCGTGCTCACCGTGGATGCGGGCAGTACGGCGTGAATGATGGTGACCATCAACCAGGCCGAGATGGCCGTGCGACATGTCCAGGGCCAACCGTCGTCTGCCAGGATGTGGTCGCGCGCGCTCGAGCTGACCGCGCCGATTGCCCGGCGTCCCGAGCGCATCTTTCCGACGGTCATCGAGGAGCTCGCTGAGAAGCGCGGCGACGCGCCGGCGCTTCTCTCGGATGGCGAGTGCCTGACGTTTCGTGCGCTCGCGGAACGTTCGAACAGGTACTCCCGATGGGCGATCGACCAGGGACTCGCCGCAGGCGACGTCGTCTGCCTCCTGATGCCGAACTGCCCTGAGTACATGGCGATCTGGCTCGGCATCACCCGCGTCGGCGGCGTCGTCGCGCTGCTCAACACGAACCTCGCCGGCCCTGCGCTCGCGCATGGCATCAACACCGCGGCACCCAGGCATCTGATTGTGGCGGCGGAGCTCGTCGATCGATTGACTGCTGTGCGCCGGGACCTCGCGGGTGCGCCGGACATCTGGGTGCACGGCGGGCACGATCGGTTTCCGGGCATCGACGATGCCATCGAACGATATCGGGGCGGCCCGCTGGACCAGGGCGAGCGCCGGCCCACGACCATCGACGATCGTGCGCTCTACATTTACACCTCCGGCACAACCGGGCTGCCCAAGGCGGCAATCGTGAGCCATGCGCGCGTGATGCAGTGGAGCCACTGGTTTGCCGGGTTGATGGACGTGGGTTCGAGCGACCGGCTGTACAACTGCCTGCCGATGTATCACAGCGCCGGCGGCGTGCTCGCGACCGGTGCGGTTCTGGTGGGCGGCGGCTCAGTGGTGATCCGCAAGACATTTTCTGCCGGCAGATTCTGGCCGGACATCGTCCGCTGGGACTGCAGCCTGTTTCAGTACATCGGCGAACTGTGCCGGTACCTGCTGCACACCCCGCCGCAGGCACACGAGCGGGATCACCGGATCAGGATGTGTTGCGGCAACGGACTGAGGCCGGACGTCTGGAACGGCTTCAAGGAACGGTTTCGCATTCCGCGCATCCTCGAGTTCTACGCCGCGACCGAGGGCAACGTCTCGCTGGTCAACGTGGAGGGCCGGCCCGGCGCGATCGGACGTATCCCGCTGTTCCTGGCGCACCGGTTCCCGGCGAGCCTGGTGAAATACGACGCGGTGGCGAACGCGCCCGTCCGCGATGCGCATGGGTTCTGCGTTCGCTGTGGCCCGAATGAAACCGGCGAAGCCATCGGCCAGCTCTTGAAGGATCGGTCGAACGTCGGCAGCCGATTCGAGGGCTACACGAATCCGGACGCGTCAGAACGCAAGATCCTGCGCCATGTGTTCGAGCCGGAGGACGCGTGGTTCCGGACAGGCGATCTGATGCGCAGGGACGAGCGGGGCTATTTCTACTTCGTCGATCGGATTGGCGACACCTTCCGTTGGAAGGGTGAGAACGTCGCGACGTCCGAAGTGTCGGAGGCGATCTGCGCGTTTCCCGGAATCAGGGAGGCCAACGTCTACGGCGTGGAAGTGCCGGGCACCGACGGACGGGCCGGCATGGCGGCGATCGTGACCGATGGCGCGCTTGATCTCGCAGCCTTCCGGACGCACTTGATCGACCGCTTGCCATCTTACGCGCGGCCTGTCTTCCTGCGCGTCCGCGACCGGTTGGAGATCACCGCCACCTTCAAGCACACAAAACAGGCGTCGATTCGCGACGGCTACGACCCTGACGCCATCGAGGACGCTGTCTACTTCAACGATCGCGAACGCGAGTCCTTCGTTCGCCTCGACAAATGTCTTTATGACCGCATCCAACGCGGCCAGGTCCAGGGGCGCCTCTAGTGGCACGCATTCATCGAACATCGACGCTCTTTGTCGCAGCACTCTGTGTCCTATGGCTCAGTCTGGCAGGCCGGCAGGCCGCGCAGTCCATGAGCGTGACGCCGGCGAATCCCACCATTTCCGTCGGGCAGACGCAGCAGTTCACGGCCGATGGCGCCAGCACACCGACCGCCGTTTCAGCCGGCGGCGAATTCACCTGCGTGCGCCTTCCCGACGGGACGGCGCGGTGCGTGGGGCGGAACCAGTTCGGACAGCTCGGCGGAGGAAGCTGGACCGACTCCTCGGTCGGCCCCGTCAGCGGCCTCACCACCGCGACGCGTGTCGCGGCGGGCGACGAGTTCGCCTGCGCGCTGCTCGCGAACGGCACGGTCAAGTGTTGGGGGTTGGGCGAGTCCGGCCAGCGGGGCGACGGGAGCTTCGGAACCTTCGCGTTCGCTCCCGTGTCGGTGAACGGCCTCACTGGCGCCGTCGCGCTCGCGGCCGGATATGGTCACACGTGCGCGCTCCTCTCAAACGCCACGATGCGGTGCTGGGGCGAAAACATCGAAGGGCAGCTCGGGAACGGGACCACCGCCAATCCCGGTACCGCCCAGCCGGTGGCCGTGAGCGGTATCGCCGGCGCCAGCGCCATCACGACCGGGGCGTATCACACCTGCGCGCTGCTCGCGAACGGAACGCTGCGGTGCTGGGGACGGAACAGCCAGGGACAACTCGGCAACGGGACCTTGACGCGTTCCTCCACGCCGGTGCCGGTGGGCGGCATCACCGGTGTCGCCGCCGTCAGCGGCGGGGGCGCCCACACGTGCGCGGTGCTCGGCGACGGCACGGTGTGGTGCTGGGGGGACAACCAGTTCGGGCAACTCGGCAACGGGACCACCATCACTTCAACCACTGCGGTGCAGGTCACTGGAATGGCCGGCGCCGTCGACGTCAGCGCCGGGTGGCGACACACCTGCGCGCTCCTCGGCGACGGCACCATCTCGTGCTGGGGGCAGAACCAGTTCTGGCAACTGGGGAACGGGACAGCCAGCAATTCGAGCACGCCGGTGCGCGTCTCAGGAATCAGCGGCGCCGTGGCCGTCACTGCCGGGTGGTTTCACCACAGCTGCGCGCTCCTTGGGAATGGCACGGTGCGGTGCTGGGGGGACAACAACTGGGGCCAATTCGGGAACGGCACCACGGCGAGCTCCCCCACTCCGGTCGCGATGACCGGCCCCGGTGTCACCTGGGCGAGCAGCAACACGTCGGTCGCCACCATGGATGCGACCGGGCGGGCAACCGGCGTGAATCCCGGAACCACGACGATCACTGCCACCGATACCTCCGGAGCGAACGCCAGCACGACGCTCACGGTGAATGGACAGACCGGCCAGTTCACCCTGTCAGTCGTTCGCGGCGGCGCGGGCACGGGCAGCGTGAGCTCGAATCCGCCGGGAATCAGCTGCGGCACCGATTGCTCCGAGTCCTACAACAGCGGCACCAGCGTGACCCTGACGGCGAGTGCCGCCGGCGGATCCACCTTCGCCGGCTGGAACGGATGCAACGTGGTTTCCGGCACGACGTGTACGGTGATGATGAATGCGGCGAGGACGGTCACCGCCACCTTCGACCCGCCCCCATCCCAATTCGTCCTCACGGTCAGTAAGACGGGCACCGGCAGCAGCAGTGGCAGCGTGAGCTCGAGTCCGCCGGGGATCAGCTGCGGCACCGATTGTTCCGAGCCGTACAACAGCGGCACCAATGTGACCTTGACGGCGACGACGGTAGGCGGGGCCACGTTTGCCGGCTGGAGCGGATGCGACACGGTGTCCGGCACGACGTGCGCGGTCACCATGAGTGCGGCGAGGACGGCCACCGCTTCCTTCAACCAAGCGAGTGGCACCGTCACACGGACCGCCGTGTCAGCCGGCGGCGAATACACGTGCGCGCTCCTTTCCGACGGGACGGCGAAGTGCACGGGACGGAACCAGTTCGGACAGCACGGCGACGGCGGACGGACTGATTCCACGCTTCTCGTCCCGGTCAGCGGCCTCACCACCGCGACGCGCGTCACCGCCGGCGACGAGTTCGCATGCGCGCTGCTGGCGGACGGCACCGCCAAGTGCTGGGGGCTGGGCGAGTCCGGGCAGCGGGGCGACGGGAGCTTCGGACAGTCCGCGCTCGTTCCCGTCACGGTGAACGGCCTCACCGGCGCCGTCGGCCTCGCGGCCGGGTATGGACACACCTGTGCGCTCCTCTCAAACGCCACGATGCGCTGCTGGGGCGAGAATCGCGAAGGCCAGCTCGGGAACGGGACCACCGCCAATCCCGGGACTCCCCAGCCGGTGACCGTGAGCGGCATCACCGGCGCCACCGCCTTCACCACCGGGGCCTATCACACCTGTGCGCTGCTCGGGAGCGGCACGGTGCGGTGCTGGGGACGGAACGGCCAAGGGCAGATCGGCAACGGGACCCTTACGAATTCGTCCACTCCTCAGCCGGTGAGCGGCATCACCAGTGCTGCCGCCGTGAGCGGCGGGGGCGTTCACACGTGCGCCGTGCTGACGGACGGCACCGTGCGGTGTTGGGGGGAGAACGAGTTCGGGCAGCTCGGCAACGGGACGACCGCGACGTCGACCACTCCGGTGCAGGTGGTTGGAATTACCGGCGCCGTCGACGTCAGCCTCGGATGGCGACACTCCTGCGCCCTGCTGGGGAACGGGACGGTCCAGTGCTGGGGGCAGGGCCAGTTCGGGCAGCTCGGGAACGGAAGCACCACGAACAGGACCACGCCGGCGCAGGTCAGCGGAATCACGGGCGCCGTCGGTCTCACTGCCGGGTGGTGGCACCACAGCTGCGCGCTGCTTGGCGGCGGCACGGTGCGCTGCTGGGGCGCGAACGACTGGGGCCAGTTCGGCAACGGCACCAGGACCAGCTCCTCGATTCCAGTCACGATGTCGCCATGAGGACGTCCTTCCCGAGGAGAGCTGAGATGAAACGCCTTCACAGATCGACCCTGTTCGTCTGGGGACTGTGGGTCCTATGGCTCGCCCTGGCAGTTCGGCAGGCTGCTCAGGCCCCCGCGATGAGCATCACCCCGGCAGCTGCGACGATTTCCGTCGGCCAGACGCAGCAATTCACGGCGAGCGGCGCGATCGCACCGACGGGCGTTTCAGCCGGCGGCGAGTACACCTGCGTGCGCCTTCCCGACGGAACGGCGCGATGCGTGGGACGGAACCAGTTCGGACAGCTCGGCGACGGCACCATGACGAATTCCTCGGTGCTCGTTCCGGTCAGCGGCCTCACAACGGCGACGCGCGTCTCCGCCGGCGACGAGTTCGCGTGCGCGCTCCTGGCCGATGGAACGGCGATGTGCTGGGCACTCGGGGAAAAGGGGCAGCGCGGCGACGGGACATTCGATCAGATGTCCCTCGTTCCCGTCGCGGTGCGCGGCCTCACGAATGCCGTTTCCCTCGCGGCCGGATATAACCACGCCTGCGCGCTGATTGCCGGCGGCACCGCGCGGTGCTGGGGAGATAACGTCGACGGACAGCTCGGCAATCCGTCTACGACGGCCTCCTCCGTGCCTGTGACGGTGACCGGCCTCGACGGCGCCACTGCGATCGCCACAGGCGCCTTTCACACGTGCGCCGTGCTGACGGACCGCACGCTGCGGTGCTGGGGACAAAACGATCAAGGCCAGCTCGGCGACGGGACCCGCACGACTGCGTTCAGTCCCGTGCCGGTGGCAGGCATCACCGGCGCCACCGCCGTCAGCGGCGGCGGCGTTCACACCTGCGCGGTGCTGACCAACGGCACGGTGCAGTGCTGGGGCGAGAACGAGTTCGGGCAGCTTGGCGACGGGACGACCATGTCGTCGTCGACGCCGGTGCAGGTGGTGGGAATCACCGGCGCCGTCGCCGTCAGCGCCGGATGGCGACACGCGTGCGCCGCCCTTCAGGACGGCACCGTGCGGTGCTGGGGGCAGAACGAGTTCGGGCAGCTCGGCGACGGGACCACGACGAGTTCGGCCGTTCCGGTGCGGGCAGTTGGAATCACCGGCGCCACCGCCGTCAACGCCGGATGGTGGCATCACAGCTGCGCGCTCTTCGAAGACGGCATGGTGAAGTGCTGGGGCGTGAACGAGTGGGGCCAGTTCGGGAACGGCACCACGACCGGATCCTCCACACCGGCCACGATGACGGCCACCGGCGTCACGTGGACCAGCAGCAACACGGCGGTCGCCACCATTGATGCCACCGGACGCGCAACGGGCGCAGCTCCGGGAACCACGACGATCACGGCCACCGATGCCTCCGGCGCACGTGCGAGCACGACGCTGACGGTGCGTGAACAGATCATCCTTTCGGTCGCACGTGCGGGCAACGGCGCGGGCAGCGTGAGCTCGAGTCCGGCGGGGATCAGCTGCGGTGCGGATTGTTCTGAAACCTACGACGCCGGCACCAACGTGACGCTGACGGCGACCCCGGCCGGCGGCTCCACCTTCTTCGGCTGGATCGGCTGCGACAGCGTTTCCGGCGCGACGTGCACGGTGACCATGAGCGCGGCAAGGACGGTCACCGCGACCTTTGACCCGCAGCGCTTCATCCTGACGGTCAGCACGACCGGCCTCCTCGGCGGCAGCGTGAGCTCCAGTCCGTCGGGCGTCGACTGCGGAACGGATTGCTCCGAGGCTTACGCCATCGACACGGTGGTGACCCTGAGGGCGACAGGTGGCGTCATCTTCACCGGGTGGAGCGGGTGCGATTCGGTTTCGGGGATGACCTGCACGGTGACCATGAGGTCGGCGAGGTCGGTGACAGCGAGCTGGTTCTAGTCATTCGTGCAAGCGAGCAGTTCGCACATGGGATTCGATCAACTCCGGAGCATCGTCGCGGCACTCGAATCGGACATCGCGAGCGGGCCGATCGTCCCAACGGTGGCGCCGCACGAGATTCGGGCGTATCTCGGCTCGCGCTACGACTTCACGAAGCCGATGGCGCTCGACGATGTCACCGCCGATGTCGAGTGGATGATGCGGAACTGGCACGTGCAGGTCACCCACCCGCGTTACTTCGGCCTCTTCAACCCGAGCGTGACCCTCGCATCGGTCGTCGCCGACACGCTGGTCGCCATGTACAACCCCCAGCTGGCGACCTGGCGCACCTCGCCGGCGGCGAACGAGATCGAACGTCACACCCTGTCGTGGCTGGCGGGCAAGTTCGGACTGCCCGCCACGACGATGGCGAGCTTCACGAGCGGCGGATCCGAGGCCAACCTCTCGGCGGTGATCGTCGCGTTGACGCGCGCCTTTCCGCAGTACGGCGAAGGCGGGCTTCGGAGCCTGCCGGCGTCGCCGACGATCTACCTGACGCACGCCGCTCATGACTCGTTCAGCAAGATTGCGCACCTGACCGGGATCGGCCGCCGGGCCCTGCGCATGGTCGCGACCGACTGCGATCTGAAGATGCATCTCTGGGATCTCGCACGACAGGTCGACGAGGATCGCCGGGCCGGGTTCGCGCCGGTGATGGTGGTCGGCACGGCCGGGACCACGGCCGCGGGCGCGATCGATCCCCTGCCGGATCTGGCGCGGTTCTGCGATTCGGAGGACCTGTGGTTTCACGTCGACGCGGCGTGGGGCGGCGCGGCCATCCTCTCCCCGGCGCTCCGCGGCCATCTCGCCGGCATCGACGGGGCCGACTCGATCACGTGCGACGCGCACAAATGGTTCTCGGTCCCGATGGGCGCGGGGATGTTCTTCTGCCGGCATCCTGACGTGGTCGGCGAGGCGTTCCGCGCGAAGACCTCGTACATGCCGGGACACACGGACGGGCCGGTCGTCGATCCGTACACGACCTCGGTGCAGTGGTCGCGCCGGTTTATCGGCCTGAAGCTGTTTCTGGCGCTCGCGCGGCACGGTGAATCGGAGTACGTCGCGATGATCGAGCACCAGGCTCGCATGGGCGACGTGCTGCGCGAGTCGCTCCAGCGCGCGGGATGGCGCGTCGTCAACCGCACGCCGCTGCCGCTCGTGTGCTTCACCCGCGATGGCCTCGTCGCCTGCAAATTCATCGCCGCTCTGTACGAGCGGCAGATCGCGTGGATGTCTGAAGTTCGCCTGGGCGACGGCGCGCCGGTCGTGCGCGCGTGCGTGACCAGTGTCCGGACAAAACCGCCGGACATCGAGTGGGTCGTGGGCGAGATGAGCCGGCTCCCTTTGCGTTGAATACGAGGTGCAAGCGTGAAAAGCGAGACGATCGCCATCCATGGCGGCTACGAGGTGGATCCGACGACCAAGGCCGTTGCCGTGCCGATCTACCAGACCGTCGCCTACGCGTTCGACAGCGCCGACCACGGGGCGGCCCTGTTCAATCTCGAGGCTGAGGGGTATCGCTATACCCGCATCAGCAACCCGACGACGGCTGTTCTGGAGCGGCGCGTTGCCGCCCTCGAGGGCGGACTCGAGGCGCTATGCGTGAGCTCAGGGCAGGCGGCGGTCCACTACGCGACGCTCAACCTCACCGGGCTGGGCACCAATCTCGTCTCGGTTCCCCAACTCTACGGCACCACCCATACCCTGTTCGCGCATCTGCTGCCGAACCAGGGCGTCACCGTGCGCTTCGCCGCGTCGCAGAGACCCGAGGCGATCGAGAAGCTGATTGACGATCGGACGCGGGCGGTCTTCTGCGAAAGCGTCGGCAATCCCGCGGGCAACATCTGCGACATCGAAGCGCTGGCTCGCGTGGCGCATCGACACGGCGTGCCGTTGATTGTCGACAACACGGTCGCCACGCCGATTCTGCTGCGTCCGATCGACTACGGCGCCGACATCGTGGTGCATTCACTGACCAAGTTCATGGGCGGGCACGGCACGACGCTCGGCGGCGCGATCGTCGACAGCGGCAGGTTTCCCTGGAAAAAGCACGCCCATCGCTTCCCGATGTTCAGCGAGCCGGACCCGTCGTACCACGACCTGGTCTACACCGACCATTACAAGGAAGCGGCCTACATCGGACGCTGCCGCAGCGTCTATCAGCGGACGACCGGAGCGGTGCTGTCGCCGCTCAGTGCGTTCCTGCTGCTGCAAGGCATCGAGACCGTCGCGCTGCGCGTCGATCGCCACGTCGAGAACGGCCGGCGGGTGGCGGAATTTCTCCGCGAGGATCCGCGAGTGGAGTGGGTCAACTACGCCGGATTCGCGGACAACGCCTGCTACGCGCTGGCGCGGAAGTATCTCTGCGGCCGGGCCTGTTCGCTGATGACCTTTGGCGTCACGGGAGGATTCGAGGCGGGCAAGAGGTTCTACGACGCGCTCACGATGATCAAGCGGCTCGTCAACCTGGGCGACGCCAAGTCACTCGCCTGCCATCCCGCGTCAACCACGCACCGACAGATGTCCCCCGACGAACAGCGCAAGGCCGGTGTGACACCGGAAACGATCCGGCTCAGCGTCGGCATCGAGCACATCGACGACATCATCGACGACCTCGATCAGGCGCTCGACGCGATGGATTCGGTTCACCAAGGGGCGGTGGCATGATCGCCCCACACCAGCAATCCGAAGCCGCCGGGACGCTGCCCGAAGCGCAGCGTTTCCGACGCACGGCGACGACCCGAAGGCTCGAATCGAAGCCGGCCTGCATCGACATCGGGCTCGTCAACAACATGCCGGACGCGGCGCTCGACGCAACCGTGCGTCAGTTTCGCGGATTGCTCGCGGCGGCGGCGGGCGACCTGGCCGTACGCCTGAGCCTCTACACTCTGCCGGAGGTTCCGCGGACCGACTTCGGCCGG
>Ga0207675_100006546_pt1 | contig 11024 bp, 10 predicted proteins | sample KBSSwiS42_FD_184305 | JGI IMG/M metagenome (GOLD analysis project Ga0207675, IMG submission 184305) | Switchgrass rhizosphere microbial communities from Kellogg Biological Station, Michigan, USA - KBS Switchgrass S4-2 (SPAdes) (version 2) | ecosystem: Host-associated > Plants > Roots >...
TTGCGGCACGCGGCGGCACGGCGCCCACGTCGGGAATCGCGGCGCTCGGCGTCGGTGCGCCAGACTGCTGGATCAGCTTGTCGAGCGGCAGGTACAGCAGGCTGCCGCTCTTCTGGTCGACGAGCACTTTGCTGGAGCTGCCGAGCACCGCCTGCATCATGTCGAGATACAGGCGGTCGCGCGTGACGGCCGGCGCCTTCTGGTACTCGACGAGAATCCGGCTGAACCGCTCGGCATCGCCCTGCGCGCGCTGCTCGACTTCGGTACGGTAGCCGTTCGCTTCCTCGAGCAGCCGCGCCGCGTTGCCACGCGCACGGGGGACGACGTCGTTCGCGTACGCCTGGCCTTCGTTCTTCAGGCGCTCGCGATCCTGGCCGGCCTTGACGGCGTCGTCGAACGCCGCCTGCACCTTGTCGGGCGGCTGTACGTTCTGCAGCGTGACCTTCTGCACGAACACGCCGGTGCCGTAGCGGTCGAGCATCTGCTGCATCAGCTGTTCGGTCTGCTTCGCGATCTGCTCGCGCCCTTCGTACAGCGCGAAATCCATCTTGCTCTTGCCGACGACCTCGCGGATCGCCGACTCGGCGACATACGCGACGATCTGGTCGGGGCGGCGGTTGTTGAAGACGTAGTCTTCGGCGCTCTTCAGGTTGTATTGGACGGCGAACTGGATGTCGATGATGTTCTCGTCATCGGTCAGCATCACCGCTTCCTTGTCGATCTTGTTCTTCGGTGTGTTGCGGTAGCCGACCTCGATCGTCTTGACCTGCGAGAACTCGACGAGCTCGACCGCCTCGACGGGGAACGGCAGGTGCCACCGCGGTCCCGGCTGGGTCGTCTCCGTGTACTTCCCGAAGCGCGTGACCACACCGCGACGCCCTTCGTCGACGATGTAGAAGCCGCTGGCGAGCCAGATGACGAGGATCAGCGCGACCAGCATCCCGGCACCGCCGAGCGGCAGCCGCGCGCCGGGCCGCCCGCCTTCCCCACCGTCCTGGGGTTCGCGCTTGCGGCCGAACAGGTCGTTCATCCGGCGATTGACGTTACGCCAGATCTCGTCCAGGTCAGGCGGTCCGCCGTTCTGATTGCCGCGCTTGCCCCACTGCGGGTCATTCAGCGACATGAGGCTGCAACTCGTTGTTCACGCATGGGCAGAAACAAGGGTCGGTGGGCGCAAAGCCGCGCCTTGGGACCTTAGCCGGAGCATTCCGGCGTGTCCAGATCTTCTGCAACAGGGGCTGGCGAGACCGGGAATCGTTCGGCCAGCGCAGCACGCAATTCGGGGAGACCGGTGCCGCTTACCGCACTGACGCGGACCGACGAAATGTTACCACAGCCATCGCGCTCGACGCCCGCTGGCATCCCGGTGACGTCGCATTTGTTGAAGACGCGGATCTGCGGCACGTCGGCTGCGCCGATCTCCGCGACCAGCGCATCCACGGCCTCGATCTGCTCGTCGCGGTTGTCGGCGCTCGCGTCGATCACGTGCAGCAGCAGATCGGCGTCGGCGGCCTCCGCGAGCGTCGCGCGGAACGCGACGACGAGATCGTGCGGCAGATCGCGGATGAACCCGACGGTGTCGGACAGCACGATGTTCTCGGCACCGGCGACGTGGACGCGCCGCAGCGTCGTGTCGAGCGTCGCGAACAGCTGGTCCGCCACATAGACCTTGGCGGCCGTCAGCCGGTTGAACAGCGTCGACTTGCCCGCGTTCGTGTACCCGACCAGCGCGACGGTGCGCACCGCGGCCCGGCGGCGCGCGCGATTCTGCGTGGCGCGGCTTCGTGCGACGCGTCGCAGCCGCTCGCGCAGCAGCTTGACGCGCTGCATGATCAGACGGCGGTCCGTTTCCAGCTGCGTCTCGCCGGGCCCGCGCAGGCCGATGCCGCCCTTCTGGCGCTCGAGGTGCGTCCACCCGCCGACGAGGCGTGTCGCCATGTGATTCAGCTGCGCAAGCTCGACCTGCAGCTTGCCCTCGGCGCTGCGCGCGCGTTGCGCGAAGATGTCGAGGATCAGGCTGACGCGATCGACGACACGGCATTCGAGCGCCTGCTCGAGGTTGCGCTGCTGCACGCCCGACAACGTGTGGTCGAAGATGACGAGATCGGCCGCCGCTTCGCGGCGCTGCGCCGCGATTTCGTCGACCTTGCCGCGGCCGGCGAAAAATGCCGGATCAGGACGCGAGCGGCGTCCGCCGAGGTTACCCACGACGGTGGCGCCTGCCGACGTGGCGAGCGCCGAGATCTCGGCCAGCCGCTCCGCATTGTCGGCGCGGCCGAAGTCGAGCGCGACCACGAGCGCCTTGTCGCCCGTTTCCGGTCTATCGAACATCGGCCGTCATGCGCGGTGCGCGCAGGCACCGCCCACGCGCGCGACTGCGGCGGACGGCCTGGCCGTCAGCTCTCGGTTTCGTGATGGTTCTGATGCGGCATCGCGACGGGGCGCGACGGCACGACCGTCGATATCGCGTGCTTGTAGACCATCTGCGTGACGGTGTTCTTCAGCAGCACCACGTATTGGTCGAAGGATTCGATCTGGCCCTGCAGCTTGATGCCGTTGACCAGGTAGATCGACACCTGCACGTGCTCCTTGCGCAGTGTGTTGAGGAACGGGTCTTGTAGCATTTGCCCTTTGTTGCTCATCGATGAGCTCCGCGCTTGTTATTCCGCACCTTTCGATCATCGGCCCGCGTGCGGCTTCGGGCGCGGGCAGGTCGCGGTTGCTGCTGGACCTGCTAGCGGCGTGCGTTGGAATCCGCGTAGGGGTTGACGCCTGTCTTGAATTGTATCCTAAGGGGCGTTCCCCGCAGTTTGAACGCGTCGGTGAAGAAATGTTCCAGGAAGCGTCGGTAGGCGTCGGGCACGTGCTGCAGCGCCGAGCCATGGATGATCACCAGCGGCGGATTCATTCCACCCTGGTGCGCGTAACGCAGTTTCGGGCGGACTACCCCGGTGCGTGGCGGCTGCTGGCGCAACACGGCGAGCTGTAGCGTCCGCGTCAAGCGGGGCGTCGGCAGCTTTGCCATCGCAGCCGCATAGGCGGCATCCACGGAGCGCAACACCTTTTCGACATTGCGGCCGTCCCGCGCGGAAATCTGGTGCTGCTCGGCGAAGGCGAGGAAGCCGAGCTTGCGCTCGAGATCGCGGCTGATGACGGCACGCTGCTCGGTATTGGCGGCGTCCCACTTGTTGATCGCCACCACGAGCGCTCGGCCCGTTTCCAGGATGTGGCCCGCGAGATGCGCGTCCTGCTCGGTGATGCCGGCAACCGCGTCGACAAGCAGGATGACGACGTGCGCGTCCTCGATCGCCTGCAGCGTCTTGATGACGGAGAATTTCTCAACGGTTTCGCTGACCTTGCCGCGCCGGCGCACGCCGGCCGTGTCGATGACCGTATAACGGCGATCGCCGCGCTCGAAGTCGAGCCTTATTGCATCGCGCGTGGTACCAGGCTCGTCGAACGCGATGACACGCTCCTCGCCGAGCAGCGTATTGACGAGCGTGGACTTGCCGACGTTAGGCCGGCCGACGACGGCAACCCTGATACGCCGCTCGCCATCGGGCTCGTCGTCGGCATCGGCGTCCCGCGTGCCCGCTGCCGCGAGCGCGATGTCGATCAGGTCGCGGACGTTTTCGCCGTGCGCCGCGGAAATCGGCAGCGGTTCGCCCAGGCCGAGCTCGTGGAACTCCGCAACGGTTCGCTCGGGTGGAAGGCCTTCCGCCTTGTTGACGGCGAGCACGATCGGCCGTCCCGACTTGCGCAGCAGCTCGGCGATGTCACGGTCCTGGGGTGCTAGTCCTGCGCGCGCGTCGACGAGAAAGACGATCGCGTCGGACTCGGCGATAGCGGCTTTCGCCTGCTTCGCCATCTCGAACAGGATTCCCGCTGTCGCGACGGGCTCGAAGCCGCCGGTGTCGACGCACAGGAATTCGCGGTCGCCCGCGCGCCCACGGCCGTAGTGCCGATCGCGCGTCAGTCCCGGGATATCCGCGACGAGCGCATTGCGCGTTTTGGTCAGCCGGTTGAACAGCGTCGATTTGCCGACGTTGGGACGGCCGACGAGGGCGATCGTGGGCAGCATCGCCTGCTACTGCGAAGTGACCGAGTAGACCGTACCCTTCTCGGATTGCCACAGCATGCCACCGGCGACTTGCACCGGCTGCGTCGTCGCGAGACTGCCGTCGGTCGCCATCCGGCCGACATACGCGCCGTCGGTGCGCGACAGCAGGTGCAGATAGCCTTCGACGTCCACGACGCCGAGGTGATCGCCGATGAGCTGCGGCCCGCCGATGCGCCGCTTTGCGAGCGCGTCCTGCTTCCAGATCGACGCGCCGTTGCTGCGATCCAGTGCCTGCACGCCATCCTTGTCGTCGACGACGTAGAGGCGCTGCGCATCGGCGGTGATGCCGGCGAGGCTCGACACGTCGCGCGACCACAGCAGCGTGCCGCGGATGATGTCGAAGCACGCGACGCGACCCTGGTAGGCAGCGGCGCACACTTCCTTCTCGTCGACGAACGGCAGGCTCGTCACATCGGCGATCCGCTCGAGCTCGGTCGCCCCCTTCGGCGTCGCGACAGCGCCGTCCCATGCGATCGAGCCCGACGCCGCGTCGATCGCGAGCAGACGTCCGCCGGCCGTGCCGGTCAGCAGGCCGCCGCGGCTCACGGTGCCACCCGCGGCGTTGCGAATCGTCAGCGGCGGATTGGTCCGCGCGTCGACCCACAGCCTCTTGCCGTCCGCGGCGGCGAGGCCGTAGATCTTGCCGTCGCCGGAGAACACGATGACGATCTTGTCGGATATCCGCGGCGGTGCGATCACCTCGCTTGCAACGCGCGCCGTCCACAGCGCCTTGCCGTCGGTGTCGAACGCGAGCACGTCACCCTTGTCGGTGCCGACGACGACGAGCGCATCGTTTGCCCCCGGACCGGCGGACAGCGTGCGCCCCGCGCTGACTCGCCATATCGGGCGTCCGGTCGCCACGTCGAGACGCGTCAGCGTGCCGTCTTTCGCCGCGGCATAGACTGCCGACGCCGTTACCGCCGGTGCAATCCCCGGCCCCGCCGCGCCGACGCTGTGCTGCCAGTTGATCCGCGGCGTGACCGTCGCGTTGAGCGTCGGCATCGGTCCCGGCTTCTTCGTGCCGCCGGTCAGCCATGCGAACGAGGGCACCGGAATGTCGCGCAGCCACGACGTCAGCGACGAATCGGACATGTTCGCGCAGCCCGCCGCCAGCGCTGCCGCAGCGGCCGCGCAGACCAGCGCACGCGCGCGGCGCAACCTCGTCATTTGCCCGTCCCCTTGGGCGCCTTCCCAGTGTCGGCTGCACTCGCGGCCGGTGCCCCCTTGTCGGCGGCGGCCGGTGTGCTGGCCGCCGGAGGAACGGTCGGCGCCGCAGCCGCTGCGGGTGCAGCGCTGCCAAGCGTGTCGTGCTTCACCTGCACGTACGTCCGGTACGGCGACTTGGAATCGAGCTTCGCGAGCGCCGTTTCATAGGCAGTGCGCGCGTCGGCGACGCGGCCGGCGGCTGCCAGCGCATCGCCGCGCAGGTCGGCGAACACGCCGTCGAACGCGTCCGGATGCTTCGCGTCGAGTGTGGCGAGCGCCGCGTCGTACTGCTTCTGGTCGACCTGCACCTGTGCTAAGCGAAAGCGTGCGATCGCCTGGATCTCGTCTTCCTTCGCATGCTCGGCCGCCCACGTGTACTGCGCCTTCGCGCCGTCGCGATCGCCGCTGTCGTAGAGCATCTTCGCGTACAGCAGCGCCGCCCGCGGCGCATAGGCGGTGCCGGCGTACTTGTCGGTGATCTGCGTGATCGCGTCCTTCGCCTTGGCCGGATCCTTGGTGCGAGCGGCATCGCTCACCGCCGAATAGAGCACCGACGCGTCCTCGGCGCGCTTGCCGCTCCACCATCGCCAGCCCTGCACGCCGCCGATCACGAGCACGGCCAGCACGAGCCCGACGGTGACGGCGCCGCCGTAGCGCGTCCACCAAGCCTTCAGCTCGTCGATCTGGTCCTGCTCTTCTAGGTCATAGACAGCCATATTCGTCCTTGGAAACGTTCAGTGCGGCAAAGCGCGGCAGCAGATCAGCGACCGGCACGACGATCTGCTCGCCGCCGTCGCGGAGCGTCTTGATCGCGACGCTGCCCGCCGCCGCCTCATCGTCGCCGACGATCACGGCGAGCCGTGCGCCGCTCGCGTCGGCCTTCTTCATCTGCGACTTGAAGCTGCCCCCACCCGCATGCAGAACGACGGATGCGCCATGATCGCGCAGCGTTTCGGCGACGCGGCGCGCGAGCACGCCGGCCCGCTCGCCGGCATGCACGACGTACGCGTCGGGTGCCGCCGCGTGCAACGTGCCTTGTGCCTGCAGCAACAGGATCATCCGCTCCACGCCGATCGCGAAGCCGCACGCCGGTGTCGCCTTTCCGCCCAGTGCCTCGAACAGGCCATCGTAGCGGCCGCCGCCGGCGACGGTACCTTGCGCACCGAGCGCGTCGGTCACCCACTCGAACACCGTGCGGTTGTAGTAGTCGAGCCCACGCACCAGGCGCGGATCGACCACGTAGCCGATGCCGGCTTCGTCGAGCAGCGCACGCAGCGCATCGAAATGCGCGCGCGAATCAGCGCCGAGCGCGTCGATCAGTCTTGGCGCGGCGGCGATGGCGTCCTGCAGCGGCGGGTGCTTGCTGTCGAGGATGCGCAACGGGTTCGCATGCAGTCGTCGGCGCCCATCGTCGTCGAGCAACGCCGCGTGCCGCTCGAAGTGCTCGATCAGCGCACTGCGATGCGCGCGTCGCTCGGAAGCGTCGCCGATCGAGTTGATCGCGAGCGTGATGCCGGTGAGGCCCAGCGCGTGCCAGAGTCGCGCGAGCATGACGATCTGCTCGGCGTCGACGTCGGGACCCGCGAAGCCGAGCGCCTCTACATCGAGCTGGTAGAACTGGCGGTAGCGCCCTTTCTGCGGCCGCTCGTGGCGGAACATCGGCCCGCCGGTCCACACGCGCTGCGGCCGTTCGTAGACGAGGCTGTGCTCGATTGCCGCGCGGACGATGCCGGCCGTCGCTTCCGGACGCAGCGTGAGGCTGTCGCCGTTCAGCTTGTCGTCGAACGTGTACATCTCCTTCTCGACGACGTCGGTGTGCTCGCCGATGCTGCGCACGTACAGCGGCGTCGATTCGACGATCGGCACGCGCAGGTAGCGATAACCGTAGCGCTCGAACACCGTGCGCGCCGTATCCTCGAAGCGCTGCCACAGCGTCGCCTCGTCGGGAAGAACGTCGTTCATGCCGCGTACGGCCTGCAGTGCCGCTGGCATCGGCGCTCTTAGGCGATCGCCGCGCAGGCGGTCGTCGCAATCACTTGAGCGCGACGCGCGCGACGACGCCGCGCGTGAACGGTGCGAGGTCGAGCGACTGCCCGCGAAATGTCACCGCCACGTCGGGTGCGTTGCCGAGCGAAAGCTCGAGCGGCGGCGTGCCGTTGACTGTCTGCGTCATGCCGGCACCACCGGTCATCTGCAGGATCACGCGGCCGTTGGCATCCTTCACTTCCGCCCACGACGTGCCCCGGAACGCGAGCACCAGCGCCGCGTCGCTCGCCTTCGCGGCCGTCGCACCTCCGCCGGCGGGCGTGGCCGCTGCGTCGGGAGTTCCGGCCGCACCGGGTGCGGTTTCACCGGTTGGCGGCGATGCCAGCGTTGCCGTTGTCGGCGATTCCGCGGCGACGGGGTTGGGCAGTGTCGTCGTCGTCGATCCGGCCGCGGTCAGCGACTGCGGCGCGGGAATCGTCGTCGTCGCACTTTCGGCGCCGCTGACGCCCGCGGCCTCGCGGCGCGCTTCCGACGCCTTGTGCACGTATTCATAGTAGGCGGCGGCGCCGACGGCGACGAGCGCGAGCAGCAGGAACAGCACGCGCGGCGCGGACGATCGGTGCGCTGCGCGCTCGACGGGGATCTCGCCCATCGGCCGGCGCGCCGCGGCGAACGAAGGACGCTCGAGCGCCGGCGCGCTTTCGCCGGCCGGCATCAGCGCCAGCACGCGATCCGGGTCGAGCTGGATGAAGCGCGCGTAGTTGCGCGCGAAGCCGCGCGCGAACGTGCGGCCCGGCAAATGCTGGAAGTCATCGTCCTCGAGCGCTCGCACCTGGCGCGGGGCGAGCTTCAGTTGCAGCGCGACGTCGTCGACCGACAGGCCCGCCGCCTCGCGCGCGGAACGCAGCGTCGAGCCCGCCGTTGCGGGTTGTGTGGCAGCGCCTTCCCTTGCCTCGTTCGCGTACGTGTCGTCCGTCACTGGCACGCCCCGCCGGCAAGCGCCTTGGCCTCCGGTGACTCGGGCCAGCGGTTGCGCAGCTGCGATTCGTACGACCGCTCGGCTTCGCGATCGCCTTGCTTGCGTTCAATGCACATGCCGAGATACAGCGCTTCGGGCGGCGGCACCGCCTGCTGCATCACCGGTCGCATCCACGCGCGCGCCTCGCCGACGCGCTGTTCGCGATAAGCGAGCAGCGCAAGGTTGTACGCAGCCGTGGGGTTGCCGGGCGATGCGGTCAGCGCACGCCGGAAGTAATCGTCGGCGTTCTTCGTCTGCCCGAGCACGACGCTGCACTTGCCGGCGTTGATCAGCGCGATTTCCGGCGTGCGGTACAGCGGATCCTTCAGCACCTGCTCCAGTTGCGGCAACGCCTCGCTCGCGCGGCCGGTGGCGCACAGGTAGGCAGCCCAGTTTGCACGGATGTCGGAGTCACCCGGTGCAAGCGCGATCGCCTGCCGGAAATTCTCCTCGGCCTTGGCACTCTCGCCGAGCATCGCGTAGACGAGGCCGTAGATGTTGTACAGCCTCGGGTACGAGGGATCGAGCGTCTTCGCCACACCGAGTTCCTCGAGCGCCACGTCCATCTGCCCCCGTTCGTAGTAGCCAGCGGCGAGCTCGGTGCGAATCACCGCGCGTTGCTGCGGCGTTACTTCCTCCTTCTTGATCGGCGACGTGTCGGGCGGCGGCGTCGGTGGCGTCGTCGACGAGGGCTTCGACGCGCACGCGCCGAGCGCGAGTGCACAGGCCAGGAGGACCAGGGACAGCAGCGGACGGTTCATGCGCGATAGAAGGCGTGCGAAGGGAGATTCAGCGCGCGGCGGCCACGTGGATGCGCGTTGCGAGGCGTCGCCGCGTCCGGTCCTGCACCTGGCCGGCGAGCTGGCCGCAGGCGGCGTCGATGTCGTCGCCGCGCGTCTTGCGCACGGTCGCGACGAGACCTGCATCCTGCAGCGCGTGCGCGAACGCGCGGATGCGCTCGCGCGGACTCGTCGCAAAGCCGCTCGCCGGAAACGGATTGAACGGAATCAGGTTGAGCTTGCACGGCACGTCGCGAACGAGGTCGATCAGCGCGCGCGCATGCGCCGGCTGGTCGTTGACGCCGTCGAGCATCACGTACTCGAACGTGACGAAATCGCGCGGCGCACGCTCGATATAGCGCACGCACGCGGCCATCAGTGTGGCCAGCGGATGCTTGCGGTTGATCGGCACCAGCCGGTCGCGTAGCTCGTCGGTCGGCGCGTGCAGCGATACGGCGAGCGCGACCGGGCATTCGTCGCGCAACCGGTCGATCCACGGCACGAGACCGGACGTCGACAGCGTGACGCGGCGCCGCGACAGGCCGTATGCGTTGTCGTCGAGAAACAGCCGCAAGGCCGGAACGACGTTGTCGAAGTTCGCGAGCGGCTCGCCCATGCCCATCATGACGACGTTGGTGATCGGCGCGTGGCCCGCCTGCACCCACGGCGCAGTTCTATTACTCCCCCACGCTTGTGGCTGCGCCGCTGCGCTGCCCCCCGAGGGGGCGGAATTCGCGGTTTGGAGCGGCCCCGCACCGCTCATGCCGTCGGCGAGCAGCATGCGGTTCGCATGCCAGAGCTGGCCGACGATCTCGCCCGTCGTCAGGTTGCGGTTGAATCCCTGGCGGCCGGTCGAGCAGAACGCGCAGTCGAGCGCGCAGCCGGCCTGCGACGAGATGCACAGCGTGCCGCGATCGTCTTCGGGGATGTAGACGGCCTCGACGGCGTTGCCACCACCCGCGTCGAGCAGCCACTTGCGCGTACCGTCCGCCGCGGTCGTGTCACCGATCACCGTGGGCCCGACGATCGCGGCCTCCGCGGCCAAAGCCGTACGGAACGCGCCGGCGAGATCCGTCATCGCGTGCACGTCGTTCGCGAAGCGCTGATGGACCCAGCGCGACACTTGGCGTGCGCGAAACGGCTTCTGGCCGCGCTCAGCCATCCACTGCGCGAGCGCCGCGGGATCGAGGTCGAGCAGGTTCTTCATCGGCACGGCGTGCGCGCTGCGTTCGAGCCGACGTCAGCGGCGATAGACGGCGTGAGCCGGAAAGAAATACGCGATTTCGACCGCGGCCGTTTCCGGCGCATCGGATCCGTGGACCGCGTTGGCGTCGATCGACTGCGCGAAATCGGCGCGGATCGTCCCCGACGCAGCTTTCTTGGGATCGGTCGAGCCCATCAACTCGCGGTTCTTCGCGATCGCGCTGTCGCCTTCGAGTACCTGGATCATCACCGGGCCCGTCGTCATGAAATCGACGAGGTCTTTGAAGAACGGACGCTCCCGGTGGACCGCATAGAAGCCTTCGGCATCGGCGCGGGACATCCACATCATCCGGGCGGCGGCAATCCGCAAGCCGGCCTTCTCGAACCGGGCATAGATCTCCCCGATCACGTTGTTGGCCACGGCGTCAGGTTTGATGATGGAAAGCGTGCGTTCAACGGCCATTGCCAAGCTCCGACTCGATAAAAGCGAGTAAATTCAAAATTGTACCATGCGACGACTACCCGGGAACAGCGCGTCCCCGACCGCGCGCGCCCCGTCGGCCGCACCTTTTTCGGGCGTCTCTAAGGCTATTCGATCGGGCGTCGCCAACGGCTGACGGCGCGCGCCGCCGCCGCGAGGCGCCGGTCATGCCGACTGCGCGGGGCGAAGGCGAGGCTCGCGGCCGCCGCAACGGCGTCACATCATGCCGAG
>Ga0207675_100006547_pt1 | contig 11021 bp, 11 predicted proteins | sample KBSSwiS42_FD_184305 | JGI IMG/M metagenome (GOLD analysis project Ga0207675, IMG submission 184305) | Switchgrass rhizosphere microbial communities from Kellogg Biological Station, Michigan, USA - KBS Switchgrass S4-2 (SPAdes) (version 2) | ecosystem: Host-associated > Plants > Roots >...
TGCTTCATCTCCGCGTAGACTTGGTCATAGTTCCAATGATCGTGATTGAAACGATATAACGCAGCCATCACTCCTGTGCGATGACGTCCGCCCGCGCAGTGTACGTAAAACTTGCCCGTAGCGGGATCGTTAACGATCTTCAAAAACTCGTCTACCTGTGCCGTGCTTGGGTTCTTTTTATCGATGATGGCAATGTTAACGTAGCGCATGCCGGCAGCTTCGACGGCTGGTTGTTCCTTCTCCCTGGAGTTATCGGTTAAATCAATCACCGTATGAATTCCTAATGCTGCCAGGCTTCTTAAGTCGTTTGCGTTAGGCCTGCCGCCGCGATAAAAACGCTCGTCCATTTGGCCAAAGTTACTAATCTTAATATTGGGGAAATTACTCTTATTTGACTTGGCAAATGAGCCGGCTGAAAAGGAGAAAACAACGGCCAGCATTGCTATAACACTCAGGGAAGACTTTCTCACAAAATTCATCTTAAAAACTCCTTCAAACAAAGTAGATAGGTTATTGCTGGTCGGGTGGCTGAGTTCGTCAAACGAAAGCCGCTGTATTCGTGTCAAACTCGAATATAAGATTCAGGGAATGTTAACGGAGTTGCACAAAATCATGTGCCTCTTTTGCGTTATGAACTGCCGATTTGGTGAGTGTCTTTAACCGGTAATTTGCTCTGTTGGCTTTCGGGACAGAGACTTCGTCTAAAGCTTACTAATTGAACCCCCAGACAGACAGTACGGAGATACGCAGGACGTAGGCGACTTCTACTACAACGTGGACGCGGGAATCCAGGCCAACCGCCATCCAATTGAAGACTTCCCAAACACTTCCGCCAGAGACTTGTGTGGCAAAGAAAGGGTCAAGTTGCTGGTAAATAGATGCTTCATAGTTAGTGAAATCCCGCAAGGGCGTCTGTGGCCGTATGACCCGGCCGGAACAATTTATGGTCATTCCGGAGACACGATTTCTGTAGAAAATGGGCAAATAGGAGCGTTCGCCCAATCCCCGGGTGGTCCCCAAAGTGGTTCTATTTGTATCGTCGTGATGAAAGGCTGAGCACTGTTGTAATCGAGATTGTGCAGTAAAACCGTATTAGCAGAGAGTAGATACATGTCGTTGGTTTGATCTGTAAAATAGTATTGGGCTTGCGGAGTACCAGGAATGTTAGTATCAACGTAGATCCGCCACTTGTAAACTATCCCATTGTACTCTTCCAACCAGATCGCGAGTTCCGTCGGAGCAAGGTCTGTGTATAGCACGCCCGTGTCACCGATACGCGCCTGCGGCACCATGAGCGCGCCTGAGAGTATCCAAATGGGACCAGGAGCCTTGGTATATTTGCACACGTGAAACATGTAAATCTCCTTTTCAATTCAGCTGAAGTCCTTGAGGTGAAGTTTCGTAACAACTGTACATTCAATTTTGCGGCCTCCACTGTAGAAGTTCTTACCGCGAGGATTGACAGTTGAGTAGTAAATGATTGGGACGAAGTACGTGCGGGACTCTACGCCTGACCCAGGGGACCGTCAAGCGAAAAACTAAACTTGAAGACAACATAGTCTCAGACGTGATGGTGAACTTCGGCATCACGCTTGCGGACATTGGATATGCTCAAGGGATAAGAGAGGATGGCTGTTGTGGTGCTAGAATGAGAGGGCATGCTAATCGCTATGGACATACTATTTCTTCATTCGTATCACTGGAGACGAACGGTTTATGCCTGAAACATCTGTACCAATACCTCCGGGCTTTGACTCCCTATCGAAAGCTGAACAAGTGCGGTACTTGCAGGCTCTCTGGGATCAGATCTCGGAAGACCCGGGCGCCCTACCCGTTCCAGAAAGTCATCTGCGATTAGCTGAAGCGCGCCTCAAACGTTATCGCGAAGATCCGTCACGCTCACACTCCGCTTTCGAGGTACTCGATCGTCTCGCTGACAGTTCCAGTACCGACTCCAAGACGAAGTGAAGTGCTACCATCTTCTCTCTGATGTAGCTGCTGATGCCGACATTGAAGCGGCGTTCGAGTGGTACGAATCCGAGCAGTCAGGATTGGGGCTGGAATTTCTTGAAGAAGTCAGAGCTGCCTACGCACGTGTCCTCGACGGACCTCTCAAGTACCAAGAACTTCGATCCGGGATTAGGCGAGCCCTAACAAGAAGATTCCCATATGGGATTTACTTCTCAGTTGAGAACCGAAGCAGTCTTGATGGATATCCGTAAACACGTACTCACGTGATTGCGCTTCTAGTGTTGAACTCCAATCAAGGTTGACAGTAATCTGACGGGCCATGAATCGTCTGCTCCTCATCATCGTCGCGATGTTGTGCATTCCGGCTTTCACAGCACCCATCCAAGCTTGTGAGTGTAGAGAATATCGCACTCCCATCTGCGCTCAATTCTGGCGTTCAGATGCGGTCTTCGTAGGCCAGGTGGTCGATATAAAACCGCTCAAAAGAAAACCGGACAATGTGTACACGTATGTAATGGTACGTTTCAGGGAGCAGGAGTCATTCCGAGGAGTATCTGGTCCGACAGTTGGGGTCGGAGACGTTGCTGTTGAGTCGGTGTGATCTTGTATCATTCGATGGGCTTAGAGCATGGAGGAGTCCACATGACAGAAGCAGAGATTTCCGGCATCTCACCCTTTTTTATCGTTAGCCACGTACCGTCATCGCTTTCGTTTTACCGAGACCGGCTTGGATTTGAGATCACCTTCCAGGGACCTGCTCCTGACGACATCTTCTTCGGCATCGTTCGTAGGGGCGGTGCACAGATCCTGCTCAAAGACGTTGGCGTCGATCCAGTGCCGAACTACACGCGAGACGTAAAAAAAGGTATCGCTCGCTGGGATGCATTCGTTTCCGTTCCGGATCCTGACGCCCTGGCGGCCGAATTTGCTTCACGCAATGTCGAGTTTTTCGAACCACTGAAGAATACTCATGACGGCTTGCGTGGTTTCGAGCTCAAGGATGCCGACGGCTATATCTTGTTTTTCGGCCGTCCTCGTTGAGGGGCGTCAGCCTGTGTAATTCGGATCAGAGAAATGCCGGGAACTGTACGCGGCACTCAGTTTTTAACGCGCCGAACCAGTCGAAAAGAAATCCGACCTCACTCGATATCCAAACTTGATTGCATTTACGGAAGGCGAGACGAAGGGTGGTTGGTCGCCGCGTTCAAAGGAAAAGAAAACACTTTGGGCCGCATTGCGGTTAATGTTTCCCAGGGGCGCCTCAACAGTGCCGATGAAATAATTACGGCCCCGGTGCGCGGGCGTCTCCCCGCGCACGAAGAATATGTCAGTCATGGTGATATTCAACCGAGGCGTAAGGTTGAACGCGAGATCAGCACCGAGCAATAACCTCCTCACTGTCCTGCTCTGCTCTTCGTTGCGAAAGGTAGCCCTGCTTCGGCGATACACTCGCCCAGCTTCGACTCCGATGAACGGTTGGATCTGATAACCAAAGAACCCGCTGGCGACTTCCACCGGTGGACCATCAGGAATGAGCACGCTGCGAGAGGACTTGTGCTGAATCCTCAGTGGTTGATTGAACATCTCGAATATCGGACGGAATTCAAACTCACCCTTCGCTTCGGCCACCTTGAAGTCGCGGTCCGACGCATTCGTACCTCGCAGGGTGATAACGTACTTGTTCCGCTCACCCTTTTTCGTGCCCTCGACATACCGGAAGTTGAACTCGGTTCCAATCAACACGCGGTTAAGCGACAGACTCTCTTCACTGACCTTTCCGGTTGAAACCTTGGCATCAAGAAACAATGGCGTGCGGAACAGTTGCCATGTTTTCGCTTGCGGAGGGTTTGTGCGATCGCGCAGGAGCGGAGCGAATCGCAGATCCAATGCACCCCGGCTTTGACGTTGTCGAGTCGTCCGATTGTTGGCTTTCACGTCCTTGACTGAACTCGTGAAGAGCATTCCAACTTCAAGATTGTTGTCAAATGCGCGAAGGCCCAGCTTATTCTCGTCGGCGACTTTCGACGCTATTGGCACCGCCGTAGCTTTACGACCTACCAGTGCTTTTGATAATGGTCGATCAAACTCAAACGGCGGATTCTTTTGAAGCACTACTTGCGCGTTGAACTTTCCGTTCGGCAGCGTCTCATTCAACTTAAGACAAATGAGTACACGTTGCGAATTCAACGCCGCCTCAACATCTAATGCGTGAGAACTTTGTTGCGGATCCACGGCGGGATCAACTGAAAAATCTCTGACGATGGGATCTCCTGAAGATGGCTCACTGAGAGGCTCGACATGAACAATCGCCATTCGCGACGGTTCTGATTCGTTGTCTTTTAACCACTTGTTAAGCTCGAGCAGACGAGTTCGGTAGTAGTTCGTTTCCGCTTCTGTTAACGAATTGTTATCAGTCTGGAACTCTAGTATCAGACCGTTACCACAGACGTTATCAATTCGAGGTCCGCCCGGCTTAAAATCCGTAATTAGATCAATAGACCGAAACGAACCACGACCAGACTGGTCAGAGATTGCAAAGGTGACTTTGAACTTGTCAGATGCCTGCGGTTTCGCGGGCAGACGATAATTTATCACCACCCTTCCATTATCAAGTTCCTTGCAGAACTGATTTGGCGCCTCGCCTGCACAATCAGCGACGTTCTCAACCCAAGTTATTAGATTGCTCTTGTTGCTGAGGACCGCGGACACCCTGGCGCCGGCGGTAAAGGGCGCATTTGTCTGGACTCGAATTTTGTAGTTAGCGCCCGTCTGTCTCAACAAGGCGAGAGGTTTATCCGGATCCTGTGCTGCTGCGTACGCAACACGCATTATTAACGTGAGGGCAAGGAGACTCAGCCGAAAAAGTCTGCTACGCGAGTGATTATCCATTGGTTGGTTTCCTGGCTGAACGTAGAGTAGGTTTTTGGGGTGGTCGGTCACTTATTGGTCCTTCATCATTTTGTTGACGACGAACCGAACGAACAGCGGCATCCATCATCGGGTCAACAACCTGTTCAGGCGTGTTACCCGGTCCTACCTGCGTCAACAGGTTTCGCCAAACTGGACCAGGAAGAAACTTTCCCAAAGCGGCTACGATGTTAGCGGTGGTCTCGTATACCGCAATGTCAATTAGTTCCTTGTCTTCGTCGTAGTAAATACCCAGGCGAACTTGATCCCAATTATTGAGGTTGCTGTTGAAATTCCCTGGATCGTCCAGCTGAATTCGATCCTTCAATGCAGTCTTCATTTCAGTTCTGGTAGGCATGCGAACACTCTCCGATCTTCCACATCCGGCTTGCGACAGCGTGAGATTTCCGGCAAGAACAGCCATCGCTCCGGCGCCAAGATTTCTAATAAAGCCTCGTCGTCCTATAGAGGCGTCATGCAAAGCTGCGAATGGTTTCATACGCGGCACCAAGTACTCGATCAGAGTTGAAAGGAACGTGAAGCTCTAATAGCAATGGCAGGAATCGTCATTTTATTTCAGAAACAAGCACCGCCTTAGAAAAAAGTAGAGGTGGAATCGTTTTATTTCGGCTGTCCGCAGTGAGGAGCGTCAGCCTGTATAATTCGAATCAGAGAAATGCCGGAGAATTGTACGCGGATGACGGAAGACGAACTCCAAAAGCTGCTTCGAGGGAACGCCAATAAGAACTCAAGATTCACCTTCACTCTGGGCGAGACGGTGCGCATCAAGTCTGGTCCGTTCGCTTCTTTCACAGGAAAGGTTGAAGGGATCAATCAGGCGAAATCCCTGCTCAAGGTAACGGTGAACATCTTCGCTCGGATCGAGCCCATCAAGCTCAGATTCTTAGACGTGGAAAAAGTGTCAGCTCCGTAGGCCAGGCTCTCTCAGGATGGACTAGTCAGTTCATGATCTTAAATGAACTAACTCTATTACGGCGCGTTTTTAGGTTGTCAGACGACGGTAACCGATGACTAAAACGCGAAAAAGCCAGCCAGCGTATTTCCTGGCTCTTTTGATTACCGCCGCTGTATTAGGCGAGGCAGTAACAGCGGCGACACAAAGGTCACCTGCGGCCGGCGGACGTGACGTTCAGGCAACTGCACAAGCTACTCCAACCCCAGTGTTAGGCAGACACAACGGTAAAATAGTCTTCATCAGTGACCGTCATTACAAAGGATTAAGTGTCTGGTCAATGAACCCTGACGGCAGCAGTCCGACGCGTTTGACCGATGATAAGTCGCGCACTAAAAAACTGCCGGATTTCTCACCCGTCTACGATGGCAGTCCTGTGTGGTCGCCGGATGGTACAAAGATCGCCTTCATCAGCAATAGGAATTATCTCTTCTCGCTTTACGTAATGAACGCAGACGGCAGTAACGATCGGCTTGTCACGGATAAAGTGTTGGAGATCGCAGAACCTGCATGGTCACCCGATGGCGGAAAGATTGCGTTCTCTGCCGGTTCGGGAGTCTCAGTCGGGTTCAGCAAACCATCCGGTGATATTTATGTGATCAATGTGGATGGCAGCGGCCTGGCACAGCTCACGCGGGATTCTGGTTTTAACGGCAGTGCCAGCTGGTCGCCTGACGGCAAACAGATTGCCTTCGTCAGTGATCGCGATGGCGATAGTAAAGCGAGAATTTGGGTAATGAATGCGGACGGAAGCAATCAAAGAATACTACCCAACAGTCAAAACACCACAAGCAGTGGATTTTTGGGCGGCCAGCCCGCGTGGTCGCCTGATGGGAAGAAGATTCTATTCACTGCTTACGGGGCCTGCGGAGGCGGCGCAGCAGTTTCCATCTACGTGACGAATGCGGATGGCGGCAACAGCCAGATCTTGACTAGCGATCCGAAGGTCTGCGGTTGGTATTCTTCGCCAAGATGGTCGCCCGACGGCACCAAGATTCTAGCCACTTTTTCTATCAAAACAGGAAGGTGGGACGATCCCGCGCCACAGATCGTCGTAATGAATGCCGATGGCAGCAATCACATAAACATTTCGAATCGTGGTAAGTACGTCTTCAATAGTGGTCTGGCTACATTCATGGACGGTCAGGCCGACTGGCAACCACTTTCTGCGCCCCCTGATTCTGCGTCGAGCGTCATTGGTTTCAGTGCGCCGTCCTACACTCTGTATGAGGATGTAGGGAAAAGCATGCCGATTCCTGTCACACGCACCGGCAACCTACAGGATGTTGCGTCCTGTTCTTACATCGTCTTAACGACTGAGATGGAGATAATGCATTCTCATGGCACGCTCCGATTTGCTCCCGGCGAATCATCCAAAACGATTCCAATTGCGGTTGTTGACAGTGGCGGCGTGCTCACCTGGTCCTACAAAATTCTGTTGTTTGATAACGAGGGCAACGGCACGTTCGTCGGAGGCATTAAGGAGGCAGCGGTAACGATCTTGTCGGCGTCGCGCAAGAAGCCCCAGATTGCAGGTCGTTAGAGACGGTGTAAGGAATATAGACGCGGATTTTCGGCTGTGTGCCTTGCCAGTTAGGCAATCCTCTTCACAGACCTGTTTCTAACGCCAGCGTGTGAGCGCTGTTCTATCTGTCGCATTGCCGTGGGATCATAGATTCGCTCGCCACAATCCGGGCACTCATAGAATTCCACAGCTGGAACAGAATACCGCTTACCTTGACGGGTTCCGCTAACCGTTTTACGAACTTTCTTGAGGTTCTTGCTGCAGCAAGTTGGACAAACACTTAGCTTGATTCTGGCCATAAGTTCTCTTCTACATGGCTTCCTTCGAAGAAACCAGGAAATAATACGTTTCGACTCCTGACGCTTCAACGAGCTTTCCCTTTGTGTATATTACCAAACCGTCCAAGTTTGGACTTTGAATTACGTAGAGGTATTCGCGTCTTCTTTTCCGTGACGGACTGGTTGACCGAACTCTCTTGTATATAGCATCTGCGTTCAGTATCGATTCGGCGATGTCCACTTCGGTCAAGTCGTCGGTTTCCATTTCACGGCGGGCCTTCTCGCTAAAAACATATCGACCTGCCAACACTGCCCGCTTGATCCGAATAAGTACGTTCATGGTGAGGATTCTCTGCAACATTGCGGTCTGAGCGCCCGCATTTATATTGCGTCATACCTGGGCCCGGTTCATTTTTGGGTGGGTGCGAGGACTATAGCACACCGATTTTGGCCTTGATCGGAGAGGTAGGACGAGACTGTACAATCCGCGTGATCGGTGAATCCGAATTGACGTGAGGAGGAGAACGTCTCGAGCAGTCAACTTCGCGTCAACCGGATATTGCCCGAGACGCTTGAGATCGTTATGGGCGTACCCCCTGCGCCGATTCGCGCGCGGACGTTTGACGACTTCTCATCACTATCGCGAGTGACGTTAGGCACGTCGAGATACACCTGACCACTGACATGCTCGGCGTTAAAGTCAGCGTTGACTTCGCTCTTAAATCCAATCTCGACGGAGCCACTCACGCTCGTGATGTGAATACCCTGCGGGCTCAGGCTGACAAGCGTCGCGTTCACGGCGCCACTTACACTCGACACGTCCAGCGAGCCGTTCACCTGACCAAGGCGAAGGTTGCCACTGATGCTATTCACGCGTGCCTCTGCGCCTACATTCCCGACGTCGAGACTTCCACTGATGCTGCTCACTTGCAGTCTGCCACCAACGTTACCGATATTCCCAGAACCGCTAATACTGCTCACATGCGTCTGGCCGTCCACGTCGCCGACTTTGAGCGAGCCACTAACGCTGCTGACTGAAAGATCGATGTGTCGAGGCAGCTTGAGTATGACTCGGTGGTTTACTTGAATATTCTGCCCGCGGCGCTGTTCAGGCTCCTGTAGACCACGCACCACAAGACTGTTACCCGCCTGTTCGACTTCTATCTTGTGATACTCGAGGTCAGCGCGGGTGCGTGCCGTACGGATGATTTGCACCTGCGCGGTTGCGGTGTCGGCTGTGGCGATTTCGACGGGGCCACGAATGCTCGATACCTCAACACGCGCTCCCGGCGGCAGTTCGTACGTCTGGTTAAATTCGTCGCGCTCCCGAAAGTCTCTCTGCGCTGTGGCCGTAGGCGACCCTGCTGGCGTTGCTCCGCAGGCCAACATCATCACGCTGATAAGCAGTGCCGTAGTGCTCATGTTTACCTCCCTAATCATTCTTTAATTAGCGCTTCTCTCGGCAGCCACCGACATGCCGTGGGTAACGAGAAAGTTTCGGAGTTCGGCTGCTGTTTCGCTCGCTGACGATTCGGTCGTTGAGATGGTAAGTGCGAATCTTGTTCCTGAAGGAAACTGGGCGAGCTTCTTCTTCAGAGCATCAATCGACTGAAACTCGTATTGGACCACCCGGCCATGAAACCCAAACGACGACGAGTCGATGGAAATAGTGAGTGGTTCATCGTCCCAGAGCTTTACGTAACCTTCGAGTTGTTGTCGAACTCCGCGAACCTTCGTTTGTTGAGCGAGCCTTTGTAGCGCGGCTTTGTCTGATAACCACATCCTCCCGGTGGCGAGAGCTTGCGCTAAATTCTGACCCAATCCGAGCTGATAAGCGTTATCGTTGAGCTTGTCGGCAAATGTTCTATCCAGCTCTGTCTCACGTCCTGTCCACTGTTCGCTCCAACTTGCATAGCGCTCGAGGAGAGCAGATTTCGCAGCAGGCGATCCAAACTTGCCGAGCATAGTTGCGGCAGTCATCGCCACTCCCGGATCTGAATCATCGAGGCTTTTGATACCGATCTCTTCGAGGAGCGGATCGTAGTGAATCTCAGAGACGATTTGGAACAACTCCTGATTGCAAGCAGAGAACCCCTCACCGCGAGCAGCGATCGCTTTTTCAATCAGAGGGCGAGCGGATGCAGAGCTCACGCGCAAGACATAGCCGAGAATTGGGTTTTGAATGTCGCAAGCCCATTTCCCGATCTTTGGATCCAGCTTTTCAATAACTTGCGGAAGGATCGCGTCTGTTGCATACCTTGCGATCAGCGATGCGAGATTTGAACTACCATCCAAGTCTTCGGTGGCTGCGAAGTGTTCAGCCAAAACAAAATCAACCTCAGGAAGCGTCTTATCGGGCAATAGGCCAAGGACGCGCGCATCAAATCGTGGACGCGGCCTGCTGATCTCGGTGATGACGGCGCTGCGTGCTCCGGGAGAATCCAATTCGTACCAGCGTCGCAATGCATTGCCACTCAATTCCAGCGAGTCGTACGCCGGCTGAGCTCCCATTTCCGGAAAATCACGGTACGACAGAGCATAACGCTTCACGACAGGAAGTAGCGCGGGACTCTGGATCTTTTGCCAACGGAAACTCAATAAGGCGTTCTGTTCATTCAATGGAAGCTTGTCGAATAACGATACTAATTGGCCGATCAGCTTCTCGGTTGTTTGTTGTGGCAATGCATTCAGGTCCCACGCTTGATTAAGAGCAGTGCTAAGACTGATCGACAACGCCTTGCCTCGTTTACCCGGTAAGGCTGCAAGCAATTGTTCGAGCGCTCTCTGTTGTGCGTCTCGCCAATTTGCATTATTGACCGTGGTATCTGAGCTGACGTTTCTTAACGTGTAGAGAAAATTACCATCAACAGGATGGTTCGGATCCGCGAGGGCTTCTTCAAGAGCAGTTCGCGCAACTGAACGTTCTGGTGAGGAGATGATTCCGAGCATGCAAATGTAATCAAAGCCGCCGGAGTCTTCGCCCCGCAATCGTTTGACCATCTCGCGCGTCGCATCGGCAGTGCCAAGAAAGCGAAGCGTTTCAAACGCCTGCCTGCGAGCAGTCTCTTTTTCTGCCTGGTCTGCCTCACGAGGGTAAGGGGCGTCCAGCTTCGCCACGGCCTCTTTGAAGATTCGCTTTTGCCAGGCTGGATCTGCCTTGACGATCTTCAACGTGATTTGATTCGACCGTGCTGTGACGGTTGACGTCCCCCACGGACTTGATGGATCTCGAACTGCAACTCTGTTGCTGGATACAAACAACCGATACTCTCCAGCCTGAGTGAAGCGCACCCATTCGTTGAGATTAAGTTTGATTGTCCACGGCTCCGTATTGAGAAACTTGAAGGTCGTCATGCCGCCCATACCT
>Ga0207675_100006548_pt1 | contig 11019 bp, 6 predicted proteins | sample KBSSwiS42_FD_184305 | JGI IMG/M metagenome (GOLD analysis project Ga0207675, IMG submission 184305) | Switchgrass rhizosphere microbial communities from Kellogg Biological Station, Michigan, USA - KBS Switchgrass S4-2 (SPAdes) (version 2) | ecosystem: Host-associated > Plants > Roots >...
CCGATGCCAACTACGGCACCGAGGCGACCCTGCGCCCCGACGCCACGCCCAGGATCCGCAGCTACCTACGATTCCGGCTTCCGGGGTCGGGTCGGGTCATTCGGGCGGAGCTGCGCCTGTGGTCTCCGACCGGCGATCTGGCCGGCTACTCGGTCCATCCGGTGAGCAGCCGCTGGGTTGAGCGCGACATCACCTCGACAAGCCGCCCACGAGCCGACACGCCGGTTGCCAGGTCCGGACCGTTCGGACCTGGCTCATGGACCAGCGTGGACGTCGCCCGCCTGATCGACGATCCCCACCAGCTCAGCGTGGTCGTGACGACCCTGAGCCGTCACAACATCACCTTTGACAGCCGTGAAGGGCCCAACCGGCCCCAGCTGGTTATCTGGACCAAGCCGGCATCAACGCCCTCCGCGGTGCCGCTCAGGCTCGGTCGCTAGCTTCTTGGTGTTGCTCCGCGATGGCGTCGGCGAGTTTCTCGGCGGCGGCCACGACGGTGCAGTGAAGGTTGGCACGGGGGCTGGTCGGGAAGATCGCGGCGTCGGCGACCCGGAGACCGGCCACCCCGTGCACCCGCCCCAGGTGGTCGACGACCGCGCCCGGATCGTCGGCCGGGCCCATCCGGCAGGTGCTGGAGGGGTGGAAGGTCGTCCCGGCCTCCTCCCGGATCCAGGCGCGCAGCCCCTGGCGGCCGCCCGCCGGCGGGGTGAAGCCCGAGCCTGGCTCCACCACGTCGGCCAACGGCGGGGTGGCGGCCAGCCGCAGCGCCAGCTCCACCCCGTCGGCCATGGCGTCCAGGTCGGCCGGGTCGGTGAAGTATCGGTGGTCGATGTCGAGGGTCGCGGCCGGGTCGGGGGAGGTGAGTTGGACCCGGCCGCGGCAGTGGGCGTCCATCAGGCTGACCGCCAGGTACAGGATCCAGCGGCCACGTTGCTGGTCGAAGCGCTGGCCTTCGTACAGGTGCAGGTCGATCTCGTCGCGGACCACGGCGCTGCGGGCCTTGACGGCCAGCTGGGTCAGCACCCGAGCGGCGGGGGCGTGCTCGGGCCGGATCGTCCACGACCGCAGCGTGCCCGGCACCAGGAACGGGTGGTCCAGCAGGTGCGCACCCACCCCGGGCAGGTCGGCCAGGACCGGGATGCCCAGCTTCCGCAGGTGCGCCGGCGGGCCGATGCCCGAGCGCAACAGGACCGCCGGTGAGCCGTAGGCGCCGGCGCACAAGACCACCTCGTCGCCGCCGACGATGCGGCCGTCGCTGGTCTGGACCCCGACCGCGTGGCCGTTCTGGAGCACCACCCGGTCGACCAGGACATCGGCCATCAAGGTGAGGTTGGGCCGTGTCCGCGCCGCGTTCAGGTAGGTGAAGGCGGCGTTCATCCGCAGCCCGCCGGCCAGGTTCTTGGGCATCGGCCCCACCCCTGGGCGCTGGCCGGCGGCGCCGTTGAAGTCGGGCTGGTCATCGAAGCCGAGCGCCTTGGCGGCGGCCAGGAACGCCCGGTCGACGGTGGTCAGGTCAGCCTCGGCCGCCCGGAACACCGGGACCGGCCCATCGGTGCCGTGCAGTGGCCCGCCGAGCGGGTCGGTCTCGGCCCGCCGGAAGTACGGCAGCAGCTGGGCGAATGACCAGCCGGGGTTGCCGAGCGCGGCCCAGCCGTCGTAGTCGGCCGCTGAGCCGCGCAGCCAGTAGCAGGCGTTGATGGTCGAGCTGCCCCCGACGACCCGGGCCCGGGGCAGCGGCAGCGGCCGGCCGGGGGGCCGGCCGGCGTGCTGGTAGCCCCAGGGGTGCGACTGGTACCAGACCAGCGTCGGGTCGCGCAGGTCGGCCGGCCAGGCGGCCAGGTCGGGGCCGTAGTCCGGCCCCGCCTCCAGCACACAGACCGAGCGGCCGGCCTCCTGGGTGAGCCGGTTGGCCAGCACACACCCAGCCGGCCCGGCCCCGACGACCACCACGTCGAACCGGTCAGCGGTCATCCGACCTCCTCGTCACGGGTAAGGGGAAGCCCCCGGCCCCGCCGCTGTCAACCAGGATCGATGACTGGCCTGGCCGTGGACCGACCGCGTGGCGTTCGCGCCGAGCGCGAGGGTGTCAGTCGGGTGGCTGGCGGCTGCGGAGCCAGGCTCCCTGGATGGCCAGGGCGGTGACCAGCAGGGAGGCCGCGTTGGTGGTGGCGGCGTGGATCCGCGGGGTTGGGTGCCCGGCCGCCCCTTGGAGCACCAGCACCGGCACCAGCAGGGCCACCAGGGCGACCAGCGGGCCAGTGGCGAACCAGCGCACCAGGTGCAGGGGCCCGCCGAGCTCGCCCATGGCCGAGGCGGCCATGAACTGATCGAGGCCGAGCCGGCCGCGCTGCCCAGCGATGGCGGCGCTCCATACCAGCGCGGCGGCGACCGGGAGGCAGGCCGCCAGTGCCATACCGAGGGTCGGGCCGGGCAGCAGGCCAAGCAGCGCGGCCGTCACGGTCACGGTCAGCCCGATCACGGTCAGGGTCAGGATCGGGGTGGCGGTGTGGAGCAGCATGAGGTCGCCCCAGCGCCATGGGAGCTGGCGGCTGGCGTCGGGCTGGTCGGCCTCGCCTCGCAGCGGCTCCAGCAGCTGGGCCGCTCCCAGGTAGGCGACCACGACCGCCCCGGCGGCCAGCAGTTTGCGGTCGGGCGCGACCGCGACGGTCAGCACGCTGGTGCCACACAGGACCAACGCCCAGCCGACCCGGCCGGGTGTTCGCAGCAGGCTGAGCGCGTCCCGCCAGGGGATGGCGAGCCAGCGGTGCCGGGGATGGCGCAGCCGCAGCCGCCGCCGCACGCCCAGCAGGCCCCCCACAGCCTGGCGGCGCAGCAGCGCCGCCCCGCGTGGGTCGGCCATGAAGATGCTGGCGTCCAGGCCAACGCGGGCGCCGGCCCGCCGCTCCAGCTCCTCCAACGAGGCGTTGCCGGCCCCGAGCCAGGCGGCGACCACGCTGGCCACGGTCAGGACCACCAGCAGCGCCGCTTGGACCGGCCAGCCAGGGTCGTGGCCACCGGCCGCCGCGACCAGCGGCCCGACCGCCCACCCCCACGGGCCCGACCAGGGATCGACCGTGGCCGCGACGGCGCCGCCGAGCCAGCCGGCTGCGGCCACCACCAGCACCAGCGGGCTTGCCCGCAGCACCACCCGGGCCGTGGTCGGGGACGACTCGACCAACCAGCCCAGCGCCGCCGCCAGGAGGCCGAGCGCCACCGGCCCGAGCAACGCCGCGACCAGCAGCGGCCAGGCAGCCACGCCCAGCTCCGCCTCCAGCAGCACAAAAGCGGCCAGCCCGAACGCCGCGCCGACGCCGGCGCCGATCAGCAACCCGCGGCCGAGCCGGTCCCGGACCAATTCGGCCCGGGGCAGCGGCGCACCGAGCAGAAAGTGCACGTCGGGGGCGCTGAACACCACCGGGCCCTGCCAGGTGGCATACCGCAGTGCCGCCAGCAGCCCCAGCAGCAGCGCCACCGTCCCGGCCCGGGCCAGCCCGCCACTCGCCAGCCAGGTCGCCGACCCGCCCCGGGTCGGGCTCTGGCGTAGCGCCTGAACGCTCACCCAGGCGCCGATCGCGGTGTACAGCCCGACGGTGTAGAGGCCGGTGAACCGGTCCGAGCGTTGCTGGGGTGAGCGATGGACCCGCCGGCGCCGTCGCAGGAACCCAAGGGTCGCCGCCGACGCCTGGGTCATCGCAGCCCCAGGCGGCCGGCCTCGGCACCATCGACCACCGATCCCCAGGCGCCCTGGGCGACCATCCGGCCCTCGTGCAGCATCACGGCGCGGTCGGCGAGCCCGGCAGCGAAGCCGAGCTGGTGGGTGGAGAGCAGGATCGCCGCCCCGTCGTGCTTGGCCGCCACCAGGACCCGGTGCAGCGCCTGCTGGGACGGCGGGTCAAGGCCGACCACCGGCTCATCCAGCAGGATCAGCTGGAAGGGCCGGACCAGCGCGCAGGCGAGCTGGGTCTTTTGGCGCATCCCGCGCGACAGCTGCCCGGGCAGGAAATCGGCTCTGGCGGTCAGGTCGAACAGCTCCAGCAGCTGCGCGACACGCCCGTCGAGGCGGTCACCGACCCCGTGGGCCAGGCCGACCAGCTCCAGATGCTCCCGCACGCTCAGGTCGGGATACAGCAGTGGGCTGTCGGGCACGAAGGAGAGCGCGGCCCGCGACCGGTCAAGCCGCAGGCTGTCCCCGGCGATCGTCACCTCCCCCTGGGTCGGCTCGAGCAGGCCCGCCACCAGCCGCAGGGTGGTCGTCTTGCCCGAGCCGTTGTGGCCGATCAGGGCGACGCACTCGCCGGGCTGGACGTCGAGATCGAGCGGATCGACCGCGACCAGCGTGCCGTAGGTCTTGGCGACCCCACGCAGCTGCAGGACAGGTGGCTTGGCCATGGAGCAACTCTAAAGCGTCCTCGCCGACAGCGAGCCGCCCCGACGGCGCCTCAAGGCGGCAGCAGGACGGCACGCCGAGCTTGAGCTGCTCGATTGGTGGTTCAGAAGTCGCGTCGCCCCTCGAAGTGGGCGGCCACGTCCGGTCGGGTGAGCTGGTAGAGCGCGATCCGGTGGCCGCCGGGGCTCTGGAACGAGCAGCACGGCCCGTGAGGGATCTCCAGGGTCTGCTGCGGCTGCCAGCCGTGGGCTTGCAGTTCGGCAAGGGCGGCGTCCAGGTCGGCCACCCGATAGACCAGGATGGGGGAGTCACCCTCCAGGTGGTCGGCCAGCAGGACCAGCGGCGGTCGCTGGGTGAGCTCGACGGCGGCCACCCTGGTGCCCATGGCCTGGATCGCGAAGACGAGGCGGCAGCCGAGAACCTGGGTGAAGTACGCCAGGTCGGCGGCCACATCTCGGCTTGGCATGTACACGAAGTCGAGCTGCTGGAATGGTGGTGTGGTGGGGTTGGCCATGGGGTCAACGGCCTGCCGCGGAGCGGTCGGGATCTCTCCCGGCATCCTCACGGATGCCGCCACAGCCACGCAAGACCCAGCCGGACCCAGGGCAGGCCGCCCGGCACAGACCAGCCTGACGGAGGTCGCTGGACGAGCGGAGCATGCTGATGGTTCCATTCCTGCAGCACCAGGCTGGGAAGGCTGAGCCCTCGGCCCTACTGGGTGGGCTGAGTCGACCGACTGATACGAGCAGACGATGGTTCTACCGGCGGAGCTGCTGCGGAGCTATGTTCCAGGGCTCCTGGCGTCGCGCTTTGTTGCCCGACCAGCGCCGTTGGATGCTCCTGAGGTAGCGCGCTTCTCGGCCGCGGTCCTGTTCGCCGACATCTCGGGGTTCACGCCGCTGGCGGAACGGCTGGCGCGGCGCGGCCCCGCCGGTGCCGAGGAGCTGTCGGCCCTCCTCAACGTCTACTTTGGGAGACTCACCTCGCTGATCGCCGAACACCGAGGCGAGGTGATCACCTTCGCCGGCGACGGCCTCCTGGCGGTGTGGCCGGCGACAGGCAACGAGGGTCCGGCCACAGCGGCGCGCGACGCCGGGCGGTGCGCCCTGGCCGTGCAGTCGTCATTGGGCGGCTACCAGACACTCGACGGCCTTGAGCTCCTGCTGCGGATCGGGGTTGGGGCCGGTGAGGTCATGGCCCTGCGCCTTGGCGGGGTCGGTGGACGCTGGCGGCTGTTGCTGTCCGGCGGGCCGGTTGTTCAGGGCGGCTTGGCCGAGCAGCAGGCGGCACCAGGTGAGGTGGTGCTCTCCCCCGAGGCCTGGGAGCTGGCCGGTGACGGCTGCACCGGCGCGCGGTTGGCTGAAGGTGGTGTGCGGCTGACGAGCACGCGCGGCTCGGTGGGTGCGCGGTCGCGCTGGCGCGCGGCCGGGCAGCTCAGCGACGACGTGGTGCAGGCGTATGTGCCCGACGTCGTCCACGCGCGGGTCGCGGCCGGGCAGGCCGAGTGGCTGGCCGAGCTGCGACGCGTCACCGCCGTGTTTGTGAACCTGCTGGATGTCGACCCGGCCGCAGCCAACCTGCTGGAGCCAGTCCAGCTGGCCATGGCGGCGATGCAGCCGATCCTGGAGCGCTACGAAGGCAGCCTCAAACAGGTGGTCGTCGACGACAAGGGCCTCACGCTGATCGCAGTGTTTGGGCTACCGCTGCTGGCCCACGAAGATGACCCGGCCCGTGCCAGCCGGGCCGCGCTCGAGGTGCAGGCGGCGCTTGGTGGGCTGGGGTTGGGGTGTGGGATCGGGGTGGCCACCGGCCGGGCGTTCTGCGGCGCGGTGGGCAGCGACGTGCACCGCGAATACGACGTCATCGGCGAGGTGATGAACCTGGCGGCCCGGCTGATGCAGGCCGCGGGCGAGGCGGTCCTCTGCGATGCCGCGACCTATCAGGCAGCCCAGGCACGCCTACGATTCCAGGCCCTCCCCGCGATCCTGGTGAAGGGAAAGACAGATCCGGTCGCGGTGTACCGGCCGGTCGAGCTGGCCCGCACGGTTGACGGTCCGGCGACGATGCTGGGACGCACCGACCAACGCGCCCTGCTTGCCGAGCGCCTGAGGGCGCTCCAGGACGATACGGCCGGGCTGGTGGTGGTCGAGGGCGAACCCGGGATCGGCAAGTCGCGGCTGCTGGCCGACCTGGTCGAGCAGGCGCAGGCTCGAGGCGTGCGGAGCCTGTCTGGAGCGGGTGACGAGATCGAGCAGTCCACGCCCTACCATGCCTGGCGGCCCATCTTCACCCAGCTGATCGGCCTGGGCGGCGAAGAGGACATTGGGGAGCGCCGCCAACGCGTGCTGGCCCATGTGCAGGCCGACCCGGCGCTGGCGCGGCTGGCGCCGCTGCTCGACAGCGTCCTGCCGCTGGAGTTGCCCGACAACGAGCTGACGGCCCAGCTGACCGGGGAGGTGCGAGCCGACAACACCCGCCAGCTGCTGGTGCGGCTGCTCCAGGCGGCGGCGACCGGACCGGGCGGCGGTGGCGGCTCGCCGCTCGTGCTGGTCCTGGATGACGCCCACTGGTTCGACTCGGCCTCATGGGCCCTGACCCGACAGGTCGTTGCACAGGTCAGCCCCCTGCTGCTGGTCCTGGCGACCCGGCCGCTGGTGGAGCCGCTGCCGGAGGACTACCGCCGGCTTCGCCAGGACCGAGCCACCGGGTACCTGCGGCTGGAGCCGCTGGAAGACCAGGATGTGCTGACGCTGGTCTGCGACCGTCTGGGCGTCCGGCGGCTGCCCAAGCCGGTCGCTGCCCTGATCCAGGAGCGTGCCCAGGGCAACCCGTTCTTCAGCGAGGAGCTGGCCTACGCCCTGCGCGACGCCGGGCTGATCCGCATCACCGACGGCACCTGCACCATCGCAGCCGGCGCTGGCGACCTGAGCAAGGTGAGCCTCCCCGAGACGGTGCAGGGCGTGGTGGCCGGGCGGATCGACCGCCTTCCGCCGGGTCAGGAGCTGACGTTGAAGGTGGCCAGCGTCATCGGGCGGCTGTTCGCCGTGCGTCTCCTTCGAGGAGTGCACCCGATCGAGGTGGACACAAGGGTGCTGGGGGGACAGCTGGACGACCTGGCCCGCCAGGACTTCACCGTGCTCGAGATCCCCGAGCCGGACCTGGCGTATCTGTTCAAACACATCGTGACCCAGGAGGTCGCCTACAGCCTGCTGCTGTACGCCCAGCGACGGCAGCTGCACCGCTCGGTAGCGGAGTGCTACGAGCGCACTCAGGCCGAGGACCTTGCCTCGCTGTATCCGCTGCTGGCCTACCACTGGGGCCGGGCCGAGGAGCCGACCAGGACGCTCGGCTACCTGGAGCTGGCTGGCGACCAGGCCCTGCGGGCCGGCGCCTACCAGGAGGCGGTCGACTTCCTCACCGACGCCGCATCCCTGGCCGAAGGCATCCAGCCGGCTCCTGCGGCGCTGCGGCAGGCGCGCTGGCACCGCCAGCTCGGCGACGCCTACATGGGGCTGGGCCGCCTGCCCGAGAGCCGCCAGCACGCCGACCAGGCAGTCGCCCTGCTGGGTTCCCCAGTGCCCAGGACGCCGCTGCGGCTGCTGGGCGACCTCACCCAACAGGCATTGCAGCAAGGCCTGCACCGGATCTGGCCGGCGCGGCCAGTTCGAGGCGCCCCAGCCGCGCGCACCGTCGCGCTGGAGGCAACCCGAGGATTCGAGCGGCTCGCCTTCCTCAACTACTACGCCAACGCCAAAGGGCCGGGCGTCAGTGCCGTGCTCCATCAGGTCAACCTGGCCGAGCGGGCTGGGCCATCGCCGGAGCTGGCGCGGGCGTATGCGTCGATGAGCGTGGCCGCCGGTGTCGTGGGACTCCACGCCCTGGCCAGGAACTATGCCCACAAGGCGCTGGAGATCGCCCGGGCTGAAGGTGATCTTCCCGCCCTTGGTTTCGTCCTGGTCGCGACCAGCACCTATCACAGCAGTGTGGGGAACTGGACGAGGGCGCGGGAGGGGCTCGTTGAGGGATTGGGGATCGCCGAGCGCCTCGGGGACCAGCGCCGGTGGGGAGAGCTGGCTGCCGGGCTGGCGGTGGTGATGTATTTCCAGGGAGAGTTCGATCGCCTGGTCGGCTGGGAAGCCGAGATGCAGGAGATGGCCAGCCACGCCGATGATCCGCAGCGCCAGGCCCACGTCATCCTCGCGAGAACGTGGTATCTGATGCCCCAGGGCCGGACAGACCTCGCCGTCCAGGAACTGCAGGAGGCGACCAGGCTGCTGGCCGGGCGCGGCTCACGGACCGACGAGATCATCATCCACGGCGTCCTGGCGCTCGCACACTGGCGCCGCCGGGACACCGAGCAGGCCCGACGGGCAGCGCAGCACGCGGCCAGCCTGATCGCCCAGTCCCGACCCACCGCCGCCTACATGTTGGAGGGATATGCCGGCGTCACCGAGGTCTACCTGGAGCTGTGGATGGCCGGAGACCAGACGGCGGCCCGGCCAGCACAACAGGCCCGGACCGCCCTCAGGCGATTGGCCCGAACGTTCCGCACGGCCCGGCCACGGGCCTGGCTGTATGAGGGCCTGGCCGCCCACCACCTCGGCCGACGTCGACAGGCCGTGGCGGCGTGGACCACCAGCCTGAACACAGCCGAGCGCCTCGCGATGCCGTATGAACAGGGCCGCGCCCATTACGAACTCGGACGGCACCTGCCGCCAGGCCATCCAGGTCGACAGGCACACCTACGCCGCGCCTGCGAGCTCTTCGCCGACATCGGCGCGTCCTATGAGCTATCGCACGCCCGAGCAGCCTTGCCACGGTAGCCAGGTACGGCTCGGCTCCGCGGGCCTTCAGCAGCCCGGCGGCCAGCGCCTCCATCTTCCCGGGCAAAACGCGCATAATTCAGGCAATGCAATCTCTCCGGGAACGGGCTGCGACACGCCCGCGGCGACGTCCGGCTGGGTCGCCGCGGTGGGCGCTGGCCGTGCTCGTCCTGGCGCTGGGGCTGGCCGGCTGCTCCTCCGGCGGTGACGAGGGCTCGGCTCAGCCCTCCGGCACCACCCGGGGTTCGGGGACCACGGCGGCCTCCGGCACCACCGAGGCCGCCTCGACCGCCCAGACCGTCCAGATCCGCGTCACCGGCGGCCAGGTGGAGACCGCCGAGCGGCGGGTCAAGGTCCCGCTGGGGTCCGATGTCCGGCTCGAGGTCACGGCCGACCAGGCCGACGAGGTCCACCTCCACGGCTACGACCGTAAGGTCGACATCGAGCCGGGCACCCCGGCGGTGCTCGAGTTCCAGGCCGACACCCCGGGGGTGTTCGAGGTGGAGCTGGAAGAGGCCGCTCCGAAGCTGGTCGAGCTCCAGGTCGAATGAGGGTCCATGCCCATGGGCTCGGCGGCCGGGCCGACCTGCCCATCCCGGTCTGGCTGGCCCAGTACGCGGCCGCCATGGTGCTGATCGTGTCCTTCTTCGTGCTGGCCAGGTTCTGGCAGTCCCCCCGGCTGCAGGAGCCCTACCGCGGCCGGCCCCTGCCCATGGGGCTGCAGCGGCTGGTGGACGCCCCGGCGTTGCGGCTCGCCCTGCGCCTGGTCGGCCTGGCGGCCCTGGTCGGTACCATCCTGGTGGCCACCTTCGGCGGCGAGACCAGCGCCACCAACCCCGCCCCGACCTGGCTGTTCGTCTGGTTCTGGGTCGGGATCGTGCCCCTGTCGCTGCTGTTCGGGCCCGTCATGCGGGCCATGAGCCCGCTGCGGCTGCTCACCGAGTGGATCGCCTGGCTCCGCGGGCGGCCCGACCCCGACGACGCCCGGCCGATGCCCTCCTGGCTCGGCTTCTGGCCGGCGGCGGCCGGGCTGCTGGCGTTCACCTGGCTGGAGCTGGTCTACCGCAACCCCGACCGCCCGGTGAACGTGCTCGGCTTCGTCCTCCTGTACTGCCTGGTGCAGCTGGTGGCGGCGGCGGTGTACGGGGAGCGCTGGTACGCGCGCGGGGAGGCCTTCGAGGTCTACTCCACCCTGGTCGGGGGGCTGTCGCCGTTCGGGCGCCGCCCCACCGACGGCCGGCTGCTGCTGCGCAACCCGCTGGCCGGCCTGGCCGCGCTCCCGCTGGAGCCGGGGATCACCGCCGTGGTCTGTGTGCTGCTGGGCTCCACCGCCTTCGACGGCCTCAGCCGGACGCTGTGGTGGCAGGACCTGAGCAGGCAGGCTGGGGGCGTGAGCTACGTGCTCATCGGCACCGCCGGCCTCCTCGGCATGATCGCCCTGATCGCCACCACCTACCTGCTCGCGACCCGCCAGAACCCGTGGGCCCGGCGCGGCCAGGAGGTCCCGGTCGAGCGCCGCTTCGTCCACTCGCTGCTGCCCATCGCGGTGGGCTACACCGTGGCCCACTACTTCTCGCTGGTCGTGTTCCAGGGCCAGGCCGGCTACCTGCTCGCCTCCGACCCCCTGGGGCGCGGCTGGGACCTGTTCGGCACCACCGGGTCGCGGATCGACTACCTGGTGGTGTCCACCTCGGTGATCGCGGTCGTGCAGGTGGTCGCCATCCTCACCGGGCACGTGCTCGGCGTCTTCGTCGCCCACGACCGGGCGATGGCCGACTACACCCGCCCGCGGCAGCGCCTCCGGGCCCA
>Ga0207675_100006549_pt1 | contig 11019 bp, 10 predicted proteins | sample KBSSwiS42_FD_184305 | JGI IMG/M metagenome (GOLD analysis project Ga0207675, IMG submission 184305) | Switchgrass rhizosphere microbial communities from Kellogg Biological Station, Michigan, USA - KBS Switchgrass S4-2 (SPAdes) (version 2) | ecosystem: Host-associated > Plants > Roots >...
GCGTTCATCCGGGTCAGCGCCACCGCGGCCGCGGGGCTCGCTCCCATGCGCAGGTACGCCGCCCACCAGTCCCGGAACGCGGGATCGGCGGCGACGCTCGGCGCGCGGGTTTCGATGCCGACGGGGCCGCCCCAACGTTCCAGGATGTCGCGGCAGAACGCCTCGTGTTCCTCCGGGGTGGGGCCCCAGGGATAGTCGGCGGCGCGCTGGCGCCGCGCGTACGTGCCGATCATGACGAGCGCTTCCGTCTTCTCCGGGTAGGTGGCGGCGAACAGGCTGCACATCGGCCCGCCCTCGGACACGCCGAGGAGCGCGGCGCGCCGTGAGCCGACCGCGCTGAGCACCGCCCGCACATCCTCCATCCGCTCTTCCAGGCTCGGCAGGCCGCAGGTGCGGTCGGAAAGGCCGGTGCCGCGCTTGTCGAACAGGATGAGCCGGGAGAACCTGGCCAGACGCCGAAGGAAGCGCGCGAACGACGGCTCGGTCCAGAAGCATTCGAGGTGGGAGACCCAGCCCATGACGAACACGAGATCGATCGGGCCGCTCCCGAGCACCTGGTAGGCGATGTTGAGGTCCCCACTGCGTGCATATTGAACCGGGAGGCGAGGCGGGGATGTCGAAGGCCCGGCGGGCGGGGCGGGCTTCGGAGACGTGCCGACGACTTCAGCGATGAAACGGTAGCCGCGCCGGTGGGCGGTCTCGATGATCCGCGGCTTCCGGGCATCGTCGTCGAGCGCGCGCCGGAGCTCGCTGACGCACACCTTCAAGGCCCCGTCGCCCAGGAACACGCCCGGCCAGACCGCGGCGAGGAGCTCGTCCTTGCTGATGAGCTGCCCGGGGCGCGCGGCGAGATACTCGAGCACGGCCAGCGCCTTCGGGGCCAGCGGGATCGGGCCCGACCCTCCGCTGAGGCGCCCGGTCGACAGATCGAGCTGGAAACGATCGAATGAAAACAGGCCTTCCAACGGCATGGTGTGGCGGCCTATGGCCGTCCGCTGATGGTAGCCGACCTGGCCGTTGTCGTTCTTCTACGCCAGCTTCAGCGGCAGCTTCCTCAACCTCTTGCCCGTCGCCGCGAACACCGCGTTCGCCACCGCCGGGCTGATCAGCGCCGTGCCCGGCTCGCCGATGCCGGCCGGCTTCTCGTCGCTGTCCACGAGGTGGATGTCGATGGCGGGGGAGTCCGGCATCCGCACGACCGGATAGTTGTGGAAGTTCGTCTGTTGCACCCGGCCGTCTTTCAGCGTGACCTCGCCGTACAGGGCGGCGGACAGCCCATAGATGATGCTGCCTTCGAGCTGCTGGCGGACGATGTTGGGGTTCACCATGCGGCCCGGATCGGCGGCGACGGTCACGCGGTGCACGCGCACGCTGTTCCCCGTGACGGAGACCTCCGCCACCTGCGCCATCGAGGTGCCGTAGCCCTCCATCAGCGCGATGCCGCGCGCACGTCCGGCGGCCGGCTTCGTGCCCCAGCCCGACTTGGTCGCGGCCAGCTCGAGCACGTGCTTGAGGCGCGGCTGCTTGTCGAGCAGGGCGCGCCGGAACTCGTACGGATCCTTGCCCGCCGCCGCCGCCAGCTCGTCCATGAACGACTCATACGCGAACGAGTTCAGGGCGTGCGACACGGAGCGCCAGTAGCCGACACGCAGTCCCGTGTCGTGGATGACGACGTCCGCGAGCTGGTTCGGGATGTCGTAGGGCACGGCCGCGGCCTCGGTCATGAACGGGTCCACGCCGTCCTTCACGACGGGCGGGAAGAGCCGTGACGTCACCGACGGCGAGGTCAGGTGGAACTTCAAGACGACCGGCCGGCCCTGCGCGTCCAGCGCGCCCGCCATCTGGTGGAAGCTCGTCGGCCGGTAGAAGTCGTGGGTCATGTCGTCTTCGCGCGTCCAGACGAGCTTGACCGGTCCGCCGCCCATGGCCTTCGAGATCTCCGCCGCCTGGGCGACGAAGTCCACGTCGATGCGGCGCCCGAACCCGCCGCCCAGGAACGTCGTCTTCACCGTCACCTGCTCGGGCTTGAGGCCCGTGACCTGGGCCGCGATGCCCTGCGCGAGCTGCTGGAACTGGGTCGGCCCGTAGACGAGGCACGAGTCCTTCTGCACGTCCGCCGTGAAGTTCATCGGCTCCATGGGGGCATGGGCCAGGAACGGCAGCTCGTAGTCCGCCTGCACGGTCTTGGCGGCGCCCTTCGCGCCCGCGTCCACGTCGCCGAGCTTCTTGATGACGGCGCCCGGCTTCGCCGCCGCGGCCTTGAGGCCGGCGGAGATGCCTGCGGAGCTGAGGGCGCGGCCCGCGCCCTCGTCCCACTGGATGACGAGCGCGTCGCGCGCGGTCTTGGCCTGCCACCAGCTGTCCGCCACCACGGCCACGCCGTCCGTGATCTTCACGACGTGCTTGACGCCAGGCATGGCCTTCGCACGCGTGTCGTCGAGGCTCGCGACCTTGCCCCCGATCACCGGACACTGCGCCAGCGACGCGTAGAGCATGCCCGGCAGCTTCACGTCGATGCCGTACTCCGCGGTGCCGTCGATCTTGGCCGGGGAATCCAGGCGATTGACGGGCTTGCCGACGTAGCGCGAATCCTTGTGCGCCTTGAGCTTCACGTCCTGGGGCACGGGAAGCTTCGAAGCCGCCTCCGCGAGCTCGCCGTAGGTCGCCTTCTGGCCGGCCGGTCCCTGCACGGCGCCCGCGGACGCACGACACGTCGAGGGATCGACGCCCCACTTCTGCGCGGCCGCGGACACGAGCATCGTGCGCGCCTGCGCTCCGGCCAGGCGCAGCTTGTCGTAGCCCTCGACGATCGATGTCGAGCCACCGGTGATCTGCCCACCCAGGAGGCTGTTGATGTAGGGCGGCCCCGCGGGCGCGATCTCGACCTTGATCTTCGCGAGGTCCACCTCGAGCTCTTCCGCGACCAGGGTCGGCAGCGCGGTGTAGACGCCCTGGCCCATCTCGGAGCGGGCGGAGAGGATCGTGATGCTGTCGTCGCTGCCGATCTTGATCCAGGCGTTCGGCATCGACGTGGTGCCCGCGGCCTGGGCGCGCGACGACGGCAGCGCGACGCCGAGCAGGAGCACGCCGCCGGCGGCGGCGCCCGTCTTCAGGAAATCGCGGCGAGAGATATCGGTGAGGGGAGGCATGTCAGGCTCCCTTCTTCTGGCCGGCGGCTTCGTGGATGGCGGCGCGGATGCGCGGATAGGTCCCGCAGCGGCAGATGTTGCCCGCCATGGCGGTGTCGATGTCCCCATCCGTGGGATTGGGCTTGGTGGCGAGGAGCGCGGCCGCGCTCATGATCTGGCCCACCTGGCAGTAGCCGCACTGCGGCACGTCCAGGGCGGCCCAGGCCGCCTGCACTTTCTGGCCGACGGGCGAGGTCCCCAGCCCCTCGATCGTCGTGATCTTCTTGCCCGCGGCCAGTGACGCCGGTGTGCTGCAGGAGCGCACGGGCTGGCCGTTCACGTGCACGGTGCAGGCGCCGCACAGGGCCATCCCGCACCCGAACTTGGTGCCGGTCAGGCCGAGCGTGTCGCGCAGGACCCACAGCAGGGGCGTGGACGGGTCGGCGTCCACACTGCGCGCCTGGCCGTTGATATCGAGAGTGATCATGCTCTCCTCCCTCCGGACGTGCGTCGGCTGGCTTGATGGCGGATCGAGTGCCGGATTATTACGCCAGGTCGCGGGCTGAAGTAAAGGATCCGGGCCGGCGGCGACTCAGTCCCGGGCCCAGGGGAGCGTGCGATTAGCGAACGCGGACTCGCCGCGCAGCACGTGGAAGACGTAGGCCCCGAGGCAGAACTTTCCGAACACGAGCATCGAGAACGCCGCCACGAGCATGGCCTGGAGGATCCACGACGCCGCGTGCCATCCCGCGAGCAGGGTGAGCCCGCACCCGAGGTTGAAGGCGGCGTTGACGGCCTGGGCGAAGCGCCGCGGCGCGGGGGCCGGGCTCATGGGCAGCTTTCCGCGAGGGGCCGCGATCCAGCGGTTGTAGGTCCGCTCGAACGGGTTCCAGGCGGGGAAGACGACGTTCCACCAGAGCACGGCGGAGAGGAGGAGGAACAGCGGCGCGGATTGCAGCGCCACCGCCACCAGGACGAGCGGGAACACGATCGCGGGCTGGAAGTAGAGGCCCTCGAAGCGCATGTCGCACGCGTCCGCGGGCTCCTCCGGGAAGCCCTGCTGGCGCATGAAGTTCGTCACCGCGCGATTGGCCATGAATAGATGTTACGACGTTACGTCGCGTCAACGATCCACCCTGGTCAGGTCCGCCGCTAGTCCGCTTTCCGAGGCCCCGGCGGCCTCGCGGGCGAAAAGGCGCGTGCGCACCGCCTCACGCGTCGAGGCGTCGGCGACGAGGTGGTCGTCCCGCAACGTCGCCTCCCGCCATTGCCCGCGCATGAGGCCGCGTGCGGAGTGACCGAAGCGCGGCGCGAGCACGTGGGCGATCTCGTGGGCGACCACGCGGCCCACGGCCCGGCTGAGCAGCGGCGATTCCCGAGGGTCCGGGGAACGGAGGCCGAGGGCGCTTTCGATGACGATGCAATAGACCCAGGCGGTGTTCGAGTCGCGGTCCACAGAGCCCATGACCGACGGGCGGGGGAGCGGGTTCGCGGCGACGCCGGTCACGATCAGCTCGCCGTGATTTTCCACGTCGCCTTCCCGGACCGTCGTCCATTCGATGTCGATACCCATGTGCCGGTAGATGCGCCGCACCTCTTCGGCGACGAGGGCGTCGTCGACCGGGCACTCCGCGCCGAGAGTCCCCGCAAACCAGAGGACGCCGACCCGGCGCGGTCCCGCGTCCTGCGCGGGCGCGCTTCCCGCCGACAGCAGCCACGCCGAGACGAGACAGACGATCCAAACGCATGTGCGCATCTACACCTCCGAATCGACCGAAGGTCAAAGTAGGCAGCGACCGTGGCCGGCCGGGGTCTTGGGCTATCCGCCCTCCGCGGTCAGGGGGCTGATCTGCCTCTTCACGCGCGAGACCCGATCCGCGGGGAACCCGCCGCGGCGGGCGTGCTCGCGGATCAGCTCTTCGTCGGGCGCGATGTAGACGCAGTAGATCCGGTCTTCCGTCACGTAGCTCTCGATCCACTGGATGTCGCTGCCCAGCTCGAGCAGGACACCGCACGATCGCTGGGCCACGGCCCTGATCTCGTCCGGCGTGAGCTTTCCCGCGCCGGGCAGGTTGCGCTCGATGACGTAGCGGGGCATGTCTACTTCGCCGCCGCGCAGGAAACGGTGGGGTTCCAGTCCGAGAACATTCCGCTCGGGTTGTCGCGGTAGGCCCAGACGTGCAGCACCCAGAGCTGGAAGGCCTCGTTCTTGTGGTACTGGAGCCCGAAGAGGCTGGGCGGCGTGGCGGACGCGCTCAGGGGCACCACGTATTCGATGCCCACGAACTGCAGCGACCCGTCCTTCTGCGGCTCGTACATCAGGATCTCCGGCTCCGTGAGCCGCGCGCTCGCGTCGATGTTGGCGAGCTTGCCGTAGTGATAGCCCATGCCGCCGGTCGCGTCGGCCATGCAGTCGGTGAGCCTCTCCGTGTACCCGGCGGCCTGGGCCTTCGAGAAATCGGTGTAGGCGGCGGTCACGCTGCGCAGGGTCTTCAGGTCCGCCTGCTGGTCGGGAGTGACGCCGGGGTCGGTGGGGCTGTCTCCGCAGCCGACGAGTGAGAGGGCCAGGAACACCGCCGCCGCGCCCGTCGTCTTGTTCGATCGAGTCATATGGGCCTCCTTCAGTTGGTAGGCATTGCGCAGGCCGCGGAAAAGGGGGCCACGGTCATTGACTCGATTCTTCCCAGCCTCTACCCTCGCCCCCTGTTCTCGAGGAGCTCCATGCCGGACTCGGTTCCCCAACCCCAGGCCGCTCCGGCGATTACGGCGCTGCTGCAGGCCTGGGCGCAGGGCAGCGAAGAAGCCCGCGCCCAGCTCTTCTCGATCCTCCACGGCGAGCTCCGGCGCCAGGCCGGCCGCTACATGCGGAGGGAGCGCCGCGGCCATACGCTCCAGCCCAGCGGCCTCGTCAACGAGGCCTACCTGCGGCTGGCCGGCGCGCCCGACCTGGACTGGCACAGCCGCGCGCAGTTCTTCGCGATCGCCGCCCGCGTCATGCGCCAGGTGCTCGTGGACCACGCGCGCCGGCGCCGGGCGGCCAAGCGGGACGCGTGCCTGGTGGCGCTCACGGACGTGGACGCGCCCGTGGCCCCGCTCGACCTCATGGACCTCGAGAGCGCGCTGGCCGAGCTGCTCGTCCTCGACCCCCGTCAGGCGCGCGTCGTGGAGCTGCGCTTCTTCGGCGGGCTGGACGTCGAGGAGACGGCGGACGTCATGGGCCTCTCCGCGCGGACGGTGAAGCGCGAGTGGCAGACCGCGCGCGCCTGGCTCCAGCACCGGCTCCTTCGCGAAGGCGGGGGCGGGCCGTGACGCCGGAGCGGTGGCAGCAGGTCAAATTCGTCCTGGCCTCGGCCCTCGAGCGCGGCCCGGAGGAGCGGTCGCGGTTCCTGGCCGAGGCCTGTGGCGGGGACGCGGAGCTGCGCCGCCAGGTCGATTCGTTGATCCGGGCCGAGGCCCACGACCTCATCCCGACCGAGCCCACGGCCTTGCCCCGAGCGTCGACACAGCGTCCCCGGCTCGAAGCCGGCGACCGGCTGGGCCCCTACGAGGTGTGCTCGCTGCTGGCCGTGGGCGGCATGGGCGAGGTCTATCGCGCGCGCGACACGCGCCTCGGGCGCGAGGTGGCCTTGAAGACGCTGGCGGAGCACCTGGCGTCGGACCCCGATCGAATTGCGCGCCTGGAGCGCGAGGCCCGGGCGGCCTCGGCGCTCAACCACCCGCACATCGTGACCGTCTACGATTTCGGTACGGCGGGCGAGCACCAGTACATCGTGATGGAGCTCGTCGACGGCTCGAGCGTGCGCGCGTTGCTCACGGACGGCCCGCTTCCCATCGAGCGGGTGCTGGCCATCGGCGCGCAGGTGGCGGACGCCCTGGCCGCGGCCCACGACCGATGGATCGTGCACCGCGACCTCAAGCCCGAGAACGTCATCGTGACCGCGGACGGGAGGGCCAAGATCCTCGACTTCGGCCTCGCGCGCTTCACGCCGGAGGAGCAGGACCGCCGCGACGCCGGCGGCGTCCGGCTCACCGGCGCGGGCACGGTGATGGGAACGGTGCGGTACATGTCGCCGGAGCAGGCCCAGGGACGTCCGGTCGATTTCCACACCGACCAGTTCTCGCTGGGGGTGATGCTCTACGAGATGGCCTCCGGGCGCCGGCCCTTCGACCACCCGACGGACGCGGAGACGATCGCCGCCATCCAGCGCGATCCGCCGCCACCCCTCACGGACGTGCCTCAACCGCTCCTCTGGCTCATCGAGCGCTGCCTGGCCAAGAACCCGGCCGAACGCTACGGCTCGACGCGCGAGCTCGCGCGCGAGCTGGCGGCGCTGCGCAGCGAGCTCGGGTCCCGGCCCCGGCGCTGGTCGGAGCCCCGGCTCACGCCGGCGCCCGTGCCGCCCACGTCGCTCATCGGACGCGACGCCGACCTCAGGCTGCTGCGCGACCTCGTGCGCCGGCCGGACGTGCGCCTGCTGACCCTGACCGGGCCCGGCGGGACCGGCAAGACGAGGCTGGCCCTCCAGCTCGTCGAGGACCTCCGCCCGGAGTTCGGGGACAAGGTGTGCTTCACCGCCCTCGCGGCGATCACGGACCCGGCGCGTGTGATCCCCCAGATCGCCGAGGCCTTCGGCCTGGATGCCGCGGTCGGCGTCGAGGGGGCCCAGGCTTTCACCGGCGAGTTGAGCCGCCGCTTGCCCGGCGAGACCTTGCTCCTGCTCGACAGCGTCGAGCATGTCCTCGACGCCGTGCCCGCGCTGGCGGCGCTGCTCGCGGGCGCGCCGCGGCTCAAGGTCCTGGTCACGAGCCGCACCGCCCTGCACCTCTCCGGAGAGCGGGCATTCGAGGTGTCCCCGCTCTCTCTTCCCGACCTGGAGCGGCTGCCGCCACCGGCCGCGCTCGCCCAGGTCTCCTCCGTCGCCCTGTTCGTCGCGCGCGCGCAGGCGGTGGCCCCGCGCTTCGCGCTGACCGCCGAGAACAGCGCGGCGGTGGCGAACATCTGCACGCGGCTCGACGGGCTGCCCCTCGCCATCGAGCTCGCCGCGGCGCGCGTGAAGCTGCTCTCGCCGGCGGCGCTGGCCGCCCGCCTCGACCATTGCCTGCAGGTCCTGACCGGCGGACCGAAAGACGTGCCCACGCGGCAGCAGACGCTCAGAGCGACGATCGACTGGAGCCACCAGGTGCTCGCGCCGGCGGAGCAGCGCCTGTTCCGGCGGCTGGCCGTCTTCGCCGCTCCCTGCACGATCGAAGCGGCGGAGGCGGTGTGCGACGCCGGGCAGGACCTCGGCATGGACGTGCTCGAAGGCATGGCCTCCGTCGTGGACCAGAGCCTGCTGCGCCGCTCGGAAGGCGCGGACGGCGAGCCGCGGTTCGAGATGCTGGAGACGATCCGCGAATACGCGCTCGAGCGGCTCGCGCAGGCGGGGGAGGAGCCGATCACGCGCCGGGCCCACGCCGCCTATTCGCTGGTGCTGGCCGAGGAAGGAGGTCCGCAGATCGGGGGGCCGGAGAGCGCCGCCTGGCTGGCGCGCTTCGACCTGGCGCAGGACGACTTGCGCGCGGCCCTGGATCACCTCATCGCGGAGGGGAACGCGGAATGGGCCACGCGGCTGGCCACCGCACTCCTGCCCTACTGGCGCCGGCGCGAGCTGCTCACGGAAGGGCGGCAGCGGCTCACCGCCGTGCTCCGCCTGGCCGGGGCTCGTCCGCACACGCGCGCCGATGCCTTGTACGCGGCCAGCCTCCTCACCGGCGAGCAGGGCGACGGGCCCACCACCCGCGCCCTGCTCGACGAGAGCGTCGCCCTCTACCGCGAGCTGGCCGACGAGCGGGCGACGCTGGTCGCCCTCAACGCGCTGGCCGTGGCCTGCCAGCTCATGGGGGACCTGGCCGCGGCGCGCACGCATCTGGAGACGGTCCTCCGCGAGGCGCGCCGACGCGCCGACCTCGACAACGAGGCGCGTTGCCTCAACAACCTGGCCAGCGTGGCCCACGCGACGGGCGACCTCGCGGAGGCCCGCCGCCTGTACGAGGAGTGCCGCACGGCCTTCGAGGCGCGCGCAGACCGGACGGGCGCGGCCTGGGCCATCGACCAGGGCGGCGACGTGGCGCGTGACGCGGGCGACCGTGTCTCGGCGGGCCTCCTCTATTCCGACAGCCTGCGCATCTTCAGGGAGGAGGGCGACGTCGACGGCATCGCCACCGCGCTCGCCGATCTCGCCCGCCTCGCCCGCGAGGACGGCGATCTGGCGCGGGCGCGGGAATGCTGCCGCCAGGTGCTGGCGATCGGCTCCATCGGCCGGCGCGCGCTCATGCGCGTGGTGGAGGAGCTGGCCGCGCTGGCCGCCACGGCGGGCGAGGCCGAGCGCGCGATCGTCCTCTTCGCGGCCGCGGCCGGGCTGCGCAACCGGCTCGGGCGGCCCGCCCCCGTCTCACACGGCCGGTGGATGTGGCGGATGATCGAGGACCAGCGCGCGCGCCTGGGACGGGCGGCGCCCGCGGCCTGGACGCGCGGATGGCACATGAGTGCCGAACAGGTGATGGGCTACGCCGGGGCGGAGGCCTGAGGCGGGTTCAGTCGGCGGCGTCGAAGGTGGTCATCAAGCGCCGCACCGCGGCCACGCGATTGGCGGGTATCCCGACGCGGTGCGCGTGCTCGCGGATCGTCGCCTCGTCCGGCGCGAGGTAGATGCAATAGACCTTGTTCTCGGTGACGTAGCTCTGGATCCACTGGATCTGGGGCCCGAGATCGGTCAGGACCTGCACGGACTTGCGGGCGAGCTCGCGTACCTCGTCCTGGCTCATCAAGTGAGCGCCGGGCACGTCGCGCTCGATCACGAACTGCGGCATCTCTCGTCTCCCTGCGCGACCAGTGTATCTTCTTTCGAGAAACCGGAGGAGGTGGCCGTGACCCCAGACGAGCTGCGGACCCTGCAGGCGCCGCTCAAGACCCGCTATCGCGAGGATCCATCCGCGGCCGTGGTGACCCTGCGCGCTTCGGGCGAGCTCGGGGCCGAGAACGTGACGTGCAAGGTCACGACCGGCCGCGCCCTGGTCGAGGCCGGGCTGCATCCCGCCACCGGCGGCTCGGGCCTTTCCGCCTGCTCGGGCGACATGCTGCTGGAGGCGCTCGTCGCCTGCGCGGGCGTGACCCTGCGCGCGGTGGCGACCGCGCTGGGCATTGCCATCGACGGAGGCACCGTCATGGCGGAGGGCGATCTCGACTTCCGCGGAACGCTCGGCGTGGCCCGGGACGCACCCGTCGGCTTCCGCGGGATCCGCTTGAGCTTCGATCTGCAGACGAAGGCGCCGCCGGAGCAGCTGGCCAAGCTCCTGGAGCTGACCGAGCGCTATTGCGTGGTGTACCAGACCCTCGTCAAGTCGCCGCCCGTGGCCATCAGCCACCGCGCCTCGGCCTGAGGGTCCGGGCCCGGACCGGTGGCGCCAGTCATGGCGCGTATAATCCTGCGCGATCCGCTCCGATGACGACCCAGCGACGGCGTTGACCCCGCCCGCCGTGAACGCGCGCGCTCGCGTGCACGCTGCGGTGTCTTTGACCCTGGCCGCGGCTCTCGTCCCCTTCGGCGTCCAGGCCGCGGGTCTCGACCCGCGGAAGGCGGTCACCCAGTACAACCTCGACGCCTGGACCACGACCAGCGGCCTGCCCCAGAACACGATCACCGCCATCACGCAGACCGAGGACGGCTATCTCTGGATCGGGAGCTTCGGCGGGCTCGCGCGCTTCGACGGCGCCCGTTTCGTGGTGTTCGACAAGAGCACGACGCCGGCGCTGCGCAACAGCGGCGTCCATGCCCTCCTCGCCGACCGCAACGGCGGCCTGTGGGTCGGCACCAACGGCGGCGGCCTGACCCTCCTGAAGGACGGCACGGCC
>Ga0207675_100006552_pt1 | contig 11016 bp, 8 predicted proteins | sample KBSSwiS42_FD_184305 | JGI IMG/M metagenome (GOLD analysis project Ga0207675, IMG submission 184305) | Switchgrass rhizosphere microbial communities from Kellogg Biological Station, Michigan, USA - KBS Switchgrass S4-2 (SPAdes) (version 2) | ecosystem: Host-associated > Plants > Roots >...
CAGCGCGAACGACATCGACGAGGTCATCCTGGTCGGCGGGTCGACACGGATCCCGGCCGTGCAGAAGCTGGTCCGCCGGCTCACCGGCGGCAAGGACCCCAACATGACGGTCAATCCCGACGAGGTCGTCGCGATCGGGGCGGCGTTGCAGGCGGCGATCATCAAGGGAGAGGTCAAAGACGTCCTGCTGCTCGACGTCACGCCGCTTTCGCTGGGCATCGAGACGATGGGCGGGGTGATGACCAAGGTGATCGAGCGCAACACCACGATCCCGACTCGGCGCACCGAGGTGTTCTCGACGGCCGAGGACAACCAGCCGGCGGTGGACATCGTGGTCCTGCAGGGCGAACGCGAGCGGGCGGCCGACAACCGGGTGCTGGGCCGCTTCCGCCTGGAGAACATCCGCCCGGCGCCCCGCGGCGTCCCCCAGATCGAGGTCACCTTCGACGTGGATGCCAACGGGATCCTGAATGTCTCCGCCCGTGACAAGGACACCGGCGCCGAGCAGCAGATCACCATCTCCGAGAGCAGCAACCTGGACCGCGGCGAGGTCGAGCGCATGGTCGCCGATGCCCAGCGCAACCAGGCCGAAGACCAGCGGATCCGTCAGCAGGTGGACGCCCGCAACGAACTCGACGCGGTCGCCTACCAGGTCGAGCGGCAGCTGGCCGAGGGTGGCGACGCGATCCCGTCCCATGAGCGGGCCCGGGCCGAGATGCTGGTCACCGACGCCCGCCAGGCGATCAAGGAGGAGGCCCCCCTGGAGCGCCTGCGCACCCTCACCGGCGAACTCCAGCAGGCCCTCCAAGGGCTGATGCTGGCCTCCTCGGGCAGCGGTGGCGGCCAGCAGGGCGGACCGTCCCAGCCGCCCCCCGGGGGCGGCGACGACGTGATCGACGCCGACTTCACCCCCAGCTAGGTGGCCGCCGTGAGCGTGCAGCAGCCGCCGGAGCCGAGCGGTGAGACGGCGACTCAGGTCGACGAGGCCGCCGCCACGGCCGCACTGGCCGACCTCGAGGACCGCTGGCGACGGGCCGTCGCCGACCTCGACAACCTCCGCAAGCGCTACGCGCGGGAGCTGGAGCGGGAGCGGGCCGCCGAGCGGGCCCGGGTGGCCGCCCAGTTCCTGCCGGTGCTGGACAACCTGGACCGGGCGCTGGCCCACGCCGGCGGCGACCCGGGGGCGATCGTGGAGGGCGTCCGGGCGGTGCGCGAGGAGGCCCTGGCCGCCCTGACCCGGCTGGGGTTCCCCCGCTACGAGGAGGTGGGGGTCCCGTTCGACCCCAACCGCCACGAGGCGGCCAGGGTGGTAGAGAGCGACGAGGCGCCGGCGGGCACGGTGGTCGAGGTCCTGCGGCCCGGCTACGGGCGGGACGACCGCTGGCTGCGCCCGGCCGCGGTCGCGGTCGCCACCCCACCAAGGCAGGAGTGAGGCCGGGTGGCCCGTGACTACTACGAGGCCCTCGGGGTCCCGCGCACCGCCGACGCCGACCAGCTCCAGGAGGCCTACCGGCGGCTGGCCCGCCGCTACCACCCCGACGTGAACAAGGACCCGGCCGCCGAGGAGCAGTTCAAGGAGGTCAACGAGGCCTACCACGTGCTCGCCGACCCCGACACCCGTGCCCGCTACGACCGCTTCGGTCCCGACTTCCGGCGCATCCCGGAGGGGGCCGAGCGGGCCTGGGCCGGCGCTGGGGCCCGACGGCCCGGCGGGCGGCCGCCGGGCGGCGCCGGACGTGGCCCCACGTTCGACGAGGAGCAGGTCTTCGTCAGTGGCGAGGGCCTCGACGACATCGACCTGGAGGACCTGCTCGGCAGCCTGTTCGGGGGCCGCCGGGCGTCCGGGCCGATGGCCGGGGCCGACCAGGAGGCCGAGCTCGAGCTGACCGTCGAAGAGGCCTACCGGGGCGGCCGCCGCTCGGTCAGCCTGGCCGGGCCGGACGGGCAGCGCAGCTACGAGGTCACCATCCCGCCCGGGGTGGTGGACGGGCAGCGGATCCGCCTGGCTGGCCAGGGCGGCCGGGGCACCGGCGGGGCCGGGCCGGGCGACCTGTACCTGGTGGTCCGCATCGCGCCCCATCCCCGCTATCGCCTGGACGGTCGCGACCTCCACGTGGAGCTGCGGGTGAGCCCGTGGGAGGCGGCGCTCGGGTCGACCGTGCCCGTCGACACCCCGGGCGGAGAGGCCAAGGTCAAGGTCCCCGCAGGATCCTCCAGCGGCCGGCGGCTGCGGCTGCGCGGCCAGGGCATGCCCAACCCCAGCGGCCAGCCCGGCGACCTGTACGCCGAGGTGCGGATCATGGTCCCCCGCTCGCCCGGCCGCCGCGAGCGGGAGCTGTTCGAGGAGCTGGCCAAGGTGTCGGACTTCAATCCGAGGAGGACCCGATGAGCCGGCCACGACCGTCGGGCACGGCCGGCGCCGACCGGTGGGTGGTCCGGTACCCGCTGGCGCGGCCACCGCGGCTCGACCTCGACGGCTTCGCCGCGAGCGCCGGCCTGCACCCGGAGCTGGTGCGCCGCCTCGTCAAGCTCGGCCTGGTCCAGGCGACCCGCGACAGCGCCGGCAGGCTGTGGTTCACGCGCGCCGAGCTGGTCACCGTGGCCCGCATCCAGCGGCTGCGGACCGGCCTGTCGCTCAACTGGGCCGCCATCGGGCTGGTGCTGGACCTGCTGGACCGCATCGACGTCCTCGAGCGCGACCTGCGCGCGCGTCCCCGCCCGCCAGCGAAGGAGTGAGCGTTGGACCTCAACCGTCTGACCCAGAAGTCCCAGGAAGCCCTGCACGACGCCCAGACCAAGGCGCTGCGCTTCGGCCACACCGAGGTCGATGGCGAGCATCTGCTGCTTGCCCTGCTCGACCAGCCCGACGGCCTGGCGCCACGGCTGCTGGAGGGAGCCGGGGCCGACCCGGACGGCCTCCGCACGGCAGTGGAGGAGGACCTGGGCCGTCGGCCCAGGGTCACCGGACCGGGGGCCGCCCCGGGGCAGGTGATGGTGACCCAGCGGCTGGCCCGGCTGCTCGACGCCGCCGAGCGGGAGGCCAGACGGCTCAAGGACGAGTACGTGTCGGTCGAGCACCTGGTGCTGGCGCTGGTCGAGGAGGGGTCGGCCACGGCGGCCGGGCGGCGCCTTAAGGACCAGGGGCTGACCCGCGACCAGTTCCTGACCGCCCTGACCCGGATCCGCGGCAACCAGCGGGTCACCTCGGCGATGCCTGAGGTCGCCTACGAGGCCCTGGCCAAGTACGGGCGCGACCTGGTCGCCGACGCTCGCTCCGGCAAGCTCGACCCGGTGATCGGCCGCGACGCCGAGATCCGCCGGGTGGTCCAGATCCTGTCCCGAAAGACCAAGAACAACCCGGTGCTGATCGGCGACCCGGGCGTGGGCAAGACCGCCATCGTCGAGGGCCTGGCCCAGCGGATCGTCCGGGGCGACGTGCCGGAGGGACTGCGCGACAAGACCATCTTCGCCCTCGACATGGGCGCCCTGGTCGCCGGGGCCAAGTACCGGGGCGAGTTCGAGGAACGGCTCAAGGCCGTGCTCAACGAGGTCAAGGCGGGCGAGGGCCGAATCCTGCTCTTCATCGACGAGCTCCACACCGTGGTCGGGGCCGGGGCCGCCGAGGGCGCCATGGACGCCGGCAACATGCTCAAGCCCATGCTGGCCCGGGGCGAGCTCCACATGATCGGCGCCACCACCCTGGACGAGTATCGCAAGCACATCGAGAAGGACGCCGCCCTGGAGCGCCGCTTCCAGCCGGTGCTGGTCGACGAGCCCAGCGTCGAGGACACCATCTCGATCCTGCGGGGCCTTCGGGAACGGCTGGAGGTGTTCCACGGCGTCCGCATCCAGGACGGCGCCCTGGTCGCCGCCGCCACCCTCAGCCACCGCTACATCAGCGACCGGTTCCTGCCCGACAAGGCCATCGACCTGGTGGATGAGGCCTGCGCCCGGCTCCGCACCGAGATCGACTCGATGCCGGCCGAGCTGGACGAGCTGACCCGGCGGGTGACGCGGCTGGAGATCGAGGACGCGGCCCTGGCCAAGGAGACCGACCCGGCCAGCCGGGCCCGGCTGGAGGAGCTGCGGCGGGAGCTGGCCGACCTCCGCGGCGAGGCCGACGCCATGCGGGCCCAGTGGGAGGCCGAACGCCAGGCCATCCGCCGGGTCCAGGAGCTACGCCAGGAGCTGGAGCAGGTCCGCCACGAGGCCGAGGAGGCCGAACGGGCTTATGACCTGAACCGGGCCGCCGAGCTGCGCTACGGCCAGCTGGCCGAGCTGGAACGGCGGTTGGCGGCCGAGGAGGAGCAGCTGGCGGCCAAGCAGGGCCAGCGGCGGCTGCTGCGCGAGGTGGTCACCGAGGAGGAGATCGCCGAGATCGTCTCGGCCTGGACCGGGATCCCGGTGAGCCGGCTCCAGGAGGGCGAGCGCGACAAGCTGCTGCGCCTGGACGAGATCCTCCACCAGCGGGTGGTCGGCCAGGACGAGGCCGTCCGGCTGGTCGCCGACGCCATCATCCGGGCCCGCTCGGGGATCAAGGACCCCCGCCGCCCGATCGGGTCGTTCATCTTCCTGGGCCCCACCGGGGTCGGAAAGACCGAGCTGGCCAGGACCCTGGCCGCGGCCCTGTTCGACACCGAGGAGAACATGGTCCGGCTGGACATGAGCGAGTACCAGGAGCGGCACACGGTCAGCCGCCTGCTCGGTGCCCCGCCCGGCTACGTCGGCTATGAGGAGGGCGGCCAGCTCACCGAGGCGGTGCGGCGCAAGCCGTATTCGGTGGTCCTGTTCGACGAGATCGAGAAGGCCCACGCCGACGTGTTCAACACCCTGCTCCAGGTGCTGGACGACGGGCGGATCACCGACGCCCAGGGCCGCACCGTCGACTTCCGCAACACGGTGCTGATCATGACCTCCAACATCGGCTCGGAGTACCTGCTGGACGGGGTCACCGGAGACGGGGAGCTCAAGCCGGACGCCCGGGCGGCGGTCATGGGCGAGCTGCGGCGCCATTTCCGGCCCGAGTTCCTCAACCGCGTCGACGACGTGGTCCTGTTCAAGCCGCTGACCCTGCCCCAGATCGAGCAGATCGTCGACCTCCAGGTCGAGGGGCTGCGCCGGCGCCTGGCCGAGCGGCGCATGACCCTGGAGCTGACCGAGCCGGCACGCCGCCTGATCGCCGCCGAGGGCTTCGACCCGGTCTACGGGGCCCGGCCGCTGCGCCGCTACATCTCCCACGAGCTCGAGACCCGCATCGGCCGGGCCCTGCTGGCCGGCGACGTCCGCGATGGGGCCACCATCCGTGTCGACGCCGCGGGCGAGGAGCTGCAGGTCACCTACGAGAACCCCCCGGAGACCCGGGAGGCGGCCTGACATGGCCGACATCGTCACCTGCCCCAACTGTGGGAAGCGCAACCGCCTGCCGGCCGCCGCGGCCGGGGTGGCCCGCTGCGCCAACTGCCACACCGCCCTCCCCTGGCTGACCACCGCCGGCGACGGCGACTTCGAGGAGGTCGTCACCGCCTCGACCCTGCCGGTGCTGCTCGACCTGTGGGCGCCGTGGTGCGGGCCCTGCCGGGTGGTCGCCCCTGGGGTCGAGCGGGCGGCACGGGAGCTGGCCGGCCGCCTCAAGGCGGTCAAGGTCAACGTCGACGAGGCCCCGCGGGTCGCCGAACGCCTGGGCGTACAGGGCATCCCGACCCTGCTCATCCTGCGCCAGGGCCGGGAGGTCGCCCGGCAGGTCGGCGCGGTCCCCCCGCCGACCCTTCGGCGGTGGGCCGAGGAGGTGATCAGCGAGCAGGCGGCCTGACCCGGACTGGAGCCAGGGAGCGATCCCGAGGAGGTCGTGCCATGACGATCCTTCGCTTCGACCCCTTCCAGGACTTCGACGCCGCCGGCTCGGAGTCCGGCTAACACACCTGGGAACGGCGGACGGCCAGGCTCTGCGCCTCCTGTGGGCTGGGGGGTTCCACCGATTGGGTCATGCGAGCCGTCACCGGTGACCAGGACGGAGGTGATGGACGTGCCCACAGCCGACCCGGCGCCGCTGCCCGAGACCCCGGATCTCCAGGGGGCCTACCCGCGGTTGAGCGACGAGCAAGTTCAGATCCTGTCCGCCCACGGCGAGCGGCGAGCCACGCGGCCGGGCGAGATCCTCTACCGGACGGGCGACGAGAACTACGACTTCTTCGTGGTCCTCGCGGGGACGGTGGCGGTCGTCGAGCAGGAGGATGGCGGGGCCGAGCGGGTGGTCGCCGTCCACGGACCCGGCCGGTTCCTCGGCGAGTTGAGCCTGCTCTGCGACCAGGCCGCGCTGCTGACGGCCGTAGTCCACGAGCCCGGCCAGGTCCTGGCCGTGCCAGTGGAGCGCCTGCGCGAGCTGGTCTCCCAGGACCCGGCCCTCGGCGACCTGGTGCTGCGGGCCTATCTCATCCGCCGCTCGATCCTGATCGAGCTCGGTGTTGGCCTCCGGATCATCGGCTCGCGCTTCTCGTCCGACACCAGGCGGCTGCTGGAGTTCGCCGCCCGCAATCTCCTGCCGCACCGCTGGATCGACCTGGAGCGGGACCGGGAGGCCGAGGAGCTGCTCAGCCAGCTGGGTGTCAAGCCCGAGGACACGCCGGTGGTGATATGGCGGGGGGAGCAGGTGTTGCGCAACCCGAGCAACCCCGAGCTGGCCCGCAGCATCGGGCTGCTTGACCCGAGCTCGGGCTCGATCTCCTGCGACCTGGTCGTCGTCGGCGCCGGCCCGGCCGGGCTGGCCGCCGCCGTCTACGGCGCCTCGGAGGGCCTGACCACCGTCGTGCTGGACGGGGTGGCGACGGGCGGCCAGGCGGGGACCTCGTCCAGGATCGAGAACTACCTGGGCTTCCCCTCGGGGATCTCCGGGTCGGAGCTGGCCGGCCGAGCCGTCATCCAGGCGGAGAAGTTCGGCGCCCGCATCAACGTCCCGGCCGAGGCGATCGCGCTGGAGCGGCGCGACGGGCACCACGTCGTCAAGCTGGACGGCGGCAGCTCGATCGCCGCCCGCACGGTGATCATCGCGACCGGCGCCCGTTACCGCCGGCTCGACCTGCCCCGCATGGAGCAGTTCGAGGAGACCAGCGTCTACTACGCCGCCACCCAGGTCGAGGCCAGGGTGTGCGGCAACGACCCGGTGGCGGTGGTCGGCGGCGGTAACTCGGCCGGGCAGGCGACCGTGTTCCTCGCCCAGCACGCGGCCCGGGTCCACCTGGTCGTCCGCGAGGATGCCCTTGGCCGCAACATGTCACGCTACCTGGTCGACCGCATCGAGCGCCTCGGCAACGTCGAGGTGCTGTGTGACACCGAGGTCCGCGAGCTGCGCGGCGACGACACCCTCGAGGCGCTGGTGGTCGAGAACAACCGGACCGGGGAACGGCGCACCCTCGCCGCCAGGGCGATGTTCGTCTTCATCGGTGTGCAGCCACATACCCGGTGGTTGGCCGACCAGCTCGCCCTCGACGACAACGGCTACATCCGCACCGGCGCCGACGCCGCGAGTCCGAATACGGCTGGCCAGGCGGGACAGGCGGACCGCCGACCGCTGCCGCTTGAGACCAGCCGCCCCGGCGTGTTCGCCGCCGGCGACGTGCGCAGCGGTTCGGTCAAACGGGTGGCCTCGGCCGTCGGCGAGGGCGCCATGGCCGTCCGTCTGGTCCACGACCACCTCCAGCAGGTCGGAGGCTCAGGACAATGAGGAGGCGGCCAACGTGCCGGTGAGTGCGTTGACCAGGTTCGAGCGCTCCATCCGCGCCGCGGCGACCTGGAGCTCCAAGCCCCATCAGGTTCCGCGCCGGCGTGGTCCAGAGCGATGACGGGCACCGCCAGAGAGGAGCCGAACGATGGTCGCCGCATGGGCCCACCACAGCGATACCAGACGATCTCGACAGCGACGGCCGGCGCTCCCGGCGCTGGCGGTGGCCGCCATGCTCGCCGCGGCCCTGACCGGGTGCACGCTCGGCCAGGAGTCGCAGGCTCGCTCGACCCCCGCCCCGGTGCTCGCCCCGAGCGCGCAGGCCGCCACCGGCAACATCCCCGAGGTCGTCCAGAAGGTCGAGCCGTCCGTGGTCACCGTCGCCCACGACCAGGGGACCGGCAGCGGGGTGATCTGGTCCAAGGACGGCGTGGTGGTCACCAACAACCACGTGGTCCGGGCCGGGGACCAGGTCGTGGAGCGCGTCGAGGTCGCCTTCTTCGACGGCCGCCGCGTCCCCGGCACCGTCAGGGCCACCGATCCCAGCACCGACCTCGCCGTGGTCCAGGTCGACCGCAAGGACCTCAAGCCGGCCACCTTCCAGCGAGCGTTGCCGCAAGTCGGCGAGCTGGCGGTGGCGGTCGGCAGCCCCCTCGGCTTCGAGAACACCGTCACCGCCGGCATCATCTCCGGCCTCCACCGCGAGATCCCCGGCTCGGCCCAGCAGGGCATCCGGTCGCTGGTCGACCTGATCCAGACCGACGCGCCGATCTCCCCGGGCAACTCCGGCGGCGCCCTTCTCAACGGCCGCGGCCAGGTGGTCGGCATCAGTGTGGCCTACATCCCTCCCGAGCAGGGCGCGGTATCGATCGGCTTCGCGATCCCCGCCGCCACCGCCGTCGACGTGGTCGGCGACCTGCTGCGCACCGGCCGCGCCACCCACGCCTACCTCGGCATCGAGCCCGCCCCGGTCACCCGCGAGGTCGCCGCCCAGCTCGGCCTGGACCAGGCCGCCGGCGTCCTGGTCATGGAGGTGGGGGACGGCACCCCGGCGGCCAAGGCCGGCCTCCAGCCCGGCGACGTCATCGTCCGCCTCGACGACAAGCCGATCGACACCGTCGAGGATCTCTTCGGCGAGCTCCGCCAACACCGCCCGGGCGACCGCGTCACCCTCACTCTCATCCGAGACGGCCGCGAACAACAACGCACGGCAACCCTAGCCGACAACCCCAACGGGTAGTCGGTCAGCCGGTCGTGGGATCTCGGCCGCCTCGTTCCACCTGCCGGTACCCGTAGGCGGCCGCCCGCACCGACTGGTCGCTCTCCAGCCCCGACCCGAGCGCCCCCCCGACGGTGGCGATAGAGCTGGCCAGCCAGGCGATGGTCAGATACTCGGGCCAGCCGACCGGGTGCTGGAGGGTCTGGCCGAGCAGCTCACCGGTGACCAGGAACCATGCGGCGGCCAGGGTGGCCACCAGCAGCGCCACATACAGACAGCCGACTCCAAGGACGACCGTGAGCAGGGTGGCCGCGTTGAACAGCCGGGCCCGGTCGCGGGCGACCCGGCCACCCGGGCGCTCCCACAGCTCGTGGTCGATGACGAGCCACGCCACCATGGCCCCGATCGAGAACACGGTCGCCACCGACAGCCGCAGCGGGCCAAGGGAGTCCGCCAGCTGCCAGAGGTCGGAGGTCACCACGGCGAAGGCGCCGGCCGCCAGGGCGGCCGCCAGGGCGCCGGACAGGCCGGTGATCAACCGCCAGGGGCGGTTGGCGCGGACCATGCCGGCCAGCAACCTCGCCTGACCGCGGATCCCAGGGAGGACGAAACGCACATCGACGTCGGTATCGGCTGCGACCACCCGCCGGATGGAGGCCACGAACCTGGGGCGTCGGGTCGACGGACGCTCGTGACCGGCTTGTGGAAGCGCGAGGCGTTCCCGGTCCAGTTCCTCAACCAGGCCGATAACCATCTCCCGGACACGCTGGTATAACTGGCGGGCCCCGAGGGCCGGCAGCGAGGCCAAGGCGACACCGTCGGTCAAGCTGGCCTCGGCCACGATCGGCCGCAGGCCAATGCGGCGGGGCAGGTCGGTCAGGCAGATCACCAGATCCCAGCCTTCCCGCGCCCGACTCTCGCGGGCGACCGCCATGATCCGCTCCTCATCGGCGAGATCAAAGCGCTCGCACCCGACCCGGATCTGCCAAGACACTTGGTCGTCGAGGCGCTCGGCCAGCAGCTCGGGCAGCTCGCCGGCCAACCGCTCGGCCAGCTCGGCAGGGAGGTCAGGGTCGGCCAGCAAGCCGAGCACCACGCCGTCGAGGCGCCCGGATCGCCCGCCATCGGTTGCCGCCACGGCCGCCTCCCACCATGCTGCACTCGCCTGCAGCACAGCTTGGCTCGCCCACCCGCCTGAGCGCCACCTGCGACGCTGGAGACGGCTCGGCCGCGGCTCGGGGCCAAGCCATCCACTCCACCAATGGTCAGGCCGGCACGATCCTGAGAGCAGCAGCCTCGGTCTCGTCGGCAACCTCGTCGACCAGCGCCTCAAAGCGTTGGTCTTGATCTACCGACCGAGGAGAGGCCCAGCTGGCCGTCTAGAGCGCCTTTTCCTCATCCCTAACGGTCCGAGTAGACCTGAACAGATGCATGTCGGAGCGGGTAAGCCCCGACGTCACTCGCACAGATGCCCTCGTGGGCACCTTGACGCGTGGGCTGGCCGCTCGTCCGGAGGGGCCACGAGCGAACCATGTCTCTCCCGTTCGCCTGTCCGGCAGGCCTGACTGCCCTTCCGGCCTTGCGCGCATCCGTGCGGGCCGTAGGGCACCCTCGCCGCTTGCTTCGTGGGCAGTCTCACAGTCATTCCACCAGGCTTTACTGAACCGGACCAGACCGTTCTTACCAGAATCGACGCCCAACCTGACCTGCCCAGACCCAACTGGACCGGTCTGAGCGGAAGATTGGCAGTTATCTCCTAAACAGCAGGTTGCAGGTTCGAGTCCTGCCAGGGGCACGCCAAAGCCCATCGTTGCAGCTCAGGCACCACACAACAGCCCTTGAGCACGGGGCCGAGCAGGTTGTGGAGCCCTGCACAGCGCTCTACCAGCAGATAACTTGCCTTGTGGCTCAGGCAGCGAGCGCTGGAAACCTCCCCGCGCTGAACGGTAGCTTCCGCCGGACGCTCCGCGCGGAGGACAAGAGCGAGCGCACGGTCAAGAGCTACACCGAGGCGGTCAGGCTTTTCGCCGACTTCCTGGCCGAGCGCGGCCACTCGCTGACGGTCGAGGCGATCACCCGTGAC
>Ga0207675_100006553_pt1 | contig 11015 bp, 8 predicted proteins | sample KBSSwiS42_FD_184305 | JGI IMG/M metagenome (GOLD analysis project Ga0207675, IMG submission 184305) | Switchgrass rhizosphere microbial communities from Kellogg Biological Station, Michigan, USA - KBS Switchgrass S4-2 (SPAdes) (version 2) | ecosystem: Host-associated > Plants > Roots >...
GAGGGGCGTGCGCAGGTCGTGCGAGATGCCGGCGAGCATGACGGCGCGGTCCTGCTCGACCTTGGCGAGCTCGCGCGCCATCCGGTTGAAGCCCATGTTGACCTGGCGGATCTCGCTCGTCATCGTCGTCTCGTCGAGGCGCGAGTCGTACTCGCCTTCGCGGATCCGGCTGGCGGCGAACGAGAGGTCCTTCAGCGGCCGGTTGATCAGCCGCGCGATCCCCGCCGAGCCGAGCACCGTCGCGAGCAGCGCGATCGAGACCCAGAGGGCGATCGTGCTCGTCGACATCGGGCCGACGCGGGTCGGGTCGACCTTCAGCCAGAACGAGTCGCGTGCGATCGAAAAGCCCACCCACAGCCCGGGCGTTCCGTTCATCGAGCTGGCGACGATCGTGTCGGGGCCGAGCTGGTCGCGCAGCTCGCGCTCGATGACACGCTGGAAGCGGTCGACCTCGAACGGCTCCCACTTGTCGTTCGGCTCGCGCGGCGTGAGCTTGACGGACTCGAGCGTCGAGACGCTCTTGATGATCGCGATCCGGTTGATGCCGTCGGTGCCGAGCAGCGCGGCGCGGGTGATGTTGACCAGGCTCGCGATCTGCTGCGCGGCCTGGACCGCGCGCGGCTCGAACTCGAGCGCGCGAAACGTCTGCACCCAGGCGAAGACGCCGCTCGCGAGCAGCAGCGCAAGGAGGAAGAAGGTGCGCCAGAAGAGGCTGAGGGCGACGAACTTCTTGGCGACCCGAGGCGGCTGCGCGGCCTTCAGCCGCTCGGAGAGCGGCGTCGAGGAGGGCCGCTTCGCAGTCCGGGTTGCCACCCGGCGATCGTACTCAACGTCCGACGACGGCTCCGTCTCGGCGAACGATCGACCGCGCTGACGCGAGGGGCTGCGGGTCGCGCCCACGCATCGTCAGGACGCGCCGTCCGGAACGAAGACGTAGCCGACGCCCCAGACCGTCTGGATGTAGCGAGGCTGCGTCGGATCGGGCTCGATCATCTTGCGCAGGCGCGAGATCTGGACGTCGAGGCTGCGGTCGAACGGCTCGAACTCGCGGCCGCGCGCGAGCTGCGCGAGCTTGTCGCGCGACAGCGGCTGGCGCGGATGGCGGACGAGCGCCTTCAGCATCGAGAACTCGCCGGTCGTGAGCGCGATCTGCTCGCCGTCCTTGGTCAGGCGGCGCAGCGCCAGGTCGAAGACGAAGGGGCCGAAGGTGACGGTCTGCGCATCGAGCGCCGGCGCGCCCGGCGCTTCCATCGCGGGACGGCGACGCAGCACGGCGTGGATGCGCGCGAGCAGCTCGCGCGGATTGAAGGGCTTGGGCAGATAGTCGTCGGCGCCGACCTCGAGCCCGACGATGCGATCGACGTCCTCGACCTTCGCGGTCAGCATGATGATCGGCGTCACGTCGTTGGCGGCGCGCAGGCGGCGGCAGATCGAGAGACCGTCCTCGCCGGGAAGCATGAGATCGAGAACGATGAGGTGCACGGTCTCGCGCGTCAGCAAGCGGTTCAGCGCCTTCGCGTCCTCGGCGAGCAGGACTTCGAAGCCTTCCTGCGTGAGGTAGCGCCGCAGCAGGTCGCGAATGCGGGCATCATCGTCGACGACGACGATCCGATCCGGGCGGGCGTTGGCAGCTGTGTTCATCGTTTCCCCATTTGTAACAATCGAGATTCTGCAAGGCTTTGCGGGCCGTTCCGGGCCGCATTGACGAGCAGTTACACATCGCGACGCCAATGTCGAGCAATCCATCATGAAGTTCACGCGTGCTGCGGCGTGCGCCGCTTGTGTCCTCGCGACGGCGAGCCTCGCCTTGCCTGCGCGCGCGCAGATGCAGCCGACGCCTGATGGGGTTCTGGGCTTGAGCGCGAGCGCAAGCGTCGAGGTGCAGAAGGACGTTCTCGCGATCACGTTCTCGACCACGAAAGACGGTGCCGATGCCAACACGGTGCAGTCGCAGCTCAAGCAGGCGCTCGACGCTGCGCTCGCCGAAGCGCGGCGCTCGGCGCGCCCCGGCGAGGTCGACGTGCAGACCGGCAACTTCGCGCTTTATCCGCGCTACGCGCCGCCGACGAGCTCGGGTCGCGCTTCGATCAGCGGCTGGCAGGGCAGCGCCGAGCTCGTCGTGCAAGGGCGCGACGTCGCGGCAATCAGCCAGCTGAGCGCACGCATCACGACGATGACGATCGCGCACGTCGAGTACCGCCTTTCGCGCGAGGCGAGCGAGCGCGTCGAGGGCGACGTCGCTGCGCGGGCGATCGCGGCGTTTCGCGCCAAGGCCGCGGTCTACGCGAAGCAGTTCGGCTACGGCAGCGTCGCGATCCGCGAGGTGAGCGTGCAGACGAGCGAGCCGATGCCAGGGCCGCAGCCGATGATGCGAATGCAGGCGCAGGCGGTGGGCGTCGCCGCCGAGCCGCTGCCGGTCGAGCCGGGCAAGGCGCTCGTCTCTGCCCACGTCAACGGCACGGTGCAGATGAAGTGAGCGCGACGAACGAGCCGACGCTGCGCCGCGTCCAGTGTCTCGACGCCGGCGGCCTGCACCGCATGGCGTACTGGCAGTGGGAGCGCGCCGGCGGCGCGAGCGACCGCGTCCTCGTCTGCGCCCACGGCGTCACGCGTCAGGGTCGCGACTTCGATGTGGTGGGCCGGGCGCTGCAGGACGGCTATCGCGTCGTCTGCCCCGACGTCGTCGGCCGCGGCGAATCGGATCGTCTCGCCGATCCGAAGGGATACTCGCTGCCGACCTACGTCGCCGACATGGTGACGCTGCTCGCGCGCCTCGACGCCGAGACCGTGCACTGGTTCGGCACGTCGATGGGCGGCCTGATCGGCATCGCGCTCGCTGGCTTGCCGAGCTCGCCGATCGCGCGCCTCGTGCTCAACGACGTCGGGCCGACGATCGATCCCGTCGGCCTGGCGCGCATCGGCGAGTACATCGGCAAGCCCCTGACCTGGGCGAGCGAGGACGAGGCGGCCGACTACCTGCTGACGATCTCGCAAGGGTTCGGACCGCACACGCGCGCGGAGTGGCTGGCGCTGACGCGGCCGATGCTTCGCAAGGATGGCGAGCGCTTCCGGCTGCACTACGACCCGACGATCGGCGCCGCGCTGCGCGCGGTCACTCCCGAGATCGCTGCTGCCGGCGAGGCCGCGCTCTGGGCGGCATACGACCGCATCCGCTGCCCCACGCTCCTGCTGCGCGGAGCATCGTCCGACGTCCTCTCGCGCGCGACCGCTGCGGCGATGTCGGCACGCGGGCCGCGCGCGCGCGTGCACGAGTTCGCGGGGGTCGGCCATGCGCCGACGATCGTCGCCGCCGACCAGGTCGCGGTCGTCCGCGACTTCCTCTTCGGCGGTGCGTGATGCGCGCGCCGGAAGCACCGTGAAGACCGTGGCGGCGCCCGCCGAAGCGCAGGCGCCGATCGTCCGCCTGCTCGACCCGAGCGACGCAGCAAGCGTCGCCGACGACGTCAAGCGCGCGCGCGCGTTCGCTGCGCCGCTCGTCATCGGCCGCGAATTGCCGACCGGCGAAGGCGTGCTCGCGCACGCCGACGGCACCGCGGCGATCCTGGCGTCGATCGGCGCGTCGCCGGCGCTCGCGGCCGCCTACCTCGTCCATGCCGCCGACGAGCTCGGCGAGCCCGACGCGGTGCTGACGCCACTGTTCGGCGAATCGCAGGCCGCGCTTGTCGCGCACGCGCGCAAGCTCGGCGCGCTGCAGCGCACCGCGCAGGGTGCGCAGCTCGACGCCGCCGGCCGTGCGCAGCAGGTCGATCGCGTCCGCAAGATGCTGCTCGCGTTCTCCGAGGACCTGCGCGTCGTGCTGCTCCGGCTTGCGTCGCGGCTGCAGACGCTGCGCTTCTACGCCGCCACCAAGCGGCCGTGCCCGGAGGACCTCGCCGCCGAAGCGATGCAGGTGTTCGCGCCGCTCGCCAACCGGCTCGGCATCTGGCAGATCAAGTGGGAGCTCGAGGACCTTGCGTTTCGTTTCCTCGACCCCGAGCAATATCGGACGATCGCCAACTTGCTCGACGAGCGCCGCGCCGACCGCGAGGCGCGCGTCTCGGCGATGCGCGCGAGCCTCGCAGAGGATCTCGCCGCGCACGGCCTGCGCGTCGCCGTCCAGGGACGGCCGAAGCACCTCTACAGCATCTGGAAGAAGATGAAGAGGAAGGGGCTCGGCTTCGCGCAGGTGCTCGACGTCGTCGCGCTGCGCGTCATCGCCGCCGATGTCGCCGACTGCTACGCGGTGCTGGGCCGCGTCCACGAGCGCTACCGAGCGATCGCCGGCGAGCTCGACGACTACATCGCGCGGCCGAAGGCAAACGGCTACCGGTCGCTGCACACCGTCGTCGAAGCCGACGACGGCAGCGCGGTCGAGATCCAGATCCGCACCGAGGAGATGCACGAGCACGCCGAATACGGCCTCTCGGCGCACTGGGCGTACAAGGAGGCCGACGCGGCGCGCGCGGCGCCGAGCGCGGCCGGCGCGTTCGAAGCCAAGGTCGCGCAGGCGCGCCTCGTCGTCCTGCGCCAGCTGCTCGCGTGGCAGCGCGACCTCGCGAGCGGCGAGGGCGACGACGGCAACGACGGCGGCGCGGTCGCCAATGCGCGCGTCCGCTTCGACGACCGCGTCTACGTCTTCACGCCGCAGGCCGCGCTCGTCGAGCTGACTGCCGGTGCGACGCCGATCGACTTCGCGTACGCGGTGCACACGCAGCTCGGCCACCGCTGTCGCGGCGCCAAGGTCGACGGCGCGATCGTTCCGCTCAACACCGCGCTGAAGAGCGGCCAGGTCGTCGAGGTCACCGCCGCGAAGGCCGGCGGGCCGTCGCTCGATTGGCTCAACTCCGAGCTCGGCTACCTGCAGAGCGCACGCTCGCGCGCCAAGGTGCGCGCCTGGTTCAACGCGCAGACCCTCGCCGCGACGATCGGGCGCGGTCGCGACGCGGTCGACAAGCTCCTGCAGCGCGAAGGCAAGACCGCCCTCAAGCACGCCGACCTCGCGGCGCAGCTCGGCCTGCGCGACGCCGACGCGCTCTACGAGGTCGTCGGCAAGGACGAGCTCTCGCTGCGCAGCATCGAGGCGCTGCTCAGGCCCGCGCCGGCGGCGAAGAGCGATGTCGACGAGGTGCAGCTCAAGCGCTCGCGATCCGGTGCGGACGGCGGTGTCCTCGTCGTCGGGGTCGGCTCGCTCCTGACCTCGCTCGCGCGCTGCTGCCGGCCGGCGCCACCCGATGCGATCGTCGGCTACGTGACGCGCGGCAAGGGCGTCGCGGTCCACCGCACAGGCTGCAGCAACCTACGCGAGCTGGTCGGCCGCTCGCGCGAGCGCGTCATCGACGTCGCCTGGGGCGCCCCGGATGCGGCGCATCCTGCGCTCTATCCGCTCGACGTCAGCGTCGAGGCGGGCGACCGGCCGGGGCTGCTGCGCGATGTCTCCGAGGTGCTCGCGAAGGAGAAGATCAACGTCACCGGCGTGCGTTCGCAGTCGGTTCGCGACGGCGTCGGCGGCACCGCGTTCATGACGTTCACGGTCGAGGTCGCCGATGCGACGCGGCTCGCCGCGGCGCTCGTGCAGGTGCGCCGTGTCCCGGGCGTGCGCTCGGCGCGGCGGCGCTGAGCAGGGTGCGTCGCGCCGCTGCGCGCGGTCGAGGCGCGCTGCGGCGCTGGTATCATTTGTGCTTCGCAGGCGCGTAGCTCAGCTGGTTAGAGCACCACCTTGACATGGTGGGGGTCGTTGGTTCGAGTCCAATCGCGCCTACCAAAAAGTGAAGTGGGATCAGGGACTTAGCCCTAGGGGCGAGTCCTTTTTTTCTGCCGGTATGGAAATCGTATTGAAAACCAGGGTTGCCGCGTAGCCCGGGGAGTGGACCGGGCGAGCTGGCTCGGCGGAGCCGGCGAAGACGACGGCATCAATTGGTCCGCGAGACGCAATCGAGAACGGGCTCCCTATCCGTGCTCAGTTGCATGACGCCGCCGACCCGTTGTTGAAGGCGCACTCGCCCCGGCGCACAGCTGGACGTGTTCGCGTCACGACATGCGCAAACTATGGCGGTCGTTATACGGCGCCGGCCGCGTCGCTGGTGATCGCAGGGCGCCGACGAAGTTGTATTTGCCAGAGGCTTGCGGCATCGGCTGAACTAACTGCTGCTGGCGCCACCCAACGAAGGGGGCGCAGGGGCAAGCTGCAATTTCATGCGGTGCAAGGGGTCGCGAGTTCGAATCGCGCCGTCCCGACCAGCAGAAACAACCGGTTAGGTCATTTCTGAGCTGACCCGTTGTCGTTCGGGCGCAGCCATGTCCTAGCGGTGTCCCAGAAATCTCCAGCTCGGGCTGTGTTGCGCACGCGCATCGTCGAGTCGTGGGGCTGTCTCTGCCAAGCGCTCGGCGATCCACGCCTGGACTGCTGCGTGCGACCACATCGAGCTTCGCGCGCCCACCTTCACCGGCTTCGGAAACGCTCCACGTAGGATGAGCTCGTAGATCGCAGAGCGTCTCAACCCCGTGAGTCGTTCGACATCCGGCAGTTTGATGAGTCGGTCATCAGCTGCTCGAGGCACTGGGCAATCGGCACCAAACGCGGCCAACAGCGACAACGCTTCGCGGATCAGTTCGATTGCACGACCAGGCACTGGGACGTGCCTCGATCGTGGTGGTCGATTGGTTGCCGCAAGCCATGAAGGAAGCGGGCGATCTCGTCCTTGCAAGCGCTACCGTCTTGCCAAGCGAAAAGCGCAGCTATCAGATCTGGTGACGGGAGCGGTCGTCGGCCGACGCGCTGACAACGACATCACGATCTTCAAATCCGTCGGCGTTGGTTTGCAGGACGTCGCGCTGGCAGGGCTCGCATGGCGACGACTCGAAGAGCGGTCCGAGGCGGTTTAGTCAAGCGATCTACTGGACTTGAAGTGTCGCGTCGTAATGGACTACATGGCAAATCGTCCGGGCGGAAGCCGGAGCATGCGCAACGCGAGCGTCTCTGACACGCTGTGCGATCTGGACCACCATGATCTGCTCGATTTTCTGGCCTTGAGCACGAAGGTCAGACGCAAGCCATTCGACGCGGCGAGCGAATGGCATCAAATCGCTCCGCCGTATTCATCGGCACGTGTCGTTGCTAGCGCTTGCAAGGGCCAGGAAAGTGATCGTCGCAGGCGCGAATTGAAGGTCGCCTGCGGGGGCGCGTTTACCGACAAGTACGGGAAGCGCATCTCCGCTTCCCAGTTCGAGAGCTTTCCATTCAATTCGACGCGAGTTCCCTGCAACTTAATCGGGCGCAGCGTGTAGGGTGATGGGGCGCTTGTGTTGATCGGGTCGCCACCGTTCGGACACCTTGTTTGACCTATCCGGCACGCGTGGCCGGCGTGCCGGTCAGCGTTGCGTTCAGTCGAATTGGCAACGGCATGGACAAGCTGATGAAAGAGATCGAGGCCCGAGGTGCGCTACGCGAATATCTCGATCATCGAAGGCAACGATGCGAGTCAGCACGGGATTGGCATGGTCGCGGCGCGCATTGCCGAGATGGCGCTGCGCGATGAGCGCGCGGTGATCCCCATCGGCAGCTATCAGGCCGACTACGGATGCACGCTCTCGCTCCCGAGCGTGGTCGGCCGGGAAGGCGTCGTGGGCGTTTTCAAGCCTGATCTTTCGGACGGTGAGTGCGCCGCGCTGCTGGCGAGCGCAGAGGTGATCAAGAATGCCGGGGAGGACGCCTAGGTTTGCCGAGTGGAACCATCACATCGGCGCCTCTTGCCATCGTTCCTTCCCTCTGCCGCGATGTCAGCGACCAGTCAGGCTCACGTTGATCGCCTGGCCGGCCGCCGTGAAATGAGCGAAGCGATTCGTAGTAGGGCCCGCCACGTCGACCTCATCGGTGACGTGATTGGGCGAAGCAATGTGACGGGTGTCGCGTACGTGGAGACCGGTTGACAAAGAGCAGGCTGAGTGGCATTGGGCCGTGTATGGACAGCGACTGGATTCGGGCGCAGCATGTTCGATCGGTGTGGGGACAAGACGTTGGATCAATCAAGCCTGTTAGCTCGATGACGGAGGCATGAGGCAAGCGGATCGATGCGCAGGCGAATGGTGATGTGCTAGCTCGGCAAGCAATTTCAAGATGCTCTGCAATACGCCAGCGGCGTCACCTGGACGAATGAAGAATGGCGTGAGTCACGTTGCTGGATTGAAGACGCCGGCCAAGGGCAACGACCGGCTGCTTTTCGGCATCATCATGGGTGTCGTCGCGTTCTGGCTGTTCGCCCAGACGACGCTCAACATCGCTCCGGACATGAGCCGTGACCTCGGCATGGACGCGAGCATGATGAACGTAGCGGTGGCCATCACCTCGCTTTTCTCGGGCATCTTCATCATCGTGATCGGTGGCTTGGCCGATCGGGTCGGCCGGGTAAAGGTCACCCGAATCGGCTTCTATCTGAGCATCGCCGGTTCGCTGCTGGTGGCCATCACACCGCCAGGTCAGTTCGCCACACCGATCATGCTGCTGGGCCGCGCACTGCAAGGCCTATCAGCCGCCTGCATCATGCCGGCCAGCTTGGCCCTGCTAAAGGTCTTCTGGGAAGGCCCCCAACGCCAGCGTGCGATCAGCATGTGGTCGATCGGCTCTTGGGGCGGTTCGGGCCTGTGCTCGCTGGTTGGCGGCCTCATGGCGCAGAACTTCGGCTGGCGCTCGATCTTCTGGGTGGCTGTCGCGGTGAGCGTGCTCGGTCTGTGGATGATGCGCGGCACGCCAGAGAGCAAGTCCGAATCTAGCGGCGCGTACAAATTCGACCTGCCCGGCGTGCTGACGTTCATGGTCGCCATGGTGTCCCTGCAAGTGCTGGTGACGCAAGGCAACAAGCTCGGCTGGACCAGCCCGACGAGCCTAGGCCTGCTCGCTGCCACGGCGGCATTCGGCTGGTTCTTCTTCCGCATGGAAAGCAGAGCCCCTAATGCGTTCTTCGACTTCAGCCTCTTCGAGAACTCGACCTTCACCGGCGCGACGATTTCCAACTTCCTGATCAACGGCACTGCCGGCACACTCATCGTGTCGCTGCAACTGGTGCAGCTCGGCGGCAACATGAATGCCCAGCAGGCTGGCTTCCTGACACTGGGTTACGCGATCGCGATCATCGCCTTCATCCGGGTGGGCGAGAAGTTGCTGCAATGCTTCGGTCCGCGCAAGCCGATGGTCTGGGGCTGCCTGATCACGGGCCTGGCGATCCTGCTGGTGTCACCCGCCAACCTGCTGTTGTCGCAGTACAAGGTCTTCGCGATCGTCGGGTATACGTTGTTCGGTGTCGGCTTGGCGTTCTACGCCACCCCTTCTACCGATGCGGCGCTGTCGAACCTGCCAGCCACCCAGACCGGCTCCGGCTCGGGCATCTACAAGATGGCTTCGTCGCTTGGCGCCGCATTCGGCGTGGCGATCTCCGCCGCGATCTTCACGGCGCTCAGCGGCGACAGCGGTAGCGCGAACTGGCTCGACGGCGTCATCACGTTCGTCGGTCGCCAGGACAACTTGGCCGTGAGGGAGGCCGCCCTTGTTGCGCTGAGCTTCAACGTGCTGATGGTCGTAGTGGCCGTCGTCTCGATCATGCTCACCGTGCCCAAGGGGACCAGAACGCAAACCTGAATCCCTGAGGTTTTCTCTCGGCGGGCATGTGGCACGCCTTATGCCGCGTCTTGACTTTCGCTCGTCGTTCCTGGAGATGTCATGAATGCCCTTACCCAAGCTCTCGCCTCCGCCGACCCTACGCTCTTGGAAAAGCTCGAAGCCCTCTACAAGGACATCCATCAGCATCCCGAGCTGTCGATGCAGGAAGTCCGCACCGCGAGCCTTGTGTCTGAGGCGATGCAGGGCTACGGCTACGAGGTGACGCCCAAGGTCGGCGGCACCGGAGTGGTCTGCGTGATGAAGAACGGGACTGGCCCGACCGTGATGTTGCGTGCCGACATGGACGCGTTGCCAATGGCCGAGAGCACCGGACTGCCGTATGCCAGCACCGTGACCGCGCGCGATGCCGACGGCGATGAAGTGGGTGTGGCGCACTCCTGCGGCCACGACATGCATGTGACCTGGATGATCGGCGCCGCGCAAATCCTGTCCGCCAATCGTGGCGCCTGGCGCGGCACGCTGATGATCGTGTTCCAGCCGGGCGAGGAAACGGCCGAGGGCGCGAACGCCATGGTGCGCGACTGGGACAAAGGCCGCTTCCCGAAGCCGGACATCATCCTCGGCCAGCACGTGATGGTCGGTCAGGCGGGCACCGTGAACTACCGGCCGGGCGTGACGCTGTCCGCCGGAGACAGCCTGAAGATCACGCTGTTCGGGCGCGGCTCGCACGGCTCACAGCCGCAGACCTCGATCGACCCCGTCATCATGGCGGCGGCCACCACGATGCGGTTGCAGACCATTGTCTCGCGTGAGGTCGCACCGACCGACCCAGCGGTCCTGACGATCGGCGCGCTGCAAGCCGGCACGAAGGAAAACATCATCCCTGACGACGCGACTATCAAGCTGAATATGCGCACCTTCAACGAGGACACGCGCGAATACATGCTGAAGTCGATTCGCCGCATATGTTGCGCCGAGTGCGATGCTTCGGGCGCAGAGCGCCAACCCGAGTTCACCACGATCAACAGCTACCCGCTGACAGAGAACGACCTGGCGGCCACACAAACGGTCGCCAAAGCGTTCGGCGAGCAGTTCGGCGCCAATGCCTCGTTGGCGTCCGGCCCGGCGTCGGCCAGCGAAGACTTCAGCGTCTTTGGCCGCACCTGGGGCGTGCCCTATGTGTTCTGGTTTGTCGGCGGCACCGACCCGGCGGTCTACGCCAAGGCCAAGAAAGACAAGACCGTCAACAAGATCCCCAGTAACCACTCGCCGAAGTTCGCGCCGCAGATCCATCCGACGTTGGAAACGGGCTTGCAGGCGATGCTGACCGCCGCCAGCGCGTGGCTGTGTCCGAGCTCCACGACCTGACATGCAGCGCATCGAGCTCTCTTGATGTCCAGCTCCG
>Ga0207675_100006554_pt1 | contig 11015 bp, 12 predicted proteins | sample KBSSwiS42_FD_184305 | JGI IMG/M metagenome (GOLD analysis project Ga0207675, IMG submission 184305) | Switchgrass rhizosphere microbial communities from Kellogg Biological Station, Michigan, USA - KBS Switchgrass S4-2 (SPAdes) (version 2) | ecosystem: Host-associated > Plants > Roots >...
TTGCCTTGCCGCAAATAGCCTGCCCCGAGGTTCATGTTGGCGATGGCGGCCTCGTTGTCCGACGCGGGCTCCCCGACCGAGCCGCCCGAAGTCACGCAGGCCGTCAACGCCGCGGCCGCGAGAGCAATGCATGTCGAACGAAGTGTGCTCATGGACTCAAGCTCCGATCACACGATCACCCAAACGCACCCGCTGCCTGTCGCGCACGCGGCCCGCGAGCTGGCCGCACGCCGCCGCGATGTCGTCGCCGCGCGGCCGACGAATCGTCGCGATCAACCCTGTATTCCGCAACGTCTGCCAAAACGCATCGATTGCGCCTTTCGGCGAGCAGCGGAACTCGGACTCGGGGAAAGCATTGAAAGGAATCAGGTTGACCTTGGCCGGCCGGTTGCGCAGCAGCTTCGCGAGCTGCCGCGCTTGCGCGACCGAATCGTTGACGCCGTCGAGCATCACATACTCGAACGTGATGCTGCGGCTCGCCTGTCCCTCGGCGTACTTCCAGCACGCATCGAGCAGCTCGGCGATCGGGTGCACCTTGTTGATCGGCACGAGCTTGTCGCGCAGCTCGTCGGTCGGCGCATGCAGCGATACGGCGAGCGCGACGTTGCAGTCGGTGGCCAACTTCAGCATCTGCGGAACGACACCGGCCGTGCTGATCGTCACGCGGCGCCGCGACAAGCCGAACGCCTGGTCGTCGAGCAGCAGGTGCGCCACGGGCAAGACGTTGCGGTAGTTCGCGAGCGGCTCGCCCATGCCCATGAACACGACGTTCGTGATCTTGGCGGGCTCGACCTCTCGCGCCGCGAGCACGACCTGCCCCAGGATCTCGGCCGAGGTCAGATTGCGGTTGAAGCCCTGGTAGCCCGTGGCACAGAACGCGCAATCGAGCGCGCAGCCGGCTTGCGACGAGATGCACAGCGTGCCGCGATCGGGCTCGGGGATGTAGACGGCTTCGACTGCTTGATTCGCCCCGACATCGAGCAACCACTTGCGCGTGCCGTCGTCGGAATGCTCGTGCTTCAGGACGGGAGGCAACGCGAGCGTCGTGAGCTCCGCAAGCTGCTTGCGCAATGCCGCGCTCAAATCCGTCATCTCCGCGTAGTCGGTGACGTAGCGCTGGTAAGCCCAGCGCATGATCTGCCGAGCGCGATACGGCTTCTCACCGATGTTCTCGAAGAACTCGACGAGCTGAGTCGCGGACAACCCGAGCAGCGACAGCTTGCTCGGCTTGTCCGCGGCGGCCGGCGTTAGCGCGTTCGCGGGCAAAGCTCCGCCTCGCTGAAGAAGAACGCGATCTCGTTCTTGGCCGTCTCGGGTGCGTCCGAGCCATGCACGACGTTCTCCTCGATCGAGGCGGCGAAATCTGCGCGAATGGTGCCCGGCGCCGCCTGCTTCGGGTTCGTCGCACCCATGATGTCGCGATTCGCCTTGATCGCGTTCTCGCCTTCGAGCACCTGGACCATGACCGGCCCCGAGCTCATGTAGCGCACGAGATCCGCGTAGAACGGACGCGCCTTGTGAACGGCATAGAAGCCTTCGGCCTGATCCTGGCGCAGCTTCATCATCTTTGCCGCGACGATCTTGAGCCCTCCCTTCTCGAACCGGCGGTAGACCTCACCGATCAGATTCTTCGCCACACCGTCGGGTTTGACGATGGATAACGTACGCTCGACAGCCATTGTTCACCTTGAAAGATGCAGTTGAGAAAACCTTTGCGCTAGACGCTGAAGCTCTCGCCGCAACCGCACTCGCCCTTGACGTTGGGGTTGCGGAACTTGAACGCCTCGTTGAGCCCGTCTTTGACGAAGTCGACCTCGGTGCCGTCGATGAGCTCCAGACTCTCGGCAGCCACGACGACCTTCACCCCCGCCTGCTCGAACACGACGTCGCCCTCGGCCACGCTGTCCGCGTAATCGATCGTATAGGCCCAGCCGTTGCAGCCGCTACGCCGCACTCCGACCCGGAGTCCCACGCCGCTACCGCGCTTCTCGAGATACGAGCGCACGCGGATCGCCGCACTTTGCGTCAACGAAATCGACATTCTGTGCTCACCTTCATCGTTCGGCGCGGCAACAAGCCGCCACCGCGTCCTCGATTCGCAGCAACTTCCCGAGCTTCTCGACGGGTACTTCGAGCTCGGCGCAGACTAACTTCACGTCGAGCGTTCGCGCTTCCTCGACCGGGCGCCCTTCGAGCCACTCGGCCACGGCGCTCGCCGCCGCCAACGTGTGCGGACAACCAAACGCCTGAAACCCTGCCGCCGCCACGACGCCGTCGACAATCTGCAGCTGGAAGCGCACCCAGACGTGCAGCGTGCGGTCCTCGGCCTCGCCCGCCACGAGACCCGGGCTACCGGCCGGCAGTTCCCGCGCCTTTTTCGGCGCCGCGAAGCGCCGCTCGACGGCCAGGCTGTATTCCATAGGCGGGTCAATAGTTTAGCCGAAAAAGGTCAGGCCGAGCACCACGCCGGCGCCGCGCGAGCCAGCGAGCGCAGCCGCGCCACGGCCTGGGCGACGCGCGCGGCTGCCACTACGACATCGTCCTCGGTCGTGAACCGCCCGACGCTGAACCGCAGCGAGCTGCCGGCCAGAACGTCGCTCAAGCCCATGCCCGTCAGCACATGCGAGGCTTCCGGGCTGTCCGCGGCGCAGGCGGACCCCGCCGACACGCAGACGTCGTTTAGCGCGAACCGCAAGCTCTCGCCGTCGACACCGGGGAACGCCACGTTCAAGACATGCGCGGCCCGGCGCTCGGGGTCGCCGTTCGAGCGAGCCCCCTCGACGACGGCGAGCTCCTTCCAGAGCCGATCGCGCAGCGCGGCCAGGCGCGGCGCCTCGCGCTCGGGATCGGCGAGCTCGTAAGCCTTGCCCATCCCGACGATCTGATGCGTCGCGAGCGTGCCGGCGCGCAACGAGCGCTCCTGCTCGCCGCCGTGCAGCTGCGGCACGAGTGTCACGCGCGGCGCGAGATACAGCGCGCCGACGCCCTTCGGGCCGCACAGCTTGTGCGCCGTCAGAGAGCAGAGGTCGATCGGCAGCTGCGTGAGCGCGAGCGGCAGCTTCCCGACGCTCTGGGCCGCGTCGACGTGGAAAAGGACACCGCGCTCACGGCACGCTTCGCCGATGGCGCGCACGTCTTGCACGACGCCCGTCTCGTTGTTGACGTGCATGACCGAGACGAGCTGCGTGTCGTCGTCGATCGCCTCGGCGACCCGCCCGGCGTCGACGGACCCGCCGGCCGTCGCCGGCACGTACGTGACCGCCACTCCGCTCGACTCGAGGGAGCGCGCGACGTCGAGCACGGACTTGTGCTCGATGCGCGACGTCACGAGATGCACGCGCCGGCCGCGCGAGCGTCGCAGCACGCCCTGCAGCGCGAGATTGTTCGACTCCGTCGCGCCCGACGTGAACACGATGCGCTCGCTCGCGGCGCCGACACGCGCGGCGACGCTCTCGCGCGCCGCCTCGACGAGCGCCCGCGCTCGTCGGCCCGCCGCGTGCAACGACGACGGATTCCCGAACTCCCGCGTCAGGCACTCGTGCATCGCCGCGGCGACCTGCGGGTCGAGCGGCGCCGTCGCCGCGTAGTCCAGATAGATCTCGCGGTCACTCATGACGGCGCTTGCCGGGATCGAGCGAGGTCAACGCCCCGCGCAAGATGTTGAGCTCGTTGTACTCGAGCGCGGCCTTGAGAAAAATACGGCGCAGCTTCAGCTTGACCTGTTTCTGGTGCGCCGGATGCAGGAACTCGGACTCGGTCAGGAGCCGCTCGAGGTGCTCGTGCAAGCCTTCGAGCTCCGCGGACGTCGCGAGGCGCGAGTCGCTGACGGGCCCTTCGGGCAACGGACGATTCGGCGCCGCCATGCGCAGCTCGTAGCAGACGACTTGCACCGCCATCGCGAGATTCAACGAGCTGAACTCGGGGTCGGACGGGATGTGCAAGAGCTGTTGGCAGCGCGCGAGATCGTCGTTCGTGAGACCCGACTGCTCGGGCCCCATGAGCACGGCCACTCGGTTCTCGGGCACGCGCCGCCAGATCTCGGCCGCGGCTTCGCGGGGATCGACGATCGGCACCGTGATCGTGCGAAGACGCGCGCTCGCGCCGACGACCCAGCCGCAATCGGCTATCGCGTCCTGTAGGTCGTCGTGCACTCGCGCGCTCGCGAGAATGTCGTCGGCTCCCACGGCGCGCGCGATCGCGTCGTCGCTCGGAAAGTGCTTCGGCCGCACGAGCGCGAGGTCGCGAAGCCCCATCGTCTTCATCGCGCGCGCGGTCGCGCCGATGTTGCCGGGGTGCGAGGTGTCGACCAGCACGATGCGGACGGGAATCTGCAAGGGCGTTCAAATGCGCGGCGCGCTGCGCTGCCGCGGGTTTGCCTTAGGACCGGCGCTTATTCTACGCTGCGCGCCCAATGCACGGCATGGTCAACATCGCAGTTCGAGCGGCGCGGCGCGCCGGAGAGATCATGGTTCGCCACATGAACCAGCTCGAGGCGCTGAAGGTCGTCGAGAAGAGCCGCAACGAGTTCGTCTCGCAGGTCGACCAAGCCGCCGAAGCCGCGATCATCGAGGTCGTCCGCGATCACTATCCCGATCACGCAATCCTCGCCGAGGAGAGCGGCGCCGCGGGCGACCACGAGTATCAATGGATCATCGACCCGCTCGACGGCACGACGAACTATCTGCACGGCTTTCCGCAGTTCTCGGTCTCGATCGGCGTTGCGCGCAAGGGCGAGCTCGAGCACGGCGTCGTCTACGATCCGCTGCGGCAAGAGATCTTCACGGCGAGCCGCGGCCAGGGCGCGCAGCTCGACGGGCGCCGCATTCGCGTCAGCAAGCGCACGACGCTGCAACAATCGCTGATCGGCACGGGTTTTCCGTACCGCGCGAATCTCACGCACATCGAGCGCTATCTCGGAATGCTGAAGGCCGTGATGCTCGAGTCGGCCGGCGTGCGCCGCCCCGGCTCCGCAGCGCTCGACCTCTGCTACGTGGCCGCGGGGCGCGTGGACGCGTTCTTCGAGCTGGGACTCAGCAAGTGGGACATCGCGGCCGGCGCGCTGATCATTCGCGAGGCCGGCGGCCGCATCAGCGACTTCCACGGCGGCGACGGCTATCTCGACAGCGGCAACGTCGTCGCCGGCAACCCGAAGGTCTACGCCGCGCTCTCGAAGCTGCTCGCGCCGTTTTCTGCCGGAGTTACCTGAGAGCCGTCAGGCTTTCTTCAGCAACGTGACCGCCTCGTTCTGAATGTGGCGGCCGCCGACCGACAGCGTCTTCAAGTCCTTGCGCGAGCCGTACATCAAGTTGACGAGCGCTCGCGTGACGGTGATGGCCGTGAACATCGACGTCGCGATGCCGATCGTCAGCGTCACGGCGAATCCCTTGATGGGCCCCGTGCCGTACATGAACAGCACGATCGCGGCGATCACCGTCGTCAGGTTCGAGTCTATGATCGCCGAATAAGCCTTGTCCCAGCCCATCCGGATGCTGTTCTGCGGCGTGTTGCCGTTGCCGAGCTCCTCGCGAATGCGCTCGAAGATCAGGACGTTCGCGTCGACGGACATGCCGACGGTCAGGACGATGCCCGCGATTCCCGGCAACGTGAGGACCGCGTTGAACAGCGACATGATCGCGATGATCATGACGACGTTCGCCATCAACGCGAGATTCGCGAGCATGCCGAACTTGCGGTACCACAGACCGATGAACGCGACGACGAGCACATAGCCGATCACTGTGGCGTTGATGCCGCGCTGGATGTTGTCTCGTCCCAAGCTCGGGCCGATCGTGCGCTCCTCGATCGGAACGATCGGCGCGGCGAGCGAGCCGGCGCGCAGCAACAGCGCGAGGTTCTGCGACTCGAACACGCTGAGCCCGCTGATCCGGAAGCGATTCGAGAACACGCCCTGAATGACGGCGGCGTTGATGACGTCCTCTTTGCGGATCGTATCGCCCGGCACCTGCTTGCCGTCGCGCTCGACCATCGGTCCCGGCCGATCCTCGACGTAGAGCACGGCCATCCTCTTCCCGACGTTGTTCAGCGTCGTGTCGAGCATCTTGCTCGCGCCAGACGCATTCAGCTGAATGGTCACGATGGGCGAGCCGTTCTCGTATCCCGGCTGGGCGTTGACGAGCTGGTCGCCGGACACGATGACTTCGCGGTGCAGCAGGATGGGCGCGCCGCCTTCCCGCATCGTCTGGAGCTCGGAGCCGAGCGGGGCGCGACCGCGCTGCTGGGCTTGTACGGGATCGTTCTCCTCATCGACGAGGTGAAACTCGAGTGTCGCCGTCGAGCCGAGGATGCGTTTGGCCTCGCCCGGGTCTTGAATACCCGGAAGCTCGACGAGGATGCGGTCGAGACCCTGGCGCTGCACGACGGCCTCTGCCACCCCGAGCTCGTTGACTCGATTGCGGAGCGTGACGGTGTTTTGCTGAATCGCAAAATCTTGGCGCTCGCGGATGGCGCTCGGCGTCAAGCTGACGTTGAACCCCGGCCGGTCGTCGAACTGCGCGCGCTCGACGTCGAGCCGGCTCGTGAGCTGGCCGAGCCGCAGCAGCTGATCACCCGAATCGATCTGGCGAATGATCGCCTCGGCGCGGTCCATGTCGGCGGCCTCGACGAGCGGGACGCGCAGTGTCGTGCCGACGATGCGCGTGTCGCCGGTGCGGATCTTGGCTTGCCGCAGCTGCGCGCGTATGTCGGTCTCGTACGTCTCGAGGTACTGCGTGATAGCGGAAGCGAGGTCGACCTGGTAGAGGAAGTGGACTCCGCCGCGCAGGTCGAGGCCGAGCAGCATGGGCTTGAGCCCGATCCACTTGAGCCAGGTCGGTGTGCGCGGCGCCAGGTTCAGCGCGGCGATGTAGTCCGGAAACTCTTTCGTGAGCAGGTCGCGAGCGGCCTCCTGCTGCGCAGGACCCTCGAGACGCACGAGCACGGACGTGCCGTCGATGTCGGCCGACAAATACTCGATACCGCCGTCCATGAGCTTCGTCCGAACCTGCGCGAGCACCGGCGCGTCCATCGCGACACCGTCCGTGCGCGAAACTTGAACGGCTTCATCGTCACCGAAGAAATTCGGCAGCGCGATGATCGTCGATAGGAGGATGACTCCAAAGATCGACAGGTTTCCCCACAGCGGATATCGGTTCATGTGCGGTCGTTCGCTCCGTCAGGCGTGCTTGATCGTGTCCTTCGGCAGCACGGCTCCGATCGAGTGCCGCTGCACCTTGATGTTGACGCCGTCGGCGATCTCGACGGTCACGAATTGCTCGCCGACCTCCGTGACCTTGCCGAGCACGCCGCCGCCGGTGACGATCTCCGAGCCGACAGTCAGAGTGGACACCATCGCGGTGTGCTCCTTCTGCTTCTTCTGCTGCGGACGGATCAGCAGGAAATAGAAGACGACGATGAGCATGACCGGCAGCAGCAACGTGCCGATGCCCGCGCCGGGCGAAGAGGGAGCGGTCCCTTGGGCGGCCGCGGTGCTGATGAAGAAGTCGAGCAGCGAATCCATGAGTGGTACGTAGTCCGTGGCAAAAAAATCGCCGGGCATTATGACATAGCCGCCGGTTCAGCCGTCGAATCAACGACTTCCTCGGCGAACGCGGCGAAGCGCCCAGCTTCTATGGCCGTGCGCATTCGCGCCATCAGCGTCAGATAAAAATATAGGTTGTGGATCGTCGCCAGGCGAGCACCGAGGATCTCGTTGCACTGCTGGAGGTGGCGCAAGTAGGCGCGCGAATAGTGCCGGCACGCGTAGCAGCCGCAGCGTGGATCGATCGGGCCCAAATCGGCCTGGAACCGGCTGTTGCGGATGTTCAGCGCCCCCTCGCTCGTGAACAGCTGGCCGTTGCGCGCGTGGCGGGTCGGGATCACGCAGTCGAACATGTCCATGCCGCGCGCGACGGCCTTGACGAGGTCGGCCGGCGTGCCGACGCCCATGAGGTAGCGGGGCCGGTCGGCCGGCATCGCGGGCGCCACGCCCTCGAGCACGGCGAGCCGCTCCTCCTCGGGCTCGCCTACGGCGAGGCCGCCGAGCGCATAGCCCGGGAAGCCTATCTCCTCGAGTCCCGCGAGCGACTCGCGGCGCAAATCGTGATGCACGCCGCCCTGCACGATGCCGAACAGCGCGGCGTCGCCGTCGCCGCTTCGCGTCGCGAGATCGAACGCGGCGCGGCTGCGCTTCGCCCAGCGCAGCGACAGCTGCATCGATTCGCGCGCGGCCGCGTGCTCGGCGGGGTACGCCGTGCACTCGTCGAAGACCATCACGACGTCGGCGCCGAGCGCGTCCTGCATCTCGATCGAACGCTCGGGCGTCAGCTCGATCAGGTCGCCGTTGACGGGCGAGCGGAACTCGACGCCCTTCTCGCTGATCTTCCGCAAGCTCTGCAGGCTCCAGACCTGGAATCCGCCCGAGTCCGTGAGGATCGGCCGCTCCCAGTGCGTGAACCGATGCAAGCCGCCGTGCGCGCGGATGACCTCGATGCCCGGCCGCAGCAGCAAGTGGAACGTGTTGCCCAGGATGATCTCCGCGCCCATCCCTTCGAGCTCCTCGGGCGTCATCGCTTTGACCGAGCCGTAGGTGCCGACGGGCATGAATGCCGGCGTGTCTACGACGCCGCGGCGAAACGTCAGGCGGCCGCGTCGCGCGCCGCCATCCGTCTTGATGAGGTCGAATTTCATGTGCGCGCCTTCGGCGTCACGAGCATCGCGTCGCCGTAGCTGAAGAAGCGATAGCGCTGCGCGACGGCATGGCAATAGGCCGCGAGCGTTTGCTCGCGGCCGGCGAACGCGCACACGAGCATCAGCAGTGACGACTCGGGCAAATGGAAGTTCGTGACCATCGCATCGACCACGCGGAATTCGAACCCAGGATAAATATAGAGCCGACTGTCGCCGGAGACAGGCGTCACCTTGCCGCCACGCGCCGCGGTCTCGAGTGCGCGGACGCTCGTCGTGCCGACGGCGACCACACGCCCGCCGCGCGCGCGGCAGCGCTCGACGGCTGCGCAGGTTTCCGGGCCGACCTCGAGCCATTCCGCGTGCAGCTCGTGATCCTCGACGCGCTGCGTACGCACGGGCGCGAACGTCCCGGCGCCCACGTGCAGCGTGAGGAACGTGCGCTCGACGCCGCGCGCCGCGAGCCCGTCGAGCATCGCCGAATCGAAATGCAGCCCCGCCGTCGGCGCCGCGACGGCGCCCGGCGCTCGCGCGAACACGGTCTGATAACGCTCGCGATCGGTCGCGTCCGCGGTGCGGGTGATATACGGCGGCAGCGGCGTCTGGCCATACGCTTCGAGGAACGGCACGACGTCGCGATCGAGCTCGATCTCGGTGAGCTCCGCCCGGCGCGCGCCGACGCGCGCGCGTGTGCCGCCCGGCAGCTCGACGTAACTGCCCGGCAACGGCTTGTGGCTCGCCTGCAAATGCACGAGCGCGCTGCGCGGCCCGAGCAACCGCTCGAGCAAGAGCTCGACGCGCCCGCCGGTCGGCTTGCGCCCGAGCACGCGCGCGGGCAGAACGCGGGTATCGTTGAAGACGAGCAGATCGCCCGCGCGCAAGAGCTGGGGCAAATCGCCGAAGTGCCGATCTTCGGTCGCGCCCGTGACGCCGTCGAGCACGAGCAAGCGGCTCGCGCGCCGCTCCTCGAGCGGCGCCTGCGCGATCAGCTCCGGGGGAAGCTCGTAATGAAAGTCGCTGCGCAGCATCGGGGCGCGATTCTAGCGGCGAAGCCGCGCGAAGCCCGCGTTTTTCATAGTGGTGCCCGAGGTCGGAGTCGAACCGACACGCTTATTAGGCGGCGGATTTTCGCGCCACTTCGGCTTTCGCCGCCCGCGCGAGCCATGTAAGCCGCGAGGTTCGTGGTCCGGAGCACGCCTTCACCGTAGCCGTTCGGCCTTAGGTGCCCGCCGTCTGCTCTCTACACCTTCCCCGCTCTTACGAGCCGGGCTTGGCTCGGCGTGAGCTCGAGCTTCACGCTCAGGGCCTTCACCGAGTTTGACGGGCTTCACCTCGTGGATTTCTCCTCGAGGGCTCAATTTGTATTGTCTGAGTCCGCTGCGTCTACCAGTTCCGCCACTCGGGCATCGAGTGCTCAATCGCGAGTTGCGAAGTATAGAAGCCGCCATGGCCATTCGTCACGCCACCATGGGATGACCATCGACTCGTTAGCACAGTAAACTTCGGCCGGAGGGCCGTCATGAGCACCTGGATCGCCGCGGGCCTGTTGTTGAATGTCGGGGTCGTCGTCGCGGCCGTTGTGCTCGCGATTCGATTGGCCGGACCACGCTCCGTCGACGGCGCCCTCGCCGCCCGCGCCGAGCTGCGCTGGAAACGGCGCCCCATGCCTCCGCCCGCGCCGCGCGCCGGCCCACCTCTGCTACCGGCTTTGAATCCGACCGACACCAGGCGCATCGAGTGGAAGACCGCGGGCACCATGCTGACGACCGCCGATCGGGACTCGCCGCTTAGATATCCGCTGTCGAGCGCCGTCTGGAACTTCTCCTTGAGATAGTCCTCGCCGCGCTCGACCTCGTTGATGATCGCTTTCTCGTCGCGGCCGGTGATCGCGGCCTTGAGGTCGAGGAAGCGCTGGTGGGTCTTGCCCAGGAACGACCCGTCGTCCTCCGGATTGCCGCCGAGCCGGCGAACTTCGGCGCGCAGCTCCTCGACGACCCGCTGGCGCTCGCCCGCGCGCTCGCGGAACAGTTGCTGGAAGCGCCCGACTTCGATGTTCGCGGCGGCGTCTTCATATCCCGTGACGCTGTCGATCAACGTCGCGATCAGCGTGTTGAGGGTCGTGATTTCATTGTCGCGGTCGGCCATTTCGGTCTCCAAAATCAAGGGGATGGTTTGGGCGACTAACGCTCGGGCGGCCGAGGCGATGCGTGCCGTTGATAGAATTTTCTGGGCGCAAGCCGCCATTTCCTGTCACTTCGCCTCGTAACGGAGACTGCAATCCGAGTCGTCCAAGGGGGAGGGGTGCGATGGTGCTGAGCCGACGCGATGTGTTG
>Ga0207675_100006555_pt1 | contig 11015 bp, 11 predicted proteins | sample KBSSwiS42_FD_184305 | JGI IMG/M metagenome (GOLD analysis project Ga0207675, IMG submission 184305) | Switchgrass rhizosphere microbial communities from Kellogg Biological Station, Michigan, USA - KBS Switchgrass S4-2 (SPAdes) (version 2) | ecosystem: Host-associated > Plants > Roots >...
GGCAGATTACCGCCGTAGATGCTCGAGCACCCGGTTGCGTTTGCGATAACGGCCCTGTCACCAAACAACTGAGTCAACAACTTGATGTAGGGTGTCTCACCACATCCAGCACAAGCACCTGAAAACTCAAACAACGGCTGAAGCAATTGGATGTTCTTAACTGAACCGAAGCTTAGGTGGCCGTTCTTCTGAATCTCAGGCAACGTTAGAAAGAAGTCCCAGTTCGCGCTTCCGCTCTCTCTCAATGGCGATTGTGGATGCATGTTGAGTGATTTACGCGATGGATCGGCTTTGTCTTTCGCAGGACATACTTCGACGCACAGCTGACATCCCGTGCAATCTTCGACAGCCACCTGGAGCGTATAGAGCTTGTCAGGAAGTTCGCGCCACTTAGCCGATATGCTTTTGAACCCCTCTGGAGCATTCGCTAAATCGGGTTGGTCGCAAACCTTTGCGCGGATCGCAGAATGTGGGCAAACAAGAACGCACTTGCCACACTCGATGCACAAATCCTCTTCCCACACCGGAACTTCCAACGCGATGTTTCTCTTTTCAAACTGCGCCGTGCCGACCGGATACGTCCCATCAAGGGGGAACGCACTGACCGGTAGTTGATCGCCACGGCCGGCGATGATTTCAGCAGTTACTTGTCGCACAAATTGTGGGGCGTGCGCGGCAATCTCAGTCATTGACTCGACTTCAGTTGTCGCCTCAGCCGGCACAGGAATCTGATGTAGATATTTGATCGCCGTATCAACGGCCGCGAAGTTCTGACGAACGACTGGCTCGCCGCGCTTTCCGTAAGTCTTGCGAATCGACTGCTTGATCTTCTCAATGGCTTCTGCTTGAGGAAGCACGCCACTGATCGCGAAGAAACATGTCTGCATGATCGTGTTGATTCGATTGCCGAGCTGCGTTTCCTTCGCGACCGCGCTCGCATCGATTGAATAAAGCTTGATGTGCTTCTCGATTATTGTTTGCTGTACGTTTTGCGGTAAGTGTTGCCAGACTTCACTAGCATCGTAGGGACTGTTAAGCAATAAAGTCGCGCCATCGACCGCCGGATCGAGTACCGGATAACGTTCGAGGAAATTGAATTGATGGACCGCGATGAAGTTTGCCCTTTGAATCAGATAGGTGCTCTTAATCGGCTGAGCCCCAAAACGCAGGTGCGAAACCGTCATAGCGCCGGATTTCTTTGAATCATAAACAAAGTATCCCTGGGCATAATTCGGTGTCTCCTCGCCAATGATCTTGACTGAGTTCTTGTTTGCACTGACTGTTCCATCAGCACCGAGGCCCCAAAACATCGCTCGAACTTGATCTTGTGCTTCGGTATCAAACGTCGCGTCATACGGCAGTGAGGTGAAAGTCACATCGTCGACAATTCCCACACTGAAATGGTTCTTCGGCTCTTCCTGCTTTAGTTCATCAAACACTGCTTTGACCATTGCCGGTGTGAATTCTTTAGATGCCAAACCATACCGTCCCCCGACAATGCGTGGCCGGAACCCGGCGTCAACCACTTCAGCAAACGCGGTAACAACGTCTTGATATAGTGGTTCACCTGCACTACCCGGCTCTTTCGTTCGATCGAGAACGGCGATCGACTTTGCCGTACACGGCAATGCCTCCACGAAACGGTCAACCGGAAAAGGACGATAGAGCCGAACCTTGAGCAAACCGACCTTCTCACCGTTCGCTCGCAATGTCGTGATGGTTTCCTCTACGGTTTCACATCCGGAGCCCATCATGATGATTACTCTTTCGGCGTCTGGGTCTCCAACATACTCAAACAGTTTGTAGTTTCGACCAGTGAGCAAACCGAATCGGTTCATCTCTTCTTGGACAATCCCAGGTGTGTCGAGATAAAGCGAGTTAGCTCGCTCGCGTGATTGAAAGAAAACATCCGGGTTCTGGGCAGTCCCACGCATTACTGGCCTGTCAGGGGTCAAGGCACGTCCACGATGTGAATGCACCAGTTGCTCGTCGATCATTCCGCGTATGGCCTCGTCCGACAGCCTCTCAATCTTCATTACCTCGTGTGAAGTGCGAAAGCCATCAAAAATATGAAGAAACGGTACTCGCGACCGTAAAGTTGCTGCTTGAGAAATCAAAGCAAAATCCATTACTTCTTGAACGGAGTTGGCAAACAGCATCGCCCATCCAGTCGAGCGAGTAGCCATTACATCGCTGTGGTCACCAAAGATGGAGAGCGCATGTGTTGCTACCGAACGCGCGGCTATATGAAACACCGTACTGGTTTGCTCGCCAGCGATCTTGAACATGTTTGGGATCATCAACAGAAGACCCTGACTCGACGTAAAGGTTGTAGTGAGTGCACCAGTCTGCAATGTGCCGTGAACAGCACCAGCTGCCCCGCCCTCTGACTGCATCTCGCGAACAAGCGGGGTCATACCCCAGATGTTTTTCTGATTCACCGCCGCCCAGGCATCGGCCGATTCACCCATCGAGGAAGATGGAGTGATCGGATAGATTGCAATCACTTCATTAGTCTTGTAAGCGACATAAGCGGCTGCTTCATTGCCATCGATCGTAACCATCTGATTTTTCATAATAGATCCGGGCCTCCACAAGTGTTCGATTCGAGAGCTAAACGCTTCTAATAGAATCGGCCGCGGACCACTTCCGGTCTCCCGCGGCCGATTCGACACCGTACCAGCAACAAATAAGACAAACCGCGCCTTAGCCGATCTTTACGTCAATCTGTTTCGCTACAGCTTCCTCGCGTTTGGCCAGCGTCACTGTCAGCACGCCATTTTTGAATTCGGCGCTGATCTTCGTGGCATCGACGGACATCGGAACAGTGAAGCTCCGCATGAAGTCGCCATAGTGTCGCTCAACGCGATGATAGTTCTCGCGATTGGTCTCCTCTTCGAACTTGCGCTCACCGCGAACGGTGAGCACATGGTTCTCCATGGTGATCTTGACGTTCTCCTTCTTTATTTCCGGCAGTTCAAACTTGAGCACGATTTCACTGTCGGTCTCGAAAATGTCGCAGGCCGGTGTCCACGGTCTGATTGGCCAGTAGTTCTCGTCCATCGGAAGTTTCGGACGTAATACACTGAGTGGTTCATCCATCATTTGGTTGGTGTCCGAAAGAAATCCAAATGAATCCATGATGAAGTTTTTTGACGGCATTAGTAGATTTCTCGGAATCATGGCTTCTCCTTTCTTCCAATTGGCCCGTTGTTCAAAGAGTTGAGTGCTCAGTGACCCTTCGCAGTTTCGATCTCGTCGATTCTTGCTCGCAGCCACTGCTTCACAAGACGCTCAACCTTTGACTCATTACCTTCCGCTTCCAGGTCTTCAACGGTGTCGCCCGCAGCGTCCAGGGCGATGTGATGACACGGCACCATCTCACAACGATGTTCGGGCGTAACAAAATCGATGAGTTCACACTCGCTGCACGGATGAGCTCGATACGGATAACCGTAATTAAGGCAGCTGAGTGAATCTTGAAAAATGGATTTAGAGAGGTGTGGTGTTCGAACTGAGTGCCCGTATCCGCCGCTCTCAATAAAGCTCAGTTCCTCTTGGAGAAGAGTTAGAAGGTTTCGTTCATCTTTGGTCATGGCTAATACCTCCAGCAAAGTGACCTTGATCCGCTGAACCCTTCGTTGGTTCGTTCATGATGATATTGAGCAACGCTCATGCCGGGGCGAGAATGCGCTGTCTTTCGCTTTTTAAGATCTCAGTGATGATTCTTGATGCGAGAATTGGCCCAAACCTAGCGGGCTTTTCCGCATCGGTAGGGAGGACATCGGAGGTGGTACCGTCGTTTGAGTGTGAGACTACAAGGGTTAGCTCTGAGGCAATGAGTCGTGCCTCGAGAACACCGTCGGCACATCTGTTGCAGCCTATACCGATTGGTAGCCTTGGGGCGAGAGCCCCTGATGTAGACATCTGAGAGGAGACGTCATGAAGAGACTTTTATTCCTTGTTGGCCTGCTTTGCGCCTTAATCCTTAGCAGCAGTTCGACACCTTCTATTACGAGCGCCGCGGAAGGTACGAAGAAGGCGCGAGCAGAAGTCCGATTCGACCAGCCAGTCAACCTCATGGGAGAAACGCTGAAGGGCAATTACCTTTTCGTCCATGATGACATGGCAATGGCGCGCGGAGATGCGTGCACGTACGTTTACAAAGGCAACGCCGAAGTACGAGAAAACCTTGTCATTTCTTTTCATTGCAAACCACAAGAACGAAACAAGGCTAGCCACTTTACCGTGAGAAGCAGGAAAACCGCCTCGGGGCTAGAAGAGCTAACAGAGTTCCAGTTTTCCGGCAGCACTGAATCGCATTTAGTTCCGGTACGAGTGGATTGAAGAATTGTACGTTGGTTGGTGGAGCGGTGATTCGGAAATAAGAGGCGAGAGTTGTTTGGAGTTCGTTCGAACTCAGACTCTCGCCTCTTCACTTTTTCGTTAAGCATCAGACTGACTGGTTGTTGTGGACTAGAAGCCAGCACTATCCCCACCATAACGCCTACTCGCAAGGAAAGAAGCCCGACCAATTCCCTGCGAGGAACTTCCTACCTACTGCGTAAACTTCCAGATCCTTTGGGGAATTTCCCATGTCTCAGCTCGATATTCCAGCCGTTGAGAGCCGGTTCTCCGAACAGATCTTCACAATGCCAAATCATTCAGCAAGGCACGATCATTGCCATCTCTACGGTTGAACGGTTCGTTAAGACTTCTAAGCGAAAGAGACAAACCCATGACTACATTGCAACCCAGTTTTAATCCAAACACGCAGCCGGCTAACGGTCCAACTTCGTTCATGACCGAGCGAAATGAACATGAGGTCCGCTGTGGCATGTGCGCAAGAGAAGTGTATGTGGATGACGAAACCTATCGCTTCGGAAGCGATGCCATGAATTCCGGCTTAGACAATCCGTTTCGTTGTGAGGTGTGCATTGACGAGTACGACGATCTCAACTACGAAGTTGAATCGCTCTGTTCACTTTCGCAAACGTCTCGGGATCAGTAGTCCACAATAACAGGGAGGATGGGAGGTTGATACGATGGCAAATGACGATCGCGACATACTCGAAGTGCTCAAAGATGAACTCGTGTTCATTGAGAAGGGCGGATACGTTCGTTCGGTCCACGCTCCATGGAAGCTGAATTCAACCTTCCAGGAATCCGCGACCTGTCTCAATTACGGCTACCCTTACCGCGCTCATCCTTGCAGTGAGTGTCACCTACTCGATTTTGTTGCGCCCGAGCATCGCTCTGAGATGGTGCCGTGTCATCACATCACCCTGGACGCTGAGGGCGACACCATTAAAGACCTTGAAGCTGACGATAATGAGTCAAGGTTAGCGCGCAAAGTTAGTGACTGGCTCCGGACCAAGATTAAAGAGTTAGAGGAAGAGCGCACGACACAAGCCCTGGCCGGATGTCCCTGAAAAGAGGTTCAAATGAACAGCTCGGGCTATCTCATAGTCACGGTGTTAATGGCTACATCTCTTTATTTCGGTATCCGATCGCTTGCTCGTGTCTACTCTCACTACAGGGGCACCAGGCTGGTGACGTGCCCCGAAACAGGAAGGTCCACAATCGTGGAAGTTGATGCGCTACACGCATCATTGACATCAACCGTGGGCCTTCCTGACATTCGTCTTAAAGAATGCACGCGCTGGCCATTGAACAAACAGTGTGGACAGGAGTGCCTGGCAACCATGGATGTAGCGCCCGAACAATGTCTAGTTAGTGGCGTGCTAATGCGATGGTATCGCGGAAGAAAATGCTGCTACTGTGACAAAGAGATGGAGGAGCTTCATTGGGAGGAACTTCGTTGCATAGGCCATAAGCCAGCGCTGTTAAGTCCCGACGGATTGCTGGTGCAATGGAGTGAAGTTCCAATGGAGAACCTCTCGACGATACTGAATACGCACCTACCGGTTTGTTGGGACTGTTATATAGTGCAGTCGTTCCGACGCGAGCATCCTGAACTGATCGTCTTGCGACCAAGGCTAAAGGATTTTACCGAAGGCGTCGCAACTCATTGACGTCATCCTTTGAATTTACTGCTCAGGTCGGGCAGTCCCCCCGGTGCAGTAGCCCGGTGCAGTAGCCCGACTGTCAAGGAGGGCTCAAGCACACCATTGAGGATCGCGATGCCCTCCTTGACAGTCAGGCCACTGCACCGGCTACGAGCGATTTAGTATGGAAGTGCTTCACCTTCGACAACAAAGAACCCCGTCTCACCGCCACCCGATGTAACGTTTACCACCGGTGAACCCGACAATCGCACCATCACTCCTCCGACACAACCACTGAATAGAAATGGATTTGTATCAACGTACATTGGCTGCAGGGTCCAACCGAATTCGTTGAAGATAGGAAAGGACTCTGTTCGCAGGTTCACCTTCTCCTGCACAACATAGTCGCCCTCCAAGGCTCCCGATATAGCTACGTCCCACTCAGCTGCGGATGCGCGTTCGCCAAACACGACGCCACGACCGCCATAGTCGTCATTGGGTTTCACCACGAATTGCGACCGTTGTTTCCGCACATACTCTATTAGATCTACCTCGCGTCCCCGGTACTGCGTTTTTCTCTGAGACACACCTCTTGTCCAGGGCACCGTGCGCCGAATAACATCCCTCTCACGCGGGGTGAACCAGCCTGCATTTGACTCATCCGTCAACAGCTCAAAACACGCTTTCTTGTGTACTAGCTTGCAACGAAAGGAATTCACCAGACAAACGTCGCCGGCAAGATAAGCGCTTATGAGCGGATGTGAATCAGCGCAACGATCAAGCAGTTCGTTGATAATTACGCGCTTGTAAACCAGATCAATTGGGAATGCGCCACAGCGCAACCTTCCCTGTTCGTATTCCAGTTGTTCAGGTGAACAGATGAGGGTCGATATTCCTCTGCTGACAAAGAAGTCTCGCAACAGGACGAATTCATCTGCGGTTGGTAAGTCAGTCCAGTCGAGTATTGCAATGTTTGGTAAGTCGGATCCGCCCCACTCTCGGAATGTATTGAGAAGAGATTCCAGGAGTCGCTCAGCTGGCCCGAACTGGGTGAGCGAATAACGCGTAGCGATGTCGCGCATCGCACCAACTTCCATGAGGATCTTGTTTAGACCAGCCTGGTCCGTGAGACTCGAAGGGTTTTCTGCATTGTACTCGACAAACTTTACCTCGCGATCTTGAACAAAGGCATCGAGCCGCGTTGTCACCGCCAATGTGGAATAACCGGGTTCGGCCAATGCTAGTTTGATTTCGCGGTCAGTAAGTCGGAGTGTTTGCAGTCGTGCCGGTTCGCTTAATAGTGCTGAAGCGACTTTTTCGAAGGCGCCAGCGAGAATTTCAGATGCCTGCACCAGGATGTCGTACTGGGTGCGAGTGAGCAGGTGCGGTCGGAGCGCAACCCCGATTTCGCGTTCACCGTAGAGCAAGCGGTCGGTGTGCATCATGTTTTTGAGGTGTGCGCAGAATTCCGGCGTCAGACTTTCATCAAGAGCGAGTGTCTTGTGATATTGGTCAATCAGCCTTTCGCGCATGGTGTGATACCCCATGCGAATCAAAACCTGTGCTGAGTCTGTTGGCACTTCGAGACCACACGTCGTAAGGGAACGTAGCGTGGGTTCCACATCTTGTTTGTCACATGATGCTCCAATTCCTCGAAGCAGGTCGGACGTGCAACACCAACTCGCTGTGCCTCAACTCCAACTGCCAAAGCTACTTTGCGAGAGATCTCACGGACGCATTCAAGTGGAGGGTAGAGCGGCGCGTCTGGATCATTCATTGCAGGCGAACATTCGCTCAGGACTCGCGCAGCTACAACGAACATTCCATCTGTAACTCGCTGAGCGTCTGAAGCAATAACTCCCAATCCCAATCCTGGAAATATGAACGCGTTGTTGCACTGGCCGATCCTAATTGACCGTCCCGCTCGATTAACCGGTGGGAACGGGCTTCCCGTTGCGACGAGCGCTCGCCCGTCAGTCCATTCCAGAAGATCGGACGGTATCGCTTCACTTTTAGAGGTTGGATTTGAGATCGGAAAGACGACTGGGCGCTCAACGTGCGCAGCCATTTCGCGGATGATGTCCTCACTAAAAGCCCCCGGTTGCGCCGAGGTTCCAATCAGAACAGTCGGATGTACATTCTTCACCACCTCAGACAAAGTGAGGTTGGACGGATCTGACAACTGCCACTTGGCGATTCGTTCAATTGGCTGGGCATATTTTCGCTTGGAAGCTTCCAATTGATAACGCTCTTTGTGAACCAGACCCTTGCTATCGACCAACCAGAGCGACTGTTTCGCTTCATCCTCTGAATATCCGGCGTGAAGCATCGTTGCCATGATCTGATCGCAAATGCCTATCGCCGATGAGCCGGCGCCAAGAATCACTATTCGCTGTTTGCCCAGCGTTGTCCGCGTAAGCTTCATTGCGGCCAACAAACCCGCCACAGTTACCGCGCCTGTTCCCTGAATATCGTCGTTGAAAGTGCATAAGCGATCGCGGTAACGCTTGAGAAGTGGTGCGGCATTCTGCTTGGCAAAGTCTTCCCACTGAAGCAGGACTCGAGGGAATTTTTGCCGAATGGCATCGACAAACAAATCGATGAACTCGTTGTACTCCTGGCCACGGACACGTTCGTGTCGCCAGCCTAAATACAATGGATCGTCAAGGAGGTCTCGATTGTCGGTTCCGACGTCGAGCAGTATGGGCAGGGTCGTCGATGGATGTATCCCGGCACACAAAGTGTAAAGGGAAAGTTTTCCAACCGGGATGCCCATCCCTCCTACGCCGAGATCTCCCAATCCGAGAATGCGCTCACCGTCAGTGACCACAATGACCTCAACTCTTTCCGCGGGAGCATTGGCAAGCAGCGAAGGGATCTCGTTACGGTCAGGATATGAAATGTAGAGACCTCGGGGCCTGCGAAATACATGGCTGTACTGCCGGCAGCCCTCGCCTACAGTCGGGGTGTAGACGATCGGCATCATTTCAGTGATGTGTTCCTCCAAGAGACGATAAAAGAGGGTCTCGTTACGGTCCTGCAACGCAGTAAGGAACACATAGCGCCCGAGGTCACTTTGCTTTCGCTGATAGTTCTCGTAGGTACGAGTCAATTGCTCCTCAATCGTGGAGAAATGCGCCGGAAGTAACCCAATAAGGCCCAACTCCCGGCGTTCATCTATCGAAAAAGCGCTTCCCTTGTTCGAAAGCGGGTTATCAAGAAGCAGTTGGCCCCTCAACGACGTTGCGATCCCAACTTCGGTATCTCTTGCTAAAACAGAACTCATCTTAGTTTCTTCCTGGCGCCACTCGACTCGGGCACATTCCGACGTGAATATTGTTTGAGGAGGTTCCCGTCCTATTTACTTAAGGTCTGAAGCGTAACCGTCACCACCGGCACGGTTCCGGCGCTCTTGTTGTAAGACACCCATAAGCCCTCCGCCTTGTATTCAATCATTTGGTACTTCGAGCCATCTGATCTTTGCAGAAGTCCAACGCAACCGATCGTCTGAGGTTCGGGCGCGCCAATGCCATTGGTGTAATCAACTGAGATGGTTACAACTTTGTGCGCGGCGTTGTACGCAATCTGCGCGGCTTCATTAGCCGAGAACACATAGAAGTCGAGCTCGTCGCTTTTGAAAGTCGCGTTGCCAAGTTTGGCTCGGGCTTCCTCCATCGTCATATTGAGTTGGACGCCCCGATACTCTCGGTAGATCGGTTGCTGTATCTCTTCTGCACGAAACTTTACGACTCTGCTCTTTGCTGTTTGGCTTCTTGCATTTGTTATCCCACCCAGAAGCAGCACACAACAAACGGCAAGGTAAGAGATTTTCACTACTCGCGATTGGAATTTGCTTTCACTGTGTCGCATTTTCTTATCTCCTCGAAGATAGGTGACCACCGCAGTTTTTGATCAGTGCGCCGCTAAGCGTTTCGTGCAAACCTTTCATCATTGTTTCCAATACTTTTGCCAGTGGCCCAAACTTGGCCACCCGCTCGCATTTGCAGCACAATTTGATCAAGAGGCCTTTTCGGTGGCCCATAAATTACGTATCCAAGCCGCGCATCAAACTGTCCCAAATGACAAGGACATTTGAGGCATTTTCCTCCATCGAATTCCACCGAACATCCGGCGTGAGAGCACTTCCTGCTAAGCGCGGCATACTCACCTTCACTTAGACAAATCAATACCGCCGGATCGTTTCGTGTCGGGTAGTAGAAATTCAGACTCGAGCCCGGCATCAACTTTTCCGCTCCTTCGATCTTCATTGGAGGATAAGCGAGTACGGTATCCGGAGGACTTGAACTATTTGCCACGACGCTCTTAGCTGCGAGAACTAGTCCGGTCGACGTCAACAAGAGCTCATTGCAAAACGTGCGGCGGGTTATTTCTGATGGTTCATTACCATCATTGTTCAGCTGACCGTTTCCGTGAACCGATTGAGTGTCCAAGTTCTTTATTCGCTTGTCGGATCCCGATGATTTCATTAGGCCACCTCTCATTCATACGGCCAGAGTTCCAACAACATGCTTGAAGCTAGCGAACGATATCTCACTGTCATCGGCCAGTTAGGGCACGACGACCCTAAATAGGCGCAACGGACGTGCCGCTTGTTCTGAGTGGGATTTATGAGAAAACGAAGACTGCGTGGAACCCAGATGTGGAAACTTCACCAATTGGCGTGTGAAAGCCCGCAGCTCTGAGCGTCATCACTAATCTTGCGGAGTCCGCCAAACCCTACCTGGGCTGGGCTTTGATAGCCAACTTGTGGTCCACCGGGATCACAATCACAGTAAAAGGGGTTCCGGCGTCGTCGGTCACTTGTGGTAACGGGCTCCCAGGCTCATTGCCGCCGACCATCGAGTTGTCGTAGTAAGGTGCAAAAATCATCATGTGCGGATGCCAATGGTCAACACCAGGCCCCAGGTTCTGATCAGCAGACCACATGTATGCAAAGCTTACCGTGTCCCTCCGCGGTAGTTTCCCTTGGGCATAAGCCGCCTGAAT
>Ga0207675_100006556_pt1 | contig 11014 bp, 10 predicted proteins | sample KBSSwiS42_FD_184305 | JGI IMG/M metagenome (GOLD analysis project Ga0207675, IMG submission 184305) | Switchgrass rhizosphere microbial communities from Kellogg Biological Station, Michigan, USA - KBS Switchgrass S4-2 (SPAdes) (version 2) | ecosystem: Host-associated > Plants > Roots >...
AAAGGTATCTATCCAGCGATGGAATTTTTAAAGCAACAGAATAAACGGATTGCCGGTAAAGATCCACTTGCAAATGCAGATATCGAAAGCAATGTAATTGCAGAAGAATTAAAAGCAACCGGAAAAAATGTAGTGGTTATAGGCGGTGGAGATACGGGCAGTGACTGCGTTGGAACTTCCAATCGTCACGGTGCGGTGTCTGTAACACAGTTTGAATTACTACCAAAACCTGTCGATGTAAATGATTACCGTGAATATTATTACAGTGTTGGTGAAAAACATTTTTGGTTGGATAGAATGGTGATGCCCGATGAAGAATTGTTCCAAAAGATCAATGCCGCTAATGTTGACATCTATATTTTCAAAGTAAATAATGAAGCAGCCGGGTATATCGAGTTTGTAAAAGAAGAAAAGTTTGTTGAGATACTTTATTTTGGTTTGCTGCCTGCATTCATCGGCAAAGGTTATGGCAAATATTTTTTGCAATGGGTAATTGCCAAAGCATGGAGCTACCAGCCAGAATGGATACAACTGAATACCTGCACACTTGATCACCCAAATGCCTTAAGCACTTATAAGAAAGCTGGCTTTACCGAAATAAAAACCGAAATTCATCAACGAAGAATTCTCCCCTGACTATTGTTCTGGTGTAGCTTCTATTTTTGTTTTGATAGTTATAGAAGGATGTTTATTCGGCGCATTCACAGCACTGAGTACAAGAAATTTTAATGACACTTCCGTTTTCCTATCAATTGTTTTTACTTCAATTGTAGTCTTCTCTCCTGCTTTCAGAACAATAATATCATTGTTATTATGAAACGTGTAGCCTGTTTGGTTCTGTAATGTGATATCCACACTTGAAACATTCTCGATCTCCACTCCCAGCACATTATACTTACCAATATATTTTGCTGAAGTTACTTTCAATGAATTTTCCAATAAAGGGATCAAAAACTCATCACGACCAATGAACAAATTTTTATACACAGCTACAGTGCGACGGTTCATCAATCCTTCTTTTATACTCTCCGCATTTCTCTCTTTTGCAAATACTAATGTAACAGGTCTATGCCCCCCATCTGCCACTTTAAAATCCCAATCGATGAGTTTATGAATATCACTGTTGCCCATGATCGTTAAATTATTGTCCAATGCTATTTGCAAAGCCTCGTCTGAATACATTTGATCGCTGGCCACTTCTATTCCATCTATCAATTTTTCTTTTATTAACATGCGATGTACATCAGTTAGCGTTGCTATTCCATCTTTTCTTTGCGGCGTCCACGCAGGATGATTCCAGAAAACAAAAGCGCCTTGTCTTTTTGCTTCACGAAAAACCTGGATAGAATCATCAAGCAATAGTTTATTTGGATCAGTAATGAAAACAGCATTGCAATGTCCCACGGGCATTTTTCTCGTTATCTCTGAACCTTTAGTAATTACCAGGTCATGATTCTCTGCTTCCTTTATTGCGATCTCATAAGAACGATTTCTGTCAGGATGCGGAATGTCATCTTTGTGTGGCTGATATTCCAAATGCTCAGTTAGTGAAATTGCATCTAACCCATCCATTAAAGCTTCTGCTACACGAATATCCGGCCACACGCTGCCATCAGAGAAAACCGTATGCTGATGAAAATCGCATTTCAAAGTTTTGTAGCCAGGAATATCGGGAAATTTTAAAGCACGACCCATTACATGACTGTGCTCTTGAGAAAAAGAAACAAAAGATATCCCGAGCAGGAAAATTGTGAATAGCTTTCTCATCGCAATTAGTTTGCAGCAAAATAAAGAATATATCGATTGAGAAAATTAATTTATTGTCACCACAGCGATGATAGAAGCAGATGCAACTGTTTTGTTATTTTTTTCTTCTACTATCCTGTTGATTTTATCCGGCAGTAAATTTGATAACTCAAACAAAACATTTTAAAGAAATGAAAAAACAACCTTCGCTTATTTTTTGCATCCTGATGGACCTTGTAGGATATGCTACTTATTCTATTCCTGTTTTAGGTGAGTTAGGTGATGTAATATGGGCGCCTATTTCTTCACTGATCTTTATCGCAACTTTTGGTGGATGGAAAGGAGTTTTAGGTGGTTTTGGAAACTTCATTGAAGAAATTTTACCAGGCACCGATTTTATTCCCAGCTTTACCATCATGTGGTTCATTCAGAACATGCAGAAGAAAAATACCGTAACGACAATTAAGACGGTTCGATAACGTCATTTGAATTGGCCGTTGTCAACATCCCGAATAAATTTGATCACACCATCAAAGAATGTTTTTTGATCATCATACATTGAAAGGTGACTTCCTTTTTCACAATATAGATAGCGGCCTTTTTGTACCAGCTTACTTTGTTCTTCCATCGCTTTTGGATCCATTGTATCATATTGTGCGCCTATCATTAAAGTTGGAATCGCTATTTCTTTCAACCTGTTTTTAATATCCCAATTCGCAAGATTTCCAGCGAGACCAAACTCCGATGGCCCCTGCATTTGGGTATATATTGTCTTATTATAATCTTTAAGGGAACGCATCAAAGGCTCTGGCCATTCCTTCAAGCGACAAACATGCTGTGAATAGAAATTTGGGAATAGTAATTCGTCATACCTCGGGTTATTAAAATCCTTTTTTGCTTCAATAGCTTTTATTTCTTTCAACACATTTGAGTCCATTTGTTTTGCCAAAACTTCTTCTGCATACTTTCCATATTCCGGACAACTTGCCATCATATTAGCAACGATCAAACTTTTCATATTGTTTTGATACTTCAATGCATATTGCATCCCAAGAATACCACCCCATGAATTACCAAGTATGTAAAAGTTTGTCGAGTCGGCTCCGATCGCTTTGCGAACCTGTTCTACTTCCTCAACAAATCTATCCAATACCCATAAGCTTGTATCTGTCGGTTTATCAGAATATCCGCATCCCAACTGATCATACTCGTAAAACTCAAAACCTTCTTTTGGAAAAAAACTTTCAAAAACTTCCATGTACTGATGTGTGAATGCAGGGCCGCCATGCAGCAATAACACTTTTATTTTTGGATTATTCCCAAAACGTTTTGTCCAAACCTTAAACTCACCAACAGGAGTTTTTACTGGGATCATTTTTATCCCTGCCATTTGCACGCCACTATCGCCATAATTGAAATACTCATACAAATGAATGTCTGCACCACTGGGAGAATTGTTGGCAGCTACACCTCTTGTATCCTGGTTGCATGAAATGATCACAGCAGAAATAGCTGCAATTAATAGGAGCTTTCTCATATAGATTGTTTTGGAATTGAAAAGGTAATGATTTTATTCATTAATTTACTTTACGAAAACTAACTAATATGAGATTTACTTTATTGCTGTTGCTTTTACCTTTCGCAACTTTTGCGCAAACTAAGAATGATACGATCTCTCTTATACAAAAGACTGCAGCGTTGTATGATCTGGAATTTACCAATGCAGAAGCTGATTCATTGATCGATAACCTCAATGGGTATACACAAACGATCAAGGGAATGCACAAAACACTTCCCCCAAATGATATTCCTTTTCCGTTTGCATTCAATCCTGTTCCTTATGGGATGAATAAACAAAAAATGACTCAAACAGTTTCACTTCCATTTGTTGCTAATATCCGGCTACCCAAAAACATAAATGATCTTGCTTTTTATTCAATCCCTGAATTAGCAGGATTAATAAGAACAAAACAAATAACATCTGTTGAACTCACTAAGTTTTTTCTTGATCGATTAAAAAAATGGGGTGATACTTTGGAATGTGTGATCACTCTCACTGAAGACACAGCAATGGCACAGGCAAGGCGTGCCGATGAAGAACTCAAAGCAGGTAAATATCGTGGCATATTGCATGGGATTCCTTATGGTTTAAAAGACCTGTTTGCTGTGAAAGGATATAAAACAACATGGGGCAGCACGCCATATAAAGATCAGTATGTTGATGAAGATGCTTATGTATATAAACGATTGAGATTTGCAGGAGCTGTGTTATGCGCTAAACTTTCTCTCGGTGCTCTTGCATTCAACAATAAATGGTTTGGCGGCGAAACAAAAAATCCATGGAACTTAAAACAAGGATCAAGTGGTTCATCTGCGGGTTCGGCTGCATCCGTTGTCGCAGGCTTATTACCATTTGCTATTGGAACGGAAACATTAGGTTCAATAGTTTCTCCATCCACAAGATGTGGAGCAACAGGATTAAGACCAACATTTGGCTCTGTCAGTCGTTCCGGTGCCATGGTGCTTTGCTGGAGCCTGGATAAGATCGGGCCAATTTGCCGTAGCGCTGAAGATTGTGCAATTGTTTTTAACTACATACATGGCACTGATGGCAAAGACAACGGCTCAGTTGATATGAAATTTAATTATGACGGTGTTGTAAATTTTAAAAAGCTAAGAGTTGCTTATGCAGAGAATTATTTCAAAAGATTGGCACCCGATGCACCGGAAAGAAAGGTGCTGGATGTTTACAGATCGCTAGGAGCAGATATTAATGCAGTCGAATTTCCCGATTCAACTGCATTACCATCAAATTACGTTGGCATTATATTAAATGCAGAGAGTGCTGCCGCTTTTGATGAATTGACAAGAACAAATCGTGATGACCTGATTGAAAGGCAAGACAAAAATTTCTGGCCAAATAGTTTTCGGGCTGCAAGATTGGTTCCTGCTGTTGAATATATCAATGCCAATCGATATCGCTACAATCTTTGTAAAACAATAAATGAATTCATGAAAGATTATGATGTAGTGATCGTTCCAAGTTTTGCAAGGCAACAATTATCGATAACAAATCTTACAGGACACCCGGTTGTAGTAATGCCAATAGGCTTTAGTCAAAACGGCTCACCGTTAAGCATTACGCTTATAGGCAACTTATATGATGAAGCAACGATTTTGGCAGCGGCAAAAGCTTACCAGGATAAAACCGATTTTAATAAAAAGCATCCGGAGAAGTTTAAGCAGTGATTATTAATTGCTATATAAACTTCCAAATGCTTTTATATTAGGTAACACTTAAGTCTATAAGAAGCGAAAAACCATATGCAATTATAAATGATAAAAGCAAGTTGAAAATTTTCATTTTTGGTCGTTCAAAGGTTGATTTATAATAAACAAGTTTTGTCCCGGCAACCTTGTCCCCAAGACGCCTGCTTGTATTATTAACTGCTACAAACACTTCAATCGGCCAGAAAACGCAGAATAGATTTCTGACTACACATTGAATTGGTGTTGCCGCTTTACCTGTCTTGTTGTCAACAACCTGGAGTTTTAATATTCGTTTTGAAATGCTACGACCATTGAACATGTCTTTACAGAAGTACAAAGCAAAACCGATCAAGCCTACATATTTCATTGGTCCCTCAAATATTCCGAAAAATGCTGGTTCAGAAGAATCATTAAATCTGTTAGTAAAGCTTGGTACAATTACAGGTAGAGAAAACAACATCATGATTATTGTCATGAATAAATGATCCAAAAACATTGTAAGGATCCTTATTCCTCCGTCAATAGGTTTGGTGTCACTTGTGATCATAAACAATTAATAAGGTGTTTGATTTTTTGAATACATAAGTAATCAATATCTCTAAATTATGCAATCATACTTTCAATTCAATAAAGATTGCTTCGTCCGACTCAACAATCCTTAATGTCGATAAAACTTTCTGTCGGGCTCGCAATGACGAACACAATATAGCATACTGTCATGTCGAGCCGATTACCTTATACTCTTTCAATCATCTGAAACCAAGGCGAGACATCTCAAACAGACGGGCATGAGATGTCTCGCCTTAATTTATTATAATATGATCTCTCCTATTATTTACGGCTCGACATGACAGTATTCTAAGATGCTGAATAGACTTGACTCCGTACAAGAGTGTGACGCAATGGAAGCTTAATAGAAATTCTTAAGCCGGGTCAATAAAAATCGTTACGAGATAAGTAAAAAAACTATAACAAAAAACCTACAATCCTAAACAACTCCTTTCCAATTAATAAAACGTCTTATATCCACATTTGTTAGTAAGTGAAAGTTGGCCGACAAGTGCCAACATCATTTTTTCATTAAGTTTGCAACCATGGTTAATGATTCGAAGCAGATTAAAGTAGCGATCCTGGACCTATATGAAGGCGTGGCCAACCAGGGCATGCGTTGTATCCGTGAAATTCTGAATACTTACTCCGAGGTTCATAATCTTGAATTGGTTTGGGATGAATTCGATGTGCGGGTGAAGAATGAAGTGCCGGATATGAGCTATGATATTTTTATTTCAAGTGGCGGACCGGGTTCGCCGCTGGAAAGCAGGTACACCGAATGGGATGAAACATATTTCCGCTGGCTGAGCGAAGTAGAACGATGGAATAATAATCCCGCCAATGAACAAAAGAAGTATGTGCTGTTCATTTGTCATTCCTTCCAGTTAGCCTGTCGTCACTATAATGTGGGTATTGTTTGCAAGCGTCGTTCCACTGCATTTGGAGTTTTTCCAGTGCATATGCTGGAGGATGGTGCTGAAGAACCTGTATTCAACGGACTGAAAGATCCTTTCTATGGTGTTGACAGCCGCGATTACCAGGTCATTCAACCAAATCATAAAGTGCTGGAAGAAATGGGGGCAAAGATCCTTTGCATTGAAAAGAATCGTCCGCATGTGCCATATGAAAGAGCTATCATGGGAATTCGGTTTAATGAATATATGATCGGTACGCAGTTTCACCCCGAAGCTGATGCGGTGGGTATGAGCATGTACCTGCAAACAGATGAAAAGAAAAAGACGGTGATCGAAGAATATGGTGAAGCAAAATGGGAAAGCATGCTTCATCACCTGAATGATCCCGATAAGATAATGTGGACCTATTCACATATACTTCCTAATTTCTTGAATCAATCGATCGAGCAATTGCAATTGGAACTGGTTTGAGGTTTGATGTTATGTAACAAGCATTGGTAATTCTTATTATCGTCCCTTGCGTCGCACTCTTGTACGATAACAAGTCTATTCAGCTTTTCTTTTTCACTCAAAGACGCCAAGGCTACGCTAAGACCAAAGATCTTTGCGCCTCTGTATTTTTCTTTGCGTCTTAGCGTGAAATAAATCTCCTTTATCTTTAACTTCCAACATCAATTCGTTTTATGATCAAAGAAATACGCAAGGAGTTCAATCAAAATTTTACCAAAGAAAAATATGAGGCTTTTTTACATGAACTGAATAATGTACATCCCGGCGCCATTGAATTCAGAGTAGCCGAGACTCCTGTGTTTGTTCCAAAAGATTTTACAAAGAAGATGATCGATGCTTGCGAAAGCATTGTCGATATAATCGTTGATCCGAAATTCAAAGAGCTTACAAAAAATGCCATCCCAAAACAGTTACAAGTTCCTGGGGAAAATGATCATTCACATTTTATCGCATTTGATTTTGGTATTTGCATCAACGAAGCTGGTGAATATGAACCGCAGCTGATAGAAATGCAGGGTTTCCCTACCCTCTTTGCTTATGAGATCTTATTGGATGATGTTTTCAGAAAACATTTTCCGGTTCATGATAATTTCAGCACTTATCTTGGTAAGTATGATAAAGAGACTTACCTCAAATTGCTATAAGAAATTATCATTGGCAACGAGGATCCTGAAAACGTGATACTGCTTGAAGTATTTCCCCATCAACAAAAAACAAGGATCGATTTTTATTGTACACAGGATTATCTTGGTATTAAACCTGTTTGTTTAACTGAATTGATATTAGAAGGAAACAAGTTGTATTACATAAATGATGGAAAGAAGGCGCAGGTAAAAAGGATTTACAATCGTGTCATCTTTGATGATCTTCAACAGCAATCAGCTGAAGTGCAGACCAAAGGAAAAATTTTATTTGAAGATATAGATGTTGAATGGGTACCACATCCTAATTGGTTCTACCGTATCAGCAAATACACGATACCTTTTATTCATCATCCTTATGTCCCTCAAACTTATTTCTTAAATGAAATAAAACAGATGCCAACTGACCTGGAGAACTATGTTTTAAAACCATTGTTCTCATTTGCCGGACAGGGTGTAGTGATCGATGTAACACAAGCCGACATAGATAAAGTAAAAGATCCGGAGAACTGGATATTGCAACGAAAAGTAAAATATGCCGATGTAATTGAAACGCCAGATATTCCAGCCAAAGCCGAAATAAGAATATTTTATTTCTGGAAAGATGGAGCAGCAAGACCAGTAGCCACATGCAATCTTGCAAGATTGAGCAAAGGAAAAATGATCGGCGTAAGATATAATAAGGATAAGGAATGGGTAGGCGGAAGTTTTTGTTACTTTGAGAAATAAGGCTTCACGCAAAGACGCAAAGATTTCGCAACGGCGCAAAAGATTAGAACAACTCTAGGTTTTGAGTTTTTTGCGACTTTGCGGTTAAAATATTTTTTATGGACTTAATAAAAAACATCAAACCAAAACAACTTGTTGAAGGAATACAAGGTTTCTATGCTCATGGTGAAAAGCATACCATGGGTTTGGTAGAACTTGAAAAAGGAAGCACTGTGCCATTGCACTCACATCCGCATGAACAAATAACTTTCATACTCGAAGGACAGTTGAATATGAATATTGGCGGCAAAGATTATTCTTTAACTTCTGGAGCATACCATATAATTCATTCAAATGTTCCTCATTCTGCTGTTGCTGTTACTGATTGTAAGCTGATCGATACATTCAGTCCGGTAAGGGAAGATTATAAAAGCTGATCACAGAAAAATCCTTCCTGATCAGTTTTTTTCTTGAGTCATTGATGCCGTAACAACTTGCCTGCCGGCAGACAGGTACAAAAAAGGCAGGATTAACAGATTAGTTTTCAATTTCTATTTTTTTGAGATTTGATTTATAACGGCATAAATTTATGTCTTGTATGCAATCATAAATGATCGAAGGTTATATTTTATTACCCCAAGAAAGTTGCAATGGCTATTATGGCATTGACAGAGGGTTATTTGAACCGCTGTTAATCGAGTCAGAATTTGAAGAGAATATTCCAGGAAAAAAATACACTACGGTTTCCTCATTCTTTCCACCAGGCTGGAGAAAGACGGCTTATGAGTTGTATGAAGCGAACCAAATACTGGTGGACGACACCTTTGGAATTTTAAGTGATTATGAAATAGCTTCACAAATAAAAAATTTGATTCGACCGCACCTCGGCGATTATGAAATTTTCTTTACGCAAATAACCGATCAAGCGAATGATGTTGGACAATTGGAGACGTGTTACGGTTATGATTTTGCATATCCCGGAGGTGACTATTACTCTGCGATTAGGAATGCCAGTCAAAGTTTGCAGGCAAAATATGGCTCCCAACTTAATGAGTACGGATTATTCAATGACCCGTTCTTATTTGAAAAATACATTCGTGAGTTCAAGAAAGAAATAACTTCAGAAGCTGAGTCGACTTTCTGGATCTTCCGTTTAACAAAGAAATGACTGCACACAACATCGCATTTGTGCTATTGGGGCTGCCGAATCCAGTGTTTCATCGTTCGCTTCGCTGCTCAGCTTTCTATCTCAGTTTGACATTTACTAATTAGCAACAGAATTAATTTTAATCTTTAGTAGCAACGTTCGGCAGCCGTCATCAGGGCGACGAATAGGTGAAGTCCATAACCGCACAAATGCCTAACGTTGGTTAATCCATCTATTCTTTAAAATTCTTTTTCAACTCAGCCAGCTTCGCCTGGAATGGGTTCAATGGTTCAGATTTATTTGAAAAACTTTTACCCCCATTGTTATTCCTACTTTCCGACTGCCGGTTTTGCTGTCTTCCCGACTCTCCCTCTTTCAACGACAATGAAATTCTCTTTCTCGTCACATCAACTTCTAAAACTGTGGCCATTACTTTTTGCCCCAGCTTCACTGCTTCATTAGGATCAGTAATAAAACGATTCGCTAAATGTGAGATATGAACCAATCCATCTTGCTTAACACCAACATTAACAAAAGCACCAAAGTTTGTAATGTTTGTAATAATGCCCGGTAATTTCATTCCCGGTTTCAAATCATCCATTGTACTTATACCTTCAGCAAATCTGAATTCCTCAATTGGTGAACGGGGATCACGACCCGGTTTTTCCAATTCTTTCAAAATATCTTCAATAGTGAATTGACCGATCGTTTCAGTAATAAAATCTTTTGCTTTTAACTGCTTTCTTACTTCTGCATTCTTTATTAACTCTGCAACTGTACTTGCTGTTTTCTCTGCCATCGCTTCAACTACATGATAACTTTCGGGATGCACAGCTGAATTATCTAAAGGATTTGCTGCATTCGCAATACGAAGAAATCCTGCACACTGTTCAAATGCTTTTGGACCCAGCATTGAAACTTTCTTTAACTCATCCCTTGATCTGAACCCGCCATTCTTTGTACGATACTCAACTATATTCTTTGCAACAGTTCCACTTAAGCCGGATACATAGGTCAGTAAATGTTTACTCGCAGTATTTACATCCACTCCAACATAGTTCACGCAGCTTTCAACCACTTTATCCAATGAGTCTTTCAATTTGGTTTGATTCACATCATGCTGGTATTGTCCCACACCAATACTCTTCGCATCGATCTTTACCAATTCACTTAATGGATCCAATAAACGACGACCAATACTGATAGCCCCACGAACAGTTACATCTTCACCAGGAAATTCTTCTCTTGCTACTTCACTTGCCGAATAGATAGAGGCGCCGCTTTCATTCACCATAAAAATGGAAACCTGTTTACCAAAATCAATTCCTCTTACCAATTGTTCAGTTTCTTTACTGGCTGTTCCATTTCCATAACCGATAGCTTCAATATTATATGTTGCCACCAGTTCTTTTATCGTTTGTACAGCGCCAAAATGATCATTCTGTGGCGCATGCGGAAAGATGGAAGTGTATTTTAAAAAAGTCCCATGCTCATCTAAACAAACAACTTTGCAACCAGTACGAAAA
>Ga0207675_100006558_pt1 | contig 11013 bp, 11 predicted proteins | sample KBSSwiS42_FD_184305 | JGI IMG/M metagenome (GOLD analysis project Ga0207675, IMG submission 184305) | Switchgrass rhizosphere microbial communities from Kellogg Biological Station, Michigan, USA - KBS Switchgrass S4-2 (SPAdes) (version 2) | ecosystem: Host-associated > Plants > Roots >...
AACTACACCGCGGACACGCTGCCCGCGCAGTTCACAAGGACGTCCACGGCGCCGAGCCCGTCGCGCACCCCGCGGAGGAGGCGGTCGACCTGCCTGCCGTCGTCCACGGCGGCGGGCACGGGCCAGGCCTGACCACCCGCCGCCCGGATCTCCTCGGCGACGTCGTCGAGCAACGACGCCCGTCTCCCGACGAGGACCAGTCGGGCGCCCTCGGCGGCGAGCCGGTGCGCCGACGCCCGGCCGATGCCACTGCCCGCTCCGGTGAGGAGGACGACATGGCCATCGAGTGGCCGCCGGCTGGACCGTTGCATCCGCTCTCCCTCCACTGCTGCGACGATGATCGGGGCAGCGGCAGACCCGCAGGGAGATGTGTTCCGACACGTGGAACGTTGGCCGTGGTTGATCGGGATTTGGCGGTGATCGACCTGTGCGCGGCGGTCGAGCGCGACGACGGTGGAGCCAGGTCACCCAGAGGAAGGTCCACCGTGCCCGACACGCAACTGTCCACCTTGTTCGAGCGCAACGTCGAGTTCGTCCGTAGCGGCGCCGAGGCTCGGCGGCACGTCCCCGAGTTGCCCTTCCTGCCGTGGCAGCACGCCTATGTGATCACGTGCATCGACCCGCGGACCGATCCGTCGGCATTCTTCGGCGTCGGACTGGGCGACGCGATCGTGGCCCGCACGGTCGGCGGTCGGGTGACTCCGGCCCGCAGTGCCCGCGACGCCTACGCCGCAGCCCTTCCGACGCAAGCGGTGACACCTCTTGCCCGGAAATCTGCGTGGCTCCTGACGCTATGAGCAGATGGCGGGTCGTCGGCTTCGGGTCAGGGAGTGATGATGACTTTGTGTGCGGTGGGGTCGGTGGCGAGGGCGTGGAGGGCTTTGTCGTAGTCGTCGATGGTGAAGCGGTGAGTGATGAGGCCTTCGGTGCGGATCCGTCGGGTGCGCAGCGCGGCGATGGTGGCGCCGAAGGAGGTTGCTTCGGCGAAGGATCCCAGGATGGTGATCTCGCGTCGGAAGACGTCGAACGGGTGGATCGGGAGGATGTCCTCGGCGTGGGTGACGCCGTAGATGAGGACGGTGCCGCCGTTGCGGGCGAGAGGGACACAGTTCTGACCCACGGTTGTTCGGCCGGTTGCCTCGACGACGATGTCGTAGCCGTCCCTGCTGGGTGATCCTGCACGTAGCGCTGCGACGCCGCTGGTGGTGTCGTTGCGGTTGAGGAGGACGGTGTGGTCGATGCCGAGGCGGGCAGCGGTGGCGAGTTTGAAGGCCACGACGTCGGCCACGGTCACGCTGGCGGCACCGGACGCGGCGAGGAGTTGGGCGAGCAGCAGGCCGGTGGGTCCGGCGCCGAATACGAGCGCGCTGGACCCGGGCCGGACCTGGAGGCGTTCGATGCCGTGCATGGCGCAGGAGGCGGGTTCGGTGAACACCGCGGTGTCGGCGGGCAGCCCGTCGACGGAGAACACCTGGCTGTGGTCGACGGCGACGTACTCGGCGAAGAAGCCCGCGTGCGTGCTGCCCAGTCCGCGTCCGTTCGCGCAGAGGATGAGCCTGCCCGCCAGGCAGTAGTCGCAGTGTCCGCAGTGGACGTTCGGGTTGACGGTGACCTGCTCGCCGAGCCTGAACCGGGTGACACGGACACCGAGTTGGTCGACGATGCCGACGACCTCGTGGCCGGGGATGAGGGGGAACACGGCGTTGAAGCCGCCGTCGTGCAGGTGCAGGTCGGTGCCGCACACCCCGACCTGGGACACCTTGATCCGCACCTCGTCCGGTCCTGCCTCCGGTATGGGAATGTCGGCGACGGTGAAGCTGCGGGGAGCGTCGTAGCGGACGGCTTTCACGACGCCACCACCGTGATCGTGAGGTCGGCCCGGTCGCGGCCGTCGGCGACGAGTTCGGCGTTGGCCTGGTCGGTGCCCGCGGTCCAGGAGACGGCCTGGGCCTCGGTCATGCCGTGCTGCTGGTGGCGGCCGACGAGGCGGTGCTGCCGGGTGGGGTCGTCGACCTGCAGGTACCAGCTGTCGTCGAGCATCGACTTCACCCGCTCCCAAGGACCTTCGCGACACAGCAGCCAGTTGCCTTCGGTGATGACCAGCGGCACCGCGCGGGCCACAGGGATGGCGCAGGCGATGGGTTCGTCGAGGTGGCGGTCGAAGTCGGGGGCGTGCACGACCTCGTCGGTCTGGTCGCGCAGCCTGCCCAGCAGGTGCAGGTAGCCCTCCGCGTCGAAGGTGTCCCAGGCGCCTTTGCGCTCACGGCGTCCCCACGCGCGCAGGGTGGCGTTGCACAAGTGGAAGCCGTCCATGGGCACCAGCACGCACAGCTGCGGCCCGAGTTCGGCGGCGAGCCTGCTCGCGATGGTGGTCTTGCCCGCCCCGGGCGCCCCGGTGATCCCAAGCACGGTGCGGCCACCAGCCTCGGCGAGGCGGCGGGCCCGGTCGACGAGGTTCCCGACCGACAACGCCACCGTCTGCCCGGTCGCGGTCATGCCGGGGTCTCGCGGATCGCGTCTTCGAACACCTGCTCGGCCTGGGCGGTCAGCTCGTCGGTGAAGAACTGCTCGGCTACGGCTGGTCCCATGGTGAAGCAGTCGACCCCCCGGCGGGCCAACTCGACGACCGACCCGACGTCGCGGATGCTGGCCAAAAGGATCTTCGTTGAGCTGCCCGTGGCAGCCAGTACTTCCTGCATGGCGATGACGTCGCCGACCGCATCCCGCCCGACGTCCTCGAGCTTGCCCAGGTAGGGGGCGATGTAGACCGCACCGGCCGCGGCGGCGACAACGGCCTGCGCGGGGTTGTAGATGGCGGTCAGCAGCGTAGGCACCCTGTCGGCAGCCAGCGCGGCGCAGGCTGCGGCACCGGCGCGGGATGCGACCAGCTTGACCACCACCTGCTCACCCAGGCCGCGCAGCTCGTAGCCGCGTTTCACCAGCGTGGCGGTGTCTTCCCCCCAGGCCTGGAAGAACACCTCCCGCGCCCCCGCGTCAATGGCCCACCGGTAGATGTCGGCAATGTCGGTGACCGACTGCGATGCCCGTCGCAGGATGGTCGGGTTGGTGGTGACACCGGCGAACAAGCCGGTCGCCAGCAACTGCTCAGCGGCCACACGGTCGGCCGTATCCAAATACAGGCGCACGTTCTTTCTCCTCAAGCTGGTCATGAATGATCGAAACGATTCAGGTCAACCACGTGCCGCCGTCGACGACGATCGACTGGCCGGTGACGTAGCCCGCATCGGGCGAGGCCAGGAACGACGCCACTCCGTCCCAGCGGGATCGCGGCGACCACGGCCGCCATCTCGGATCCGGGCCGGGTGCCTTTCCGCGGTGGCGCTGTAGCAGTGCGCGACGCCCGTGAAGTTGACGTCCGGGGTGCGTTGCGACTGCTCGGCGGTCGTCTCCAGCACGGATGCGGTCACGGCGGTTCCGGCGTTGGCCACCATCACGTCCACGCCCCGAACCGTTCGACGTGCGCCGCCCCCGCATCCTCGACCTGCCCGGCGTCGGAGACGTCCAGCAACAGCGCCAGAGCCGGGCATCCGTCGCTGCTCAGCGCTGCGGCCAGAGCGTCGAGCTCCTCGGCGGTCGAGGGCGGATCGGCCACCGACACCGCCAACCCGTCCGCCGCCAGCCGCTGCGCGATCGCGCGTCCGATGCCGCGCAGCCCCGGTCACGATCGCCGAACGCTGCTGGCCCTCTTCGTTGAACGGCACCGGCCCCGACTCCCCTGGGTTGCTCAGCCGAGCGGTGTCCGCTCGTATGATACTAGGGTTGCCGTTGCAGACACCGTCCGTCAAGACAGGGAAGGGAGCCGGTGTGGAGCACCTCGTCACAGCGCTCGTGGCCCGCCGCTACTACCTGGACGGCCAGACCAAGAGCCAGATCGCCGACGAGCTGGGCGTCTCGCGGTTCAAAGTGGCCCGCATCCTGGAGACCGCGGTCCGCGACGGCATCGTGCGGATCAGCATCGACATCCCGCCCGAGGTCGACCTCGACCTCTCCCAGAAACTCGAGCAGCGCTTCGGGCTGCGTCAGGTCCTGGTCGTGCGCACCGAGGAGGACGGCACCCTCGACGCGATGCGCCGGATGCTGGGCCGGGCGTGCGCCTCGCTGCTCGCGGGGCGCCTGTCCGGCACCGATCTGCTCGGCGTCTCCTGGGGACGCACCCTGCACGCCCTCACCGACGTCCTACCCCCACTTCCACAGGCCGGGGTGGTGCAAATGGTCGGCAGCGTGCCCACCGCCGACCTGAACATCCACTCCCTGGAACTAGTCCGGCGGCTGAGCGAACGCACCGGGGGGACCACCTACCCGCTCTACGTCCCCATGATTCTCGACCACGTCGACACCGCCGCCTCGCTGCGCGCTGTCGACCACGTCGCCGCAACCCTGAACCGCTATCCCGACATCACGTGCGCCCTTGTCGGTATCGGGGCCTGGCAACCCGACGGCTCCTCCGTGCGTGCCGCGCTCCCGCTACCCATCGTCGATCACCTCGACCGCGCCGGTGCGGTCGCCGACATGTGCTCCACCGTCCTCAACGCCGACGGAGACGTCATCGGCGCTGACACCCTCCCGCCACGGTGCATCGCCATCACCACCGCCCAGCTGCGCGCCATCCCCGACGTCATCGCCCTGGCAGGCGGCAGCGGGAAAACCCGCGCCATCGCGGCCACCGCCCGCGCAGGCCTCATCCACCGCCTGATCACCGACACCGCCGCCGCCACCGCACTCCTCGACCCGTAACCAATCTGGGACCCCACCACGCGGGCCTGTGCAGCTAACGGTGGTTCCGGCAGATCGACGCGGGAGGGCTGGCGGGTCTTCATCGCAACAGCGTGGTGTGACGCCGCCATCTCGAGCGCGTACACCGCGCTCAGCGTGATGATCGCATCGGCAGCATTGTTAGCAAAGCAGTGAGACTGACCGTCGACGAAAGGGTGTCGCATCTCGCTCATCAGGCGACGACATGCCGCGCCCCAGACGCCGAGGACGACGCCGAATGATCCGATGCGGCCCTGTTCTCGGTCAAGATCATGATGCTGACGCCCGTGACGACTGCCGCGACGAGAACCAGCAGCGCCACGGGCACGAAGGATCCGAACTCTGCGTACAGGGCAGTAGCGATGATCGGGGTGAATCCCCCGCCGATCAGGGAGCCGAGCTGGTATCCCAAGGAGACGCCCGAGTAGCGCACCTGCAGAGGGAAGAGCTCGTGCATGAAGGCGGGGAGCGGCCCCTGCAGCGCAGCGACCAGGACCTGGGCGACCACGATTCCCAGCGCCACCAACACGAAGCGGGTGGTGTTGATCAGGAGGAAGGCAGGGAACACCCAGACCGCGAGACCGACGACCCCGCCGAGGTACACCTTCTTCCGGCCGATCCGGTCGGACAGGATCGCGAAGAGCGGGATGGCGATCGCCTGCAGGAGTGCGCCGGCGATGACGGCGGCCAGGACTGCGTTCCGGGTCATCCCCAGGACGGTGGTGCCGTAGGACAGGACGTAGGTGCCGAAGATGTAGAAGCCCACGGCCAGCAGGATCAGTGTCCCCGCACCGAGCAGCACGTTCTTCGGATGCTTCCGCAGCACCTCCAGAACGGGCGATCGTGTCGGCGTGGGAGCGGAGGTCTGTCCGGCCTCCTGCATCGCCGCGGTCTCTTCGAGCTTCAGCTGGGCGAACATGGCCACCCCGATCAGGGTGAAGCTGAGCAGGAAGGGGATCCGCCAGCCCCACGCCGCGAACTGCTCGGGCGTCGTGGCGGTCGTGGTCACCAGGAAAACCGCGCTGGAGAGGATCAGGCCGATCGGCACGCCCAGCTGGGCGAAGCTGCCGTAGAGCCCGCGTCGTCCCTCGGCGGCGTTCTCGGTTCCGACCAGGACCGCACCCCCGAACTGTCCGCCCACCGCTATGCCCTGGAGCAGGCGCAGCACCACCAGCAGCACGGGCGCGAGCGCACCGATCCTGTCGTAGTCCGGGAGCAGGCCGATGAGCGTCGTCGCGGTGCCCATCATGAACAGGCCGACGACCAGCGCCTTCTTGCGCCCGACCCGGTCACCGAAGTGACCGAAGATCATTCCACCGACGGGGCGAGCCACGAAGCCGACACCGAAGGTCGCGAACGCGAGCAGAGTACCGGTCAGCGGGTCGGTCGATGGGAAGAAGAGCTTGTTGAAGACCAGCGCCGCCGCGGTCCCGTAGATGAAGAAGTCGTACCACTCGATCGCCGATCCCGCGGTGCTCGCGACCACGATCCTCGACAGTGAATTCCTGGTGTGTGCCGCGCCGTTCGACGTCATCGTCCAAGCACCTCTCGTGTGGATGCGGCCAAACTGGTGGCCCGTGGGTCGGCGCCCTCAGGCGTTTGGCGGTCCACGGGTGGTACGGGTCGTGTCAGCGGTTGGTGCAGCCTGCGTCGACCTCGTGTTGCAAGTAGAGCCGATACGCCCGACTTCTGTCAACGTATACGTTGACAACCGGGATGGCGATGGTCCGAAGGGCCGATATCGGTTGGCCCGCGGGTACGCCTTCTTCCTCGCTGCAGCGTGTTTACCGGGTGGGTGGGGTCTCGCTGGGGGGTCTCGGTGATGCTGTCGAGGCAACTCTATCAACGTTGGTGTTGACATACCCGGGAGGGGTCCGTACTGTCGGCGGCGTTCCCTAGGAGGAGGCCGTCGTGTTCGAACTCGACCTGTCCTACGAGCAGCGCGCACTCGTGAACAGCATCCGTTCCGCGTGTGCAGGCTTCGACGACCACTACTGGACCCAGCACGACCGCGATCATGTCTTCCCCGACGCCTTCTTCGAGTCGATGACGAAGGTCGGCGTGGTGGGCATGTTGGCCGATGAGGAGTACGGCGGCGGGGGTGCATCGATCGAGGACGCCGCGCTGGCGCTGCAGACGATCGCCGCCAGTGGCGCCGGTATCAACGGTTGCTCGACCGTGCACTTGTCGATGTTCGGCTTCCACCCGGTCGTGCGCTGGGGCTCGCCGGAGCTGAAGGCGAAGTACCTGCCGCGGGTGGCCTCCGGTGAGATCCACGTGTCCTTCAGCGTCACCGAGCCCGACGCGGGCAGTGACACCACGCGCATCTCGACGCGAGCCATCCCCACCGATGACGGCTGGGTGCTCCGCGGCCGCAAGGTCTGGATGACCAAGGCCCTGCAGTCCACGTCCGCGCTCGTGCTGGCCCGGACGTCGGCCGTGGGGGAGACGGCGCGCCCCGTCGACGGGCTGTCGCTGTTCGTCGTCGACCTCGACCCGGCCCACGTCGACATCGTCGCGATCGACAAGATGGGGCGAAACGCCGTTGCTAGCTGCGAGGTGGCCTTCGACGACCTGCCGATCCCGCGGGAGAACCTGGTCGGCGAGGAGGGCAAGGGCTTCTACGCTCTGCTCGACGGGCTGAACCCGGAGCGCGTGCTGGTCGCCTCCGAGGCGATCGGGTTGGGCCGGGTGGCGATCGAGCGGGCCGTCCAGTACGCGAATGAACGGGTCGTCTTCGGCCGGCCCATCGGCAAGAACCAGGGCATCCAGCACCCCCTGGCCGACGCCCACATGCAGCTGATGGGCGCCGCGGCGATGGTCCGGATCGCCGCGCGCCTCTACGACGACGGCAAGCCCTGCGCGGCCGAGGCCAACACGGCGAAGTTCCTTGCCGGTCGAGCCGCCTTCTACGCCTGCGACCGCGCGGTGCAGACCCACGGCGGGTTCGGGTATGCGACCGAGTACCAGGTCGAGCGCTTCTTCCGGGAGTCGCGCCTCCTCCGGATCGCACCGGTCAGCGAGGAGCAGATCATGAACTACGTCGCCGAGCGGGAACTGCACCTGCCCCGTTCGTACTGAGCGATCGGCACCCGCCTGCAAGGGTCGCCCGGCAAGCCCAGCGCGAGCTCTTCCTCCGTCGCGAGGCTCGACTCAGGCGCCCCCGGGCAGGCGGCCCGGGTGGCGCGGTGGGCGGCTGGTCAACGGACCCGTTGAGGATGCCTGGAGCATCCGAAGGGGTCGCTGAAGTCGTTGAAAGGAATGGGTTGACGGCGTTGCATTGCCGTCAACGTCAGTGTCGATAATCTGCCGCGACGTCGTCAGTGGTGGAGATCCCCCAGAGTTGGGAGCACGCATGAACGACAGTGAGGGCCGCCTCTTCATCGGCGGCCGGTGGGTCGAATCTTCGTCAACCGAGTGGCTTGTTTCCATCAACCCGGCGACCGAGCAGGAAGCGGGGCGGGTGCCAGCTGCGAACGCTGAGGACGTCGACCGCGCTGTCGCGGCGGCCCGCCGGGCGTTCGATCATGGGCCGTGGCCGCGCATGTCGATCGGGGAGCGCGCCGACGTGCTCCGCTCTGCGGCGGCCTACCTGCGGGAGCACACGGAGGAGATCGCCAGGGTCATCACCTCGGAGATGGGTTCACCGATCGCTCAGTCTCTCGGCGTCCAGGTTCCGCGGGCCTACCAGATCTGGGAGTACTTCGCCGAGTTGGGCAAGACGTTCCAGTGGACCGAGCGGCGGGACGCCTACGACGTCGTCAACCAGGCCTCGGAGATCGTCATCGAGCACCAGCCGATCGGCGTCGTCGCCGCCATCGTGCCGTGGAACGGTCCGCAGATCGTCGCGGCCATGAAGTGCGCGCCGGCCCTGATCTCCGGCTGCACCGTGGTGCTGAAGCCCTCTGAGGAAGCGGCTGTCAGCTTCAAGTTCTTGGCCGAGGCGTTCATCCAGGCCGGCCTGCCGGAAGGTGTCCTCAACATCGTTCCCGCCGACCGGGTGGTCAGCGAGCACCTCGTGGCGCACCCCGACGTGGACAAGGTGTCGATCACCGGCAGCGTCCCGGCGGGCAAGCGCGTGAACGAGCTCTGTGCGGCCCAGATGAAGCACTGCACCCTGGAGCTCGGGGGGAAGTCGGCGGCGATCCTGCTCGACGATGTCGACCTCGAGGTCGCGATGGCCTCGCTCGGTCCGATCATGGCCTTCATCAACGGGCAGGCGTGCAACGCCCCTACCCGGCTGCTGGTCCCGCGGAGCCGGTACGACGAGTACGCCGCCGCCCTGGTCGAGACCATGCGCGCGCTGCCGTACGGCGACCCGTCCGACGTGAACACCTTCGTCGGGCCGCTGGCCTCCCGCCGCCAGCGCGACCGGGTTGTTTCCTACTTGGAGCTGGGCAAGAGGGAGGGCGCCACCGTGGCCCTCGGCGGTGGCATCCCGGCTGACCGTCCGGTGGGTTGGTACGTCGAGAAGACGGTGTTCACGAACGTCGACAACTCCATGCGCATCGCCCAGGAGGAGATCTTCGGCCCGGTCTACTGCGTCATCGCCTACGAGGACGAGGCGGACGCGATCCGGATCGCCAACGACACCCCGTTCGGACTGGCCGGCAGCGTCTGGACGTCCAACCCGAAGCGCGGTTTCGAGGTCGCCCGTCAGGTGGTCGCCGGCACGGTCGGAGTCAACTCGCACACGATCGACATGGCGGGTCCTTTCGGCGGCATGAAGGACTCCGGCTTCGGCCGCGAGTGCGGCGTCGAAGGCATCGCGGACTACACGCAGCTGAAGACCCTCATGCCGCCCGTCGGCACCTACGTCTGAGAGCGAGGAAGAACATGGGCAAGCTTGATGGCAAGGTCGCCTTCATCACGGGTGCGGCCCGCGGTCAGGGACGCAGTCACGCGGTGAAGCTGGCGTCCGAGGGCGCTGACATCATCGCGACCGACTCCTGCACGGACACCAAGACCGCGGCCTACCCCATGGCGACGGAGGAGGACCTCGCGGAGACCGTGCGCCAGGTCGAGGCGCTGGACCGGCGCATCGTTGCGACGAAGGCAGACGTCCGAGACCACCATCACCTCAAGCAGGTCGTGGCGGCGGGGGTCGCGCAACTGGGTCGCCTGGACATCGTGTCGGCCAACGCAGGCATCTGCACGCTCCAGGAGTGGCACGAGGTGACTCCGGAAATCTGGCAGGAGACCATCGACATCAACCTCACCGGCGTGTGGAACACGTGCGTGGCCGCGATTCCGCACCTCCTGGCCGCGGGCGGAGGGTCGATCATCATCACGAGCTCGACTGCCGGCCGTAAGGGTCTCCCGTTCTTCGCTCCGTACGTCGCAGCGAAGACCGGTGTCGTGGGCGTGGCCAAGTCGCTGGCCAACGAGCTCGCGGAGCGGAACATCCGGGTCAACACGGTGCACCCGACGGGGGTGAACACCACGATGCTGGACGGCCTCGGCGGGATGTCCGCGATCATCGAGCACCACCCGAAGGTCGGCCCGCTCTATGAGAACGCACTCCCCGTGGAGCTCGTCGAGCCCGAGGACATCAGCAACGCGGTTCTGTGGCTGGCGTCGGACGACGCCAAGTACGTCACCGGCGTCGAGCTCTCGGTCGATGCCGGGGTCACCATCCGCTGAGGCGGGTCACCGCGGACGGGGCGGTGGCGCACCGGGTTCGCTCGCTGCGCCACCGCCCCTCGTCGCGTCCGACGTCGGGTGAGGGCGTGCCCGTCGGGACGGCCGCGGCATGTGCAGCCGTCTGCGTGTTCGGCAGGGTGCGCCACGACGGCTGCGGCTCCCTCTCCGGGCCTGAAGCCCGGCGCGGGAGCCGCAGCCTGGTTCCGTCCCTTACCGCGGGGGCGGTGTACGGGGCGCGCGCACGGTGGGATCCGGCAGGGAGCGGGCCGCGGTCAGGACCTCGCCGTCCCGGGTCAGCACGTGGCAGGCGTCGCCGAGCTGGGGCGCGAGTCCGAGCCCGACGGCCATCCAGGCGCCGGTGGCGCGCGATTCCCGGTCGTAGGGCAGGTGCTCGTTGATCTGGAGGAAGAAGCTGAGCGTCGTCAGCTCGGTCAGGCTCAGCAGCAGGCTGGTCAGGTGGGTGCAGCCGGCAGTGCCCCCGCCGACCTCCAGGACCGTTCGCCGCCACCCCGCCCCCAATGACCGGCCCACCAGCGCGGCGCAGGCGGCCAGTGCCCGCGGGCACAGCGGATAGGGGTGCACGGGCGCCTCCGCCGC
>Ga0207675_100006565_pt1 | contig 11009 bp, 10 predicted proteins | sample KBSSwiS42_FD_184305 | JGI IMG/M metagenome (GOLD analysis project Ga0207675, IMG submission 184305) | Switchgrass rhizosphere microbial communities from Kellogg Biological Station, Michigan, USA - KBS Switchgrass S4-2 (SPAdes) (version 2) | ecosystem: Host-associated > Plants > Roots >...
CGTCTCTACCGTATCGAACCGGCGCGTTAGTTCGCGGCTTGTCATTGCCATTGTCGCGTTGATCGCAGTGGGTTATTATTTGTTGGTCAGTGCGTCGATCTTTCGTATTGGTTTCCCTCTGGATGATGCGTGGATTCACTTAACCTACGCGCGTAATTTGGCGCAGCATGGCGAATGGGCATTCCGTCTCGGCGAGCGCTCGGCCGGCTCCACCTCACCATTGTGGACGGTTCTGCTTTCGATTGGATTTCTCTTGCACCTCGCACCCCATGTATGGACTTTTTTCCTGGGCTGGGTTGTATTAACTTTATTGGGAATTCAGGCCGAGAATATTGCGCGCAGAAGTATTGAGTTATACAAGCCGCGCCTTCCCTGGGTTGGATTATTCTTTGTTCTCGCATGGCATCTAACCTGGTCGGCGGTCTCAGGGATGGAAACGCTTCTGCATGGATTTCTTGTGCTGGTCGTACTCGGCGCCTTATTGGAAGGCTCGCGTCGCTATCTGACCCTCGGCCTGCTCGCCGGCTTAAGCATCTGGGTCCGCCCAGACGGTCTGACTCTGCTCGGACCAATCTTGTTTACCGCATTTCTGACGGAAAGTTCCTGGTCAGCGCGCGCTCAGGCAATCTCGAAAACGTTGATCGGGTTTGGCACTTTATTTTTCCTCTATCTTCTTTTCAACCTGGCATTATCCGGTAACCCGATGCCCAACACGTTTTACGCCAAGCAGGCGGAATATCAGATGTTCTGGCTATCAAAATCACTACTGGAACGCATCACTGCGTATCTTTGGCCGATCCTTGCGAGTCCCTTCATTGTTCTTGTTCCTGGAATGATTCTGTGGTTCATTAAGATTATTCGTACTAAAAATTGGGGTGCCATCAGCGGAGTGATCTGGCTCATCGGTTATATCGGAATATACTTTACTCGCCTGCCTGCATATCAACATGGCAGATATATTATTCCAGCCTTGCCGATCCTCTACTTGTGGGGCATGCTCGGACTCGTGGGGTTTGTAACCTCACCAAATGCGAACAAACGCATCGTATTTTTATGGCAGGTCTTAACCGGGGTGTTGTGCCTTGTTTTCGGATTCCTTGCCGCGCGCCAAAATGCTTTCGATGTCTATTTGATTGAAAGCGAAATGGTTGTTACCGCGCAATGGGTCGAACAGAATGTGCCGCCGGATGCATTGCTGGCGGTCCATGATATTGGCGCCCTGGGATATCATGTCGAAAATCCAATCCTCGATTTGGCGGGATTGATCACCCCAGAAATAGTTCCGTTTATTCGTGATGAGGATCGGCTTGCCGAATATCTTGACGCGAACTCAGTGGACTATCTGATCGTGTTTATGAGCGAATATCCACAACTCACTTCGCAGCGAACGCCCCTATTTGTCGCCGGGCTGGAGGACGATCCCGTGGGCATAGAGAACGATATGCAAGTCTATAAATGGAAGTGATCCATATTACGAAACTGAAATGCAAAGCCTATGTAGATAAATTGCCCGCTTGTCTCTCCTGTGCTATACTCAATCCAAGACTTTTCCAGAGAATAGGTAACGGATGAATGAGATAACACTGCTGATCGCAGATGATCACCCTCTATTTCGCCAGGGAGTGGTGGATGCATTATCCCTTGAAAAAGATTTTCAGATCATCGCTCAGGCTGCCGATGGGGATAAAGCCATCGAATTGATCCGCTCCCTTAAACCCAGGGTGGCAGTGCTCGATGTCAACATGCCAGGGTTGAATGGTCAGCAGGTTACACATCAAGTCACTTCTGAGCACTTGCCAACGCGTGTAGTCCTTCTAACCGGTTATGATGATATCGAACAGGCCATCCATGCGGTACTGGCTGGGGCAGTGGGGTATTGCGCGAAGGATATTGAACCGGAAGTACTGGCTCGTACAGTGCGAGCTGTCGCTGATGGAAAATATGCGGTTGGGGGCCATATATTCAATCGTCGCGATCTGGATCTTTGGATTGATGAACAAATGGACGGAGCAAGGCGATCCTACAGTGAACCCGGCTCGCCTTTTCACCCGTTATCTGACCGCGAGATGGAAGTGCTATCCTGTGTCGTGCGCGGCATGAGCAATAAAGAGATCGCAAGTTTGCTGGGCATCAGTCACCAAACGGTCAAAAATCATGTGACCTCCATCCTGCGGAAATTTGGGGTCGAAGATCGTACGCAGGCAGTTGTGTATGCCTTAAAACGTGGCTGGGTAAAGCTGCAAAACGATCCAGTGAAAAACCAGGAGTAATTATTTATGACCATGGAGACCGATACATCCACCGCTGGTGGGTTGGACCTGCAGGCAGAACTGGAAGAAACACAAAGAGCCCTCCGCGAAGTCACATTGATGATCGAGCAGAGCCAGGGCGAGCTTTCCAAACTCACACAACGCAACGCTGCCATCACTACACACCTTCAACAGGTTCAAAACCAGATGGATAAAATGCCGCCGCAGGAGATCCGCAGTGCGTACGACTCAGCACTGGATGCCCAGCAGCGGTTATTTGTGATGCGTGGACAACTTGAAAAATTGCAGACTGAGAAATCCCATCTCGAACGCTTCAAATCGACCATTGAGCAGGCGCGCGGTTCTTTTGCATCTGGGGTCGCCTCAGCTTCCATTGGGGGTTCAAAAGGCCCTTTAGCCAGTGTTGAAATGCTCGTAAATGCCCAGGAAACCGAACGTCAGCGTCTTTCAAGGCAAATGCATGATGGACCCGCCCAGGCTCTTTCCAACTTTATCCTTCAAACAGAGATCGCCATGCGTCTGATGGATGTGGATGCGGGGCAGGCGCGTGACGAATTGAATAATCTCAAAACCTCAGCCATGGGCACCTTCCAGAAAGTTCGGAACTTTATTTTTGAATTACGTCCAATGATGCTTGATGATCTGGGCCTGGTGCCAACCGTTAGGCGCTATTCCGAGGCCCTTAAAGAGCAGGCGGGCCTCGATATCAGTGTGACGATCACAGGAAATGAACGTCGTTTGGAGCCTTATCTGGAAGTGATGTTATTTCGCGCCATACAGGAATTGCTTGGGAATGCCGTCCGGCACAGTCAGGCTTCATTGGTCAAAATCATGCTGGATCTGGGGGAGGATCGTGTCCGGGTGAGTATTGATGATAATGGGAAAGGGTTCGATCCGGAATCTGTCCAACATGGTACCAGCCTTGGCTTGAAATTGATCCGGGAGCGGACAGAGATGTTAGGCGGTAACTTCGAAGTCGACAGTACTTTGGGGACTGGGGCAAGAATTGCATTTTCCGTTCCGGCCCGCTCATAGCTTAATTGCCTTTTCAAGAATGAAAAGCACGCATAACAGGATTGCAAGCATATTTGCATGAAGTGCCTTGAAATTTTTTTAAGTATGAGTAAAATATGATGAGTCTGAGGATGGTCCTCAGTAATACTATTTATTCACGAAAGGAATTGCGATCATGTTATTTGCTCCGAAAGAAAAAGGTCAAGGTTTGGTTGAGTACGCGATCATTCTTGCTCTCGTCGCTATTGTGGTTATTGCAGTAATGCGCTTGCTTGGCCCCAAAATTGGCAATACTTTTAGCACTATTGCCAGTTCTCTGCCCTAATTTCGCCCTACATGCAAGGTAAAAGGGACTCTGTCTTTGGGCAGAGTCCCTGTTTTTTTACTGAAATTAACATCTTCAATTTTGATTTATACTGTATAATGCTTATATTGAAGTACCTGCCGAATTAATGAGCAGAGAAGCCAAGAGAGGAGAATTTCTCTATGCGTCGCGGACGGATATTCATTTTTCTAATACTAATCGTGGTAATTGGTTTGGGCTTGCTTGCCCTGGTGTGGACTCAGTTTGGTGGCACACCACCAGCAGCGACACCGGCTGCCTTCACCGACGTCTTTTTTGCCGCACAAAACATCCCTCAAGGAACAACCATCACCCGGGAGATGCTTGGAACATTTTCCATTCCTCCCGAGAACGTTGCTGAAGTGATGTTCGAAAGCAGTGAAGAAAGCGCTCTGGTAGGCCAGACTACGCGCTTTACTCTCGATCAGGGGACACTTATCACAGCTTCAATGGTGGGCTCTGGGCCTGTGGAAATTTCCGGGCCCGCCTGGGCAGTCCAAATTCCTTCTGGAATGGTTGCCGCCGCAATTCCGACTAACCGTCTTTCCCTGGTTGGTTATGGTGTAAATGATGGTGCTCACGTCAATGTAAATGCGTGCATGCTTTTTGTAGATGTGGATCCCGCTTATCAATCGGCGCTTCCCAATTTCACTTCGGTCCTAACAGGTACGGGCTTTCTCCCTGACTCGTTGCCCGTTCTTTCGGTTTCTGCGCTCAGTGGCGAACAGGCCTCCCGACAGGGCAGAGTGGAACTTGACCCAACGCTTCAACAACCCTTTTATACGGTACCTTCTGAAGCTCAAAGACCTCGCCTGGTCTGCCAGATGATCTTACAGGACGTAGTGGTGATGAAGTTAGGCAACTTTACATTCCAAGCCCCCGTAACTTCAACTGATCCCAATGCCACGCCCTCTCCTGCACAGGCTCAGCCACCGGCTGCACCTGATATCATAACATTGATGGTCAACCCGCAAGATTCGATCTCTCTGAATTACTTCGTCTACAGTGGAGCCATTTTGAGTATGTCTTTGCGGAATCCGAATGATACATCGAGGTTTGCCGCGGAATCAGCTACTCTGACAAGTTTATTAACTCAATACAATATCTCGCTTCCTTCCAAACTTCCTTATGCTTCGCAGCCCAGGATTGACATATTGCAACCACCTTTGTTACCGAATGATGTTGTTACTGTTCAACCCCAGCAGTAACTCTAAAATTTGAGGTGATTATCTAATGCCGTCGGGTGAAAAAATTCGAGTTATGATCGTTGATGATGTTTCCGAAACAAGAGAAAATGTTCGGAAACTATTACAGTTTGAATCCGATGTCGATGTCGTAGGAGTGGCGCGCACGGGAAAAGAGGCCATCCAGCTTTCTCAGGAGTTGAATCCAGATGTAGTTTTAATGGACATCAACATGCCTGATATGGATGGTATTTCAGCAACTGAGTTGATTCGCTCAAAACAACCGGCAGTCCAAGTGGTGATTCTTTCAGTTCAAAGTGATCAGAATTATATGCGCCGGGCAATGTTGGCTGGCGCGCGCGATTTTCTGACTAAGCCGCCGATGGGAGACGAGTTAATTTCTGCTATTCGGCGCGCGGGCGCAATGGCACAAGCAGAGAAAACAAAAAGCGCCCAAGTGTATGCCGCCCCAGTCTCTGGCAATGTTGGAGTGCTATCAGGATTTGGTGGGCCAAGAGGCAAAATCGTAACCGTATATAGCCCAAAGGGCGGTACGGGTTGTACTACGCTGGCTGTCAATCTTGCCCTGACCCTGCATAATGAGGATACGCGCGTAGTATTGGTAGATGGCAATCTCCAGTTTGGTGATGTGGCAGTTTTTGTCAATGAGCAGGGCAAAAATACAATCGTTGATCTTGCACCGAGAGCAGAAGAACTGGATCCCGAGATTGTTGAAGAGGTTATGGTTAAACATGCCTCATCCGGCATACATATTCTTGCCGCCCCAAGCCGACCTGAATATGCTGAAAAAGTCTCAAGCGCGCAATTTGGCAAGGTATTGGAATACTTGCAGCAACTATATGCATATGTTGTTGTGGATACCGCTTCGCTTTTGACTGATGTAACTCTGGTGGCAATTGATGTAAGTGACCTGATTGTCCTGGTAACTACACAGGATATTCCTGCCATCAAGAATTGCCGCCTATTTCTGGATTTGTTGCAGACTCTTGGCATTGAGCGCGAGCGCATACTCTTTGTTATGAACCGATTCGATAAGCGAATTAACATTACCCCTGAAAGGGTCGCGGACAATCTCAAGCAAGCCGTGGCCTCAGTTATTCCTTTGGATGAACAAACGGCTACCAAGGCAGTCAACCGCGGTATACCTTTTGTTTTGGATAGTAAAAATCAACCTGCAGCTCGCGGAATCTTTTCTCTTGCAGAAAGCCTTCGTGCACATTTCACAGCTCAGGAATCGCCTGACGAATCGATTCGCCCCGCTCGGCGATGAAGATTTGCCAGTGATCTTCATAAATCAGGAGATAATGAAAGATGTCTCTCTTAAAACGCATCGAACAAGGACAGAATAGCAATTCATCAGGTCAACCACCAGCTGATAATCAGGGCGGAGAAGGCTCACGCTTGTCATCATTGCAGGCGCGACGGGTGAATGCTCCCATCACGTCACCTCAGGCTGGCTCTTATTTTGATCTGAAAACGCGTGTGCAGAACAAGCTTCTTTCCGAACTGGATCCGTCCATGGACATTACTAGGACGGAGGATGTTCGCAGAACGATTCAAGATCTATTTGAGCAAATACTTGCAGAAGAAAACATCGTTCTCTCGAGGCCTGAACGCGCCCGTTTATTTGAGCAAATTGCGGCCGAAATTCTTGGATTCGGTCCATTACAACCTCTTCTGGAGGATGACACCATCACAGAAATCATGGTTAACGGCGCAAAAAATATCTATATTGAGCGTAAAGGCAAAGTCCATCGTGTGCCCGTAACTTTTGAGAACAATGATCATGTGATGCGTATCATCGACCGTATCGTTGCGCCGCTTGGCCGTCGTATTGACGAGTCGAGTCCTTATGTGGATGCCCGTCTACCAGATGGCTCTCGTGTAAATGCAGTGATTCCCCCTATTTCTCTGGTGGGACCCGTTCTTACGATCCGTAAGTTTTCACGGAATCCGATTACCGTGGAACAATTGACCCAGTTCGGGTCTGTTACTCAGGAGGCTGTCCAGTTTCTCAAGGCTTGCGTTGAAGCCCGCCTGAATATAGTTATTTCTGGTGGTACTGGTTCAGGAAAAACCACCTTGCTTAACATTCTATCCAGCTTCATACCATCTGATGAGCGAATTCTGACAATTGAAAATGCCGCAGAATTGCAGTTGCGCCAGGAACATGTGGTGACGTTGGAATCTCGTCCCCCGAATATTGAAGGCCGTGGCGAAATCACAATCCGGCATCTGGTAGTCAATGCCCTCCGTATGCGCCCTGAACGTATTGTTGTAGGCGAGATTCGTGATGAGGCTGCATTGGACATGCTGCAGGCCATGAATACGGGTCACGATGGTTCGATGACGACGTTGCATTCAAATGGACCACGCGACACATTGTCCCGTCTTGAGACAATGACATTAATGGCCGGTATGGATTTGCCTTCCAAAGCCATCCGTGAACAAATCTCTTCAGCGGTGGACCTTATTTGTCATCAGGAACGTATGCGTGATGGTACTCGTAAGATCACAAATATTACAGAGGTGAGCGGCATGGAGGGTGAGGTAATAACCATGACCGACATCTTCGTTTTTGAACAAACAGGTACGGAAAATGGACAGATAGTCGGTCGGTTGCGCCCAACCGGGCTGCGGCCGAAATTTATGGATAAAATTGAGACAGCCGGCATAAATCTTCCTCCATCGATCTTCGGCATTGGCGAACGACGCCGTTATTAGACGTTTGAATTGGCAGGTAGCTTGATATGAACCCAATGATATTAATAATCGGAGGCGTGATCGTCCTGATCTTATTGATCGTGGGTGTCATTGTTTCTGTTACCAGCGATCGCTCATTGGTTGAAGAGCGTCTTGGTCGTTATTTGGAAGATGACAGGCAACAAGCGGCGGAGGAGGTCTCAGGGCGCGGTGCAGCTACCGAATGGTTGAACCGTAGGGTGGCGAGTTCTTCAAGGGGTGATCGAATTGCTCGTGAGCTTGCCCGCGCTGACCTGAAATTCAAAGTTGCAGAATATTATGCGCTCGTATTCATGTCAACTGTAGTAACCGGGTTCGTCGCCTGGTTAATCCAGCCCTTTATTGCGTCTTTTGCGATTGGCGCAATCATCGGCTTTTTTATTCCGCGCTTTTATGTAAAGCGCCAGCAGAGGGTTCGTCTTTTTAAGTTCGACGATCAACTGTCTGATATGTTAAATCTCGTAGTGAATGGTCTGCGCGCGGGGTATTCCACTATGCAGGCCCTGGAAGCCGTGAGTCGTGAATTACCAACCCCGATCTCTGATGAATTCCGCCGCGTGGTGCAGGAAATGCAGATAGGCATCACGATGGAAAAAGCGCTGGATAACTTGTTGCGCCGTATCCCAAGCGAAGATTTGGATTTTGTTGTTACCGCAATGAACGTTCAACGTGAGGTCGGAGGAAATCTTGCCGAGATCCTCGACATAATATCGTTTACTATTCGAGAGCGCGTCCGGATAAAAGGTGAAATTAGGGTAATGACAGCACAGGTGCGCACATCCGGGGCAGTCTTATCCCTCATCCCCGTTTTTCTGAGCGTTGCCTTATGGTTTGTCAGTCCCGAGTATATCGGGAGTTTCTTTGAGGAGAGCGCAAGGATTCCGCAGCCCCTTTGCGGTATTATTGCTGTTGTCACAATAGTTGGCATGATCGCATCAGGATATTTTGTGATGATGAAAATTGCCGATATAGAGGTGTAAGATGGGCATAATCATTTTTGGTGCTGTCGTCCTGCTAGCGGCGATAGCTGTTATCATCGTAAGTTTACGGAGAAATGCAGCCGGGGAGGAAGACGATCCATTGCAGGCGCGGCTCGCTGAATTTATTCAGCGTGGCAATGTTACATCCCTTGAGGAAATTGAATTATCGCAGCCTTTTAGTGAGCGTGTGCTCGTTCCAATAATTCGCCGCCTGGGAGAATTCTCCGCACGCTTCACGCCGCAAAAAGCCATCCAGACCACAGCCAGAAGACTTGAGCTGGCAGGTAATCCCTGGCCAATTGATGCAGCCACATTTCTAGCTATCCGGTTTATTCTGGCGGTGGTCTTAGCGGGTCTTTTGATTGCGGTTGTTTTGATCTCGCCGTCTGCAAAACCGAGTGATAATTTCATGTATATTGGCGGCGCGGCTTTTGGAGGCTTTTTTCTGCCCCATTTAATGCTTTCGAGCAAAATCACGAAACGTCAGACCGAGATCCGGAAGGCAATGCCAGACGCTCTGGATCTGCTGACAATCTGCGTTGAAGCGGGCCTCGGGTTTGATGCCGCAATGTCAAAAGTAAGTGAGAAATGGGAGAATGAGCTTTCACTCGCTTTTGCGCGTACGATCCGTGAAGTTCTACTGGGTAAGGTACGCCGCGAGGCCTTGAAAGATATGTCTGACAGGCTTGGTATTGCAGAGATGACGAGTTTTGTCGCGGCGATCATTCAGAGCGAACAACTCGGTGTTAGCATGGCAAAAGTATTACGCATCCAGTCTGACCAGATGCGTTTGAAGCGTCGCCAGCGCGCGGAAGAGGAAGCGCACAAGGCGCCTATCAAGATGATCATTCCAATGGCGTTGTTGATATTCCCTTCCATCATGATCATCATCCTGACCCCTGCCGCCATTTCAATTATGACTTCACTTGGATAAGCTGACCACAGCTACTTTCTGTGAGCAACATTCCCTGGTCGTATCGCATCTTTCGATTGACCTGGAACGGGCTGGATTTGCTCTTCCCGCCAGTTTGTGGAGGTTGTGGAAGGGCGGGATGGCGCTGGTGCCCGGATTGTCAGGAACGCGTCCCGCGCATTAACAAACCATTTTGTGAAAAATGTGGTATTCCCACTCAGGGGGCTGATACATGTGAAAAATGCAAGTCGAATCCGCCTGCGTATCAAATGATGCGATCCTGGGCGGTTTTTGATTCACCCGTACAGAATGCGTTGCATACTTTGAAGTATCGCCGTAATATTGGCTTGGGTGAATCGTTGGCTGTGGGAATGGCCGAATTCATTAAATCTTTGCGATGGCCAGTGGATATTTTCATTCCGGTTCCGCTGGGAAAAAATCGCTTGAAAGAGAGAGGGTATAATCAGGTTGCTCTGGTTGCGCGCCCGCTTGCCTACGAGGTTGGTCTTCAGTACAGCCCTCGAGCACTATGGAAGGCGCGAGAAACACGTTCGCAAGTAGGGCTCACCATTTCACAGCGGCGGGAAAATGTCCAAAACGCGTACCAGGCCGACCCGATGGTGGTGAAGCGTAAATCCATCATATTGATGGATGATGTCGCAACGACCGGTTCCACCATCCTGGCTTGTACAGATGCTCTTTTATCCGCAGGCGCGAGGGTTGTATACGCAATAACCATTGCGCGTGCACTTTCGCATCATAATCTGACTCGTGTTTGACAGCTTCCCGACTGGGAAGTTGAGAACCTTTTCAGGAGGTAAAATGGCGAACAAAGTTGAAATACTGGCTCGTAATATGCGGCTGACCGATAATACGCGCGAGTATGTTGAGAAAAAGGCCGCCAAGCTGGAACGCAACCTTCAGGAAATTGACGATATACGCGTAGAACTGACTCACGCAAAGACGGCTAGAAATGCGAATGATCGTCAGGTGGCACAGATCACTGTGCGTGGAAAAGGGTTTTTGCTCCGAACAGAGGAACGCTCGGATGACTTGCATGGCGCGTTTGATGTCGCACTGGAAAAAATACAACGACAGATAGATCGTTACAAAGGCAAGCATTATCATGGGCGCGGCGATGGTCGTTCTGCCTCAGAAATATTTGCGGAAGAGGAATTGCCGGTTGACGATACAGGTGAGTTGCTGCCCCTGGTCGTCCGGCGCAAGAAATTCGTTGTAATACCCATGAATGAAGATGAAGCGGTTGAACAGATGCGCCTGCTTGGGCATAATAACTTCTTTGTTTTCTTTAATGCTGAACACAATTAAATTCAGGTACTGTACCGCCGCCGCGATGGATCATTTGGTTTGATTGAACCTGTGGTCGGCTAAGGATCTCTCAAATTGTATAAATCAGCCCGACATCGGTCGGGCTGATTTATTAGAGGAGTAGTTATGGCGCTTGATAAAAGTCATGCAAATGAGAATGTTGCCATGAATTTAGATATTGAAGCCGCGAAGAAAATAATTTTTGATCTACTA
>Ga0207675_100006567_pt1 | contig 11006 bp, 10 predicted proteins | sample KBSSwiS42_FD_184305 | JGI IMG/M metagenome (GOLD analysis project Ga0207675, IMG submission 184305) | Switchgrass rhizosphere microbial communities from Kellogg Biological Station, Michigan, USA - KBS Switchgrass S4-2 (SPAdes) (version 2) | ecosystem: Host-associated > Plants > Roots >...
GCCATGACGGCGGGATTATGGGCGCTGAAGAATCTCCAACCGACGCTGTATCGCAGCCTTGCGCGCCGCGGCGCCGCGCTGGCAGCCGGTCTCGCCGACGCCGCGCGGACAGCCGGCGTACCCCTTCAGGCGAACGCGTTCGGCTCGCTGCTCACGCCTTTCTTCACGTCGACGCCCGTTCGCGACTATCAGTCGGCGCTGGCAGCGAACACAACCGCATACGCGACGTTTTTCCGTGGCATGTTGAAGCGCGGCGTGTATCCACCCCCTTCGCAGTTCGAAGCGTGGTTCCTTTCAGCCGCGCATACCGATACTCACATCAAGAAGACGATTGCGGCTGCCCGGGAAGCGATGAAGGAAGTTCGGAAGATACTCTGAGGTGCGAAGGTTCGAAGGTGCGAGGGTGCGAAGGAGCAACGACTCGCCTTCGCACCGTCGCACCCTGCACCTTCGAACCTTCGCACCTTCGATCCTTCGCACCGTTTACCGTCTCGTTTGATGAGGATCGATCTGGACCGGCGAATCCAACCTGACACGCAGAATCGATCCCTGCGGTAGTTCGACGTCCTTGCCTTCGGTCGCCGCGATCGTTCCGCCGCCGCCGATGAGAATTCCGGCGAGCGCGCCCTTGAATCCACCGAGGATGCCACCGATGATCGCGCCCACACCCGCCCCGGCGGCCGTTCGTCCAGCCTCACCGCGGATGCCTTCGCCCTCGATCGCCTGCGTCACGGTTCCCCGTATCGGGTACGACCGGCCGTTCACGGTGACCTGATCGAAGCTGACAGTCATCTTCGACGTGCGATTCGTGCGTGTTCCAGGTTCGACCGCCGTCACCACACCTCGCACCACCGAACCGGACGGAATCGCGAGGCGCCCATCGATGTTCAGGTCGGCCACGGTGGTTCCTTCGAAGCGATCCTCCACTTGCGCCGTCCCGGAGTTCAGTGAGTTCTGGAGGCGCACATCAACCTCTGTCCCCACCGGAATTTCGACAGAGCCGACACTGGACGTTGAACGAGCGGTGGTCGTCGAAGTGGACGCCGAAGGCGTCGTAGCCGACGCTGAAGCAGCGCGCGGCGAGGATGCGGGTTCCACGCGCGAGGGGCTGACAGGCGCCGCCGATGCGTTGTTGTCACCTCGCGCACGCGAGCGTAAATCGTCGATCCGGTCCCGCACATCGGCGTACTCAGCTCGCGGCAGCGTCTTCTCTTTTCGCAGCTTCACTTTCAGGTACACGACTTCGTCACGGAGATCGTCAAGCTCGCTGACGAGTTGATCGGCGCGCGTGGCATCCCGACTTCGCAGCTGCGAGATGTCGCGATCGGCAAGGTACACGTTGTCCTGTAAACGTTGCACATCGGCTTGTGTCACGCTCGAGGTCTGCTGCGCGAATCCTGGAGACGACAGCAAAGCAAGAAGACACACGACCAGCGGCAGGACACGATGTCGCACACTCATGATTGCTCCTTTGGCTTTCGTCGGGACAGGCCCTTGGCTAATTGCGCCAGGGCATGAGGCGCTCGAGCCAGCTGATTCGAGTCAGGTCGTTGTAGATCACCGTGACCATCAGCATCATCAGCACCACGAACCCGGCGAGCAGCATCTTCTCTTTGACTTGCATGCTAAAGTCGCGCCGGGCGATGCCTTCGAGAGCCATTATCAAAATATGGCCTCCGTCGAGCACCGGAACGGGCATCAGGTTCAGAATGCCCAGGTTAATGCTCAGCATTGCCATCAACGACAGTAGTGCTATGAAGTTCTCCTGAGCCGCCTCACCGGAGAGCTGGGCGATTCCGACGGGACCCTGAAGCTGGCGCACCGAGGTCGCACCGGTGAACAGCCCCGCGAGTGTTCGGAATATCAGCCCTGACGATTTGATGTTCTGCTCGACGCTCATGCGCACAGCTTGGAGCGGCCCTGGCTTGAACGATTTCTTTGGATCCGAGATGTAGAGTCCGACTTTCGCGCCGTCACCGCGATCCTTGGGCGTCGCCTGCAATTCGACGCTCTGGCCGCCCCGCTGTACCGAAAACCTGATCTCTTTTTCGCCAATCTTCCCGACGATCTGCTTGAACTGTCCGGCCGTGACCACCCGCTCGCCGTTGATCGCTAACACCACGTCGCCAGCCTTGAAGCCGGCAGCCTCCGCGATGTCGCCTGCAATCACTGAGTCGACAACGGGGTTGATGTCAGGAAGGACACCGATATTTCCGATTTCGTATTTACCCTCTCCGACGGGACGGACATTCGTCGCGACGGTGTTGCCATCCCGTAGCAGCGTCAGGCCCACATCGCGATTGGGGCGCGTGCTGACTTCAATCAACAGATCTTCCCAGGTGTGCACTTCCCGTCCGCCAACGGTCAGGATGCGATCGTTCCGGCGGATTCCACCTTGCGCCGCCGGAGAATCCGGCAGCACGGCACCGACTATGGGAGGCTGATCGATGTACGTGAAGACCTCAGCGCCCTGCGCGAGAACGAACGCCAGAACCACGACGGCGAGGAGGATGTTCATCGCCGGTCCGGCAAACAGGATCTGAAAGCGCTGCCACTTGGTCTTTGAGAGAAACTCGTCTGGCTGGCCCGAGCGCGGATCCTCCGGGTTCTCACCCGCCATCTTGACGTAGCCGCCGAGCGGAATTGCGCTGACGCAATATTCGGTTTCCCCTCGCGTCACTTTCAGGATCTTCGGTCCGAACCCGAGCGAGAAGGTAAGCACGCGAACGCCATGGCGCCGCGCGGCGAGGAAATGCCCCAACTCGTGCACGAAGATCAGGACACCGAGGACGAACAGAAAAGCAACAAGCGTCGTCAAGGGGCAGAAAACCTCAGATTGTTAATTTTACCTGCAACCTCGCTTGTGTCGGTCATGCTAAATGACTCTTGCTTGGGCTCATCGGCCGTCGCCACGGCCGGACCTCCCATCGGAGTCCCCCAACACAAGCGAGCTGTTCAGCAACTCGCCGGCTCGTTCGCGGGCGTATGTACGCGCCCAGCGGTCGACCTTTCGCACGGTCTCCAAGGTTGAGACGCTTTCGGAGATGTGTCCGTTCATGGCCCGCTCGATGACCATTGGGATCAACGTAAAGCCGAGCTTTCCATCGAGAAATGCTTCCACCGCGATTTCATTGGCAGCGTTGAGCACGACCGGCAGGGTGCCTCCCGTCCTGAGCGCCTGATAAGCAAGTTTCAGGCAGGGAAACCGATCGTATTCGGGCGGGAAGAATTCCAGCATTCCCGCGCGAGTCAGGTCGAGCGACGGCAGGAGTGCATCCCACCGCTCCGGGTACGAACAGGCGTACTGAATCGGCAGCCGCATGTCCGTTACGCCCAATTGCGCGATCACTGACCCATCGCCGAGTTCCACGAGCGAGTGGACGATCGATTGCGGATGGATGACCACGTCGATCTGGTCGGCGGACACATCGAACAGCCAGTGCGCCTCGATGACCTCGAGGCCTTTGTTCATCAACGTCGCCGAGTCGATGGTGATCTTGCGTCCCATCTTCCAGGTCGGATGCTTGAGCGCCTGACTCGGGCTCACGCGCCCGAGCTCCTCTGCGCTGAAGCATCTGAAGGGTCCGCCGGACGCAGTAAGAATCAAACGCCGGATCTCGCTCCTGGCGCGACCGTGGAGGCACTGATGGACGGCGTTGTGTTCGCTGTCGATTGGGAGAATCGACACACCCCTGCGCCTGGCGGCATCAGTCACGAGCGCGCCTGCCATGACAAGGATTTCCTTGTTCGCGATGGCGATCGTCTTGCCAGCATCAATGGCGGCGAGTACGGCTTCGAGTGCAGCGGTACCGGCGGATGCGCAGATCACTATGTCGGCTTCAGGACAGGTCGCAGCAGCCATCAACCCTTCTGCACCACCAACCAAGGTGACTGAACGTCCTGATCCACACACGGCGCGCAGACGATCCACGGCCTCCGACGTCGCCAGCGCGGCCACTTTCGGTTGATAGCGCTGCACCTGGTCGGCGAGAAGGTCGGCGTTGTCACCAGCAGCCAGCGACACGACCGTCAGTCGCGATGGATGGGCGTCGACTACGGCCAGTGCGCTCTGACCAATCGATCCGGTCGAGCCGAGAATCGCAAGCCGTCTCACGAGATATTTCGAACGAACAAATAGAACGGCGGCACGGCAAACAGCAGTGCGTCGATCCGGTCGAGAACGCCGCCGTGCCCCGGAATCAGCGACGAACTGTCTTTCATTCCCGCCACACGCTTCAAGCGCGATTCGAACAGGTCACCACAAATGCCGAGGCCGACGACAAGTACGCCAAGCACGAACAGCGGTCCGTACCCGACGGCCGGAAGCATTCTCGCGCCCGCGAGAATCATGAAGGCCGTGGCGAAGATGAAGCCGCCAATAGCCCCTTCGATCGTCTTCTTGGGGCTGATGGACGGTGCCAACGGACGTTTGCCCAGCATGCGCCCGACATAGTACTGAGAAGAATCGCTGACGACGATGGTGCCGAGGAGCAGCAGCGTCGCAGACCAGCCCTGAAGCGTGTGAATCGCGACGAGCATTCCAATTGGCATTCCGACGTAGACGGCCGCGAACACTCCCGACGTCGCTTGCGCGATTGAATGATCTGCCGCCAGCACTTCAGCCGCCACCCAGAGCAGCGCCATCATCAGCAGGAGCTGTGCCGGCGGCAGCGTTGGACCCGACGCGACCCAGCACAGCGCGACCGCCAGTACGACGGCTCGTATCGGCGATTCCACAATCTCAAGGTACTCACGCGCAGCGAGCGCCGCGACGACGCAAGCCACGACACGCAAGGCAACGATGGGGAGAAACAGAATCGCCGCGAGCGCAACCGCCCCGAGAGCGATCCCGCTGAGGAGACGAACCATTGAACTAGTCAAGCGCTACGCCAGGGCGGTCAAAAATGCTTCGTGCGGTGCGACGGGTCGAAGGTGCGAAAGTGCGACGGAGCGGCGGTGCTATGCGAACGCGCGAAGGTCCGACGCAAATGACGTTCAGACCGTCGGACCATATGACCGTCGCACCGGACCATCGCACCCCGCACCGTCGCCCCTTCGTACCGCTCAATCTCGATCCCTCAGAGGCTTCCCGTCTGGGTCATTTGGCTCCGATGGCAGCCGGCGCGCCGATGCCGCCGTATCGCCGCTCGCGTTTCTGGTACGCGAGCACTGCCTCAATCAGGTGCCGGCGCCGGAAGTCGGGCCACAGCGTGTCGGTGACGTAAATCTCGGAGTACGCGATCTGCCAGAGCAGATAGTTGCTGACTCGCATCTCTCCGCTCGTGCGGATCAACAGATCGGGATCGGGTTGACCGGCGGTGTACAGAAAGCTCGCGAACCGCTGTTCGTCGAGCTCTTCCGGACGTACGCCAGAGGCCATCGCTCGCCTCGCCGCATCAACGATCTCCGCACGCCCGCCGTAGTTCAACGCGATGTTGAACAGCATGCCGCGGCTCGTCGACGTGCGTTCGATGGCGGCGCGCAGTTCGTCCTGGATGTCGGACGACAAATCTTCCATTCGTCCGATCACGCGAAACCGGATGTCGTTACGAAGCAGTGTGTTGAGCTCGGATCGCAGATAGCGCTTGAGCAACTGCATCAGCGTGCCCACTTCAGTGGCGGGCCGCTTCCAGTTCTCCATCGAAAAGGCGTAAAGCGTCAGGACCTGGATGCCGAGTCGAGCGGCTGTCTCAACTGAATCGCGTACAGCGTCGATCCCGGCGCGATGCCCTTCGACCCTGGGAAGATGGCGTTGTGCCGCCCATCGGCCGTTGCCGTCCATGATGATCGCCACATGGACCGGCAGTCGATCGAATTGGATCTCACGCGCAAGAGACGAGTCCGGATGACCGGGCGGAATCCACGCCAGGAGATCGTCATGCGACACGGCTCAACCTCGGTGCACCCAGCAGAGTAATTCCTCGTTTATCAACCAGTTAATGATAATCCACACCGAGGAGGAACAGGCCGTGTGGGGGTGCGGTCGCCCCGGCCTCGGTGCGGGGTCGGTGATCGAGGAGAGCGGCCACGCTTTCGGGCTCGCGCCAGCCGCGACCGACCTCGACGAGGGTGCCCACAATCGCGCGAACCATATGGCGAAGAAACCCCTCTCCGGTGATCTCATACGCGAGAATGCCCTGAGTATCACACCAGACCGATCGTGAAATGGTGCGCATCGTGCCGTTGGTTTCACTGCCCGCGCTCTGGAAAGCCACGAAATCGTGCGTTCCAACCAGCGCAGCGGCCCCCCGCTCCATCGCCGCCAGATCGAGCGTTTCGGGAAGATACCAGGCGAAGGCGCGGTCGAACGGGTCCGACACTGGCGTATTCCTGATTCGGTACTGGTAAGTCTTCGACCGGGCACTGAACCGGGCGTGAAAGCCGGCGTCGACCTCGGCAATCGACAGTACTCGGACATCGGGGGGAAGCTGCGCGTTGAGCGCGCGCTGGAGCGTGATCACATCATGATCGAAGTTCACGGCGACGCTCGCGACCTGCCCGCGTGCGTGCACTCCGGCGTCGGTGCGTCCCGCACCATGCACCGTCACGTGCGAGCCCTCGAACCGCGCGAGCGCTTCCTCGAGCAGGCCCTGAATGGACTCCCCTTCCGCCTGGCGCTGCCAGCCAACGAAGCGCGTCCCGTCGTAGGCGAGGGTGAGCTTGAGAGTGCGCATGTCCTCACGCTGATGCCGGGTCTACAAAGCAAGACCCGGCCTACGCTGCGTAGGGCGGGTCCTGTTTTATGGAGCCGCCGCGAGATCTCCGCTGTGTAGGGCGGGTCCTGCTTTCTGGACCCGCCGTATCGTTTAAACGCGTGATCCCGGTTTCACCACCGGTTGGCCCGCGGCGCACAGGGGACACGACTCGGGCTGATACGTGGGCAATGCGATTGTGGCGAGGGCATGAAAGGGAACGTCCAGGTTCTGCTGCCCACCACTGCGGTCGATGATGGCTGCTGCCCCGACCACGGTGGCACCTGCGGCACGCGCGACGTCGATCGTCTCGCGAGTGGAGCCTCCGGTCGTAACGACGTCCTCGACGACGAGCACGCGCTCTCCGGGCTCCAGTGAAAAGCCGCGCCGCAGCGTCAGTTTCCCGTCCTGACGCTCAGCAAAGATGGCCCGGACGCCCAACGCTCGACCGACTTCCTGCCCGATGACGATGCCACCGAGAGCAGGCGACAGGACGGTCTGGGCGTTCAAATCCCGAACCTTGTCGGCGATCTCCTCACCGCAGGCCTCAGCCTCACGCGGATGCTGGAGAACCAGCGCACATTGCATGAAGCCCGAACTGTGCAGCCCCGAAGTCAGTCGAAAGTGCCCCTCCAGCAGGGCACCGACACGCCGAAACCGATTTAGAACTGAATCAACACTGATAGACGCCATTTTCGGCGAGTATACCTTTTGCACGGCTAGAACATCCGGCTGCGGCCGTTCGTCATACAAAGGGTTTAGGGAGTATGGCGCTCCTAGCCGCGTTGGCCGGGTCTTGCTCTTAAGACGCGGCATTGTTTCCAAGAGTGGAGTTCGGAAGATGGGTACGACAGTGACTCGGGTGGGCGTTGCAGCGCTCCTCATGGCCGTTTTCGGAACGTCGGCGTCCGTTTTCGCACAAGCGCCCCAACCCAGCCAGCAACCGGCGGCCGCTCCTGCGCTCAGCAGGCGGCTCACCGCTGACGAGGCGGTCAAACTGGCGCTGGAGAACAACCTGGGTATCCGTGTCGCGCGCATCGATCCCCAGGTCCAGGATCTGAATATCGTGAATGCGAAGACCGGTTGGACACCGAACTTCTCCACGACGATTCAGACCCAGAGCAACGATGCCCCGAACCAGAATTTTCTCGCGGGCGGCCAGGGAACCAGAACGGAGAGCGACCAGTTCGCCGGCAACATCGGGATCGCGCAAACGTTGCCCTGGGGTGGCAACTACGACATCGGATGGGACAGTTCGAGGTTCAACTCCAACAGCTCGTTCTCGACGTTCTCGCCCCAGCTTCGCTCCTCGTTCGCGGTGAACTATTCACAACCCTTGCTCCGCAACTGGAAGATCGACAACACGCGGCAGCAAGTGCTCATCACGTCGAAGAACCGAGAAATCGCAGATGTCAGTGTGCGTCAGACTGTCGCGACAACGACGCGGAACGTGCGCAATGCCTTCTGGGATCTCGCCTACACCATCGCGTCGTTGGGCGTGCAACAGCAGTCGCTGGACCTCGCGCAGGAATCGCTTCGGGATACGCGCGCCCGCGTTGAGATCGGCACCACGCCACCGATCGACATCGTCCAGGCCGAGGCGGAAGTGGCACGACGTCGGGAGGCGGTCATTGTCGCCGAGGGCCAGATTGGCGACGCCGAGGATGTGCTTCGCGCGCTCATCTTCGATCCCAATGCGCCTGACTTCTGGACGGTCAAGATCGAGCCCACGGACCTTCCGGCGTATGAACCGCTCATGGTGGACACGGACGGGGCGGTGCGAAACGCGCTCAGTCGTCGAACCGACCTCGAACAGTCGCGCAAGTCAATCGAGGCCGACGACATCAACGTTCGCTTCTACCGCAACCAGATGCTGCCGGATATCAGCGCGAAGCTGAATTACGGCCTGCAGGGTCTCGGCGGCACGCAGCTCCAACGCGGTGTCGGTCCGTTCGGACCCGGGACTGGAGATGTGCTTGGGAGCACACAACGCGGCTTCGGAACGGTTCTCGGGGACCTTTTCCAGAATCAGTATCCGAGCTGGACGGCTGGACTGAACATCAGCTACCCGATCGGAACCAGCAGCGCTGAGGCGAACCTCGCTCGCGTTCAGCTGGAGCGGAGCCAATCCACGACGCGTCTGCGCCAACAGGAGTTGCAGATTGCGACGCAGGTTCGTGCCGCGGCGCGCAACGTCCAGACGAACCAGCAGCGCGTGGAGAGCTCTCGTTCGGCGCGTCAGCTGGCCGAGCGCCAGCTCGAGGCCGAGCAGCGAAAGTTCGAGGCCGGCACGTCGACGAGCTTTCTGGTATTCCAGGCGCAGCGCGATCTCTCGCTCGCGCGCAACGTGGAGCTGCAGAACATCCTGAATTTCCATCGCTCGGTCATCGATCTGGAGACCGTCCAGGAAGCGCCCCTGCAGGGAGCGGCGCAGGGAACGGCCGCGACGCGATAGAGCGCAGCCCTGCGATAACATCACCACCGTGCCGCGTGTCACGGTCACTATCATCACGCTCAACGAAGCCGGACATATCGCTGATGCCATCGACAGTGCCGCCTGGGCCGACGAGGTCGTCGTCGTCGACTCGGGCAGCACGGACGACACGCTTGCCATCGCCCGCGCGAAGGGAGCGATAACTCAGACACGAGCATGGACCGGCTACGTCGACCAGAAGAATTTCGCCGCCGGCCTCGCCAGCAATGACTGGATTTTCTCGATCGACGCCGACGAACGGATACCGCCGGCGCTCGCGTCCGAGATACGAGCTCTGCTGTCTACCGAGCCACCACTGCGGGGCTACCGGGTTCCACGCGTCACCTATCATCTCGGACGGTGGATCAGAACGACCGACTTCTATCCCGACTATCAGATGCGTCTGTACGATCGGCGCAAGGCGCGATGGCAGGGTCGCCACGTGCATGAATCGGTCACGGTTGACGGCGCGTCGGGACGGCTGACCATGGAGCTCGAGCACTATTCGTATCGCAATCTGAGCGATCATCTCGATCGCATCAACGCCTACTCCACGCTGGCGGCGAAGCAGATGTACGAAGGCGGCCGCCGCGCGAATGCATTCGATCTCCTTGCACATCCTCCCGCCGCCTTTCTCAGGAATTACATCCTGCGGCGCGGATTCCGCGAGGGCATGGCCGGCCTGACCCTGTCGATCGTGAATGCCTACTCCGTCTTCCTGAAGTTCGCCAAACTCTGGGAACTTCAAAGAACTCCCAACTCCCAACTCGCTGCGCATCACGCCAACCCCCAACCATCGCACTCCGAACGGCCAACGTACAAATGACCGTTTGGGAGTTGGGAGTTGCAATGTGGGAGTTCTCAAACGAGAGTCGAATTTGTTCTCGCTCCACATAGATACGGCGCGGACCTGGCGTGGCGGTCAAGGCCAGGTCATGCATACCGTGATGGGGCTTCGTGCGCGACGGCACCGCACGGCGCTGGTGGCGCATCCGGGCGGAGAGCTCTATCGACGGATGTCCGAAGGCACCGACTTGATCCCACTGGCGCCACGCAACGAGATCGACCTGGCGGCGGCGTGGCGACTCTCGAGAGTGCTCAAGCAGCTCAAACCGGACATCATCCACGCGCACGATCCGCACGGCGTGGCCATGGCGGCAACGGCGCTTTCCATGGCATCGCCGTCACCGGCGCCACGCTTCGTCGCGTCTCGCCGCATCGAGTTCCGGATCGGCCACAACTCGTTTTCGAAGTGGAAATACAGCCGCGTCGATTGCTTCGTGGCGATCAGTGAAGCCGTGCGCGAGCGGCTTATCGCCGACGGCATCCCCCGCGACAAGACGACGGTCGTCCACGAGGGTGTCGATGTCGATCGCATCGCGCATTTGCCTGCGGCGAACGTGCATGCGACTTTCTATCTTCCGACGCATGCGCCCGTGGTCGGCAACGTCGGAGCGCTGGTGCCGCAGAAGGGTCAGCATCATCTGATCGATGCCGCCACGATCGTCGTGCGCGCCGTTCCCGATGCGCGCTTCGTGATCTGCGGTGACGGCGAACTGAGGCCAGCGCTCGAGGAGCAGATCAAACGCAAGCACCTCGAGCGGCATGTGTTTCTGGCCGGGTTCCGGGCGGACGTGCTGGAATTGCTGAAGGGCTTCGACCTGTTTGCGTTGAGCTCGCTGCAGGAGGGTCTGTGCACCTCGCTCGTGGACGCGATGGCCGCATCGAAGGCGGCAGTCGCGACGCGCGTTGGCGGCGTACCGGAAGTCGTTGCCGACGGAGAGACGGGCTTTCTCGTTCCACCTCGCGATCACGACGCGATGGCAGACAGGATCATCACG
>Ga0207675_100006570_pt1 | contig 11004 bp, 9 predicted proteins | sample KBSSwiS42_FD_184305 | JGI IMG/M metagenome (GOLD analysis project Ga0207675, IMG submission 184305) | Switchgrass rhizosphere microbial communities from Kellogg Biological Station, Michigan, USA - KBS Switchgrass S4-2 (SPAdes) (version 2) | ecosystem: Host-associated > Plants > Roots >...
ACCTCGACGTGGACACCCTGCGCGCGCTGGAAGAGGCGCTGGTGAACTTCGCCGGCTGCGCGGTGGTCATCACCCACGACCGCTGGTTCCTCGACCGCATCGCGACGCACATGCTGGCCTTCGAGGGCGACAGCCGCGTCGTGTGGTTCGAGGGGAACTACCAGGACTACGAAGTGGACCGCCATCGCCGGCTCGGCACCGACGCCGATCAGCCGCATCGGATCAAGTACCGCAAGCTGGCGGTCTGACCCGGCCGCGCCGGAATTTCGGTGTTTTTCGTTCCGGAACGAAAACGTGTCATGTCTGACACGAGGAGGCTCATGTCCCGAGCGGCCTTGGTGATCGCATCGATGCTCATCGCTGTCGCCGTCCCCTCGATGGCTCAGGACACCGGGCCCTACGACGTCATCCTGCGTGGCGGCACCGTCTACGACGGCACGGGGACGCCGGGACGGATCGCCGATGTCGGTATCCGCGGCGACCGGATCGCGGCCGTCGGTGATCTCGCCAAGGCGCAGGCCAAGACCGTCCTCGACGCCAAGGGGCTGGCCGTCGCGCCGGGCTTCATCAACATGTTGTCCTGGTCCACCGATTCGCTGATCGCGGACGGCCGCTCGCAGGGCGAGATCCGGCAGGGAGTGACCCTCGAAGTCATGGGCGAGGGCAACTCGATGGGCCCCCTCACGGACGACATGAAGCGGCGCGCGGTCGAGCAGATGGGCGATATCCGCTACGACATCACCTGGACCACCCTCGCGGAGTACCTCGCGTTCCTCGAGAAGAAGGGCGTCTCGACGAACGTGGCCTCGTACATCGGCGCGGCGACGATCCGCGAGCACGTCGTCGGCCTGGAGGACCGCCCGGCGACGCCGGCGGAGCTCGAGAAGATGCGCGCGCTCGTCCGCCAGGAGATGGAGGCGGGGGCCCTCGGCATCGGCTCATCGCTCATCTATGCGCCGGGCACCTACGCCTCGACGGAAGAGCTGATCGAGCTCAACAAGGCGGCCGCGCCCTACGGCGGCCGCTACATCTCGCACCTGCGCAGCGAGGGCGACCGGTTCCTGGAGGCGGTGGACGAGCTGATCACCATCGCGCGGGCGGCGGGCGTGCCCGCGGAGATCTATCACCTGAAGGCGGCGGGCGCGTCGAACTGGCCCAAGATGGATCAGGCCATCGCGAAGATCGAGGCCGCGCGCAAGGAAGGCCTGCGCATCACCGCGGACATGTACACCTACACCGCCGGATCCACCGGCTTCGACGCCTGCATCCCGCCCTGGTCGCGCGCGGGCGGCTACGACGCGCTCTTCAAGCGCATCGCGGATCCGGCCACGCGCGCGCGCATGATCGCGGAGATGCGGGCGCCGGCCCAGGGCTGGGAGAACCTCTGCCAGGCCGCGGGTACGCCGCATGGCCTGCTCCTCGTCGAGTTCAAGAACGACGCGCTCAAGCCCCTCACCGGCAAGCGGCTCGACGAGGTCATGAAGATCCGCGGGAAAGACGCGGAGAACACGATCCTCGACCTGATCGCGGAGGACCGCACGCGGGTGGGTGTCGTGTTCTTCCTGATGTCGGAGGACAACGTCCGCAAGCAGGTCCAGCTGCCCTGGGTGTCCTTCGGGTCGGATGCGTCCTCCATGGCCCCCGAAGGCGTGTTCCTGAAGTCGTCGACGCACCCGCGCGCCTACGGCAACTTCGCGCGCCTCCTGGGCCGCTACGTCCGTGACGAGAAGCTCGTGCCGCTGCCGGAGGCGATCCGGCGGCTGACGTCGCTGCCCGCGGCCAATCTCGGACTGAAGGACCGCGGGACGCTGGCGGTCGGCGCTTTCGCGGACGTCGTCGCCTTCGATCCCGCTGCCATCGCCGACAAGGCGACCTACGAGCAGCCGCACCAGTACGCCGTGGGCATGCGCCACGTGGTGGTCAACGGTGTGCCCGTGCTGCGCGACGGCGAGCACACCGGCGCCACTCCCGGCCGCGCCCTCAAGGGATCGGGCGCGCGCGGGACCGCCGCCGCCCGGTAGGACGCGCGTGCCGCGCCTCGCTCTCACCGGCGCCGGGGGCTTCGTCGGCCGCCACGTCATCAGCGCGGCGACGGCGGAAGGCTGGGAAGTCGCGGGACTCGTCCGCTCGGAGGAGTCCGCGCGGACCGTCACCTACGCCGGCGGGGCGCCGATCATGGTCCCGAGCCTGACCGTGGACGCGCTGACGCCCGTCCTCGGGGGCGCGGCGGCCGTGGTCCACCTGGCCCAGATCGGCTCCGAGAAGAGGGGCGAGACCTTCGACGCCGTCAACGTGGAGGGTACACGCGCGGTGGCCGCCGCCGCCCGTGCCGCGGGCGTGCCGCGCGTCGTGTACTTCAGCGGCCTCGGCGTCGCCCATTACGGGATGGCGCCGCGCACCACCGACCGCTACTTCCTCTCCAAGCTGCGGGCGGAAGCGGCCCTCTTCGAGTCCGGCCTCGAGGTCCTCGCCTTCCGCCCTTCCTACATCGTGGGGCCCCGCGACGGCCTGGTGACGTCGCTGCTGAAGCAGATGGCGGCGGGCGAGGTCGAGCAGGTCGGCGACGGCGCCTATCGTATGCAGCCGGTCGCGGTGCGCGATGCCGCGGCGGCAGTCGTGGCCGGTATCGGCGGCCCCACGCCCGCACCCGCGCCCGGACGTGGGCCCCACCGCGTGATCGATCTCGTGGGTCCCCAGGCGGTCACCTTCCGCGAGTTCGTGGACGCCCTGGCCGCGGTCGCGCGCGACCGCCGGCGTCCGGCGGAGTTCCGCATCCGCGTCGTCTCCGTCGAGGAGGCGGACCGCCGCGCCCGCGCGGGAACAGGGATGCCCCCGGAAGAGCTGGACTGCCTCCTCTGCGACGAGATCGGGGACGGACGCGCGCTCGAGTCGCTGCTGGGCCGGTTCCTCACTCCGCTCGACGAAGCCTTGTCCGCCGCCGTGCGCGGGACGCCTCCGGAGAAGCGGACGCCCTAGGACTTCGTGGCGCCGGGAGTGCGCCCGGCGAGGCTGGCCACTACCGCCACCAGCTCCGCCGGCTGCACGGGCTTCGGCACGTGGATCTGGAACCCGGCGAGCAGGGCCTGCACGCGGTCGTCCGTGCGCCCGTACGCGCTGAGGGCGGCCGCGGGCACCAGCCCGCCGCGTTCCGGCGGGAGCGCCCGCACCTTCTGCATGAGCGAGAACCCCGTCTCTCCGCGCATCTCGACCTCGCTCACGAGGACGTGGGGCGCAAAGCTGGCCAGCGCGTCCAGGCCCTCGCTCGCGGTGCCGACCGCCCGCACCTCCGCTCCACACTGGCCGAGCACGACGCTCACGACCTCGCGCACGTCTTCGCCGTCGTCCACGACGAGCACGCGCACGCCGGAGAGGTCGGGCGCGTCCGCCGGGAGGCACGTCGACGGGTCGGCACCCCCGGCGGGCGCGGGCGCTTCGGGCGGAAGCGGCGCGGGATCGGCGACGGGCAGGACCACCGTGAAGGTGGCGCCGCGCCCCTCGCCTTCGCTGCGCGCTTCGATCGTGCCGCCGTGCAGCTCCACGAGATGGCGCACGACCGCGAGCCCCAGGCCGAGGCCGCCGTGGCTGCGCGTGTTGGAGGCGTCACCCTGGCGGAAGCGTTCGAACACGTGAGGCAGGAAGTCGGCGGAGATGCCCTCTCCGGTGTCCTCGACGACGAGCCGCACGTCCGCATGGGGAAGGCGCTCCACGCGCACGGTGACGCGGCCCCCGCGCGGGGTGAACTTGACCGCGTTGGCGGCCAGGTTCCAGACGACCTGCCGCAGGCGGTCGGGGTCGCCCACCACCAGGCCCGCGGCGGGATCGAGCAGGGTCTGGACCTTGATGGCCTTCGCGGTGGCGGCGGGCATCAAAGGCTCGAGGGCGGCGGCGGCGACGGGGGCGAGCTGCAGCGGGCGCACGTTCAAGCGGAACTTCGCCCCCACCATGCGGGACAGGTCCAGGATGTCCGAGATGACCTGGGCCTGCGCGGCCGCGTTGCGCTCGATGGCTTCCAGGCCGCGGGTGGCGGTGGCCTCGTCCAGGCGGCCTCCGCGCAGCAGGTACGTCCAGCCCACGATCGCGGTGAGGGGCGTACGCAGCTCGTGGGACAGGGTGGAGAGGAACTCGTCCTTCACGCGGGCCGCCGTCTCCGCCTGGCCGCGGGCCCGCTCGGCATCGCGGAGGAGGAGCGCCCGCTCCTGGTCGTCGTCTTTCCTTTGCGTGATGTCGCGGGCGAAGGCGCTGAAGCTGAAGTCGCCGCCGTCGGGGATGGCGGTGATGGTGAGCTCGAGGGGGAACGTCCCGCCGTCCGCGCGCCGTGCCTCCACCTCGAGGCGCTGATTCGATCCTCCTTCCGCCGGCGTCAGCCGGGCGAGGACGTCCGTGAGCCGCCCGCGGTGCGGCCCGGGGAGGATCAGCTCGGCCAGGGACCGGCCGATCGCCTGCTTGCGCGGGATCCCGAAGGTCCGCTCGGCCTGCGGATTCCAGAACGTCACGAGAAAGGCGGCGTCGAGCGCGATGACCGCGTCCAGGGTGTTGTCGAGGATGGAGCGGACATGGGCGGCGCTGGAGCGGCGGCGCTCGTCGACACGCCCGGAAGCTCTCACGCCTCTACGCTAGCGTCCGCGCGGCCTCGCGACAAGGGACCTTTACCAACAATTGGTTCCGCTGTAGTCTGGGCTGTTCCATGCGTCTCGGAATCACCGAGTACATCGACTGCGCGCATTTCCTCCCCGGCCACCCCAAGTGCGGGCAGGTGCACGGCCACACCTACAAGGTGGAGGTCGTGATCGAAGGGGAGAGCGACCGTGGCGGCATGGTCGTGGACTTCAACGACCTCAAGACGCGCACGCGCGAGGTGCTTTCGAAATACGACCATCGGCACTGGAACGACGTCCTCGAGTTCCCGACCGTCGAGAACATCTGCGCGCTGCTCTCCAGCCAGCTCCGGGAGCACATCCGGTTCCCGCTCGTCATCCGGGTCTGGGAGGGCAACGGCAAGTGGGCGGAGATGTGACGTCCGCTCAGCGCAGCAGGTGGTCCGCCACCGACTTCATCCGCGCGCGGTAGCGCTTCCGCAGGTCCCGAGCCAGGGACCCCGGCTTCCCGCGGCCGATCCTGACCTCGTCCACCCGGACCACACCGAGCACTTCGCGCGAGACGCTGGTCAGGAACATCTCCGCCGCGCGGCCGAGGTCCGCCTTGCGGATCGGCTCGAACGAGATGGGGACGACCCCGCGCGCGAGCTCGAGGACGAGCCCACGAGTCGTGCCGTGCAGAACCCGCGCTTCCTCCGTCCGGAGCACGCCGTCCACCACGGCGAAGACGTTGCTGGAGAGGCCTTCGAGCAGCGCCCCGTCCTCGCCGAGGAGCAGCCCCTCGTGCACGCCCGGCGGCAGCGCCCGATAGGCGCCCTGGGCCGAAGAGAGGAAGCGCGTGTCCTTCGATTGCGCCTTCTCGCGGCGCAGGGGCACGGTCACGCACGAGGCGCCCTCTTCGTAGAGTCGCTCCGGCAGCGGCTCGAAAGCCTCGACGGAAGCGAAGAGCTCGGGCGGCGCGAACGTCACGCGGATGCGCGATTCCGGATGGCGCGTGGCGCGCAGCACCGCGGCCAGCGCCACCCGCAGCCGGCGAGGGTCGAGGACGGCCGGACGTCCTTGCAACGCGGACGACTCTTCGAGGCGCCGCACGTGATCGTCGAGGAACGGGACTCCGTCGCCGCCATACGTGCGCAAGGTCGTGTACGCACCCGCGGGCAGCGCGGCGGACGCGGTGGCGAGATCCGGCGACTTCTGGAAGGCGGTGGCGGCGTCGCCCTTCAGGACGAAGGTTTCGACCATGAAGCGAGTCGACGCGCGGATTCTAGTGGATGTTCGGGACGACGCCGGTCCCGCGTCTAATTTATTGATTTCAAGGCGTATAAATCCGGTCCGCGCATGTTTCTTGACAATATCAGACTCAATGCTGTACTTTCGTAGGCAGGAGGGATTTCTTGAGCAAGATCATCGGGATCGATCTCGGTACGACCAACTCCGTGGTCGCCATCATGGAGGGTGACGCGCCCTCGGTGATCGCGAATGCGGAGGGCGGACGCACGACTCCCTCCGTCGTGGCCTTCACGAAACAGGGCGAGCGGCTCGTCGGCCAGGTCGCCAAGCGCCAGGCCGTGACGAACCCCGAGAACACGATCTTCTCGATCAAGCGGTTCATGGGGCGGAAGTACGCCGAGGTCAACGAAGAGCAGAAGATGGTGCCCTACAAGGTCGTCGAGGGCCCCAACAGCGATGTGCGGATCGAGGTCGAAGGAAAGGTCTACTCGCCTCCCGAGATCTCCGCCATGATCCTCCAGAAGATGCGCGACACCGCCGAGGCCTATCTCGGCGAGAAGATCACGAAGGCGGTCATCACCGTCCCCGCCTACTTCAACGACTCGCAGCGCCAGGCCACCAAGGACGCGGGCCGCATCGCCGGGCTCGAGGTCCTGCGCATCGTCAACGAGCCGACGGCGGCCGCGCTGGCCTACGGCCTCGACAAGAAGAAGGACGAGACGATCGCCGTATACGACTTCGGCGGGGGGACCTTCGACATCTCGATCCTCGAGGTCGGGGAGGGCGTGGTCGAGGTCAAGGCTACGAACGGCGACACCCACCTCGGCGGCGACAACCTGGACCAGCGCGTCATCGAGTGGATCATCGGCGAGTTCAAGAAGGACCAGGGCATCGACCTCGGCAAGGACAAGATGGCCCTCCAGCGGCTCAAGGAAGCGGCGGAGAAGGCCAAGATGGAGCTCTCCACCACCGCGGAGACCGAGATCAACCTGCCCTTCGTGACCGCGGACGCCTCCGGGCCCAAGCACCTGAACCTCCGGCTCAGCCGCGCGAAGTTCGAGCAGCTCGTCGGGGACCTCCTGGAGCGCTCGATGACGCCCGTGCGCCAGTGCCTGAAGGACGCGGGCGTCACGCCGGACAAGATCGACGAGGTCGTCCTCGTCGGGGGCAGCACGCGGATCCCCAGGGTCCAGCAGCTCGTGAAGGACTTCTTCGGCAAGGAGCCGCACAAGGGCGTGAACCCGGACGAGGTGGTCGCGGTGGGGGCGGCCATCCAGGCCGGCGTGCTCGCGGGCGACGTCAAGGACCTGCTCCTGCTCGACGTGACCCCGCTGTCGCTGGGCATCGAGACCCTGGGCGGCGTCTTCACCCGCCTCATCGAGCGCAACACCACCATCCCCACCCGCAAGACCGAGGTCTTCTCCACCGCGGCGGACAGCCAGACGTCGGTCGAGGTGCACGTCCTCCAGGGCGAGCGCCCGATGGCGCGCGACAACCGCACGCTGGGCAAGTTCCAGCTCGTCGGGATCCCGCCCGCGCCGCGCGGCGTGCCCCAGATCGAGGTCACCTTCGACATCGACGCGAACGGGATCGTCAACGTCTCGGCCAAGGACCGCGCGACGGGCAAGACCCAGAACATCACGATCACCGCCTCCAGCGGGCTGGCCAAGGACGAAGTCGAGAAGATGGTGCGCGAAGCGGAGTCGCACTCGGACGAGGACAAGCGGCGGCGCGAGGAGGTGGAGGCGCGCAACCACGCGGACTCGCTCGTCTACGCCACGGAGAAGACGCTCGACGAGCACAAGGACAAGCTCTCGGAATCGGACACGGCGCCCGTACGGCAAGCCATCGACGAGACCAAGAAGGCCGTCGAGGAAGGCGTGAAGGACCGCATCGAGAAGGCGACGCAGGACCTGACGAAGGCCTCGCACAAGCTGGCCGAGCTCCTGTACCAGAAGTCGGGGACGGCGCCCGGCGGCGAGGCGGGTGGCTCGTCCGGCCCTGGGGGCACGGGCAGCGGCGGCGAGAGCCCGCGCCCGGGCGGCGACGACGTGATCGACGCCGAAGTGGTGGACAAGAAGTAGGGGCATGGATCTCTACCAACTGCTGGGCGTGAGACGCAGCGCCAGCGTGGCGGAGATCCGGCGCGCGTTCCAGAAAGCCGCCCGCCAGCTGCACCCGGACCTCAATCCCGGCGATCCCGTCGCCGCGAACCGCTTCCGTGCCGTCTCGGAGGCGTTCGAGGTGCTGGTGGACGTCCAGCGGCGCGCCGCCTACGACCGCGGCGAGACGCGGGCGCCCGAGTCCGCCGTCCCCGAGATCGGGTTCGAAGGGTTCGATTTCTCCGCCGAGGTCCGGGTGGGCAGCGCCGCCTTCCAGGACATCTTCGCCGGCGTCCTCGAGGCCAAGCGCGATGCGGCGCGGGAAGGTGCGCACCGCGGCGAGGACCTCGAAGAATCCGTCCGGATCACGTTCGACGAGTCCTTCCATCCGACGCGGCGCCGCCTCCACGTCGTGCGCCTCGATCGCTGCGAAGCCTGCGGGGGCGCGGGGGCGCGGGCCATCGGCCCCGTGGCCTGCCCCGAGTGCGCCGGCACCGGCCAGGTGCGGTCGCACCGCGGGCGCATGATCTTCAGCCGCCGCTGCGGCGAGTGCGGCGGATCGGGCACGCTCAGTGCCCGTGCCTGCGCCCGCTGTGCGGGCGAAGGCCGGGTCATGCAGAGCGACTGGATGGACGTCGAGCTGCCGGCGGGAGTGAACGAGGGCAGCCGCATCCGCATTCCCGGGGCCGGCAACGCGGGCCAGCGCGGAGGGGAGTCCGGCGACTTCATCCTCGTCGTCCACGTGGACCCGCATCCGCTCTACCGCCGGGAAGGCGAAGACCTGCACTGCGAGATCCCCATCACGATCACGGAGGCCGCGATCGGCGCCCATGTCGAGGTGCAGACTCCGGAGGGCTCCGTGGTCATCGAGATCCCGGCCGGCACGCAGACCGGGCAGCGCTTCCGCCTGCGCAAGCGCGGGATGCCCCGGCTCGGGGAGAGCGGCCGCGGCGACCTCTACGTCGAGGCCCGGGTGTGGGTGCCGCGCGTGCGCGACGACGAGAGCCGCGAGCTGCTGCGCGAGTTCGCCCGGCGCAACCCCGACAACCCGCGCCGGCAGGCCCCGCTCGCCCCCGCCGCCGGCCAGAAGGGATCCTGACCATGCCCCGCGGCCGCCGCCCCCGAGCCCCCGAAGGCGAGACACGGCCCGCGCCCGGCCGCGGCAAGTACTACATGATCAGCGTGGTGGCCAAGTCCTACGGCATCCACCCCCAGACCCTTCGCCTCTACGAGCGCGAGGGGCTCCTCAAGCCTTCGCGCACCGACGGCAACACGCGCCTCTACTCCGAGGACGACCTCCGCCAGCTCGAGGTGATCCTCAACCTCACGCGCGATCTCGGCGTCAACCTCGCCGGCGTCGAGATCATCCTGAACATGCGCCGCAAGATGGAGCAGATGCAGTCGGAGATCAACGAGTTCGTGGGCCACGTACGCCAGGAATTGCAGAAGACGAGCCAGGAGGACGGAGACACGGACGCGAGCGAGCAAGCCCTCGTGAAGGTGGCGCCCGCGCCCATGGTCAAGGCCCCGGACCGTGCCAAGGAGCCCGCGGCCGGGGTGAAGGCCCGCGACGACGCCTAGCGTCTCCGCCCGGGAGGAGACCCTATAATCGGGAGGGCACCGTCCGTGTCCTTCGCCGCGACTCATGCCCGCGACCCGCAAGATCGTGCGGAAGAAGCCGCCTTCGCGCTCCGCGGGCGACGGCCGGGCCGAGCGCGCGCCCACCGGCGACAGCCTCAACGCCTACATCCGCGAGATCTCGAAGTTCAAGCCCCTGAGCGCGGACGACGAGAAGGTGCTGGGCCGCCGCATCCAGCAGGGTGACCAGGAGGCGCTGCAGCGGCTGGTCGAGGCGAACCTGCGTTTCGTCGTCTCCTACGCAAAGCGCTACCGCGGCCTGGGCCTCGCCTTCCTCGACCTGATCCACGAGGGGAGCCTCGGCCTCATCGAGGCGGCCAAGCGCTTCGATCCCGAGCGCAACGTGAAGTTCATCTCCTACGCCGTGTGGTGGGTGCGGCAGGCCATCTTCCATTCCCTCTCCGAGCACCATCGCATCTTCCGCCTCCCCCAGAAGCTCTCGGGACAGGTCTCCAAGATGGGGAACGCGCGCGAGAAGCTGGCGGCGGAGCTGGAGCGCCAGCCCACGACGGAAGAGCTGGCCAAGCAGACGGACATGACGGAGGAGGAGGTCGAGAAGCTCCTGAAGGTCTCGGGGGACGACCTCTCGTTGTCCTCGGCCGTGGGCGAAGACGGCAGCCTCGAGCTCGGCGACACCCTCGAGCAGGACACCGTTCCGTCCGTCGAGCTGCAGCTCATGAAGTCCTCCTTCGAGGAGCAGATCCACAACCTCGTGGCCGAGCTCGACGAGAAGGAGCGCGACGTCCTGCGCATGCGCTTCGGCCTGGACGGCGAGGAGCCGAAGACCTTGCAGGAGATCGGGGAGGCCCTGGGCCTCAGCCGCGAGCGCATCCGCCAGATCGAGAGCAAGGCCAAGGAGAAGCTGCGCCGCAGCCGGCACGCGCAAGGGCTGCGGGGCGCGCTGAATTGAGGCCGGGTGCGTCCGTGAAGCGATGGCCGGGGCTGGCGGCGATGGCGATGGCGCTGATGCCCGCGCTTCTCTCCGCGCAGATTCCCATTCCTTCGCCCCCTCCTCTGACGGGGGGCGGCCCGCGGGATCTTCCTCCGGTCGGAGTCGAAGACCTTTACGGTCCCGCGGAGCCGCAGGACCTGGAGCAGATCGCGTACAGCGGCAGCTCCTACCAGAAGCACAACGTGCGCGTGAGGGGCCGGCTGTCCGACCTCGTCCCCGGCCGCTATCTCATGCTGATGGAGGGTGCCGTCCGGGTCATGCTCGTCACGTTCTACGACGCGGACTACCACGAGATCTCCGCCCTCATGGGCCTGGAAGTCGAGGTGAAGGGGATCGTCCGGAGGATCCCGGCCAAACAGAAGCGTCTGCCGTGTCACGGAGGGACCTACATCGAGAGCAAGTGCGAAGATTTCGAGCTGCCGGAGCTGCCCGACGCGCAGCCGGGCTGGCCCGAGCAGTCGATCACCCTCCTCGCGATCTCGGACCG
>Ga0207675_100006573_pt1 | contig 11002 bp, 8 predicted proteins | sample KBSSwiS42_FD_184305 | JGI IMG/M metagenome (GOLD analysis project Ga0207675, IMG submission 184305) | Switchgrass rhizosphere microbial communities from Kellogg Biological Station, Michigan, USA - KBS Switchgrass S4-2 (SPAdes) (version 2) | ecosystem: Host-associated > Plants > Roots >...
GGCGTGCCGATGATCAGCCACGGCGACGAGTTGGGCCGGACGCAGCTCGGGAACAACAACGCCTACTGCCAGGACAACGAGATCGCGTGGATCGACTGGGACCTCGACAGCGACAAGCAGACGCTGCTCGACTTCACCAGCAAGCTGGTGCGGTTCAGGCGCGCGCAGCCGACGCTTCGGCGGCGCAAGTACTTCCAGGGCCGGAATATCCGCGGCGGCCAGGACGTGGCGTGGCTCGCGCCTGACGGCCGCGAAATGGACGATGCCGCGTGGCAAGCCGGGCTCGTGCGCACGCTGGGGATGCTGCTGTCCGGCACCGCGATCCGGGAGGTGGACGAGCGCGGCGAGCAGATTACCGGGGACACGGTGCTCGCGCTGCTGAATGGAAACCCGGACGCGCTGACGTTCACCCTTCCGGCGAGCGAGGGCCACGAGCACTGGCACCGCGTCTTCGACACGTCCGACCCGCTGGGCGCCGACCGGATGTACAAGGCCGGCGGGCCGTACGCCCTCCAGGGGCGTTCGGTGGCCGTCTTCAAGATCGTCGCGCCGCAGCGCGAACGGCGCCGTGCCACCGACGTCGCCGAGCACGCCGCGCCGGAGCCGGCAACGGTCGAGGCCTGACGTGAGCACGCGGAAATCGTCGAACGTCAAGCCGCAGTCCGCGATCCGCGATCCGCAATCGACCGGCGAGCTCCCCGAAGGTCTGACGAGACGCGTGGTGGTCGAGCGCGTGCAACCCGAGGTCGACGGCGGACGCTTCCCCATCAAGCGCACGCCCGGCGAGCCGGTCGAGGTGAGCGCGACCATCTTCGCGGACGGGCACGACGTCATCGCGGCCGTCGTGCGCGATCGATCACGTTCAACCGCGGAGCACGCGGAGACCGCAGAGCAAAACATGATCTCTGCGGACTCTGCGGACTCTGCGTTCGATCGTCGTGACGGGTGGCGCGAGACGCCGATGACCCTCGCCTCGCCCGGGACCGACCTGTGGACCGCGCGCTTTGTCGTCGATGCCGTCGGGTGGCACGAGTACGAGGTCGTCGCCTGGGTCGATCGTTTCCTCACCTGGCAGCGGAATCTGAAGCTCAAGGCGGCTGCCGGCCAGGACGTTTCGGTCGAGCTCCTCGAAGGCGCCCTGCTGATTCGCGACGCCTCCACCCGGGCCAATCACGAGGACCGCGCCTGGCTGCTCGATCGGGCCAACCTGCTCAACGACTCCACGCCGCCCGCCGAACGCATCAAGGCGTCCGTCGGCGACGAACTGGCGGCGGTCATGGCGACCTGTGCCGATCGCGCGCACGCCACGGCGTCGGCGCCGCGGCGCGTGTGGGTCGATCGCGAGCGGGCGCGGTTCGGCGCGTGGTACGAGATGTTTCCGCGCTCGGCCGGTCCCGACGCCGGCCGGAGCGGCACCTTTCGCGAGGCGTGCGCCGAGCTCCCGCGCATCGCGGATCTCGGCTTCGATGTGATCTACCTCCCGCCCATTCATCCCATCGGCACGAGCTTCAGAAAAGGGCGCAACAACGCGCTGGTGGCGGGGCCCGGCGATCCCGGCAGTCCCTGGGCGATCGGCTCGCCCGCCGGCGGGCACACCGCCATCGATCCCGCCCTCGGCACCTTCGACGATTTCAACGCCTTCAACCGCGAAGCGGGGCGGCTCGGCCTGGAGATCGCGCTCGATCTCGCGTGGCAATGCTCGCCCGATCACCCCTGGGTCGGCGAGCACCCCGAGTGGTTCCGCCACCGGCCCGACGGCACCATCAAGTACGCCGAGAATCCGCCGAAGAAGTACCAGGACATCTACCCGTTCGACTTCGAATGCGAGGACTGGCGGGCGCTGTGGCAGGCGCTCGCCGATGTCACCCTGTTCTGGGTCGACCACGGCGTCCGCATCTTCCGCGTCGACAACCCGCACACCAAGACGCTCGGCTTCTGGGAATGGATGATCGATCGCGTGCACGCGCGGCATCCCGACGTGCTGTTCCTCTCCGAGGCGTTCACGCGGCCGCCGATGATGCGCTACCTTGCGAAAGCCGGGTTCACGCAGTCGTACACCTATTTCACGTGGCGCAACACCAGGGCCGAGCTGACCGAGTATTTCACCGAGCTGACCACCGGCGAGGCGCGCGAGTACCTGAGGCCGAACCTCTTCGCCAACACCCCCGACATCCTCCATGCGTATCTCCAGCACGGCGGGCGTCCCGCGTTCGAGGCGCGGCTGCTCCTCGCCGCCACGCTCGGGGCGAGCTACGGCATCTACAGCGGCTTCGAGATCGCCGAGGGCCAGGCGATCCACGGCACCGAGGAGTACGCGGACTCTGAAAAATACCAGTTCCGCAAGCGGGACTGGGACCGGCCCGGCAACATCGCCGAACTGGTCTGCCGCGTCAACGAGATCCGCCACGCGCACCGCGCGCTGCAGTTCGACACCACGCTGCGGTTTCACGGCACCGACAACCCCGAGATCATCGCCTACAGCAAGCGCGCTCCGGACGGCTCGGAGTGGCTGCTCGTGATCGTCAACCTCGATCCGCTGCACATGCAGCACGGGCACGTCGAAGTGCCGGGGTTCGAGCGCGACGACACCTACACCGTTCGCGATCTCCTCGACGGCGTCACCTACGACTGGCGCGGCGCGTCGAACTACGTGCGCTTCGATCCGGACATTCGACAGGGACACATCTTGTGGCTACCGACTCCCCGCACTTGACCATTCCCGCCGACGCCGTCGCACACACCTCGCCCTCGGCCGACGACGATCCGCTCTGGTACAAGGACGCGGTCATCTACCACGCGCACGTCAAGTCGTTCTTCGACAGCAACAACGACGGCATCGGCGACTTCGCCGGGCTGACGCAGAAGCTCGACTACCTCCAGGGCCTCGGCATCACCTGCCTGTGGATCCTGCCGTTCTTCCCCTCGCCGCTCAAGGACGACGGCTACGACATCGCCGACTACCGGAGCGTCCACCCGAGCTACGGCACGCTCGACGACTTCAAGGCGTTCGTCAACGCGGCCCACGCCCGCCACATCAAGGTGCTCATCGAGCTGGTCGTCAACCACACCTCGGACCAGCATCCCTGGTTCCAGCGCGCGCGGCAGTCGCCGCCCGGATCGCCCGAGCGCGAGTTCTACGTCTGGAGCGACACCGACAAGAAGTACCCCGAGACGCGCATCATCTTCACCGACACGGAAAAGTCGAACTGGACCTTCGACCCGGTGGCGAAGCAGTACTACTGGCACCGCTTCTTCTCGCACCAGCCGGATCTGAATCACAACAACCCGGCCGTGGTCGACGCCGTGATCGACGTCATGAAGTTCTGGCTCGACATGGGCGTGGACGCGCTGCGCCTCGACGCGGTGCCGTACTTGTGCGTGCGCGAGGGCACCAACAACGAGAACCTCCCCGAGACCCACGCCGTGCTGCGGCGGATGCGCCGGGCGATGGACGCGGCCTACACGAACCGCATGCTGCTCGCCGAAGCGAACCAGTGGCCGTCGGACGTCCGCCCCTACTTCGGCGAGGGCGACGAGTGCCACATGGCGTTTCACTTCCCGCTGATGCCGCGGATGTTCATGGCGCTCAGGCAGGAGGACCGGCACGCGATCACCGAGATCCTCAACCAGACCCCCGACATTCCCGAGTCGTGCCAGTGGGGGCTGTTCCTGCGCAACCACGACGAGCTGACGCTCGAGATGGTGACCGACGAGGAGCGCGACTACATGTACTCGGTCTACGCGGCCGATCCGCAGATGCGCGTCAACGTCGGCATCCGCCGCCGGCTCGCGCCGCTCGTGGAGAACAGCCGCCGCCGCCTCGAGCTCCTCAACGCGATGCTCTTCTCCTTCCCGGGAACGCCGATCATCTACTACGGCGACGAGATCGGGATGGGCGACAACATCTATCTCGGCGACCGCAACGGCGTGCGCACGCCGATGCAGTGGAGCAGCGATCGCAACGGCGGCTTCTCGCGGGCCGATCCCGCCCGGCTCTACGCGCCGCCGATTCAGGACCCGGTCTACGGCTACCAGTCGATCAACGTCGAAGCCCAGGAACGGTCTCCGTTCTCGCCGCTGAACTGGATGAAGCGGCTCATCGCGATGCGCAAGCAGCACCGCGTCTTCGGCCGCGGCTCGCTCGAGTTCGTCGGCTGCCCCAACCGGAAGGTCCTCGCCTACCTGCGCCGCGACGACAAGGAAACGATCCTCATCGTCGCCAACCTGGCGCGCGCCGTGCAGCCGGCGGAGCTCGATCTGAAGGCGTTCGCCGGGTTGATTCCGACGGAAATGAGCGGGCTCACCGAGTTCCCGCGGATCGGCGAGACGCCGTATTTCCTGACCCTCGGACCCTACGCGTCGTACTGGTTCACGCTGCAACGCGACCCCGTGCAGGTCACGCCCAAGGCGACGCCGGCCGCCGACCCGAATGCCGCCATCCTCGAGTCGATGCCGTCGCTGCTGGTCGGGGTCGACTGGCAGAACGTCTTCGACGGCGGGACGCGCGCGGTCCTCGAACGCCAGGCCCTGCGTCCCTTTCTCCAGCGCCAGCGATGGTTCGCCTCGAAGTCGCGCGAGATCCGGCAGCTGCGCTTCACCGACTGGGCGCCGCTCAGGAATGGCCTGGCGCCTGCGTTCCTCGCGATCGCATCGGTCGAGTACACCGACGGCCGCACGGAAAGCTATTTCGTGCCGCTGTCGCTCGTCACCGGCGAGGCGGCAGAGGCCGCCTTGAAGACGAACCCGGCCGGCGTCCTCGCCCGCATCACCGGCGCACGTAAAGGCGTCATCGTCGACAGCCTTTACGACGACGACGCGTGCGACCGGATGGTCGGCCTCGTCAGACGGCCCGCGGAGATACCCAGCTCCCTCGGCATCGTCGAAGGGATCGGCCGCCCCCGGCCGGCACAGGGGAAGGCCGAGCCGCCCGACCTGCCCGAGCACGCCCGCTGGGTGCGCCCCACGACCGACCAGACCAACAGCGTGGCGTTTGCCGACGACCGCTACGTGCTGAAACTGTTTCGCCGCATCGAGCCGACGCCGAACCCGGAATTCGAGATTGGACGGTTCCTCACCGAGCGTGGCTTCACGCGGACGCCGGCCCTGGCCGGCGCCCTGCACTACCTGCGGCCCGGTCTCGAGCCTGGAACGCTGGCGGTCGTGCAGGGACTCGTGAAGCATCAAGGATCGGGATGGGACTACTCGATTGGCGAGCTGCTCCGGTTCTACGAGCGGATCGGTCCGCGCGTGACCGGCTCTGAAGGTCCGGCCGTCGCGGCGCCTTCCGCGCAGCAGGCGCCGCCGCCGATGTTCGAGGCGCTCGAGCATTGGTATCTCGCGAGTGCGACGACGCTCGGACGCCGGACCGCGGAGCTGCACCGCGCGCTGGCGTCGGGAACCGAGCCGGCGTTCGCCCCGGAGACCCTGGATCGAAGAGCTCTTGGCGTGCTCGGGGATGGCATGCGTGCGCATGCCGGCGTGACGCTGGACCTGCTGGCGCAGCGGCTCGGCACGCTGAACGAGGCGTCGCGCGCGCATGCGGAGGCGGTGCTGTCGGACCGCAAGGCGCTGCTGTCGCGGTTCGACGAGGTCCGGAAAGTCCAGCACGCGAGCCTGCGCATTCGCATCCACGGCGACTATCACCTCGGGCAGGTGCTCCGCACAGAGGAAGATTTCGTCATCCTCGACTTCGAGGGGGAACCGGCGCGACCGATAGCCGAGCGGCGCGCGAAGCAGTCGGCGCTCAAGGACGTCGCCGGGATGATCCGCTCCTACAGCTACGCGGCCTATGCCGCGCTCTTCGCCTACTCGGTCCACGCGCCCGGCCAGTACGCGCTCCTCGAGCCGTGGGCCGAGACGTGGCAGCACTGGGCAGCCGACGCATTCCTGAAGGGCTACCTTGCGGCGATCGAGCAAGAGGCCCTGCTGCCACGCGAGGATGCCGGGCGGCGCGCGCTCCTGTCGGCCTTCGTGCTGGACAAAGCGCTGTACGAGTTGGACTATGAGTTGAACAACCGGCCGGACTGGGTCAGGATTCCGCTGATCGGGATCCGCAAGCTCATCGGTGCCTGACGAGCTGGTAGACCCTTTGCAGAGCTGGAAATAAAATGGTGATCGACGGTGTTTTTCGAATGGTTTCAAGACATCGTCGTTGAATCGTTACGACCAGGGAGTAATTAAACCAGACATGGCAAAACGCACACCTCGATCGCACGCGAACGACAGCGCCACGGCGCCAGCCCCTCCCAAGCCCCGCCGCTCACGCGCGGTGGCCTCCGCTCCGGAAGACACGATCGGCGCCTATCCGGGCATCGAGCGCTCGGAGGGTGACGGCGTCATCGCGCAGGCCGTCTCGGACCCATCGCCGCTGTCGGCCTCGAACGGCGCCGGCCCAAGCGACGAAGACATCCGGGCGCGAGCGTACCAGCGGTATCTGGCACGCGGCGGCCACGGCGGAACAGACTTCGAGGACTGGCTCGCGGCCGAACGCGAGTTGAAGGGATCGAAAGTCTGAAGTCTGAAGTCTGAAGTCTGAAGTCTGAAGCTGGGAGCTTATGGCCCGCGCGCTCTGGAAAGGGTCGATCTCGTTCGGCCTCGTGAATATCCCCATCGAACTGCACACCGCGGTCCGCAATCACCGGCCGAAGTTCCGCATGCTCCACGCGAAGGACAAGTCGCCGGTGAAGTTCGAGCGGGTGTGCATCCGCGACGGCCACACGGTCGCGTGGGAAGACCTCGTCAAGGGCTACGAGTACGCCAAGGGCCACTTCGTCGTCCTCACGAAGGAAGATTTTCAGGCGGCCGCGGTCGAGAAGACGCGGACCGTCGACATCATCGACTTCGTCAAGGCCGAGGAAATCGACGATCGCTTCTTCGAGACGCCGTACTACCTGGTGCCCACCAAGGGGGGCGAGCGCGCGTACGCGCTGCTCCGCGAGGCGATCCGCGACTCGGGGCGCATCGGCATCGCGAAGTTCATCCTTCGCGACGCGCAGCACCTTGCGGCCGTCGAGGTGATCAAGGACGCGATCGTGCTGTCGGTGATGCGCTTCGCCGACGAGCTCGTCGACGTCGGGCAGTTCGATCTCCCGGCCAACAGCGGCATCCGCAAGCCGGAGCTCGAGATGGCGAAGGCGCTCGTGAACAGCCTCGCCGCGGAATGGGACCCGGCAAAGTACACCGACGAGTACCGCGAGAACCTGCTGCGCATCATCAAGGGCAAGGTCAAGGGCAAGAAGGTCGACCTCGAGCCCGTCAGTGAGCCGCGCCAGGCGCAGGTCGTCGACCTCATGGAGCGCCTGCGCCGCAGCCTGGAGCAGGGTGGCAGGAAGGGCGGCCAGAAGACCGCGGTGAAGGCGAAGGCGCGCGCGCGCACGGCGAAGCGCCCATCCAGGAAGCGCGCGAAGACCGCCGCTTGAACGACATCCTCCACCCGATGCTCGCGTCGCTCGTCGACGCGCCGCACGTCGATCCCAAGCTCGTTTACGAACCGAAGTACGACGGCATCAGGGCGATCGCCGAGATCGCCCCCAAGGGGGCGGTCCGCCTCTGGTCGCGTCTGGGCAACGAGAAGACCGGCCAGTTCCCCGAGATCGTCGCGGCGCTCGGGCAATGGGCGCGGGCACGCCGGCAGCCGCTGGTGCTCGACGGCGAGATCGTCGCGCTCGATGCCAAGGGCGAGCCGACCGGCTTTCAACAGCTGCAGGGCCGCATCCATCTGACGGACGCGTCCGGCCCTGGCCGCCGGTCCCGCTCGTCGCGCCCGGCCGGCCCCTCCGGCCCCGCGAGCCGCGTCGCGTTCATCGTGTTCGACATCCTGCGCGACGGCAAGACCGACTTCCGCGATCGACCGCTCGTCGAGCGCCGAGCCGCGTTGGAGCGGGTGTTCGGCAGCACCGGATCGCCGGCGCTGCGCATCAGCGATCAGGTGCGCGGCGACGGGCGCGCGTTATACGAGCAGGCGCTGGAGCGCGGGTGGGAGGGGCTGATCGCCAAGCACGCGGACTCGCTCTACAAGTCCGGCAAGCGCACGCCGGACTGGCGGAAGATCAAGATCGTCAACGAGCAGGAGTTCGTGATCGGCGGCTGGACCGATCCGCGGCAGACCCGGACCTACTTCGGGGCGCTGCTGCTCGGCGTCTACGAAGGCGAGGACCTCGTCTACGTCGGCCACACCGGCACGGGATTCAACGAGCGCGAGCTGGCGCGTGTGATGACGCTGCTGAAGCGGCTCGAGACGAAGGACTGCCCGTTCAAGAACACGCCGAAGACGAACGAACGCCCGCACTGGGTCCGGCCCGAGCTCGTCGCGCAGATCAAGTTCACCGAGTGGACCAACGACGCCAAGCTGCGCCACCCGGTGTATCTCGGGCTGCGCGACGACAAGAAGCCCGCCGACGTCAGGCGCGAGAAGAAGCTGGCACGGCATTCGACGTCGGAGGCTCGCGCCGTCTCGGAACCGAAAGCGATGGCCGATGTGCCCAGGACGAAGAGCGCGGCGCGACGACCGGCGAGCACCGAAAACCGCGCGACTGACGCCGGACGACGAACGCCGAACCCCGAACGGCGAACGACCAAGGCATTGGATACCGCGGGCGTCGTCGACCAGCTCGAGGCACTGGAGAAGGCGAGACGCGACGGCGTCCTCGATCTGCCCGACGGCGAACAGCTGAAGGTCACGAACCTGCACAAGGTGTTCTGGCCGGCGCTGAAGCTGACCAAGGGCGATCTGTTCCGCTACTACGCGCGCGCCGCGAAGTTCGTGCTGCCGGCGGTGGCGGATCGGCCGCTCGTCATGAAGCGGTTTCCGAACGGCATCGCGGCGGCGCCGTTCTATCAGCACCGCGCGCCCGAGGTGCCGGCCGGCGTCCGCAGCGCCGTCGTCAGCGTCGTCGAAAAGCGGCCGCAGATCATCGGCGGCAGCCTGAAGACGCTGCTCTACATGACGCAGCTCGCCGCCATCTCGCAGGACCCGTGGTTTTCCCGCGTTCAGCACGTCGAGTTCGCCGACTACAGCGCCTTCGACCTCGACCCGTCCGAGGGCGTGTCCTTCGAGCGGGTGCTCGACGTGGCGCGCTGGATTCGCGACGAGCTCGACACGCTTGGCGCGGTCGGCGTGCCGAAGACGTCCGGGGCCGACGGCCTCCACATCTACGTTCCGCTGCCGCCCGGCACGCCCTACGACGCCGGGATGCTGTATTGCCAGATTGTCGCGGCGGTGGTCTCGCAGAAGCACCCCGCGGTGGCCACCACCGAACGGACGGTCGCCGCGCGCGGCAAGCGCGTGTACGTCGATTGCCTGCAGAACATCCTCGGCAAGACGCTCGCGACCGCCTACAGCGCGCGCGCGAGCGCGTACGCCGGCGTCTCGACGCCGGTCACCTGGCAGGAGATCGACGACGGCTTCGACCGCAAGGCGTTCACGATCGCCACGGCGCCGGCGCGGTTCGAACAAGTCGGAGATCTGTGGGCGGCGCTGCGGAAATCGAAAGGCGTGGACCTGTCGCGCGTCACGCGCTACGCGGAGCGGAGCGGCAAGCGGCGTTTGAAAGGCGACAAGTCGTAGTGCTCGAGGAGATCCTCCGGATCCGCGTACACGGCAATGGCGCCGTCGAGATCCTGGTCCGACCACCCGCCCGACCGCAGGCCGATGATCTCGATCCCGGTCCGCAGGGCGGCCTCGACGTCGTATGGCGTGTCGCCGACCATGACCGTTTCCGCCGCGGGACATCCCGTCCTCGCGAGCGCCGCGGCGACGATATCCGGATCCGGCTTCGACCGCTCCGCATCGTCCGACGACGCCATTGAGTCGATCAGCTTGGAGGCACCCGCGACTTTCAGCAGGTCGTCGAGCTCGTCGTCTTCGGCGGAGCTGGCGACGAAGAGCGTCTTGCGGTCGTCGCGCAGCGATTCGAGGAGGCGCTGCGCGCCGCGGGTCGGCTGGAGATGCGGCAGAAAATCGCGCCGGAAGATCGTGCGGCGCGTGTCGGCGATGGCTTTGCCTTCGGGCGACTCGATCGACAGGCCGGTGACCTCGGGGAGGAGCTTGTCGCCGCCCATGCCGATGAGCGGCCGGACCCGTGAGAATTCCACGCGCCGGCCGCTCCCGGTGATCGCCAACACCCACGCCTGGGCATGAGCATCGTTGCTGTCGACGAGGGTGCCGTCGACGTCGAAGATGACCGCTTGGTACATGGTCGAGAACCGTCAGGGGCTCCTGCGGCCTTCTCCTGTCTCGTCGCGGACGATGGTCTTCGATTCGCCGTCGCCGGTGGGCTGCCGGGTTTCGCCGGCTTCGCTGCCGGTTGCCGGACCAGGATCCCGTGCGACCTCGACGTCGCCCGGGGAGCCGCCCTCGCTGCCGACGTCGGCTGTCACATCTGCGTCGGTCGTGTCATCGGTCGGACGCATCGGCTCACGATTCCAGATCGTCTTCGTCGCTATCCGACTCGTCGATGTCTTCGAACTCTTCCTCTTCCTCGTCCGTGCCTGCCTTGATTTCTTCCGGACTGGTGCGCCCGTATTCCTGGTTCGGCTTCTTCGGGTCGAGCTCGTCTGCCATGCGCTGCCTCCTCGCGTTGATGAACGTCACCAAGCGGCCAGCAAGCCGGGTACCAGGGCCGTCGAGCGGCGTCCGGTGAAGTCGGCGGGTGATGGGGACTGAGGACTGAGGACTGAGGACTGAGGACTGAGGACTGAGGACTGGGAACTGAAGACTGAATTGGTGCGCCCGACAGGGCTCGAACCTGTGGCCTACAGCTTCGGAGGCTGTCGCTCTAATCCAACTGAGCTACGGGCGCGTTGTTCGAAAGATTATCACGAGGGCCTGCGGAATCCGAATCCGCAAAGCAATCCGCAACCGCAATCCGCAATCCGCAATCCGAGATCCGCAATGGTTTGGTGCGCCCGGAGGGACTCGAACCCCCGGCCTACAGGTTCGAAGCCTGCCGCTCTATCCAGCTGAGCTACGGGCGCGCACTGAGGTCGCCGTCATTCTATCGCG
>Ga0207675_100006578_pt1 | contig 10998 bp, 10 predicted proteins | sample KBSSwiS42_FD_184305 | JGI IMG/M metagenome (GOLD analysis project Ga0207675, IMG submission 184305) | Switchgrass rhizosphere microbial communities from Kellogg Biological Station, Michigan, USA - KBS Switchgrass S4-2 (SPAdes) (version 2) | ecosystem: Host-associated > Plants > Roots >...
CAACGCGACCAAAGCTCGCGGTGCGCGGAAACCGTGGCGCTCGCTGCCGCCGCGGCTGCTGAGGAAGCCCGCATTGCTTCACGGCCGGGCGCGAGGCAGCGTGGCCGTGCGAGCGCACGTGGAGAGGTCCGGCCAAGTCAACGCCAAACCCTTTCCTTACAAAGCCGCGGATGCCGCATCGACACTGGGTGCTTGCGTACCTGACCCAAGGTTCGGCCACACAGCGGATCTCTCTGTTGACATTACGTGATATGTCACGTAAACTCCGAGAAGCGGCTGACGAATTGGAGGACTGATCATGCCGAGCGCCTGCGTCGTCACTGGATATGGACCCCCAGACGTTCTCAAGTGGGAGGACGTTCCGATGCCCGAACCGTCGGCGACGGAGATCCGGATCAAGGTCCGCGTCTCGGGCGTCGGCCCCACGGATCTCAAGATCCGTCGCGGGGACGTCCAAGCAGTCTTCCCGCTGCCGGACCCGGCGGTTCTCGGCTTCGAGACCGCCGGAACCGTCGACGCCGTCGGCAGTGAGGTCAGCGACGTAGCGGTCGGAGACGAGGTGGCCGCGCTCCTGCCCTCACTCGGCGGCTACGGCGAGTATGCGCTCGCCGCGGCCTGGACCCGCAAGCCGCCGCAAGTGACGTGGAACGACGCCGGCGCGATGCCCTCGGCGGTCGAGGCGGCCCTCGGAGTGCTCCGCCAGCTCGGCGTGGCGGAGGGCGAAACTCTTCTGGTCCTGGGCGCGGGTGGCTCCGTGGGGATGGTCGCCACGCAGCTGGCGGTTCGTCAGGGGCTCAAGGTCATCGGGGCCGTCGGTGCGCGAGACGAGGAGCTCACCCGCGAGCTCGGAGCGACGCCAGTCCTCTACGGCAGCAGCCTGCTCTCCAACGTCCGCGAGGTCGCCGACCGAGTCGATGCGACCTTGGATGCCGCCGGCAAAGGCGGACTCGAGGAAGCCATCACGCTGACCGGCGGCACCGAGCGCGTGATCACTCTGGCGGACGAGGGCGCGCGAGACCTCGGCGTTCGCTTCTCGGTCGGGACGCCCGATCGGGCTCCCGACGCCGTCGAGATCGGCATGCAGCTGCTCGCGTCCGGCGAACTGCGCCTGCGATCGCAGCAGACCATCCCGATGTCCCAGGCAGCAGACGCCCACCGACTCCTCGAGGAGAATCACGTTCACCACAAGCTGCTCCTCGAGGCCGCAGAGTGACAACCACTCGCTCTGTCAACGGCGTAGCAGCGCAGTCTTCGCTGGGCAGCTGGCGCCACCGACGCGGATTCTGGGTGGTGGCGTTCGCGTTCCTCACCGTGATGGCGATGGGGACCGTGCCGAGTCCGCTGTACGGGCTGTACCGCGTCCGCGATGAGTTCTCGCTGTTCATGGTCACCGTCGCATTCGCGGTGTACGCGATCGGCGTGATCGTCGCGCTGCTCCTCGGCGGTCATCTCTCCGATCTGTACGGGCGCCGGCGACTTCTGCTCCCGTCGGTCGCGATCGCGCTCGCCGGCGCGGTCGTCTTCCTGGCGTCGAAGAGCCTCGCGGGCCTCCTCAGCGGCCGGCTGATCAGCGGCATCGCGATCGGGGTCGTCGCGTCGACGGCGACCGCCTACCTGGCGGAGCTGCACGCCGTCGGAACACCGAACGCGTCTGCGCAGAAGGCGCAGCTCACCGCGTCGGCCGTCAACGTCGGTGGGTTGGCCGTGGGGGCGCTCGTCGCGGGGGTTCTCGCGCAGTGGGTCGCGCACCCGCTCACCGTGCCGTATCTCGTGTTCGGGGCCGCGCTCGTGCTCGCCGGGATCGGCGTCGCACGGGTCCCCGAGACCCACGAGGCGCCGAAACCGCGCCCGCGCTATCGCCCGCAGCGTCTGTCGATCCCGCACGAGGAGATGGGCCGGTTCTTCGCCGCGGCCCTGAGCACGTTCTGGGCGTTCGCCGCGAACGGCCTGTTCGCCGGGCTGGCCGGGGTGTTCCTGGCGGGCACGCTTCACCATCCGTCTCGCGCACTCGCGGGGGGCGTCGTGGCCGTGATGTTCGGGGCGGCCGTCGCCGCGCAGTTCCTGACCGTGGGCTGGTCGGTCACGCGAGAGCTCGCGGCCGGCATGGCCACGATCGTCATCGGGATCGGCCTCGCCGTGCTCGCGGTCTGGCTGCACTCGCCGTCGCTGGCCCTGTTCATCGCCGGTGGCGCGCTGATCGGGGCGGGATCGGGCGCGATCTTCAAGGGCGCGGTCGGAACGGTCATGAGCATCGCCCCGCCCGGCCGCATCGCCGAGTCGCTGACGGGCGTGTTCCTGTGCGCTTACGTCGGCATCTCGCTGCCCGTCGTCGGCGCCGGCACCGCGCTCACACGCGGCGTCTCCCCGAAGGTCACGATCCTCGGCTTCGCGATCGCGCTCACCGCCGGCATCGCCGCGTCCGCGATCAAGCTCCTCGGCCGCCCGACCACACCTGTCCCTGCCGGGCCGGCCGCGCCACCAACATCCACAACCGGAAGGACGACGCATGTCGGATAGCCCAAACGAGATCACCATCGACAACTCGGTCTTGGTGCTCATCGACCACCAGCCGTGGGTCGCGTTCTCGGTCAAGTCGATCGACGCCGGGCTGCTCGTCAACAACCTCGCGGGCATCGCGGCCAGCGCAAGGGCCCTCGACGTTCCGATCATCCTCACGACCGTGGGGGCAGAGGGCGGCGGCCTCAAGGACCCGCTGATCAATGGCATTACCGAAGTCCTTCCGGACGTGACGACGATCGACCGGGTCTCGACCAACGCCTGGGAGGACATCCGCCCGGCCGTCGAGGCGACAGGCCGGCGGACCTTGCTGATCGCCGGCCTGTGGACCGAGGTCTGCCTCGCCCAGACCGCCGTCTCCGCGATCGCCGACGGGTACCGGGTCTTCTTCATCAGCGACTGCTCGGGCGGGATGAGCGCGGAGGCCCACGAGGACGCCAAGACGCGACTCGTGCAGGCCGGGGCGACACCCATCAACTGGGTGGCGATCATCTGCGAATGGACCCCCGACTACACGAGCGAGGACCGCAACCGCGTCAATCCCGCTGTCATGAAGTACGGCTCGATGGCCGGTCTCGCCGTGGAGTACCTGGTCGCCCAGGCTGACCTGATACCTCAGGCCGGCTGACAACGGGACCAACCGCAACCTTCGGAACTTGGGTCATGCGAGCTGCCGACGCCCCGCGGGCGAAGTGGCTCTCGTGGCCGTCCACCGTCGGCCGACTCTTAGGAGCCGTCTGCCGGCGCGGGGAGCGTTCCGCGGTCGATGATGTTGTCGTAGACGCTTTCGAGCCCGATCGTGAGTGGCTCGAGCAGTTCGTCCGGCAGGCCGTCGAAGAACAACCGTCGCACGAGGTCGATGTGGCCGCTCGACGCTCGCGTGATCTCGTCCCAGCCTTGGTCGGTAAGCGTTATCTCGGTCGCTCGGCGATCGGCCGGAGCTGGACGGCTTTCGACCAGCTCTCGGTTCTCAAGACGCCGGACATGGTGCGAGAGCCTGCTGCGCTCCCAACCGATCTGGGCGGCCAGCTCCGAGATCACCGTTCGCCCGCCCGGCGCGTATCGCAAGGCGTTCAGGACGTCGTAGTCGGGCAGCGAGAGGTTGCTATCCGCCTGCAGCTGGCGGTTCATCTCGTAGGTCAGCCGCAGCTGCACCCTCATGTAGGCCAGCCACGTCCGCTGTTGGTCCGCCGTCAGCGTCCGGAACGCCGAATCGGATCTCTTAGCTGTGGTACGTGACATATCACGGAGTATGGCGTTCAGCGTCCCATGTTGCGAATCCAGGAAACACCCGGCCGCGAGACCGGGGCGAAGATCGACCGGAGGAGGAGCCTGATGGAGAGTCCGATCGATGTGGTGCGCGGGTTCTGCGCGGCGTGGTCCGACAATCTCGGGACCACCGAGCTGGCCGCATTCTTCACCGACGACGCCGTCTACCACAACATCCCGCAGGCGCCGGTCACGGGCAGGGAGGCGATCGCCAGCTTGATCGACTCGTTCATCCGGCCCGGCCCGCCAGGCATCGAGAGCATCGAGTTCCGCGTCATCAACATCGCGGCCAATGGTCCGGTCGTGATGACCGAGCGGGTCGACGTCTTCACGGTCGCTGACAAGTCGTTCGACCTGCAGGTCATGGGAACCTTCGAGATCACCGACGGCAAGATCAACGCCTGGCGGGACTATTTCGACATGAACCAGTTCACCAGCCGGATGGAATGACGCCACGCTCGCGGCGCCAAGGCGATAGATCGTGTGTCACCGACCGGCTCAGCCGGACAACACAGCTTCGACCGCGTGGTCGAGCGGCTGATCTCCGCCGTTGACGTAGAGCACACGATGCGCGGCGCGCTCGTCGTGCAGCAGGCGAGCCAGCACGGCGGCGACGTCATCGCGCGGGACCGTGCCTCGGCCGGGCGTCGAGTCCACGCGTACGCGCCCTGAGGAGCCGCGGCGCGGGGATCTCGACGCCGTCGGCGGTGACGACTCCGACGGTGCGCCGCCCGACGAACAGGACCCGATCGACGAGCACGCCACCCGAGATCTCGAGGTTGGGGCGGTCCCGAACCTCCTCGGTGAGATAGACGAGTCCAGGGTAGCCGTCGAGGCCCCTCGCGGGGCCGGCCTCGAGCAGCAGGACGGAGCGCGTCGGGTCTTAGCTGAGGCGGGCGGCGAGGACGGCGCCCGCCGAGCCCCCGCCCACGATGACGATGTCGGACAGGGCCTCAGCGTGTGTCGCGCGTGAGTGATGTCGCATCGCCGGATCCAGGTGATTGGCCCCGCAGACGTCCATCGCGTGTGATGGACGCGGGGATGAGCGCTGAGCGGGGCGAGCAGCGTGGTGCGACGTCGCCCCCCGGCCGTGGGAGCTTGGCGGACTGCGATGACCACCTGAATCAGGCGATGCTTCCTCACCAGAGCGCCGGGCATGCTCGCCACTCACTTCGAGCCGCCCACAGGAGCAAGCATGGCCACGTTCGCCTCAGATTCCACCGCCACAACCGAGACGGAGGACCGTCTCGCCATCATCGAGTTGGTCGGACGCCTCGCGCTGTCGCTCGACGGGAAGGATTGGGACGCGCTCGAGCGACTGTTCACAGACCCGGTCCACGTCGACCGCACCTCGCTCTGGGGTGGCGACCCGGAGACCTACAGCCCTGCCGACCTCGCCGCAGGGCTTCGCCAAACGATGGGCAACCTTGACGCAATCCACCACCTGATCACCGGTCACGTGATCAGCCTCAACGGCGATGACGCAACCTGCGCGGCCAACATGCAGGGTGTGCACGTGTTCGCCAACGCCTCGGGCGGCCCAATGTGGTCAGTTGGGGGCCGCCACGACTACCGACTCAAGCGGACCGCGGACGGCTGGCGGATTGCCGGATGGACGTTCACCATCCAATGGGCGACCGGCAACATGAACATCATCAACCTCGCGGCTAGCGCAGGAGGCTCCTGAGACACGAGTGGGAGCGACTGACCGTGCGCAGGGAAGAGGTGGACGAAACCCCGGACTCTTGCCGCACGGTTCGGGCTCACTCGGCCGCACTTGCGGGGCCAAACGGTTGCGCCGTGGCGTGCGGGCGGGATGCTACGTAGCGTGCGCATTGGTCCGCGACGCGGATCGTATGGCGCGCGGCCAGGCATGCCCGGCTGGGGATGCGAGACCATTTTGAGCGGCCTCTGAGCATGGTCGACGGCGACGCGTTTGGCGGTGGGCATTCCCGCCGCCTCCTGTCGGGCTGCAGATGAGCAGATCGCGGTGATCTAGCCGCGCGCGGACTACTGCAGGAGGTCTTGGAGCTGCGTGCGCGACTTGACGTCGAGGTTGCGAAACACCTTGCGCACTCCGAACAAAGATCAGGCCGCGCGCGGGGCGAGAAGTGGCAAGCACTGCCACGTGTGCACCATCAGCGAACGCGGGAATCGACCCAACCGTAGTCGCCGCAGCGGCCGAAGTCGCTCCAAGCTCAACGCTTTCGCTATCGCGTGAGGCTGTCGCGTGAGGCTGCGGCGGCGGGCCGACTCGTCGCAGTGAGCAGGTCAGGTTTGCGCCGCAGCGGCGAGTAGAGCGCGGTCGCAGCCGTTCAGGCGGCCGCGAGAGCGTGGCGGTGGAGCTTCAGCAGGTTGTGGGGGCGAGCACTGGCCGCGCAGACCCGCCTGCGGGAGCTGTCGGCCTAGCTGGCTGCGAGCGGCAGCGTGGCGGCCACGAGCGTGCCGCCGCCGACCGGATTCTCGATTTTGAGCCGTCCCCCAAGCGCGGTCGCCCTGTCGGCTATCCCCACTAGCCCGTGACCGCCCGGATCGGCACCTCCGATCCCGTCGTCGCGAACCTCGACGTGGAGCATCCCGTCTTCCACAGACGCCCTGACCTCGGCGCGCCCGGCGTTGGCGTGCTTGACGACGTTCGTGAGAGCCTCGGCGACGATGAAGTACGCACTCGCTTCGATCTCCGCCGGGAACCGCTCGGCCGGAACATCGACCTGAACCGGTAGGTCGAGCCGCCCCACGACCGAGCGGACGCCTTCCCCGAGGCCGCCGCGCGTGAGGACCGCGGGAAGGATTCCGTGTGCCAGTTCGCGCAGCTCCGTGTGACCCTGCTCGGCCTGCTCGAGCGCCTCGCCGACGAGCGACTCCGCCTCTTCGTCTTTCTCTCGTAGCGCTCGCTGAGCGAGCTTCAGCATCACGATGGTGTGCACCAGCCGCTGCTGCGCGCCGTCGTGCAGGTCCCGCACCACGCGGCGGCGGGCCTCGTCCGCCGCGGTGAGCAGACGCGCGCGCGAGGCGGTGAGCTGGTCACGGCTGTCGGCGTTGGCGATGGCGGTGTCGAGCAGTTGGGCGAACTGCGCCATCCGCTCCTCAGTGCCGGCCGGCGGTGACTCCTCGCCTCTCCAGTTCGCGATGACGACGCCCCAGAGCAAGCCGTCCACGACAACCGGCGCTCCGACGGTCGCGCGCACACCCAAGTTGTGGACAAGCTCAGCAATGGCGCCATGCGTCCCCGCGTAGCTCTCCATCCGGGCGGGTCGCTCGGAGCGGCGCACCATTGTTGTCACGTTCTCGCCCTCATGCCTCACCCGCGAGCCGGGCGGCACGCGCCGCGCGTTCGACCCACGATGAGCGACTACGGTCACCTCGGAGCCGGGCTCGTAGCGGCTCAGGGTGACCCCGTCGGCGTGCAGCAGCCCCTCCATCTCCGCGGCCACGGCGTCGAAGACCGCGGTGGGCGCGGCCCCTTCCGCGACCAGCGTCGCCACCCGTCGCAGCGCCGCCTGCTCCTCCGCAAGCTGCGCCAAGGAGGCCTCGCTTCGCCGCAGTTCGGCTGTCCGCTCGACCACCTTCATCTCAAGCTCGTTTCGGGCTTCGCGAAGCTCTTCTTCCGCCCTCCTGCGCTCCTGGATGAGGCGTGAGCTCTGAAAGGCCATCGCGGCCTGATTCGCGGCAAGGGATAGCAGCAGCTCGTCCGTCGCAGTTGGAAAATCGCTGCGTTCACTGGCGGCCGCCACCACACCCCGCTCGCCGTTGACACCTATTCGGATCGCAATGCCGCGGTACAGGTCGCAGCCACCGCCGACGTCGGCAAAGATCTCCTTACGTGGGAACTGAACGCTCGTGGCGAGGTGACTCTCCAGCAGTTCCGGAAACCTCTTCCACGCGTCCCCGCGCGTGACCTCGACTGCTCCAGCGCCCTCCGGATCGCACAGGCGCACGAACGCGAAGTCGAGCCGCAGCAATTCGACCAGCTCGTCGGCAAGCCCGGTTGCCACACCAGGCGGTTCCCTCCCGATCCAGACGGCCGGGATAGCCGAAAGCGCCACGAGATCCCGCAGCACCGCGCGCAGGCGGAGAACCTCGGCGTCGGTATCGACGCGCACTTACCGCGCCAAGCTGTCCACGTGGGGCGACCGCTGCTCCCGTATCTCGCGGAGAAATTGGTCGGGATCCACGTAGAACGGATTCTCCTGCATCAGCCCCCCGATGATCACGACCGGATGCGTCCGCAGTGCGTACATCACCGTGCTGGCTCCGAACTTCGACAGATCGTAGGCGCAGATCACCGTGTCGTCGTACTTGGGAACGACGTAGTTGACCCGCGTCTCGAACTCGATCAGGTCGTCGACGCCCGGCAAGTCAACGAGTGCCCATTCCATCTGAGCCAGGAATCTCGTCTGGGCGTACCCTGCTGCAGGCCCCGACGCGAGCACTTTCTCGAACCCGGCAAGCCACGTGTCCTGGTCGAACCGATCTCCCCGGAGCGGGCCCGCTTGCCAGGGGTGTACCTCCAGCTGGCCGGCGTCCATGGCCTCTTCCACGTCGACGCCTGCGTCGGCGAGGCGCCTGAGATGCTCTTCTCGTCGCTCGGGGTCGACGAGGTGAAAGGCCTTATCCCCTTGGTCGAAGCCGTCTTTGATAAACGAGCGAAGCACGCGGTGCTGCTCGTCGATGCTGTTGAAGAACGCGCAAACGTGGCGATTCTCGCCAAGAGCGTTTGGCGCAATCTGGAGAGAATTGTCGTGGGCTTCCATACATCACCTCCGCACGGTGAGCGTCGGGTTGCGTCCCGGCACCTCAGGGGCCGCTATGGCGACGGCCCGTTCGAGGGCGTAAGCAGCACCGGCGAGTCGCGCAACGAGGAGAGCTGTATCTCTCCGGCCGCTCCCGTCTCTCCTGCCGCCCCCGTCATGTCTCCCAGCGGGTTCGGAGAACCGTCAGGAGCGCAAAATCTCTGGTCGCCGGGTTTCGCGGTCGTCCGGCTCTGCATGCGGATCAATTCTGTGGATACGGGGCCGACGAGTCTAACGCCTGAGCGCCCCCGGGGGCAACGAGCGCGGCTCGCGCCCTCAGGAGTGGCCGAGCGCTCGGCAAGGGCGGTGCGGATCCGCGCGGGCGACTCGCCGCTCGCCACGCTGGCGGGGGTCGGTGGCCGCGGCCCAGCCTTGGTAGGGGATCCACCACGGCACGCTGGCGGCCGCCAGGAAGCGTGGGCCAACCGCTCTGCGCTCCGCCGTACCCGTGTGAGCACGAACGCAGGGCCCGGTCTCACCCTCGACGGGAGACTTGCTCGTCGCCAGAAGCACGGCGCCGGTCCGGCCGGCGCCCAAGGGAACCCGGAGGACACGCCGGGCGAGGCGACGTGGGGTGCAACCCTGGCCGTGATGTCCGGGACCCCACGGAGCTCGCCGTTCGCGGCCCGTCCGAGGCGGCGTCCATCCAGGCGCCCCTGCTGCGAAAGGAACTCGCAGACACCTTTCCGACTCGGAACCCAGACGAATCGGCTCCTCAGGGCTGCCTTCGCACGCGGAGCTCCCGTCGCGCACCAGCCTGCGGACCGTCTGAAGGCTCGTTCCCAGCGCATCGGCAGCCTCATCGACCGTGGGTCGTCCGACACCGTCGGAAACGTCTCGCGCACCTTTTCGAAACGGTCGCGCCCAGCTTTCCCAGACGCAGCGTTTCTCGGAATCAGCCAGAGTCGTTCGCGAAGAGCTGCTAGCGCGTCGGCACCCGCTCGCCGACCACGGAGTTGGTGGCGACCGCGACTCCAACCTTCAGGCGCGCGCTGAGCTCGCCGCCTCTCGCGCGCGCATCGCCGCTGCGCCGACGACGAGCGCCGGCGGGTCGTCCGCGATCTGCACGACGGCGCGCAGCAGCGCGTGGTCGACACGGTGATCACCGGAACGCGCCGTCAGCAATGACGCCGACCACGAACTCGGCGAGCATCCAGACCCCGATTGGGGTCCGCACGAACACGCCGAGCGCGACGATCGCATCAGCTCGATAGTTATGCAGTTGCGCGAGAAGCCGCTCGGGCGCCGATAGCGACCTCGTGCCGAGGTGTCGCCGCGAGCGATCTCGCCGTCATCACCTGTGTTGGCGATACCCTAAGGATCTACTTGAGGGTGAGCACCACCAGCTTCGGCCAGCGTCTGGGCATCGGCTGACAACGCGCGCCGATTGGCGGGCCCCGAGGCCGACCGTACGGTGGCCTCGAAGCCATGACCAAACGCATCCCGACCGAGGGCCCATGATCAACAGGTCTTTCGTGGTCCTTCTGCCGGCGCTCGGCGCGCTCGTCCTGGGCCTCGCGTCAACAGCCACGATGGGCGGGCTCGTAGGAGTCGACGTCGCCCGCGCGCAGTCACCGTTGCCATCGGCCGGCACCGCCGCTGACGCTGGAGTCGACGACACGACCGCCGCGACGGACCCCGATCCGGGCGCGCAGCTCGACGACACGGCGACCGGCACGCTCGGTCAGGGCGGCCTCGGGGGACCCGTGGACGATCAGCCCGGGTTCGGCACCGGCAGCGACACGGGCACCGGATCGGGCACCGCTCCTGACACCGGGCTCGACGACACGCCGGTCGGCGGGCTCGACAACACCGACCTCGGCGGACCGATCGACGACACCGACCAACCTGCCGCCGAGCCGCCGCCGACCACGACCCCCGGACCGTCGCCGGGTTCCGATGGTGCGACGCCGCCTTCCGCGGGGGGCGCGCCGTCGCCCGCGTCGGGCGCGCCCGGCGCTTCGCCGCCTCCGATCCAGGTGATCGTCAACGCGCCGAACAGCGCCCCCATCGCAAGCGGTCGCCAGTCGGCACCGAAACCCAAGAGCTCCAAGAAGAAGCACAGCTCGAAGACAAAGCGCAAGAGCTCGAAAAAGAGCACGCGGCGGAGCAAGCGCAGTCACAGCGGTCGGCGCACCGAACGCGTGACCGCCCGCGATCGGGCGCCGCCCGCGCCCTTTCCTCGACGCAGCCCGACGGCCAGCCCCACGGTCGGCAAACCCACGCTTGCCGAGGCGCTCCCCGGTCCGGCGCCGATCGGCGTGCAGAACTTCTTCATCGACAAGTTCCGCATCCCGCCGTTCTTGCTGCCGATCTACCAGGCTGCCGGCATCGAGTACGGCGTGCGCTGGGAGATCCTCGCCGCGATCAACGAGATCGAGACCGACTACGGGCGCAACCTCAACGTGTCGACCGCCGG
>Ga0207675_100006579_pt1 | contig 10996 bp, 11 predicted proteins | sample KBSSwiS42_FD_184305 | JGI IMG/M metagenome (GOLD analysis project Ga0207675, IMG submission 184305) | Switchgrass rhizosphere microbial communities from Kellogg Biological Station, Michigan, USA - KBS Switchgrass S4-2 (SPAdes) (version 2) | ecosystem: Host-associated > Plants > Roots >...
CCGCACCGTGGTCGCGCACGACATCTGCGCGCAGGTCGAGTACCTGAAGATCCCGCTGGCGCAGGCGGTCGACAACGTGCTCAACGGCAAGATGAAGAAACTCGGCGGCAATGGCGGCGTGATCGCCATCGATCCCAAGGGCGAAATCGTGCTCGAGTTCAACAGCGAGGGGATGTTCCGCGGCGTGCGCACTTCCCAGGGCCGGCGCGAGATCGCGATCTATCGTTGAGCGCGCCGCAAACTGTCATTTCACTATTGAAGCTTTTTCTGTTTCGCCAGTTCCCTGTCGATACAGCCCTGGACGTCGCCTTCGACATCCTTGCAGCGCTGATAGACCGCCTCCAGGTCCGCTTTGGATGAATTGACGGCCTGCGGCTTGGCCACTTCGGGCTTTTTCTCATCCAGGTTTTTCTGCACCGACGCGGTGGTCGCCGGACCCGCACTCGCCAGTTGCTCGTCCGGTTTCTTCCTGGGTGGCTGCTGACCCTGCGGAGCTCCGCAGGCTTCGCCGCGCGTCTCCCAGATGCCACCTGCCTGACAGATGTGAAGTTTTCCGGGAACGCAGGCGCCACAGCCATTCTCCGGCTTGAAGCCCGGCGCGATGCACATCCGGTATCCTTCGCCGAAGTAGTTGGTCTGGATAGAGCCGTCCTCGAGCTTTTCGACCGGCTTCTTGTACGGGTCAGGACATCCCGCCTGGGCACATGTGCCCCCCAGCCACAATACGCTCGACACCAGCAGCACTTTTCTGATTCGCATTTTGCCTCCCGCTCAGGAAACGCCGGTCATCTCGAATTGAGACGGCATTCGTATGCTTCGATCATCGCGTCAGAAGCCATCGTGGCTTCTTCATTCAGGTGCAGGGCTTTCAGGCAGGTTTCCCGGGCACCCCTTGGCTCTCCCGGGACCCGTTCGTAGGTGCCCACCAGTTCTCGCGGCGCAATCTCATCCGCGCAGCGTCGCGCGTTGTCGGCCTGCTTCACCTGTTCGTCACGTTGAATCCGCATCGCCACCAGTTGACGCTCGAGGTCTCCGGGCTGCTTGAGGAACGAATCAATATCCGTCGTGAGAGCCTTTTGCGCTTCGGGTTGGTTCCAGATTTCCTCGTGAAGCCGCGGGCGCAGGTAGCTGATGTTCGGAGCGCAGCCTGGACCGGAATATCGAATCGAAGCCGCCCGCGTGCCGGGATTTCCCGGCGTCGCCTGGACTGGCCTGGTCTGCACCGAGGTGGAAGCCCTCGCCGGCTCGCCTGGCCGGTGGTAGTTCGGCCCGAGCTGCAACATCAGGTAGCTCTGCCGGTACGAATCGCCGCGCCTGGCCTCCGAGGATCCTTGCAGCGGACTCCAGTCTCCGCTCGCCAGCGACGCGTAGCTCAACGTCGGATCGGGGTCGCAGGCCATTCCGCAATTCCTTTCGAAGACACGCTGCATCTGGGCGCGCTGGCCATCCGACACTGCCGGCTTGTTGCCGAGCGCCTTGAGGAATTGCGCTGTGCCCCGGTTTCCCCACAGCAACGCCTCGTCGATTGGGCGCCATGGCCCGCTGTATTCGTAGTAATTCTGCTTCGTCACACTGCGATTCAGGTCGGCTCCGTGCTTGAGCAACACGGCTGCAACATCGGCACACCCCTCATTTGCCGCCGCGAAGAGGTGATTGAACCGCGTGTCGTTTGGATTCGCGCCGCGACCGATGAATGCCTCGGCGAGCGCGGGCTGGCAATGGTCGGGGCTCGACGTGAACGCGAGCGCGAGGTCGATATTGACCATTTCGCCGTTGACCATGCCGCCGCCCGCGCCCGCCTGGTCGAGCATCTGCATGGCCGTCGTGAGGTCGCCTTTCCAGACTGAATGCATGAACCTGTACTTGCCGCTGCTGGCGCATCCGGTGCAAAGGATCGCGAGGCCAGCCACCAGCCAAACTCGATTGGACATGTCCTTCCCCTGACTGATTATTGGAATTTTGTTAGTCAGCGTCGCGAAGAGTACCACCTATTCCTGAATAGATAGTGAACGACGGGCCCGCGTCCGCCGCTTCCCCGACGCCCGCGGTCATGGGATTGAATCAGGTGCCGGAGGCTTCGCGGAACGGCGTGACCTTGCCGGAATCCGGATCGGAGCGCGGTGCGCCCGGGTCGATGGTCACGTAGCGATCGCGGCCCTGGTGCTTGGCCGCGTACAGCGCCTCGTCGGCGAGCGCCACCGCGGCGTCGTGGCTGACCACGCGATACGCATCGACCGAGACCACGCCGATGCTCACCGTGACATAGGACTGGCACTGCGAAGCGGCGTGTGGAATGTGCAATTCACGCACCGCGGCCAGCAGGCTGCGCGAAATGCTCTCGCCATAGGCCTGGTCCGCGCCATACAGCACCGCGATCAGTTCTTCGCCGCCGTAACGCGCCACGAAATCCAGCGGGCGGCGCCGCGCGGCATCGCGCAGCGCGGTCGACACGCGCCGCAGGCAGTCGTCGCCGGCGATGTGCCCGTAACGATCGTTGTACGGCTTGAAGTAATCGAGGTCGATCATGATGACCGACACCGTCTGGCGGTCGCGTTGCGCCTGCTGCCACACGCGGCGGATCTGGTCTTCGAAAGCCGCGCGGTTCAGCAGGGTAGTGAGGCCGTCATGCGTGGCGACCTCGGTGAGCTGGCGATGCTCGAGGAACGCCTTGCGATTCGCGTGTTCCAGCGCGTAGGAGCCCGCGAAGCCGATGATGTTGGCGCAGAACAGCGTGAACATCAGGTAAGTCGCGGTGGCCGTCGGCATGGTGCCCGCCAGGAAGGCGACGACCAGCGCCGTGTACACGATGAGATTCACGAGCAGCGCCTCGCGCAGCCGCAGGCCGATCATGAAGTAGTAGAAGAACGCGGCCAGCAGCACGCGGCCTCCGACCAGCGGAACTTCGGCCGGCGGCGAGTATGCCGCCATGATCACCGTGCCGATGCCGAACGCCGGTGCGACGATGCCTATCCCCAGGTCGTACCAGCGGTTGTAGAAGCGCTGCGACGTCAGCACCAGCATGAGGATCACGGCCGGCACGTGCAGGCCGAAGCGCACGATGTTGGTGATGCGCGCGTGCTCCGCGGACAGCACGAAGTGATCGAGGATGACGTAGCCGGTCACGGTGCATGCCGCGATCCAGATGGAGATGCGGCTCCAGCCGCGCAGACGGGCGCGATGCTCGGTCCGGAACTCGGATTCGAGCGGCTCGGGAAAACGCAAAAATCGGAAGCCCGTCGCCAGCAGGCGCGCAGCATCCGAGCTGTTTGGCGACGAATTTTTCGTATACGCCATGTGACCCCTGCCTTCGAGATTATCGAAGGCGACGCTTACTTTCCATTTGTCGAAACCGCAGCGGCGGGAACGCCGCGCGAGCACGCCTCAGAGTGGGGCGCTTTCAGGACGGGTGGCCGGAACCGGTGCCTTGACGCGTGTGCGCCAGACCTCTTTCGGGCTCCAGTTCTTGGTGTTTTCCGGCTGGGTGTTGTCGCGCGTTGCAGGCGGAGTGAATCCGTCTTCGTTCGCTGCTTTCGTCACCGCCAACTCGAGCAAAGACTGCTCGGTCTGATTCTTGGTTTTCATGTCGTTCCCTGAACGCAATGACCGTTGGTCTGGGCAGGGATTCTATTACGCCGATTGTTAAAAAATAGGCTTCAGGAACAAAGTTTTCTGCATATGTCAAGAATAAGAACTGCGTCACAGTTTTTATCCGGCCGCGTACTGCGCGAGAAAGGCCTCGAAATCGAGTTTGTCAGAAGCCTCCACCCGGGACTGCGCCCCTAGGGACTCTTCAGCCTCGGCCCGGAACTCCGCCTGGCGTTCCACGTTGGGCGGATACAACGCCAGGAAGTACTCCTTGTGGAGCCGCGACATGCGCAACGCCAGATCGAAGAACGATTCACCGGTGGATTCCAGTTCAGCCAGCATGCGCGCCGAGGGCGTGAGGGCCACGTTTTCGATCTTGGCCGCCTGCACGGCCAGCGCCGCGGCGTAGGGCTTCGAGGCATCGCCGCGATCGAAGATCTCGGCGATGCCCGCCATGGAGTCGATCAGCTCACGCGCCCAGCTCAGCAGGGGAACGTCGCGCCCATCGCGCTTGAGCGTGAGGCCCGGCTCGCGCCCACGACGCGCCACGGTGACGTGATTCGCGTCCAGCACGTCCTGTTCCGCCACGTCGATGGGCGGTGAATCCTTCATCAGGCACAGCGCCAGGAAGACTTCGAGGAAACGCAGTTTGTTCTGGTTGACGCCCACCGGGTCGAATGCGCTGACGTCGAGCGCGCGCACTTCCACGTATTCGACGCCGGCGCGCCGCAATGCCTTGGTGGGACGTTCGCCGCTGCGTGCCACGCGTTTCGGACGGATGAAGCTGTAGTACTCGTTCTCGATCTGCAGGATGTTGGCATTGAGCTGGCGATACGTGCCGTCGACCTTCACGCCTAACTTCTCATAGGGCTCGTGGCGCGTGGTGATGGCGCGCGACAGGTCCTGCACGTATTCGTCGAGGCTGTTCACCGACACCGACAGGCCCGCCTGGTTGCGGTTGCGGTAGCCGAGATCGCTCATGCGCAGCGACGTGGCGTACGGCTCGTACGAGGTGTCCTGCGAGAGGCGCGGCAGCGTCACGCTGCGGCCACGCAGGAACGAATTGCAGACCACGGGCGAGACACCGAACAGATACAGCACGATCCAGCCGTGCCGCCGGTAGTTGCGCAGCAGGTGGAAGTAACGCTCCGAGATGAATGGCTGCCCGCGGTCGCGCGACTGCACCAGATCCGCCCACGGGTCCCACATCGTCACGGGGAACGAGTAGTTGAAATGCACGCCGGAAATGGCCTGCATCATGCGGCCGTAGCGAATCCCCAGGCCCTCGCGGTACACGCTCTTCATGCGCCCGATGTTCGAACGACCGTATTGCGCGATCGGAATGCTGGCGTCGCCGTCGATGAATGACGGCATCGACGTGGCCCACAGCAACTCGTCGCCGAGGTGCTGGTACACGAACTGGTGCAGGTCGAGCAGGTATTGCAGCAGCTCCCACGAGGTCCGGAAGGTGGGCGTCACCAGCTCGATCAGGGCCTCGGAGAAATCCGTGGTGATGTGCTCGTTGGTGAGCGCGGAGCCGAGCGCGCGCGGGTGCGGGGTCTGCGCGAGGCGGCCGTCGGCGGTGACCCGCAGCGACTCCTTTTCGAGCCCCTTGCGTCCGCCCTGGATGATCTGCGGCTCGCCGCTGTTGACCAGCGCCGCCAGGGTTTGTTCGAACTTGCGGTCGATGGCGGCTCTCATGCGGGGCCGGCATCTTGCCTTCAGGGGGCGAAATTACGCAATCAGTCTATGGAGAGAGGCTCAGCGGGAAGGTTTTCCCGCCTGCGCGCGCAAGGTTTGTTCGGCCTCACAACGTCGGCGCAGGTCGGTCAGCATCTGCGGCAGCTCGCGCTTGAACGTGGAGCGCGCCAGCCAGTTAGGGACGAAACCTGGCGGGTCGATGTAGGCCCGGTACAGCAACAGCGTGGTCGCGCCGTCGGGCGTGGGCTCGAGCTGCCAGACGCCTTCGTTCGCCCGGAAATCGCCGTCGACCTGCCGGAAGGAGATCCTGCGGTCGGCGTCGAGCTCGGCGCGAAACGCCCAGTTCACGCTGGGGGCGTACCAGCCGAAGTCGATCACGTGTTCGACCACCAGCCAGCTGCCGTCCGTGGCCCGATCCCGCACCTGGCACTTGCGCAGGTGCGGGACATATTTCAGCGCGTCAGCGCAGCGGATCATCATCTGGAACACCACTTCCGGCGGCGCCTCGATCTGCACCGCCGCACGCACCGTGCCCCGGCGCTGCGCGGAATCCAGGCTGGCGCGGATCACCACCTGGCGTTCCGCCACCCGCTGACCCTCGGCGGCGGTGAGCGTGAAACCGACGTCCTCCGCGTGAATGGCGGCCGAAAACAGCCCGAGGCACAGCCCGAGGGCCAAAAACCTCGCATTCCATTGCGGCGCCATGACTATTGAGTGCCCTCACCGGGGTAAAAGGTTCGTCGCGCTCGATGGTAATGGAGCCTGACGACGCGCAGCTCCGTTCATTGCCGGTTAAGACGAATCGGCCTATCTTGAACCCCATGAAGGTGAACGCCACCGTCGCGCTTGTCCTTGCCCTGGGCCTGCTGGCCGCGGCGCCCGCGTTCCCCGACACCATGCGCTGCGGCACCCGCATCATCGCCGAGGGCATCACGCGTTCCGAGGTCGCCGCCAAGTGCGGCGAACCCGATGAAGTCGTCACCATGCGCAGCGTGTTCCGCCGGCCGGTCATCTGGACCAGCGGGCGGCCGTATTTCATCGGCGAGGATTACATCGAAGTGCCGGTCGAGTCGTGGGTCTACAACTTCGGTCCTAACAAACTCATGCGCCGCGTCCGTTTCGAAGGCGGCATCGTGACCGAGATCGCGACCATGGGGTACGGCTACATCAAGTAAGTGGTGTCAGGCGGGGAAAACAGGGAAAACTCCCGCTCAACGCCGCTGACCCGAGTTTTCCCTGTTTTCCCCGCCTGACACCGCGATCCACCGATCGATCTTGGCGCTCAGCACGTCCATGGGGACGGCGCCGTCGCGCAACACCTGGCTGTGGAATTCGCGCACGTCGAAACGCTCGCCGAGCGCGGCCTGCGCCCGCGCGCGCAACGCGGTGATCTCGAGCTGGCCGAGCTTGTAGCCGAGCGCCTGCCCCGGCCACACGATGTAGCGCTCCACTTCCGCGGTGACGTCGCTCTCGGCCATCGAGGAGTTGTCGAGCATGTAGCGGATCGCCTGCTCGCGCGTCCAGCCGCGGGAGTGCAGCCCGGTGTCCACCACCAGGCGCATGGCGCGCAGCATCTCGTCGGACAGCCGCCCATACCACTGGTACGGATCGGTGAACACGCCGAGCTCCTTGCCGATCGATTCCGCGTACAGCGCCCAGCCTTCCGCATAGGAAACGTAACCGTTGAAGCGCCGGAATCGCGGCAGGCCGGTGAGCTCCTGCTGGATGGAGATCTGGAAATGATGGCCCGGCGACGCTTCGTGCAGCGACAGCGTCTCGAGACCGAAACGCGGCTGGGCCCGCAGGTTGTGCGTGTTGATGTAGAAGATGCCGGGACGTTTGCCGTCCGCCGAGGGTGCCTGGTACGAGGCACCGGCGGCCGAGGCAGCGCGAAAATCCTCGACCGGCCGGATTTCGTAGTCGGCCTTCGGGAAGTCCGCGAACAGTTTCGGCAGCAGCGCATCGATGCGCCGCTTCACGTCTCGATAGGCACCCAGCAACTCCTGCTCGCTGTCGAAGTAGAACTGCGGATCGTCCTGCAGATGGTCGAAGAAGGCCGCGAGATCGCCCTTGAATCCCACCTGCTGCTTGACCGCCATCATCTCGGCGCGGATGCGCGCCACCTCGGCGAGCCCGAGCGCGTGGATCTCGTCGGGCGCGCGCTCCATGGTGGTGGCGCCGCGGATGCGCCAGCGATACCAGGCGGCGCCGTCCGGCAGGTCGCTCCAGCCCACGCTGGTGCGCGCCATGGGTAGATAGTCGCGCTCGAGGAAATCGGCGAGCTGTGCGTAGGCCGGCAGCACCTCGCGCGCCAGCGCGTCGCGGTATGCGCTGGTGATCCGCTCGCGGTCCGCGGTGGAGAACCCCTGCGGCATGGCTTTGATCGGGCCCCAGAAGATGCTCGCTTCCGGGGTGGCGGTGACGATGTCGCGCAGCTGCGGGATCATCTTGACCACCGCCGGTCTCGGCAGCGTGATGCCGCGGCCCATGCCGGCGCGCATCATGACGATGGCGTCGTCGGCCCAGCGCGGGAACTCGCGCACGCGCTTCAGGAAGCGGTCGTATTCCGCAGGAGTGGTGAACGGCTGCGGCCCCTCGCCGGAGCCGTACATCGCCAGGTCCATGGGCAGGCCGTTCATCTGCGTGAACGGCAGGTACTCCTCGTGAAACGGCTGGCCCGCGAGCACGTGTTCGCGTTCGCTGACGAATATCTCGTACGTGAGTCGCGACTCCGCGGACAGCCGCGCGGCGTCGATCCGCCGGGCGCGGTCGAGGAAGGCGCGTTCTATGCCGAGCACCTTTTCGCGAAAGCCGGGGCTGGTCGACTCACCGAGCCGATCGTCGAAACGCGGGTCACCGATGGCGGTGGCATCCATCGGCGAGAGCTCGAGCTGGCGATCGAACCACTCCTCGACCAGCGAATCGAGCGCCGCGTCCGGGGATGTCGTCGCCGGCCTCGCGACGCAGGCGATGACCAGCACGGCGGCGCCGGACACCAGGAGCGTGACGAGCAGCATTTTCATGCGGTGATGGTAGGTGGTATCAAGAGGCCATGAAAGGCACTCCGGTCCTGCTGCTGACGGTTCTCGCTTCCCTGGCCATGGGTGTTGCGCCGGCGGACGAACCCGCGAAAGTCGGGACGCCGGGCAAACCCCAGGACGCTGTTTTCATGACCGCGAGCAACCCCCTCATGTATCGCGCGATCCGCAAGGCACGTGCGGAGCTCGCGGGCTTCCTCGAGCTCGCCGAAGCGCCGCGAAAGAGTCAGCAGGACATCAAGGTTCGAGTCACGCTGCTGGAAGGCAATGCGGGCGAGTACATCTGGCTCACGCGATTCAAGCAGGACGACAACGGCCTGTTCACCGGCTACATCGACGGCGACATTCACATGAAATCGCGCTACAGGAAGGGCGACCGGTTCACTTTCGTGCGCGGCGACATCATCGACTGGACCTGGACGGACTCGATCAAGGGCGTGATCTACGGCGCTTACACCGACTGCGCCCTCGCGACCCTCGCCCCCGCGGACGAAGCGGCAAAATTCCGCAAGGCACACAAGCTCAACTGCGTGTTCTGACTTCCCGTGGCATGCTAGCCGCACGTTCCGCTGCGGAGAGCAGACATGCTGGTCGGATCACAGGTTCGTCGCGTCGCCGTCGTCGGTGGAATGCGCATTCCGTTCGCGCGCGGCCACGGCGCCTACGCGAAAGTCGGCAACCAGGACATGTTCACCGCGGTGCTGCAGGCGCTGGTGGCGAAGTACCGCATCGCCGGCGAACGGCTCGGCGACGTCACCGGCGGCGCGGTGCTCAAGCACTCGAAGGATTTCAACCTGGTGCGTGAATGCGTGTTGTCGTCGGGGCTCGACGCGGCGACCCCAGGCATCGACATGCAGCGCGCCTGCGGCACCGGGCTCGACGCGGCGATCTCCATCGCCATGAAGATCGCGGTCGGACAGATGGACGCGGGCATCGCCGGCGGCTTCGACACGGTCAGCGATCCGCCCATCGTCTATCCACGCTCCTATCAGCAGTTGCTGCTGCGCGCCTACCGCGGCAAGAGCCTCGGTCAGCGCATCGCGCCTTTCTTCGGCTTGCGGCCGCGGATGTTCAAGCCGGTGATGCCCGGTGTGCTCGAGCCGCGTACCGGCCTTTCGATGGGCGAACACTGCGAGCAGATGGCCAAGACCTGGAAGATCCCGCGCGCCGACCAGGATGCGCTCGCCAACGCCAGCCACGTGAACGCGGGCGCCGCGTGGCAACGCGGATTCTTCAGCGACCTGGTGTTGAGCGAATACCAGGGCCTGAAGATGGACAACAACGTGCGTGCCGACAGCACGGTGGAGAAGTTAGCCCAGCTCAAGCCCGCCTTCGACCGCCGCAGCGGCATGGGCACGCTCACCGCGGGCAATTCCACGCCGCTCACGGATGGCGCCTCCGCGGTGTTGCTGGCCAGCGAGGACTGGGCGCGCAAACGCAACCTGCCGATCCTCGCGTGGTTCGGATTCAGCAAGCAGTGGGCGGTCGACTATGTCGGTGGCAAGGAAGGCCTGCTGATGGCACCCGCCTACGCGGTGCCGGCGATGCTCGGTGACGCCAATCTCACGCTGCAGGATTTCGACTTCTACGAGATCCACGAGGCCTTCGCCGCGCAGGTGCTGTGCACGCTGAAGGCGTGGGAATCACCGGAGTACTGCCGCGAGAACCTCGGTCTCGAGCGGCCACTCGGCAGCATCGACCGGGCGAAGCTCAACGTGAACGGTTCGAGCGTGGCCATCGGCCACCCGTTCGCGGCCACCGGCACCCGCATCGTCGCGCAGCTCGCCAAGCAGCTGGCCGAATCGCCGACCGCGAAACGCGGCCTGATTTCCGTGTGTACCGCCGGCGGCATGGGCGTGGTGGCGATCCTCGAGAAGGCGTAGGGGATTACGCAGCCGCATTGCACTGTGGTGTAATTAGTTACAGTTGAAACTAAATCCGGCGGTGGCCGCGATCGGCTTCGGTGGGGCGCAATCCCCGTTTTCCCCGCCTGACACCGCCGCCGCGCGAGGTTCACCATGAAGCGCTACGTCCACTTTCCCAGGGTCGAAGGCCGGGCCTCGCGCCAGGCACACGCCGATCTTCCGGCCGGCACGGAAATCACGGTCGACTATCGCCATCTGCTCGCCCCCGGCCAGGAAGAGGAATTCCGCGACGCGCTGAGCGGCGAGCGCATCGTCGGCTTCAGCTGGGAACAGAGCCTGCGCGAATCCACGCGCGCGCTCGCGGTGCTCGTGGCCTGATCGATGCTCGAAATTCCGATCATCGAAACCGAACGGCTGCGCCTGGTCCCGCTCGCCGAACGTCACTTTGAGGCCTACGCCTCGATGCTGGCGGATCCGACCAGCACGCGCTACGTCGGCGACGGCGAGCCGCTGGATCGCATGAACGCCTGGCGTTCGATGGCGATGCTCATCGGCCACTGGGCGCTGCGTGGCTACGGCATGTGGGCGCTGGACGAGAACAAGACCGACACCCGCAGCAGCGGCCAGACGCTGTTCATTTATACCTTCTGGCAAAAATTGGAGGGTCTCCGGGTGCGTATGGAGCTGTCGCGCGGCCAAATGGTTTCTACCAATGGAGTCGTTTCTTCCTCGCTGTGGTTGGCCAAGCCTTCTTATGCCCCTTACATCACGACGATGGATCCTTCGCCCTGCTACGCTTACACGCCC
>Ga0207675_100006581_pt1 | contig 10992 bp, 11 predicted proteins | sample KBSSwiS42_FD_184305 | JGI IMG/M metagenome (GOLD analysis project Ga0207675, IMG submission 184305) | Switchgrass rhizosphere microbial communities from Kellogg Biological Station, Michigan, USA - KBS Switchgrass S4-2 (SPAdes) (version 2) | ecosystem: Host-associated > Plants > Roots >...
TCTACAATCGCGTCATTGTTAAATTCTACGATCGCTTAATCGTTAGATTCTTCAATCGTCTTGTGCCTTATGATCCAGAGGCGAAAGTCGCGAAGGCAATTGCCTTACTTAAGTCAAAGAACGTTGCTGAAAATATAAATACGCTTCTGAACAGATATTTCGCTAACGCCGGCGGGATCGATATTAAGCGGGACGCAGCCTGCTCAGTTGAATTGATAACTGCATTAGGGGCAAAAGAAATCGCGGAATCGATTACTTATACATTTAATCAAAAAACAATTCAGTTTTTAGTTGCGGATATGCGTGGGTCGTATACCCCAGATGATTCTACGAATTACGGAAATTTATTCGTTCTATTTAATGGCGAATGCGTTTTGCATAACGATTTAATGTTCCATGATAAAGGCTACAAGCATTACGGCGTTAATTTTTCAACTTCGTCACTGAAGTCCCTGAAGGTTTCAATTTGGATTGATGACCTCCGATATTTAGTGAAGGCGCTCACCGATTTGGAAATGCGAGCAAGAGACAAGCAGCGCGCAGAATCGATCTCACGTACTGCCTCCAATATTGACTTTGGCAAACAGCGGCACGGTTAACTTTTCCCGCTTTTTTTTAGTGTGTATTTTCGAGTCTCGGAGATGTGATGATAATGGCTATATGATCGGAGCGTCCCGCGATGGTTAAAAGGCGAGTAGAGCGGAGGTCTTGGACAAGAATAAAACCGACAGTAGCCGGTTGGTATTGGTATCGCGGCGCATACGACGTCAACCCTGCGGGGATCCAGAAGGAGCCGGTAGTTGTTTTCGTAGAGACCGCGCGAAATGGCCATAAAAAAACGCTTGCAGGCTGGCAGCCGTTCCTCAATGTTCACGTCCCCCTCACCGAATTCACAGGTGAATGGTGCGGCCCAATTCCGGAGCCAGGCGATTAGTGCAGCACTTAGCTCCCAGATGGGTCGGACGTTATAGGCCGAATGTCAGGAGCCGAAAAATCCCATCTTTTCGGACGAAAGGCGGCGCGCCGCCAATTTCCGCACGCGTCCTCTGGGTTGCGGCCAGCGCGACGCCCGTCGACGCAATCAACAGGCCTGCTGCAGCGATGGTGCGGGTGATGTTGAGCTTAGGGATAAACATTGATTTCCTTATCTGTGCGTCGGTCATGATTTTTTCTGCATGGCCTGCTTCAGCAGGTCGAGATTCTCGCGGCCCATGGCGATTTCGTGCCGGTTGATCCGGCGGTCGATTTCCACCACGGCGTCGTTGAGCGGCGTGGCGATGCCGAGCTCGCGGCCTTTGCGCGACACGACGCCCGGTATGTATTCCATTTCGCTGGTGCGCCCCTTGATGTGATCATGGATCGGCGCGGTGCGGCCGTGCGTGATGTGGCCGAGCAGCGTTTTCATCGCCTTCACCAGATTTTCCTCGACGGTTCCCGCGAACTCATCCGCGCGCAGCCCGAATATCGGCTGCAGCCGGAAGCCGAGCGCTTCGCCGACCGCCGCTGATTCCTTACCGAGCGCGACCGACAGCTCGAACATGCCGGGCAGGTTCGCAGCGTCCGAGTTGCCGAGTCCCAGCAGGCCGAACGGACCCATCGTCATTGTATTGGCCACGAGCTTCGTCCACTTGGTGCTGTAGATGCTGCCGGTCAATTCGACGTGGCCGACGTGGCGCATGATCGCTTCGATCTCGCGCAGGCGCGGCGTCGCCATGCCGTCGAGCTCGCCGATGCCGAACCACGTCGTCTGCGGGGTAGTGTTGCGCTTGACGAGCCCCGGCGTGAATATTTCCGCGGACAACTCCAGCGCGCAGCCGACGACGCGCTGGCGCCCTATGATGGAAGCGATCGAGTCGTCGTTGAAGCCGTTCTGCACGGGCACGAGCACGCCGTCGCTTTTCAGATACGGCTTGATGAATTCCGTGAGCCAGCGATGATCGTTCGACTTGACCGCGAGAAATACGATATCGAATTCCAGGTTCGCCGACGCAAGATCGCACAGATGCAGCGCCCTTATCGGCACGCGCAACTCGCGGTCCGGCATCTTGATGGTTAGGCCGGCTGCCTTCAGCGCTTCGACCTGGGCCGGCCACTGGTCGATCACGGTGACGTCGAGACCCGCGTTCGTCAGGTCGGCGGATACGCTGCTGCCGATCGCGCCGGCGCCGAGCACGGCGATCTTTTTCAGCGTGCTGGCCACGCTAAAACTCCTCGGCGCTGTATTCGTCGAGCGTCTGGCGCACGAGCGGCACGGCGCCGCCGCTCGCGAAGAGCTCCTGTGCGGTGGTGAACGAAGCGAGCTCGCTCGCGAGAAAGAGGCACGCGTTGGCGACTTGCTGCGTATCTCCCAAGCGCGCCATCGGGATGCGTTCGAGCCGCTCGGCGTAGCCGGTTTTCAATTCCGGATACCACTCGGGATGCGGCCGCTGCGTATCGATCGTGCCGGGGATGACGACGTTGATCGTCACGCCGAAGCGCGCGACTTCGAGCGCCATCGCGCGCGTGAGGCCGACCAGTCCCAGCTTCGCGCTGACACCGTGGGCGCGCCTGACTTTGCCCCAGTAGGCATCGGTGCCGCCGATGTTGATGATGCGGCCCCATTTCCGCTTGACCATGCCGGGTAGTACCGCCTGGCTGAGGAAGAACGGCGCCTTCAAGTTGGTGTTGAAGACGAGGTCCCATTCTTCGAGCGTGATTTTCGAGATCTTGGTATTCGGGCGGATCGCCGCGTTGTTGACGAGTATGTCGATGCCGCCGTGCTTCTGCTCGATTTTCCCGACCAGCGACGCAAGGCTCGTGGTGTCCGCGAGGTCGGCCTGATACATCGCGGACTTGGCACCGATGGCGGCGACTTCTGCGCAGACTTTTTTAGCTTCGTCCGCGCCATCGCGATACAGCACGATAGTCGTTACGCCTTCTTTCGCGAGCGTTAACACGATGCTGCGCCCGATGTTGCGGTTGCCTCCGGTTACCACTGCGACACGACCGCTGATGCCGAATGAATTGTGCTGCTCGCTCATTGATAAACTCCCCTTGACCGCGAAACGTTGACATTGCTGCGCAACCCCGATTGTGCCGGTTGTGCGCGCCGTGTTGGGTGACTCATCCGGCCGTCGTCCTGTGGCACAATGTGCGCCACGGACGGGCGGGAGCACGAGCCCGCGCGTTCGTCACCAGGAGGATTTTCCATGACCCCACGTTATTCTCTGTCGAGCTGCCTGCTGACCGCTTTGCTTGCCGTATCGCCTGTTTACGCACAGCCGGCAGCCGCGCCCGAGGCATCGAAACCGATTCCGCCCGTGCAACCGGTGCCGAGCACCGTGCCGGGCCGCCCTGACATTCCCAATGCCGAGGTCGCCAAGCAACTGTCTAACGTCGCACCACTGCCGTTCGGGGCGCCGGCGGACCAGCTGCCGACTCCGCAGTTGAAGCTGCCCAAGGGTTTCAACATCGAAGTCTATGCGAGCGGTATCGCGAATGCACGTTCGCTGCGGATTGGCGACAAGGGGACCGTGTTCGTCAGCAACCGCCTGCTCGACAAGGTCTACGCAGTCGTCGACCGTAACGGCAAACGCGAGGTGAAAGTGATCGCCTCGGGCATGGACCGGCCCAACGGCCTCGTCTTCGACCGGGGCACGCTCTATATCGCCGAAGGCACTCGCATCTCCAAACTGGAGAACATAGAAGACAATCTCGACAATCCGCCGAAGCCCGTCGTGATCTACAGCGATTTTCTCAACCACCAGTCGCACGGCTGGAAGTTTATGGGCCTGGGACCGGACAACAAGCTCTACGTCAATGTCGGCGCGCCGTGCAACATTTGCGAGCCGCCGGAGACCAACGGGCAGTTGCGCCGCATCGACCTTGATGGCAGCGGCGCCGAAGTGGTGGTGCGCGGAGTGCGCAATTCCGTCGGTTTCGACTGGCACCCGGTGAGCAAGGAACTCTACTTCACCGACAACGGCCGTGACTGGCTGTCGGAAGACCTGCCCGAAGACGAGTTGAACCGCGTCACCAAGACCGGCCAGCATTTTGGCTTTCCGTACTGCCACCAGGGGAATTTCACGGACCGCGAAATGGGTTGGGGGCGTTCGTGCGACGAATTTGAGAAGCCGGTCGCCTTGCTCGGGCCGCACGCCGGGGTGCTCGGCATGCGCTTCTACTCAGGCAAGATGTTTCCGGCCAAGTACCGCAATGCCGCTTTCATCGCGCGTCACGGTTCCTGGAACCGCACCAAGAAAATCGGCGGCGACATCATCGTTGCTTATTTGAACAAGGACGGCAGCGTTAAATCGTGGGAGCCTTTCCTCACCGGCTTTCTGCAGAACAACGCCTATATCGGCCGACCCGTCGACGTGCAGGTCATGAAAGACGGTTCGCTGCTGGTGTCGGACGATCACGCCGGCGCCATTTACCGCGTGACATATGGCGGCGGCGCCAAGGTTGCCGCGCGTTGACGAGGCACGGCCCGAGATTTTTCTCACGCGTTTGCCGGCCTGTGCGGGCGCTCGCACGCGTCATCGCCGCGGCTGCGCTCGCTTTGACAGGGGTGCCTCTGGCCACCGGTGCGGAGCCCATCTCGGCGCGTCTCGCCCCGTGCCTCGCCTGCCATGGCGAACAGGGCCGGTCGGAGAATCCGGGCGTGCCGTCGCTGGGCGGGCAGCCGGAATTTTATTTGACGGTGCAGTTGCTGCTGTTCCGCGACAAACTGCGCGTCGTCGAGTTGATGAACGCCGTGATGCAGGGATTCAGCAACGACGACTTGCGCGCGATGGCTGCGTCGCTCGCGAAGTTGCCGCCGCCTCCGCCGGCCGGAGGGAACGCCGACGCCGCCCGCATGGAAGCGGGGCGCACACTCGCCGAACAGAACCGCTGCAACTTTTGTCACACGGGGAATTACCACGGCGAGCGGAACGTTCCGCGTCTGGCCGGCCAGCGCGAGGACTATCTGGTGAAAGCATTGCGCGAATACAAAAGCAACTCGCGCCGCGGCTACGATGCAGCGATGGCGGACGTGCTGTATCAGGTCAGCGACGAGCAGATTCTCGACCTGGCCTACTTTCTGGCGCGCCGTCCTTAACAATTGCCTGAGCAAGGACCAAAAGGAAAATCAATATGAAACCAATTATTTCAGTATGTGTTGTCGTCGCGGCGTTGATCGCGACGGGGCTGGTGCAAGACCCCAGCGGGGTTGTCAATACGGTGGCCGCCCAGGCGCTGCAAAAAACCAGCCGTGAAGTGCCGAAATTCGAAGTTGATCCTACGTGGCCGAAGCTGCCGGCGAAGTGGGTATTTGGCCAGGTATCAAGCGTGTCCGTCGATGAAAACGGGCACGCGTGGGTGCTGCAGCGACCGAACACGGTGCGCGCCGACCAGAAGGGCCGTGCGGCGCCGCCGGTCCTCGAATTCGACGAAAACGGCAATTACGTCCAAGGCTGGGGCGGCCCGGGCGAAGGCTACGACTGGCCGGAGATCGAGCACGGGATATACGTCGATCCCAAAGGCTTTGTATGGCTGGGCGGCAACGGCAAGACCGACAATCATCTCGTCAAATTCACGAAGGCCGGCAAGTTCGTGATGCAGATCGGCCACAAGAACCAGAGCAAAGGCAATCTCGACACGCAGAACGTAAAAGAAGCCGCCGACACTTTCGTCTACGCAAAAACCAACGAGCTGTTCGTAGCCGACGGTTACGGCAACAACCGTATCATTGTCTTCGATGCCGACACCGGCGCGTTCAAGCGCATGTGGGGCGCGTTTGGCAAGGAGCCGGCGTCACTCGCGCCGCCGCCAAAAGTCGCCGAATCATCGCGCATAGCCGCCAAAGAGCTGACCGACGACGGCCCTGCGCAATTCAGCACGGTGCACGCGGCGCGCGTGTCGAACGACGGCCTGGTCTACGTCTCGGACCGCGCCGGCAAGCGCGTGCAAGTGTTCACCATCGACGGCAAATACGTAACGCAAAAATTCATCGACCGCTGGTGCGAGGCGCCGCACTGCGGCAATGGCCAAACGGTGGCGAGCACCGCGTTCTCGCACGATCCCGAGCAGAAATTTCTGTACGTCGCGAGCCGCAGCCCCGCGCGCATCTGGGTGCTCGACCGTAAGACGCTCGAGCTGCTGGACTCGTTCGGGCGGCCCGGCGTCGCGCCCGGCGAGTTCTACGTCATCCATCACATGAACGTCGACTCCAAGGGCAATCTGTACGTGACCGAAGTGCAGGATGGGAAACGCGTGCAGAAGTTCACGTTCAAGGGCATGCAGACGATCGCGTCTAAATAGCGCGGTCTCGCCGGGTAGGGAGGCGGCTGCCTCGATGCCGATCTGGTGCATCCTGCATCCCGGTACCCCGCGCGCATTTGAAGGAAAGCGGTAATGGAGTTGCTTCAGCTGGTGGTGTTCCTGTTGTTATGCGCGGTTGCGCTGGGCTGGGTGGCGCGACGGTTCAACTTTCCTTATCCGATCGCGCTGGTGATCGGTGGCGGCGCGCTGAGTTTCGTGCCACGGCTCCCGCAATTTCCGTTCGATCCGCAGTTCATCCTGGTGCTCGTGCTGCCGCCCATTCTCTACCAGGCGGCGCTGCTGACTTCCTGGCGGGACTTCAAGGCGAACATCCGGCCGATCGGGCTGCTCGCGATCGGGCTCGTCATCGTCACGACGCTTGCGGTCGGCACGACGCTCAAACTGCTGATACCGGAATGTCCATGGGGCGCGGCGTTCGTGTTCGGCGCCATTGTGTCGCCGCCTGACGCAGTCGCCGCGACGGCAATCCTGTCGCGGCTTAAGATTCCGCGCCGCGTGGTCGTGGTGCTCGAGGGCGAAAGCCTCGTCAACGACGCGTCCGGTCTCGTGCTTTACAAATTCGCCGTGGCGGCGGTGATGACGGGGGCTTTTTCATTGATCGAAGCGAGCGCGGAGTTCGTCGGCGTGGCGGCGGGCGGCATTGTCGTCGGCGTGCCGCTTGCGCGGCTCTTCATTGCCGTGCATCGCCGCCTGGGCGACGTTTTTATCGAAGTGCTGACGACCCTGGCGGTTCCGTATGTAGCCTATATCGTCGCCGAATCGCTGCACGTCTCAGGAGTGCTCGCGGTAGTGACCGCGGGCCTGGTGCGCGGCCGCTATGCGCCGGTCATCGTGTCGGCCGAGATGCGGATCATCGCGAGGTCGGTGTGGAACATGCTCGTGTTTCTTTTGAACAGCTTGATCTTCATGCTGATTGGTATCCAGTTATCGGAGGCAGTCGAGCAACTCGTCGGGTATTCAGGTGGCGAATTGTTTATGTACGGGATGATCGTCAGCGCGATGGCAATCGCGGTGCGCTTCGCGTGGGTTTATCCAGCCACGTTCCTTCCGCGCATATTGAGTCCCGCGTTGCGGGCGCGCGAACCGGCACCGGCCGAAGGCGAAGCGTTCATCATGAGCTGGTGCGGCATGCGCGGCATCGTATCGCTGGCCGCAGCGCTTGCGTTGCCCGTCACGCTCGCGAACGGTCAGCCATTTCCGCAACGCGACCTGATCATCTTTCTCACCTTCATAGTGATCGCTGTGACGCTCGTCGTGCAGGGCCTGAGCCTGCCGCCGCTGATCCGCCGGCTGAAAGTCGGTACCGATCGGAGCCTGCATGACGAACATCGGCATGCGCGTTTAGCGCTGGGAGCGGCCTCGCTTGGCGCCATCGATGCATTGGCGACGCGAGAGCACGTGCCTGCCGCGCTCGCGGCGCGGGTGCGCGCCGAGTTCGCGGAGAAAATCGAGCGCGCATTCGCCGATCTGCCGGTTGCCGAGCGCGACAGCGACGTGGCGCGGCAGCTGCGACAGGCGGCAATCGATGCGGAACGCCGGGAATTGATTCGCATCTGGCGCGAGAACCAGATCAGCGACGAAATTCTGCACCACATTGAGAAAGATCTCGATTACCAGCAGGCGCAAATTTAGGGCACCGTTCGCCGTCTTGCAATAGTGGCGAAAACCGGCGTACTGCCTAGTCGCCTTTGATGCCGGCGAAACGGATGACCGCGCCAAGCCGCTTCGTATCTTCCTCGATGAAGCGCGTGAGTTCCTCGGGCGAGCTTGCGCGCGGCTCCGCACCCTGAGAAGAAAGGCGCTGCGCAACGTCGGGCATCGTCAGAATGGCAGCCAGGCGCGCGTTGAGCTTGTTGATGATCGCCCGCGGTGTTCTGGCCGGGACGACGATGCTGTACCAGGTCACGTACTCATAGCCGGGCACGCCCGCCTCGGCGACTGTCGGGACTTCAGGCAATGCGGCCGAACGTTGCGTGCCGCCGACTGCGAGCGCTTTCAGGCGGCCGCTTTTCACGTGCGGCAGCAAAGGCGGCATCGGGTTGAACATCAATTGTACGTGGCCGCCGACTAAATCCGTGACAGCGGGCGCGGCGCCCTTGTAGGGCACGTGCACCATGTCGGTCCCGGTCATCGACTTGAATAATTCCATCGCGAGGTGGTTGGGCGTGCCTTCGCCGACCGACGCGTAATTCAATTTGCGCGGCTGCGCTTTCGCGAGAGAGATCAAATCCTTCACGGTGCTCACCGGCAGCGTGTTGTGCACGGCGAGCAGCTGCGGATTCAACGCGAGCAGGCTGACCGGCGCGAAATCGCGCGTCGCGTTGTACGGCAGCTTGCTGTTGAGCAGCGGGTTGATGACGAGCGCGCCCGGCGTACCGAACAGCAGCGTGTAGCCGTCCGGCGTCGATTTCGCAACGGTATCGGCGCCGATCACGCCGCCCGCACCGCCGCGGTTGTCGATGATAATCTGCTGGCCCCAGCCTTCGGTGAGCCTCGCGGCGACTGCACGCGCGACGATATCCGTGCCGCCGCCAGGCGGGAAAGGCACGATCCAGCGGATCGGGCGGTTCGGATAGTCCGGCGCGGGATCGGCGCTGAACGCCGGCGAGCTGCTCACACCAAGCACTCCAAGCAGCGGTGCAAGAACATTCCGCATATCAGCGCAGAAACTCCAGCGTCCGCTTGCCGATATCGTCCGCTTTCTCCCATGCCACGCAGCAGCGTCCGCCGGCAATCACGTGCTGGCGCAGGCCCGGTATGCGCGCGGCAAACTCGGGATGGTCTTTGACATAAATGAAATGCTCGCCGGTCAATTGCAAAGCCGGACGCTTGACGCGCGGCACGTTGGCCGGCATGTCGTACTGATGCAGCGCGTCAAGCACCTGCCAGCGTTCGCGGCCCGCTTCGAGCTGGGCGCGGTTGATCCGGTCCATCCACGATTGCGTCGGCTGCATGGGCGCGTGCGCAGGATCGTGCTCGAGCATGAACTCGATCGTGCGCGTCGTCGGAAATCCGGAGGCATCGCTCGGACGCGCGCCGCTTTTCAGGACGCCGTGATTGCGCGTCGCAGTTTTGTTGTCCGGGTACCAAGGGCAATTGACCATGACGATTTTATCGACGCGTTCACGGTGCGCGGCCGCGAGTTCAATGCACACCACTGCACCGCCGGATTCACCGAGGAAGCTCGCGGTTTTCAATTCCAGCGCATCCACGACTTCGAGCACCCAGCGCGCGTAGTCGGCGATGGTCGGCTGCATCGTAACGTGGTCCGACATGCCGTGGCTCGGATAGTCGATCGCGATGGCGCGCACCGCGGGCGCCAGTACCGCCATCAGTTCGAGATACAGCGCCGACGATTGCTGGTTCATATGCAGCAGCACGAGCGGCGCGCCGCGGCCGGCGGCACGGTAATGGATGTAGCCCATGCTCGTTTTCACGAGCGCGCGTTCGATGTCCATGGCGGGGTCCCGGGGAAGGCAGATGGAGTGCGCTGATTTTCGCATGTATTACACGGTCCGGCGCTGACGCGCCCGGCGCTACGATTTGCCGTAAAATCAGGTGCACTTCACAGGAGGACTTTATGACCACCGCCGAACTCACCACCTACGCCATCGACGTCACCGATATCGAATATCTGCGCCACGGCGACAAGCCGTTGCTCGCGCGCCTGTACAAGCCGCGCGGCACGGGCCCGTTCCCTATCATCGTCGATCTGCATGGCGGCGCGTGGTGCAAGAAAGATCGCATGAGCGATGCCGGCACCGACGAGCCGCTCGCGAAAAGCGGGGTAATCGTGGTGGCGCTCGATTTCCGCATGCCGCCCGACGCGGGCTATCCCGCATCGCTCGCGGACGTCAATTACGCAATACGCTGGTGCAAAGCGCACGCGGCGGAGTGGAACGGCCGCGCCGACCGCGTGGGCGTGCTCGGCGTCTCCAGCGGCGGTCACCAGGCGATGCTCGCGGCGATGCGGCCCGCGGATATGCGTTATGCCGCGCTGCCGCTGGCGGGAAAATCCGCGGTCGACGCGAAGGTCCACTGCGCGGTGATGTGCTGGCCGGTGATCGATCCGCTCGGCCGCTATCAGTATGCGAAGGCCGCGCAGAAAGGCAATGACGAGAAGCTGAAAAAATCCGCGGACGAGTGGGTGATCTGTCACGACAAGTACTGGGGCAGCGAAGCGGCGATGACCGAGGGCAATCCGACGCTCGCGCTCGAGCGTGGCGAAAAGACCGACCTGCCGCCCGTGCTGTACCTGCAGGGCACCGCCGACATCGCGCATCCGAAACCCAATCGCGACCAGTTCATCGCCAGCTATCGCAAGGCAGGCGGGCGCGTGGACCTGCATCTATTCGAAGGCGTCGGCGAGGCTTTCATCACCAACGATCCGACTTCGCAGGCGGCACGTGACGCGATCGAGCGCATAGTCGAATTCGTGCATCGCGAAATGCAGTGAACTAGTCGACTTTCAGGTTGGCGGCCTTGACGACCGCGCCGAGCTTGACGAACTCGGCGCGCACGAACTGGTTGAATTCTTCAGGCGTCGACGGCCGCGCGACGGCGCCGCGCACGTCAAAGCGCTCTTTCACGTCCGGCAGCTTCAGTATGCGCGCCACCTCGGCGGAGATTTGCCTGACGACCTGAGCGGGCGTTTTCGCGGGGGCGAAGAGTCCGTACCACGTATCGAAT
>Ga0207675_100006582_pt1 | contig 10992 bp, 10 predicted proteins | sample KBSSwiS42_FD_184305 | JGI IMG/M metagenome (GOLD analysis project Ga0207675, IMG submission 184305) | Switchgrass rhizosphere microbial communities from Kellogg Biological Station, Michigan, USA - KBS Switchgrass S4-2 (SPAdes) (version 2) | ecosystem: Host-associated > Plants > Roots >...
GGTCGTGGAGGCTCCGGCGCGCACCGAACACCACGCGCCCGGCGCGGCGCATCAGCGTCGGTCTGTCTTCAAGCGGCGTACTGGGATGGGGAGTTTCCCCGCCCGGGAACATGAACCGTCTCTCCTTTAACGCCTGCGAGGTTAGCTGACGGGCTCGGGCCGAAGAGAAAGCCCTACACCGAAACCGGCGATTCGCCCCTGGATTTGGGTCCCCCGCGCCCGCTTCTAGCGGGATTCGGCGATCACGAAGCGCGGTATCCTACGCCCCTTGATTAACAATGTCGACGAGAATTTCCGCCGCGCGGTGGCAGTTTTCTCCCGACACATCCAAGTGCGTGACTACACGCAAGGTGCGCGAAGAGAGGGCATAGAGGAGCACGCCTTTCTCCTTGGCCCGTGAAACTACGACCGGCGCTTCCGGACCGGGGGATTTCGTGTCGAACACGACGATGTTGGTTTGCACGCTGGAGGGATCGAGCACAATCGAAGGACAACGTTGAAAGATGCGGGCCATGTCGCGCGCATGCGCATGATCGTCGGCCAGCCGATCCAAATGATGATCGAGCGCATGAAGTCCGGCCGCGGCAAGGATGCCCACTTGGCGCATCGCGCCACCGGCCATGCGCCGGAAACGCACGGCTTTGGTGATGATGTCCCGCGGCCCGGCGAGCATTGATCCTCCCGGCGCGCCGAGACCCTTGGAGAACGCAACCGAGGCCAACGTGAACGGCCGGCAAAGCTCGGCCACGGTTTGTCCGCTCGCGACCGCGGCGTTCCAGAGCCGCGCGCCGTCGAGATACGTAGCCAGATCGTGCTCGCGAGCCACGTTGCAAATGCGTTCGGCTTCTTCGGGGGGAAACACGATCCCACCCGAGCGATTATGCGTGTTCTCGATTTCCACCAGCGTCGTAGGCGGATAGAACTGATGGCCGCGTGGCTTCATCGCCCCTAGCAGATCTTCGGCGGTGAAGAGTCCGCGCTCTCCCACTTCAGAAAGTTGCACTCCGGCGTTGGCGCCCGAGCCGCCGGTTTCAAACCAGAACGCATGACTTCCCTGGCTCACGATGACGTGATCACCGGGCCGGGTGAGAAGGCGAAGCGCCACTTGATTGGCCATCGTCCCGGTGGGAAACCAAAGCCCGGCCTCTTTTCCCAGAAGCTCGGCGGTCCGTTCCTGCAAGCGATTCACGGTGGGGTCTTCGCCGAACTGATCGTCTCCCACTTCGGCCGCCGCCATCGCGGCGCGCATGGCTTGAGTCGGCCGGGTCATGGTGTCGGAGCGAAGATCGATCACATTCATACGCGTGCGGCCAGAATGGCGAGGGGCCAGCGCACCGGGCGTCGCGTTTCTGCCGTGCCCCATACCGGTGTCAATGCATCGATAAGCGGCGCCACCGGATCCTGCCCCTGCGCTTCCCTGTATCGCGTCACCGCCGACCAGGTGCGCATGTATCCGGCGAGCTCGTCCAGATCCATCTCCGCTTCCATACTCACCGGGGGCACGTGTATGCGATCGAAGGGAAACTCAATGGTCTCGTAACGCGCTTCCACGAGCGCACGCTCGGGGGGCCACCAGTGGCCGATCGTGTCGGTGTAGAAGGCGTGGATGAGCGCATCTACTTCCGGCGTCACGTGCATGAGATCGTAGCTCCACGCCGCCAGCACACCGGCGGGACGCAGTACGCGCCGCACTTCGGCATAAAAGCGCGGGCGATCGAACCAATGCAAGGCTTGTGCGACCGAGACCATGTCCACCGCGCGGTCCGGAAGCCCGCTCGCTTCGGCAGGGGCCACGCGATAGTGAATGCGCGGATGCTCCAGCGCGGCGTCGAGCTGGGCCGCGCTGGCATCCGTCGCCCATACCGTCTCGAAATGCTCCGCGAGGCCTCGAGCCGCTTGCCCGCTTCCCGTTCCACAATCCCAAACGCTCTCGCGCGCCGGCGCGAGCCCGGCCAGCCGTTCGAACAAGAGGGCGGGATAGCGTGGGCGAAACGCCGCGTAGCCCGAGGAGACCCGGGAGAAGTGATCGCGAAACGGCGTGCTCTGCGTCACTCCGCCATTACTTCTTCACCGGGCGGATGTTTTGATTCACCGAGAAGAGATTCTCGGGATCCATCTTCTGTTTGAGCTCGACCAACTTGGCATAGTTCGGGCCGTACGCCGCCTGCACGCGCTCGGTCTCATCCTGAGTGAGGAAGTTCACGTACACGCCTCCGGTCGCAAACGGAGCCGCCGCCTGATAGAGCTGACGCGCCCATGCAATGCAGGCCTCGTCCTTCGATGGATCCGCCCAGCGCCCGTGCACGTTCACCAGGTACTGCGCCTCCCGGCCCGAGTACGCGGTGACCGACGAACCTACGCGGCTGATCGCTCCCCCAAGCTGAGCGAATGCGATCTCGCTTTGCGGATCGGGAATGCGGCGCGCGAAGTCCATGAACACGTCGATCAAGCCGTCGTCCAGGCGCAAGAAGTCGTGTGACTTCCAATAGTTCCGCACCCCCGGGGTGAGGAGCGGATCCAGCGCGGTTTGCCAGCCCACGAAGGGATGCGGACCCACGACATCGGCGAGCGGTTTTCCAACCGAGCGCAACGGACGCGTGATCCGTTCCCCTTCTTCCATCGAGCCGAGATAACACATGGCGAGAACCAGAATGCCTTTCCCGTGCCACTCGGTGGGCAAGAACGGCAGTGGCGGAGCAAGCCGCAACACGAACCAAGTTGCCAGCTCATCTGGGCTATCTGATGTAAACGAACGATAGGCTTTCAGCACCTCTGGGGCGTCATCCATGGGATGAATGACGAGTCCGGAGAGAACCTGCGGACCCACCTGATGCAGCTTGAATTCGAACGACGTGACCACGCCGAAGTTGCCGCCGCCCCCCCGAATTCCCCAAAAGAGATCGGCATTTTCGCGCTCGTTGGCATGCACGAGCTCACCCTTGGCGGTGACGACATCGACGGAGAGAAGGTTATCGATGGTGAGACCCAGACTGCGGCTGGTCCATCCAAAGCCACCGCCCAGCGTGAGTCCGGCCACCCCAGTCGTGGAGTTGATGCCGAGCGCGGTGGCCAGTCCGAACGCCTGGGCTTCGCGATCGAAACCACCCAGCGTGACTCCAGGCTCGACGCGTGCCGTTTTTGCCTGCGGATCGATGCGCACCGACTGCATGAGCGAGAGATCGATGGTGAGCGCTCCATCCGCGAGCGCGTTCCCGGCAATATTGTGGCCGCCGCCTTTAACCGAGAGAAGCATGCCGTTATCGCGTGCGAAGCGAATGCACGCGGCAACATCGGCGGCGCCGCGGCATTGCGCGATCGCGGCCGGACGCTTGTCGATCATTCCATTCCAGAGTGTGCGCGCCGCGTCGTATTCCGGTGAATTGGCCAGCAGAAGCGGTCCCCGAAGCTCGCTTCCGAGCGCGGTCAGGCGATCCGTGTCTACCTTGGTCTCTTTTCCGTCTCGAGTGCGAAATGTCACGTTTCCCATGGATGACTCCAGCGCCGCGGGTTTAACCCGCGGCAGAGATGACTGTGTGTTCGGAACGGGTGATCTCGAATCGGATCACCTCCGGTTCCGAACCTCCCTCTATGCCACGGAACCCACAGACCCGCAGCACCCCAATGGAACCGATGAGCGATGGATAGGTTTCCGCAATCACCCGATCAACGTCCGAACGCGCGAAGGCATGGCCCAAAAGCCCGCGTACCGATTCGGATGCGTAGCCCTGCCGCCGTTGGTCCGACACGATCCCATATCCCACCTCCATCGTGCGGTTGACCGGAGGGCCTTTGTACCCCGCCGATCCGACGAGCGAGTGCCCCGCCCTGGCGATCACGAAATGGAACCACCATCCCGCGTCCTCGGGATGCTCCTCCAAGCGACGCAACACAAAACGAAACGCCGCGTCGTCCAGAAATTCGTGCGGCCAGGTCTCGGGTACGCTTGCCCCGAGCGCGTTGGCCAGACGGGCCCGCCCGTCGAGCGCGGCGTGAATGAGAGGCGGCGTGGCCGGAACGAGGTTCAAGCGGGGGGTGACGATCACGGTCCTAGTCCTTTGCCTTACTTGCTTCGGGCGGCAAGGGAACGATTCTACTCGTGCCTGGGCTTGGTGCACATCCCGAATGGCGGGGTAAAATCTACCCTGAAATCCTGGGCGGGAAAGCGCCTCTAACCAACGGAGATGTTCATGATGTCGAAACCATCTTCTTCCGGCATCTCGAACCGGTCCAAGAGCTGGTTCACGCGGCTGGCCAAGAAGACGTCGTGGGCGGTCGGGCGGCCGGCCGCATTCGGGGGCGCGGCGGCGCTCGTCCTGGTCTGGGCGTTCACCGGCCCCATGTTCAAGTTCAGCGATACGTGGCAGCTGGTGATCAATACCAGCACGACCATCGCCACGTTTTTGATGGTATTTTTGATTCAAAATACACAGAACCGGGATGCGGAAGCGATTCAGATAAAGCTTGACGAGTTGATTCGGGTCACCCGTGGCGCACATACGGCTCTTTTGGATCTGGAAGAGCTCGATGACGACGAGCTGGCCCGGATTCGAGCAAATTACGAGGCCGTGGCCACCAAGGCCAGAGAGGATTTGCGGAAAGGCAAAACGGACACCGGATCCCCCGAAGTGAAGCCCTGACCGCAGGTTGGGAAAAAATCGGGATAGCCCACGGGCCCAGACAAGTATTCTGCTTGGGGATTATTCCGGATAGGCACGGGAGAAATAATGAGAATTGCCCAGGTATCGCCTTTATTTGAAAGCGTTCCTCCAAAGTATTACGGCGGCACGGAACGGGTGGTCTCCTATTTGACCGAAGAGCTGGTGCGGCAGGGTCACGACGTCACCCTGTTCGCGAGCGGCGATTCGGAGACCGAAGCGCGGCTGGTGGCGTGTTGCCGGAGAGCGCTTCGCCTCGATAAGACATCCATCGATCACCTAGCCCATCACACCGTTCAGCTGGAACGCGTGTACCAGCATCGCGACGCCTTCGATCTCATCCACTTTCACACCGATTATCTGCACTATCCCATCTCGCGGCGGGAAAGCGTGCCGCACCTCACCACCCTGCACGGGCGACTCGACATCCCGGATCTGGTGCCTTTGTATCGTGAATTCCCCGAAGTGCCGCTTGTTTCGATTTCCAATTCGCAACGCGAGCCGCTCCCGCGAGCCAATTGGGTGGGCACGGTGTATCACGGTTTGCCCGAAGACTTGTATACCTTCCGGGAAAAACCCGGGTCGTATCTCGCCTTTCTGGGCCGCGTGTCACCGGAAAAACGAGTGGACCGCGCCATCCGCATTGCGCGTCGCGTCGGCATGCAAATCAAGATCGCGGCCAAGGTGGACTTGGTCGACAAGGCCTATTTCGACGACGTGGTAGCGCCGCTTCTCGAAGAGCCCGGTGTCGAGTACGTGGGTGAAATCGGCGAAGCGGAGAAAGACGATTTTTTGGGAAACGCGTGGGCGTTTCTCTTTCCCATCGACTGGCCGGAGCCGTTTGGTCTGGTCATGATCGAATCGATGGCCTGCGGCACGCCCGTGATCGCCTATCCTCATGGTTCGGTCAGTGAAGTGATGGAAGACGGCGTCACCGGATACGTGGTCAACCACGTCGAGGACGCGGTGCGCGCGGTAGAACGCGTGGACCGGTTGAGCCGGCGTCGTTGCCGCGAGGTGTTTGAGGAACGATTCTCAGTATCCAGAATGGCGCGAGATTACGCGACGATCTACGAACGGGTCATTCAGAGCGGGGGCGCCTTGTCCAAAATGGCGTGAGGACGGAGTCGATGCATGGAAGTCATTCAGGTCGAAGAAAAATATTACATCGTCGCCACATCGTCACGGCTCGATGATCGCACGCGAGTCTTGAAACACGGCGAGACGTTCGCGGTGTGCGACCGTTTCGGGGACATCGCGCCGGTAGGACTGGGTGAGCTGGGCCTGTACCACGAAGGCACGCGATTTCTGTCGCGATGCGGCCTCACGCTGGGAAGCGAGCGCTTGCTCCTTTTGAGCTCCACCGTGTCCAACGACAACGCGCTCCTGTGGGTGGACCTCACCAACCCCGACATCACCGCCGATGGCGAAGTCGTCATTCCTCGCGGCACATTGCATGTTTCCCGGGAGCGTCACCTGTGGGAGGGAGGCTGCTACGAGCACTTGCGCATCGCAAATTATGGTCCCGTGCCGATCAAGGCCATCCTGCATTACATCTACGAATCCGATTTCGCCGACATCTTCGAGGTGCGGGGCACCCAGCGAACCCGGCGGGGCAACCGTCTCACGCCGCACATTGGTGAGTCGGGCGTCACGCTGTCCTATGAAGGCCTGGACGGGGTGATCCGTAAAACGCGGATCTTTTGCGAACCGGTACCAACTACGATTGGTGACAGCGAGCTTGTCTTGCACGTAGAGCTCAAGGCCGGCGAAGAGACATCCTACTGGCTCACCTTCATCTGCGAAACGGGAACGGAACGGCCCCCGCTTTTGTCCTACGAAGTGTCCAAGGCAAAATCCCGGGCCACCCTCGACCAGAGGCGCGCGGGGGATTGCCACATCTACACCGAGAACGAGCAGTTCAACGATTGGGTGAATCGCTCCATCTCCGACTTGCATCTCATGGTGACCGATACGTCATGCGGCCCCTATCCCTACGCCGGAGTGCCGTGGTTCAGCACCATCTTCGGGCGGGACGGCATCATCACCGCGCTGGAAACGTTATGGATCAATCCCGAGTTCGCGCGCGGGGTACTGCGTTATTTGTCCAGCACTCAGGCGCAAACCTACGATGCGGCTTCGGAAGCTGAGCCGGGAAAAATCCTCCACGAGACCCGGAAAGGCGAGATGGCCGCCATTGGTGAAGTTCCATTTCGCCGTTATTACGGGAGTGTGGACGCGACGCCGCTCTTCGTGATTCTCGCCGCTGCCTATGCTCGCCATACCGGAGACCTCGAACTCCTGTCGGAGATCTGGCCGAGCGTGGATCTTGCTCTCAAATGGCTGGAGGGCGATGGCGATCCGGATCGCGATGGGTTCGTCGAGTACCACCGTCATACCGAACAGGGTCTGTTGCATCAGGGATGGAAGGACTCGCGGGATTCAGTGTTTCACGCCGACGGCACGGCGGCCGAGGGGCCGATCGCGCTTTGCGAAGTGCAAAGCTATGTCTACGCGGCGCAAAAGGAAGGCGCCTGGCTGGCCGGCCTTTCCGGCCTCTCTGATCGAGCCGCGCATCTCACGCGCCAGGCCGAAACGCTCCGAGAGCATTTCGAGTCTGCGTTCTGGTCGGAATCGAACGGGTGTTACGTGCTGGCGCTGGACGGAAAGAAACGTCCCTGCGACGTGCTGACCTCCAACGCCGGCCATTGTTTGTGGAGCGGGCTGGTAGGGAACGATCGCGCGGCTCGCCTGGCCGACCGCCTGCTTCAATCCGATTTCTTTTCGGGATGGGGAATTCGTACGGTCGCGGCCGGCCAGGCGCGCTACAACCCGATGTCCTACCACAACGGATCGGTGTGGCCGCACGATAACGCGATCATCGCGGCCGGACTGGCGCGCTATGGGTACAAGGCCGCGTCCGCGCGCATCATGAGCGGGCTTTTTGACGCGAGCCTGTCCATCGACCTGCACCGTTTGCCGGAGCTTTTCTGCGGGTTTGCCAGGCGCCACGGAGCAGGACCCACCCTGTATCCGGTTGCATGTTCCCCGCAATCCTGGGCGGCCGGGGCCGTCTTCATGCTCTTGCAATCCTGTCTGGGGCTCAGCGTCGATGGCGTGGAAGAGCGGATCGTCTTCGACCGTCCCATCATCCCCGAATCTCTCCCCGAAATAACGCTACGCAGGCTTCGAGCGGGTAAGGGAATCGTGGATATCCGCATCCGGAGATACCGGCATGACGTCGGCATTACCGTGCTGGACCGGAAAGGAAAAGTGGACGTGGTGGTAGTCAAATGAGCGGGCGGCGTATGATCACGAAGAGCTTTAACCGCGTCTCTTTAATCATTCTTTCTCATTCTTGACGAGGCACCCCATGGCAATCTGTGAAGTATGCGGCAACGATTATCAACTCTCCTTTGAGGTCATCGCCTTCGGCTCCCGCCACGTGTTCGACAGTTTCGAGTGCGCCATCCATAAGCTGGCCCCCACGTGCCAGCACTGCGGATGCAAGATCCTGGGTCACGGCATGGAGGCTCAGGCGAGCTTCTATTGCTGCGCGCATTGCGCTCGCGCCGAGGGCGTGGCCTCGGTAGCCGACCACGCCACGGAACGTCCCTACTGAGGCTTGGCGAACACGATCTTCTCCAGCTCTTCGGACAGCCGATGGCTTACCGGAAGGCCGTCCTTGTCGCCGGCATCGGACGTGACCACGATCACGACTTCATCTTTGGGGTAGGTGGCCAACACTGCGCCGTGCCCAAAGTCTTCGTGGCCACGGGTCCAGATCTTGGGCGTGCCGAACGGCGTGCGTGAGCTGAACCAACCGTAGCCCACTCCAAACCCTTTGCTCGAACGGGTGTGCGAAGTGAGAAGCAGGTCGAGACCGGCACGCGAGATGATCTTCCCCGCTTGCAGCGCCGCGTTCCATCGATACAGATCGCCGGCGGTAGAGAACATGCCGGTGGCCCCGCGAAATCCCCAGTTTTGGTTCAAGTTCGCGCTGTCGGCGAACGCGCCCCGAATGGGCGCCACTTCTGGATGTTCACGCGGTCCCCAGAATCCAGTGTGCTGGAGACCGGCCGGGCGAAGCAGGTTGTCGGAGACATAACGCTCGTACGGCATCCCCGAGGCGATCTCCACGATGGCTGCGATCAAATTGTAGGCATCGTTGGAGTAGCCGAACGTTTCGCCCGGCTTGTGATCCAAGGGCACTGCCAGGACGGCTCGCACCGCGTCATCACGGCGTTCGATTCCGTCCGCGGCGTACTTGCGGGCCAGGCCGGCGGTATGGTCGAGCAGTTCTTCGATCCGGATCGGTTGTTTGTCGGCGGGCACGTCGGGAAAGAACCGGGGAAGTGAATCGGACAACGACAGTTTTTGCGTTTCGGCCAGCTTGAGCGTGGCCACCGCGCCGAATTGTTTGGATATCGAGGCAATCCAGAAGGGCGTGACCGTGGTGACCGAGTCGAGGCCGGCGTGATTAAGAGTGCCGTAACCACGGTGAAGGATAATGTGCCCCTTCTGGGCCACGAGCACCGAGCCATCCCAACCCGAGTCCGCTTCCTGAGTCAGGAAATGATCCAACGCATGGGCGAGCTCCCCGTCCACGCGCGGCGTGTCGATCGTGTCCTGTGTTTTCACCGGCGAGCAGGCCGCCAGCCATCCGGCGCATACTGCCGCCGGAATCCAGACCAACCCCTTCAAACTCCCTCCGGTTCACCCTCCATGCGAATGGCGTGCGTCATCCTGGTTGTGTGGTGGCCACGACCGGACAGGGATTCGAGATAGGCAGCAAACATCTCGTTGTAGAGCGCTCCGGGACGACGATCACGCAAGAGCCCGACCGCGTCCCGGCCGTCCATGCCGAGATGAACGAGGATGAGCCCGGCGACCAAGGCCGAGCGATTGAATCCCATCAAGCAGTGACACAAGACGCGCTGTCCCGTGCCGACCAGTTCCGCTCCCATAGCCGCGACCGCGTGCAACTTTTCCAGATCGGGAAGCGTTTCGTCGTTGAACGGGAAGTAGACGTAAAGGAGCCCGCCGGGTGTTGTGGGAACACCCGGATCCAGATCGCCGTCCAGATCAATGACGGCGGAAATGGATTGCTCGAGGATGGCGGACCAGTCGTCGATGTCCGGCGACAAATAGAGTCCGCCCCGCTCGTCGATGCGGATGACGTCCATGTGGCTGAGGGTTTAGCAAGCCGCTGATGAACGCATCAGCACTTGCTCTTCGAGACAGCTTGGGGGTTGGCGGCAGTGTAACAGGTTCGCCTTCCCCGCTGAAGAAGTCATTCCATTGGAGACAGGTCCCGATTCGCGGGTCCGTTTACCACCTTGCCGTGCGCGTCAAAACGGGAACCGTGACAGGGACAATCCCAGGTGCTGGACACCTTGTTCCACGCAACGACACAGCCCAGATGCGGACACACGGCAGAGTAGCGATGTACCGCACCATCAGAATCTCGGTAAACCGCTATTTTTTTAAGGCCGTCCCGCAATATGGCGCCCTGACCGGCGGCAATGTCGTTTTCGGATGCAACGTCTCCGCCCTCGACCCAGTCCGCATACTGGGCCGCCATGTTGGCGGCTTCCTTCAAGAACGTGTCCGCGGCCCGCACCGGTTTGCGGGAGGGATCGAACGCGTCCGCCCAGGGATTAGGCCGCCCGCAAATCAAGTCGGTGAGCAGCATCCCCGCAATCGTGCCGTGCGTCATCCCCATTCCGGAATCCCCCGTCACCACATATACCCGGTCGGACCCGGGGTTGGGTCCGATCATCGCCAACCCATCCAGCGTCTCCATCACTTCCCCGGCCCAGTTGAACGCTCGTTCTCGCATCATGGGGAACCGAGCGCGGCCCCAAGTTTCAAGGCGCTGGAATCGTGCGTTTCCGTCCTCTTCCTGACCGGTCTTGTGGTCCTCACCTCCGATGATAAGCAAGTCCTCATCATCCGAGTGTCCGGTCAAGCGTACATAGTGATACGGATCCTCGGTGTCCCAGTACAGTCCTAAGCGAACGGATCCCTTGGGCACCGGCGCCGCGATCACGTAGGTCAGGTATGGAAACTGTTTGGTATGAAGCTTCACTCGGTCGATGAAAGGAGTTTGCGTGGCAACCACGACATGACGCGCGGTCACGTGATGGGCGCCCGCGTGAACGTTGATGCTGTCTCCCTCCTCCACGCGGTCCACGTGCGAGCCGAGCCGCTCCTGCAGGGCCGCCCCGAGCCGCTCGGCGATCTCGCGCGGCGGCGCCTTCAGCGCGGGCGCCAGCAGCATCGCGGCGTTGGTCGAGTAGTCGCCGAAGCCGGCCTTCTTCGGCCGCTCCAGCGT
>Ga0207675_100006584_pt1 | contig 10989 bp, 6 predicted proteins | sample KBSSwiS42_FD_184305 | JGI IMG/M metagenome (GOLD analysis project Ga0207675, IMG submission 184305) | Switchgrass rhizosphere microbial communities from Kellogg Biological Station, Michigan, USA - KBS Switchgrass S4-2 (SPAdes) (version 2) | ecosystem: Host-associated > Plants > Roots >...
AGGGCAGGCGACAGGCGACTGGCGACAGGCGACTGGCGACTGGCGACTGGCGACTGGCGACTGGCGACTGGCGACTGGCGACTGGCGACTGGCGACTGGCGCGTTGCGGTAATAGCAGCAGCTCGTAGCACGCGGCAGTAGCGCGCAGCCGTCGGCTACCAGCTTGCAGCCGCACGCAGCTCGCAGCTGCACGTAGCCAGCAGCACCCTAGCCAACTCCCTTTGCAATCCACGAGAGCAGCACGATAAGCGTGACGTATGTCGCCAACACGCGCCGGTCACCGGGGCCAACCTCGCGTTGCGAGGCGCGCCAGACGGCGACGCCACCCACGATGAACAACAGCCGCTGTCCGGTGAGCCACAGCATCACGCCGGTCGCCGCGACCACGATCCAACGCTCCGTACGCGACAACGCGTGAAAGCCGCGCGAGCCGTCGAGCTGCCAGACCGGGATGAGGTTGAACAGGTTGAGGAACCCGGTGAGGTGCGCGATCGCGAACCAGATCTGCGCGTTCGTCGCCGCGTAGACACCTAACGCGGCGAGCGCGGCGCCGAGTCCCCATACCGGACCGGCGAGCCCGATCTTGGCGTCCGTCACCGGATCGTCGACGTGCTGCTTGAGCATCACGAACGCGCCGACGCCGGGAATGAACAGCGGCGCGCCCGCCGCGATCCCGAGACGCCGCAGCATCGCCACGTGACCCATCTCATGGATGTAGATCGAGACCACGATACCTAACGCCAACGGCCAGCCGTACACCGACCAGTAGACGCCGAAAAAGGCGAACATCGAAATGAACGTGGTCGCCTTCGTGAGCCCGAGCAGCAGGAACTTGAGCTTACCGATGAGGAGAACCGCGATGCTCACGATCGCCGCACCGCCGCGCCGCCACCATCCGCTCTGCGCCGGAGCGGTGGGCTTGGCGGATGGCGTCGCTTCGATCCGCTGCGTCAGCCCAGTGACCGTCGTCCGAATTCGCTCGTGCTGCCGCGACTCGACGGGTAGGAATCGTAACGCGCTCTCCCAAAGGTCGCGCGCTTTCGCCAGGTCGCCAGCCGCACTCGCCTCGTGCGCGCTTGCCGCGATCTGCTTCAGCCTTTCCGCGTGAACGAGCGCGCCGCACGCGGGACACGCGAGCGCGTGCGGCGCGAGCTCCGTACCGCACTGCTCGCACCGCCCTCTGTCACCTGCGAATCGCACAGCGCTCGACGACATGCCTAACCAGATGCGGAAGCCGGACCCGTGCCGACGTTGTACGGACCGGAGATCGCGAGCCCGGGCGCCGCGGTCAGCTGCCACGCCTGGCGCATCCCGATGAAGATGATCAGCGCGCTGATCAGCCCGAACGGCAGCGACCGGAAGATCGCGACCACCGGCAGGGCGAACACGAGGAGCAGCAGTGGGCCGACCATCCTTGCCGCGTCGGCACCGCTGACATTCCCGCCAACAGGGCCAGTCTGTACGAGTGAATCTCCGAGTACGGTTTCCGCGCTTCCCCTCCTGTCTCCCGCCACTCCCTTGAACGCGAGCGGCGCGTACGCCAGCCCGACGGCCCAATACGTGAGCGCCACCGCGAGAATCTGGAATCGACGGCCGCCTCGGCCACCGGCGCCCTTCCGCACCGCCCAGCCGACCATGTAGCCGATCAGGATCGCGACGATGCCGATCTCGAGGTTCGCGATGGCGATCACCGCATAGTAGATCGCGGCACCCGCGACCGCGGCGCCGAGCCCGAACAGACCCGCGAGCAGCAATGGGCCCGCCGAGCGCGGTGTTGCCGCGGCCGACGTCACGGCGTCCCGGCAGCTGGCGCAAATCGGCTTGTCGTTCGCCGTGTAGTACGAGGCCCCGACCGACCGGCCGCACACGGCGCAGGTCACGGTGGGCAACGCGGCCGGGTCCCCCGATGGATCCGTCGTCTCCACGCGATCGAACTGGAGGTCCTCCGGCTCGTTGCGACTGTCTGGTGCGTCGTCTGGGGACATGATGTTGGCGTCGAATGGGGATCGCTCTTTCCCACGCATCGGCGGAAAACTAAGATGTGACGCGACTTCCTAACCCACCACCGGAGCCAACGTGGCCCTCTCCCGCTCTCTCGGCGTGGCGCTCGTGCTCGCACCCGCCGCGCTCTCGTCTGCCGCCCTGGGCGCGCAACGCACTCCGCGAACCGCGGCCGCCAACATGAACACCCCCGCGGCGCCGGATTCTGTGACATTCCGCGCGCTGCAGTGGCGCCTCGTCGGCCCGTTCCGCGGTGGGCGCGCGAACGCGGTTGCGGGCGTCACCAGCAACCCATTCGTCTACTACGCCGGCTACACCGGCGGCGGCGTATGGAAGACGGAGAACGCCGGCGCGTCGTGGCGCAACATCTCCGACACGTTCTTCCAGACGGGGTCCATCGGCGCGATCGCGGTGGCCGAATCGGACCCTAACGTGATCTACGTGGGCACGGGCGAGCACGCCGTGCGAGGCCAGTCGTCGTCGTACGGCGACGGTGTCTACAAGTCCACCGACGCGGGGAAAACGTGGACCCGCATTGGCCTCGAGACCACGAAGCAGATCTCGGAAATCCGTGTGCACCCGTCGAATCCCGACCTCGTCTACGTCGCCGGCCAGGGTGACCGGTGGAAGGGCACGCCCGACCGCGGCATCTATCGCTCGAGCGACGGCGGGAAAACGTGGACTCAGGTGCTCAAAGGCCAGAACCTAACGAGTGGGCCGAGTGACCTGTCGATGGACCCGACGAACCCGCGCATTCTGTACGCGGGGTTCTGGGATCATCAGCGGCTGCCGTGGCAGGTGCGGAGCGGTGGTCCGGGCAGCGGCATCTGGAAGAGCACCGACGGCGGTGACACCTGGACGCGGCTCACGGAGGGGCTGCCGAAGCTCATGGGAAAGATCGGCGTCGCCGTGTCGCCCGCGAACCCCGACCGCGTGTTCGCGATCATCGAGGCCGAGAAGGGCGGGCTCTATCGCTCGGATGACGCGGGAAAGACGTGGCGTCTCCTGAGCGAGGACCGTGAGATCCAGTCGCGGTCATGGTACTACATGAACGTCACGGCCGACCCGGCGAACGCGGACGTCCTGTACATCATGAACGCGCCCATCAGGAAGTCGATCGACGGTGGCCGTACGTTCACAACGCTGCCCGCCATGCACGGCGACAATCACCAGTACTGGATCAACCCGAAGGACTCGCGCTACATGGCGAACGCCAACGACGGTGGCGCGTCGGTCTCCGTCGACGGCGGCAAGAGCTGGAGCACGCAGGACAATCAGCCGACAGCGCAGTTCTATCACGTCATCGTCGACGACACCTACCCATATCGCCTCTACAGCGGTCAGCAGGACAACAGTTCCGTGATCATCAAGACACGAAGCGACGGACCGAACATCTCTGACCGTGACTGGCAGAATGGCCCGGGCTGCGAGAGCGCGAACATTGGCGTGGACCGGAAGAATCCGCGTTACTCGTATGGCGGCTGCTATCAGGGCATCTTCGAGGAGATGGACATGGAAACCGGCCTCACGCGGCAGATCATGGCGTGGCCGGCGCTCGCGCTCACCGAGCCGACGAACGAGATCAAGTATCGCTTCAACTGGACGTCGCCCGCGGTCGTGTCACAGCACGATTCGAAGGTGATCTATCATGGCGGCAATGTCCTCTTCCGCACGGCCGACCGCGGGAAGACGTGGGCCCCGATCTCTCCCGACCTGACACGCAACGACAAGGCGACGCAGGGCTGGGGCGGCACGCCGTTCACGAACGAAGGCGCGGGCGGCGAGGTATACGGTACCATCGTCACGATCGCGGAGTCGCCGCATGACGCCAACACGATCTACGTGGGCACCGACGACGGGCTGGTGCAGCTGACGCGCGATGGCGGGAAGAGCTGGACGAACGTCACGCCGTCGGGCGTGCCGGTGGGGCTCGCGAACGAGGTCGAGGTCTCTCCGCACGATGCCGCCACCGTGTACCTCGCATTCCGGCTCGATCGACACGGGGATTATGCGCCGTACGCGTACAAGTCCACCGACTACGGAAAAACGTGGACGCCCATCGTGAAGGGATTGCGCGCGGGCGAGCCGGTTCGCGCCGTGAGAGAGGATCCCGTTAGGCGCGGCCTGCTCTACGCCGGCACGGAGACTGGCGTCTACGTCTCGTTCGATGCCGGCGCAAACTGGCAGTCGCTGTCCCGGAACCTCCCGGCGGTCCCGGTCGCCGATCTCGAGGTCCGGCACGACGACCTCTACGCGGCGACGGAGGGGCGCGCGTTCTGGGCGCTCGACGACCTGAGCGCGCTGCGTCAGATGACCGGTCAGGGCATGACGGACGCGGTCCATCTGTTCACGCCTCGCGCCGCGATGCTCGCCGGTGGCCCGTCGCCCGCGACGACCTCCGCGGGTCGCAATCCGCCGGCCGGCGCCAACGTGTACTACTGGCTCGCCGCCGCGCCGGACTCCGCGGGCACGTTCAAGCTCGAATTCCTCGACGCCGGCGGGAAAACGCTCCAGACGTATGAGCGCTCGTCAGGCACCGCCGGCCCGCCGGCAGGAGGTGGAGGAGGGTTCGGACCGCCGCCGCGCCCACGACTCCAGCCCAAGGCCGGCCTCAATGCGTTCCAGTGGGACCTCCGCGCCGAGCCGCCGACGACACTGCCCGGCAACATCTCGATGTTCGGCGGGCCCACGAACGGCTACCGCGTCGCGCCGGGCAAGTATCAGGTGCGCCTCACGGCCGGCTCGACGGTGCTGACCCAGCCGTTCGATGTCGTTGGGGACCCGCGCCTGAACATCCCCGCCGCCGAGGTCGCGGCTCACGACTCCATGGCCCGTGCGATCAATGCGCGCGTGGCCGAGATCAACGACGCGCTGATCAGGGTACGGGATGTGAAAGACCAGGTCACGCGGTTCGTGGACCGCTCGAAGGATGCGCCTAACGCGTCGGCGATCTCGGACAAGGGCAAGGCGATCGGCCAGAAAGCCGACACGCTCGGCCCGAAGCTCTCGACGAAGGCGGCGAACGGTCAGGACATCATCAACTTCCGGAACGGCATCAATGCGCAGTACGTGTTCCTGCTCGGGAACCTGGAGGGGAATGACGTGGTGACGCAGCCGGTTCGGGATCGGTTCGCGGAGTTGGAGAAGCTCTGGTCGGCATTGAAGGGTCAGGTGGACGTGCTCGAGATGCAGGATGTGCCGGAGTTCAACAAGCTGCTGGGTGAGGGGAAGGTCGAAGGGGTGATTGTTCCGAAGCCGAAACCGAAGGTTGTGATGTGACTGACCGGAGGACGGCAGACGGCAGACAAAACAAGACAGCAGACGGCAGACAGCAGACGGCAGAGGCGAGGATGTGCTGTTTCCTCTGCCGTCTGCGCTCTGCCGTCTGCCGTCTTCAGTTCGCTGCCGTCGGCCGTCTTAGCTCGACCCAACGGAGAACAACGATGCGCCTAACGATTTCTTTCATCGCCGTTGTCATCGCGTCGCCGGCCATTGCCCAGCAGCTCCCCAGTGATGTCGCGAGCCGAGTCGATAGTGTCTTCGCCCGATTCGCCCGCCCCGACTCGCCCGGCTGCGCCGTCGGCATCTTTCAGAACAGCGCGATCACCTACTCGAAGGGCTACGGCTCCGCCAACCTCGAGTACGGCGTGCCGATCACGCCGGCCACGCCGTTCATCTCCGGCTCCGTCGCCAAGCAGTTCACCGCCGCCGCCATCGCGCTGCTTGTGGAACAGGGCCGCATCTCGCTCGACGATGATGTTCGCAAGTACATCCCCGAGCTGCCCAGCTACGGTGCGAAAATCACCATCGACCAGCTCGTGCACCACACGAGCGGCCTTCGCGACTTCTGGGCGCTCGTGCAGGTGGCGGGCATGCGATTCGACGACGGCTACACCGTCGGCGACGTCATTCGCCTCGCCGCTCGGCAAAAGCACCTCAACTTCCCGCCGGGCACCGAGTACGACTACAGCAACACCGGCTACATCGCGCTCGGGCTCATCGTGCAGCGGGTGACCGGTAAGTCGCTCCGGGACTTCACGGCCGAGCAGATCTTCGGGCCGTTAGGCATGACGAGCACGCACTTCCGCGACGATCACACGATGCTCGAGCCCGGGCGGGCGTCGGCGTACTCGCCGCTGCCCGAGGGCGGCTACCGGATCAACGTGTGGAACAACGACATCGTTGGGCAGGGTGGCCTGATCCTGACGGTCAACGATCTCCTGAAGTGGGACGAGAACTTCTATACGGGGAAGGTCGGTGGCCCCGGGTTCCTCAAGCGCCAACTGCAGCAAGGCAAGCTCGCGAACGGAAAGACGCTGTCGTACGCGTTCGGTCTTACGGTCGAGGAGTATCGTGGCCTCCCGCTCGTGGAGCACGGCGGCGCCAGCGGCGGTTATCGCACGATCATCTCGCGCTTTCCGACGGCGCACACAAGCGTCGTCGCGTTATGCAACACGACCGAGGCGAATACCACCGTGCTCTCGCACCAGGTGGCCGACATTGTGCTCGAATCGAAGCTGTCGGCGCCGGCGCAGCGCGCCACGCGCCCGGACACGGCGGCCACTCGCGCCACGGCACCAGCCACCCGCGATCTGACCGGGCTGGCCGGTCGCTATTACTCGACCGAGCTCGACGCCACGTACGACGTCAGTGTCACCGGCACCACGGTGACAGCGAAGCGCCCTCGTGGCGAAGTGGACACGCTGCAGGTCGTCGGCCCGCATACGTTCCGCGCCGGCGGTTTGACCTATCGCTTCTCATCCAACGTTGCGGGTAAGGCGCCAAGCTTCGCCGTGGACATCGGCCGCGCTCGTGGCATGGAGTTCGATCGCGTGCCGAATTCCCCGCGGCCGGCATCTCAGACGAAAGAGTGAACGGATTCTGAATCCGTTCTAACCTTCGTCTGCGTGGCCAGCCTCTCCGGCCACCCGCCAACAGCGTCACCTCGGGCTCGGTACTGCTGTATTGTGCCTGGTTCCCAAGCATCGCTCTGAGGCTGGTTGTAGATGCCAGCCGGTTCGACGCGTGCGTGCGTCCTGCTCCTCGTTGCGTGTACCGCGTGCGCAACGTTCCAGCCGAACCATCCACTCAGCCATGCTGCTCCGGACGCGACCACCCGCCACACGATCCGCGTGGGGGGCCTGAACCGCAGCTTCTACCTCCACCTCCCGCCCCACTTCTCGGCGCAGGGCAGGTATCCGCTCGTCATCCTCCTTCACGGGCACAACAACAACGGCTCCAACGTCATCGGTCAGACGAAGATGGACGCCGTGGCCGATCGGTACGGATTCATTCTCGCGGCGCCTAACGGGACCGGGCGATTTGGCCGGTTCGGTTTGACCTGGAATGTGGGCACATGCTGCGGCTCCGCGCAGGAGAAGCACATCGACGACATCGGGTTCCTCGCCACACTCATCGACACGCTGAAGCGCGTGTTTCCGATCGACTCGACCCGCATTGCCATTACGGGCTTTTCGGCGGGCGGCATGCTGGCACTCCGCACCGCCTGCGATCGACCGGAGATCGCCACGGTCTACGTGAACGTCCAGGGCACGATGCCCGATACCGCGTGCGCCGCCCATCGGCCGGTCTCGATGCTGCTGTTCGCCGGCGATGACGACGAAGACATGCGCACCGAGCACGAGGAGAACAAGCATCGGAACAATCATCGGTACGCGACATCGGCCATGGGGACGTTCCGCTTCTGGGCAGAGCACGACGGGTGCGCTCGTCACTTCATCATCGAGACGACCGACGCCTATGTCGACCACATCGCCGTCGAGTGCGCAAACGGCACCGTGACGCGCCTCCTGACCGTGCACGCTCACCCGCACGCGTGGCCCGGTGGGCACAAGACGTGGTTGTTCTCACCCACACCCAATCCGAATCTCGACGCCAGTCTGATGATCGCGGAGTTCCTGAAGAATCAGCCGCGGCAGTCGGGTGAGGCTCAGCCCCGCCTGCTCGGGATTCCCTCAACACTTGATACAATTAAGCGCGTGCGGTATCCTCTTCCGTTATCACCACCGGGCGACCTGTCATGTCCCTCCCGCGAGAGACTCCACGTTGGCGACGCTACCTTCGATTCTGGGGACGCGATGTGCGCGCGGACGTCGACGACGAGCTCGCCTTTCACCTCCAGGCACGAATCGGCGACCTTGTCGAGCAGGGTGCATCGCCTGACGACGCACGAACGCGCGCACTCGAGGAATTCGGTGACGTCGAGGAGTTTCGAGCTCGTCTGACGACAATCGACGACCGCATGGCCCGTCGTGACCGGCGAACCGAGTGGCTCGACGGGTTGCGACAGGACGTCGCCTACGCATTGCGCGGACTACGACACTCCCCGAGCGTCACGGTCTCGGTCGTGCTGACGCTCGCGCTCGGGCTCGGCGTCAATGTCGCGATGCTCACCCTGCTGAACGCCGTGTTTCTCCGACCACCGGCAGGCGTCGATCGTCCGTCAGACGTTCGCCGCCTCTGGACCGAGGTCGCTCTCCAGAGCGGATCGGAATACTGGCCAGGCTACGACTATCAGCAGTACGCAACGGTCCGTGACGCCGTGCGCGGGCTCGCGAAGGTCACACTCTACCGACAGGGCGACGACGTGAAGGTGGGTCGAGGGGCGGCCGCATCCCGCGCGATGTTGGCAGGTGCACCCGCGGACTACTTCCGGCTGCTCGGCCTCCGGCCAGCGTTGGGCCGCTTCTTCTCGGACGACGAAGACCGCCTCGGCGCGGGCCAGCGTGTCGTCGTAGCAAGTCATGCATACTGGCAGCGCGCGCTCGGCGGAGATCCCACGGTGTTGGGCGACGAGATCCGCATCGATGGGGCGCCGTATACGCTGATCGGCGTGGCCGACCCGGCGTTCACCGGTGTGGACCTCAGCAGCGTGGATCTCTGGAGGCCGCTCGCACGGGAGCAGGGATACGGCGACAAGCCGTGGTGGACCGACTCGAGGGTCAACGGGTTCCAGATCCTGCTTCGACTCGAGCCCGGCGTCACCGACGCGGCGGTGGACTCGCGGGCAACGCTCGCACTGCGTCGCGCGGAGGTCGCCCGGTTCACGAACAGCCCCACGGCAGTCACGCGGGTGGGCTCGATCATCACCGCGCGCGGTCCGGGAAAGCGGCTGCAGGAAGTGGAGATCGCCACGAGGCTCGGTGGCGTCGCGCTGATCGTCCTTGTGATCGCCTGCGCGAACGTCGTGAGCCTGCTCCTGGCGCGTGCAGTCCGGCGGCGGCGTGAGATCGCGATGCGGCTGGCGTTAGGCATCTCGCGCGGGAGACTCGCGCGGCTGATTCTCACGGAAAGCGTTGTGCTCGCAACGTTCGCCGGCGTGGCGGCGGTCGTTGCTGCGCTCTGGGGTGGACTGGCACTTCGAAGGCTGCTGCTTCCGGATGTTCACTGGGCGCAGTCACCCGTCGACTGGCGCGTGCTCGCGATCACCATTGGAGCAACCCTGGCCGCCGGCCTGGCGGCCGGAATCGTTCCGGCCGTGCAGTCGGGACGAATGGAGCTCAGCGAAGTGCTCAAGTCCGGCGGTCGAGGCGTGGCCACGCGACGGTCTCGTCTGAGGTCGTTTCTCGTGATGGCGCAGGTCGCGCTGTCAGTGGTGTTGCTCGTCGGTGCCGTCCTTTTCGTACGCAGCCTCTCGAACGTCCGAGGACTCGACCTCGGGTTCGATGCCAGGCGACTGATGTTCGCGCGGGTGGGGTTCGATACGAAGGACGCGCGGCGTGATTCGCTCATGCCCGAACGGCTGATCGAAGCGGCGGAGCGCATTCGCGCGATCGGCGGCGTCGAGTCGGTGGCGTTGACCGCAATGCGTCCCATGTACGGCTTCACCACTACCTTGTACTATCCCGACGCCGACACGCTGACGCACAAGAAGCCATGGGGGATGTACTGGGCCGTCTCACCGGAATACTTCAGTACGGCCGGCATGGCGATCGTTGCCGGGACGGGGTTCCCTAACGCGGCCGGAAGTGCCATGCCGCCGTCGGTGATCGTCAACACGGCCATGGCGGCCGCGTTGTGGCCGGGCGAGAGTCCGATCGGCCGGTGCGTGCGCTTCGAGAAGCCGGGCGAGCGCTGCAACACGGTCGTCGGTGTCGCGGAAACGGCACGCTGGGGCGAAGTGATCGAGGAGTCCACGCCGCAGTTTTACTTGCCGCTCGCGAACATGCCGTTCCCGGGACAGCCGCGGGCGATCGCGATCCGAGTCGAAGAGGCGATGGCTCCGGCGGTCAGCCGTGACGTGCGGCGCATCCTGCTGCGCGAGTTCCCCGACGGCGACCCGGCCATTCAGCGCATGACGACAGTGCTCGAGCCGAAGTATCGGCCATGGCGTCTCGGCGCAATGCTGTTCTCGCTGTTCGGCGTGCTGGCGTTGGTCGTGGCGGCGTTTGGTGTGTATAGCACGGTGTCCTACGATGTCAGCCAGCGCACGCACGAGTTCGGCGTTCGTGCCGCGTTAGGCGCACAGATGGCGGACATCGTTCGCCACGTGCTGCGCGACGGGCTCAAGACCGTTCTGGTCGGTCTTGTGGCAGGTGTCATGTTGGCTATAGGCGCCGGCCGTGTCGTGGCGTCATTACTCTACGGCGTCCCCCCGCGTGACCCGCTGGCGCTCACGGTCGTTGCTGGCGCACTCATGGCCGTCGCGGTGGGCGCGGCGCTCGTACCGGCGTGGCGCGCATCGCGCGCCGATCCGCTCCTGGCCTTGCGTAACGAGTAGCAGAACCGCGTGCTGGTGCTCGCAGTTTTCGCCGCCGCCCGTCGCCAGCCGCTCATGGAGTTGGCTGAGCGCTCTTCTCAGAGCTGACCACCAGACGCCCATCGTTCCCGATACGAAAGCGTGTGCGAGACGGCCCGGAGACGACAATCTCGTAGCACCCCGGCTCGAGCGCGCGCGGACCGGTGCGGGTCACGAAGCCAGCCGGGGTGACGCCGTAGGCGATGCGACTCGGCGCTCCGCCAAGTTTT